>LXNI01000362.1_pt1 | contig 54646 bp, 44 predicted proteins | sample 809091 | NCBI WGS metagenome assembly LXNI01 (sample SAMN04870527, study PRJNA318959) | sponge metagenome | biome: 01000161; feature: marine sponge reef; material: water | host: Sarcotragus foetidus | place: Greece: Milos, Mediterranean Sea | collected 2013-05-29 | depth 5-7 m
CGCAACGAATCCCCGGCGATCCGAACTCGCCACGCTCCCGTGCGCATGACCCGCAACGCCGAACGAGCACCGCAAGAACGCCTCCCTCACACCAGTAAACCCACTTTCACCCCGGGCTGATAGCCGACTCACTGCCGAAGAGTCAACTTCTCCGATCCCCTGGATGTGGCGTCTTGCAAAGCCGTGCCGCAGCTTCCACGTCCGACGAATGTGTAGAGTGCACCCGCGACTGCCTCGGCGAGTTCCACGAGTGCCGAGTCGGGGAATGTAGCGTCCTCGATGGCGTGTGGGAGTACATCGTTCTGCATGGACGGATGCGCCAACGATCTGAACTGGTGCATGAACACGGGCTGTGGGCCGGTCTGTGACTGAAGGGCGATCGTCCGAGTCAAACTGACGTCCTCGCGATCATGTCTCGCGTCTCTTGTCCGGAAGCCCAGGTCAGTTCCATGTTGGAGCTGGCTCGCTGCGGACCCCCGCTTGCAACCCGGAGCGCTCCGCTCCTTGTGGCGATTCTCCACCTTCTTCCCGTCGTCTCTTCGACTGAAGCACATGCTCAGCAGATCCGCCAGCCGTTCGCGGACAGCGTCGATGTCGAGCTGGTTGAGATCGACGTTGTCGTCACGGATCGCAAGGGGCGTGCGCTGAGCGGGCTCCGGCAAGACGACTTCGAACTGTACCTGGACGGGGCGCCCATAGAGATCGTCAACTTCTTCGAACCGCCGATTCCCCAGAGGCGGCCGGCGGTTCCTCTTCCGACCACCCCGCCATCTGGAACAGAACCGGCGAGTTCGAGCGATTCTCCGGCGCCGGCTTCCAGCAGCACAGTCGTTCTCCATCTCGACGAATCGAACCTCTACCCACCGAATCGAACCCGCTTGCTGAACCGATTGGAAGCTGCGCTCGATCCGTGGCGCTCGAGTGGAGCGCGGTTCATCCTTACGTCGTTCACAACTCGCCTCGAGATACTCGCACCTCCCACTGGCGATCTCGATGAGATCCTGGCCGCAGCGTCACGCCAAGGAGCGGGCACGGCACAGGCAGTCCAGGTCGCGGCAGCCCGTCGGCAGGCGATCCACTCCTTGGCCCGCGGCTCGGGCGCCTCGCCGTCCCGGCCAACCGCACACCGGGCAGGCATCACCCCGACCTGCAAGGACATCTGGTTCTTCAAGATGGCGATCGCGCGCGACTACGCGGCGCGCTCGGAGGCCCGAGCCACGGCGTCGCTCTCGGCCTTGGCCGACCTCGTCGGCGTGCTGGCTGGAGTCGAGGGCCAAAAGGCAGTCGTCCACCTGAGTGACGGTCTAGCCCAAAGACCCGGAATGTCCGTCTTCTCCTACCTCGTCGATCAAGTCTGCCCTCATGATACCGAACTGCACGCCGAAGCCCTTTCCGAGATGCTGCAGTACGACCTGAGTGCTCGCCTTGACCGGCTTGCGGCTGAGGCGAACGCCAATCGCGTCACATTCTATCCTCTGGACGCTGCCGGCGTTCGAACAGGGCTCAACCAGGATCCTTCGTTTCAGACCGCCTCCAGCGCACCGTCTGCACGAAACGACTACATTCACCGAATGAACGTCCAGAACGGGCTACACATTCTGGCCTACGGCACCGGCGGCAGCTTGCTCTCGAACTCGAACGACCTGGCGGAACTTCTGGGGACCGCCCGAGACCGCTTGGCGAGATCCTATTCACTTGGCTTCAGAGCGCCTGATGGCGTGCCAGGCAAGCTTTACCGAATCGACGTTCAGCTTGCTCCCAAGAAGGCAAGAGGCAAGAGAACCCACCACCGACGCAGCTACAGAAGCCGGTCGCTCGATGAACGCCTGGCGGAGCGGCTGCTATCGGTTGCCTACTTGGGAATCGACGAGAATCCGTTCGATGCACGGATCCGCTTTAGTGCTTCCGGGACTCCTGATCGTGGGATAGTCCCCCTCCTCGTTGAACTGGAGATCCCAAGGGGCGCACTCGAAGGTCACGCGAGCGCCTCCCGTGGCGGTCTACGTGTCTGGCTGCTAGCGTTGAATCGACAGAACGGAACTCGCACCCTGGTCCGACAGAAGACGCTCGCCGCGAACACATCCGAGCCAACGGCCGATGTTTCGGACACGTGCCGGATCCGGATCGTCATGAACCTGCCGGAAGGCGAGTACACGGTGGCGGCCGGGCTACGCGACGAAGCAACGGGCACCATGGCACTGCTCAGCAAGTCCGTCACCGTGCCGCAAGTCGGCGGGTAGCGCGGGCCGACTCGGAACCGGACCAATCTTGTACGACTCCAGAGACGACCTGTCGGAACCTCACGGAATACCCGGGCGAAAAACGACGCTACGGCACTTCGATCACGCGGCCGCCGACGATCGTGCCGGCCGGCGCGCCGCGGAGCGTCCAGCCCGCGAAGGGCGTGTTGCGCGACCTGCTCCGGAAGGCGGCCTGATCGACCTCGACCTCGCGGTCCAGGTCGATCAGGGTGACATCACCGGGTGAACCGGGGGCCAGGCTGCCGCCGGGCACGCCGAGGATGCGCGCCGGCGACGCCGACAGCAAGTCGACGAGGCGCGGCAGATCGATCACGCCCTTCCCCACCAGGCGGTCCAGGCACAGGCTGAGGGTCGTCTCGAGGCCGACGATGCCGTTCGGGGCGGCAACGAAGTCGAGTTCCTTCTCGTCCGGGTGATGGGGCGCGTGGTCGCTGGCAATCGCGTCGATCGATCCGTCCGCGATGCCGGCGACCAGGGCATCCCGGTCGTCGGCGCTACGCAGCGGCGGGTGCATCTTGAAGTCCGGGTCGAGCCCTGAGTCGTACACGTCCTCGTCCGTCAGCAGCAGGTGGTGTGCCGACACCTCGCTCGTCACCCGGCGGCCGGCCTCCTTCGCGCCCCGGATGAGTTCCAGGCTGCGCGCCGTCGACATGTGCGCCAAGTGGTAACGGCCGCCGGTGTCGGCGGTCAGGATGAGGTCGCGGGCGACCATCGCGTCGTCGGCGGCGCCGGGAATGCCTTCGACCCCGAGCCGGGTCGAGAAAGCGCCCTCGTGCATCACGCCGTCGCCCGAGAGTTCGAGTTCCTCCGCGTGCTGGATCACCGGCAGGTCGAAGTGCCTCGCATAGCGAAGCGCCTGCCGCATGAGAGCCGCGTTCCAGACCGGCCGGCCGTCGTCCGAAACCGCGACCGCGCCGGCCCTGCGCTGGGCTCCGAACTCGGTGAGCTCCCGCCCTTCGAGGCCCCGCGTGACCGCCGAGATCGGGTAGACGCGGGCCCTGCCGGCACGCGCCGCCTGGGCCAGGATGAACTCGGTGATCGAAGGATCGTCGTTGACCGGTTCCGTGTTCGGCATGCAGGCGACCGCGGTGAAGCCGCCCGCGGCCGCCGCGCAGGTCCCGCTCTCGATCGTCTCCTTGTACTCCTGGCCCGGCTCACGCAGGTGGACGTGCATGTCGATCAGTCCCGGCACAACAACCAGGCCGGACACGTCCATCCGGCGCGCCTCCTCCGGCGCCTCGAGGCCAGCGCCGCAGGCGGTCACCGCGCCGTCCTCGATCAGCACGTCCGCCGTGCCGTCCAGGCCCTGGCTCGGGTCGACGACCCGCCCGCCGCGAAGGACCAGCGCCGCGCTCAAGCGGAGCCCTCGCCGCTCTTGACGCCGGCCAGCAGGTAGAGCACCGCCATGCGCACCGCGACCCCGTTCGCCACCTGTTCGAGGATCACCGACCAGGGGCCGTCCGCGACTTCGCTCGCGATCTCGATGCCGCGGTTCATCGGCCCCGGGTGCATGATGATCACGTCGTCCGCCGCGGCTTGCAGCCGGCCGGCGGTGAGACCGAAAAACTCGAAGTACTCGCGCTCGGAGGGAAAGGACGCCCGCGCCTGCCGCTCCAGTTGCACCCGCAGCATCATGATCACGTCCGCTCCCGCGATCGCTTCCTCAAGCGAGTAGGCGACCCGCGCGCCGAGCGCTTCCGGCTGCTCGGGCATCATCGTGCGCGGGCCGGCGATCGTCACCTCGGCGCCCAGCTTGCGCAGGCACAGGACGTTCGAGCGGACGACGCGGCTATGCGCCACGTCACCGACGATCGCCACCCTGAGGCCCTCGACGCGGCCCTTGCGACGGCGGATCGTGAAGGCGTCGAGCAGCGCCTGGGTCGGATGCTCGTGGGCGCCGTCGCCCGCGTTGATGACCCCCGCGCCGACTCGCTCCGCAAGACCGTGCGGCACCCGCGGGTGCGCGTGCCGGATCACGACCAGGTCCGGCGCCATCGCCTCCAGGTTTCGGGTCGTGTCGAGCAGGGTCTCCCCCTTGGACAGCGACGACCCGGAAGTCGAGAAGTTGATGTTGTCGGCCGAGAGCCGCTTCTCGGCAATCTCGAAACTCGAGCGGGTGCGCGTCGAGGCCTCGAAGAAGAGGTTGATCACCGTCTTGCCGCGCAGCGTCGGCACCTTCTTGATCGGCCGCGTCGCGACCTCGACGAACGACTCCGCCGTGTCGAGAACGTGAACGACCTCCGCCGTGGACAACCCGGCGACCCCGAGCAGGTCGCCTCGCTGCCACTTGTGTTCGCTCACGCTTCGCGCTCGAGGAGCTCGACCAGCTCCTTGCCGTCGTCCGTCGCGGCGTAGGAGACCTTGATCACTTCGGTGTCCGTCGTCTGGACGTTCTCGCCGACGCAGTCCGCGTGGATCGGCAGTTCCCGGTGACCGCGGTCGATCAGCACGGCGAGCCGGATCGCCTTCGGCCGGCCGTAGTCCATCAGCGCGTCCATCGCGGCGCGGATCGTCCGGCCGCTGTAGAGCACGTCGTCGCAGAGCACGACGATCTTGTCGTCGATCGCCACCGGCAGCACGCTCTCCTTGACCACCGGCTGCGGCGCGATCGTCGACAGGTCGTCCCGGTAGAGAGTGATGTCCAGCACGCCGACCGGAAGGTCTACTCCCTCGGTGCGGGCGATCTCGGCGGCGACGAAGTCCGCGAGCGGCACGCCGCGGGTGCGCACGCCCACCAGCATCAGCGTCTCCGTGCCGCCGGCGCGCTCGACGATCTCGGCTGCCATCCGGCGCATCATGCGAGCCATCTGGCGGACGTCGAACAGCGTCCTCTTGACGGTCAGCTTGCTCACTGGCGCGGCAGCGTATCAGCCTGTCCCGCCTGACGCTACATGTTGTGGAAAGCGAAGCCTGCGGGCACAACGAGTTGTGACTTATGCGCGAAAGCTGCTAAGTTCTCCCATGGCGACGGCTCCCCTGTCCACTGCCGAAACGTACCCCCGGCTGAAACAACCAGGCACTGCCGAAGCAACCGAGCCATGCTCAAACTCGAACGCCTCGAAGTCAACGGCTTCAAGACCTTCGTCGAGCCGGTGGTGAGTCACTTCGCGCCCGGGATCACGGCGATCGTCGGGCCGAACGGTTGCGGCAAGAGCAACCTGGCCGAGGCCGTCACCTGGGTGCTGGGCGAGCAGAGCGCCAAGTCCCTGCGCGGCAACTCGATGGAGGAGGTCATCTTCAACGGAACCCACGAGCGCAAGCCTCTGGGGTTCGCCGAGGTCAGCCTCTCGTTCCGGACCGACGGCGGCATCGAGGAGGCCGAGGACGGCCGGATCACGATCGGGCGCCGCATCTTCCGCGGCGGCGAAGGCCAGTACCGGTTGAACGACCGGGTCGTCCGGCTCAAGGACGTCCGCGACATCCTGATGGACACGGGCCTCGGCATCCGCGCCTACTCCGTGATCGAGCAGGGGCGGATAGGGATGATCCTGTCCGGAAAGCCCCAGGACCGCCGCAAGCTGATCGAAGAGGCGGCGGGGATCACCCGTTACAAGAACCGCAAGCGGCTGGCGACGCTCAAGCTCGAGGACGCGACCGCCGACCTGCTTCGCCTCGACGACATCATCCTCGAGGTGGAGCGACGGCTGCGTTCGCTCAAGCGACAGGCGAACGCCGCCCGGCGCTACGGCGAACGCCGGAAGGCCTACCGGGAGTTGCTCGAGGCCGTGCTCCAGGAACGCTGGGCCCTGCTCCGTGCCGACCTGGACGACCTGGCCACGAGCCTCAAGCAGGAAACGGATCGCGAGACCGACCTGCTGGCGGAGCTCGCGCGCGGCAACGCGGAACTCGCCGCCTGCCGGCAGGTGATCGACGCCCGCACGGAAGAGGCCGTACGCTCCCACGAGCACCAGGCGAAACTGCTCGCCGTCATCGAGGGTCGCCAGGAACTGATCAAGGGCGCCCGCACCACGCTAGAGGAGATCGCCGAACGGCTCGAGTCCGGCGGCGAGCGCGCCGAACGGCGACAACGCGATCTGAAGGCCGCCGAAGAGCGGCTCGCAGACCTGCTCGGCAGGCGCCGGATGCTCACATCCAGGCGTGAGCAGGCACTGGCCGAAGTCCAGGAGGACCGGCGGCGCATCGGCAGCGCCGACGCCGCGATCGCCGAGGCACGCAAGCGACAGCGGCTGTTGCTGGACGAACTCGCCACGTGCCGGGCGCGGCAGGGCGAACTGCGCAGCCGCCTCGTCGCCGAACGCATCGGCAGCGAGAAGGCGGTCGACCGCCGGAACCGGGCCGAGGCGGTCCTCGACCGCAGCAAGGACGCGCTCACGGCCATCGACGGCGAAGTCGCGGCCGTCCGCACCAGGATCGAGTCTCTCGAGGTCGCATTGACCACGGAAACCGAGACCGCGCGGCGGGTAGCGACCGACCTCGAGGCGAATCGGGAGCGCCGCAAGCAGGCCCAGGCTGAGCTGGAAGCCCGGCGCGAGGAACTCGTCGAGGCACAGAAGCGGGCGGCCGTGCTCGACGAACTCGGTCAGCGCGACGCCGAGCAGCGAAGCGAGATTCGCCAGGCACTGCTCGAGCTGGGTCTGCGGGAGCCGCGCTTCCTCGGCGATGAACTCACCGTGCCGGAAGGCTGGGAGCACAGCCTCGACCTGTTCCTGGGCCCCCTGCGCAACGCGGTGATGGCCCCCGAAGACGAGGACGCCCTGGCCATCGCCCGCTCGATCGGCGGTTCCGACTTCCAGGCCACCATGCTGCGTTCCGGCAACGTCGCGAAGCCGCTGCCGGCGGTCGAGGATCCGGCGATCGTCAGCGATCTCGCCGCGGCGCTCGGACTCCCCGAGGAAACGCGCAGCGCCCTTCCCCCCGCCTACCTCGTGGAGAGTGCGGAGGATGCGGAGCGTCTCGCGCCGGAACATCCAGGGATTGCCTTCCTGTGCCGGGACCGGCTCTGGATCGAGGCCGGCCGGGTCACGATACGCGGCGAGCAGGCGGCGCTGGGCGCACTCGGCCGCCAGCGTGAGATGGACGACCTCGGGCGCCGAATCGCCGATCTGGAGCAACAGCGTTCGGCCCTTGACGGCGAGATCGAGGCAACGGGCGAGCGTGCCCGCCAGGCCGCCACCGAGGGCCAGCGCCTGGAACGAGCGGCCGCGGAACTGCGTCAGCAACTGGCGGTTGCCAGGTCGCGCCTCCAGGACATCGGCGAGCGTCGCGCCGCTGTACGTGGCGAGCACGGCGCCGCCCAGTCCGAGCATGACGAGCTGGAACGCGAGATCGAGGTGAGAGAAGCGCGCCGCCTGAAGGTCGAAGCGGAGGTCGCGGACACGGAGAGCCGACTTGCCGACCTGGTGAAGGCAGCCGACGAAGCGAGCGGGGCCGTCGAGCAGGCGCGAGAGGAGCGCGAAGCGCGCATCACCGCGGGCGCCGGCCGCCAGGGGCAGCTCGAACTGATCGAGGAACGCGCGGCCCTGGATCGAAGCGAGCGGGAGCGAGTCGAGGGTCAGATCGCATCGCTGCGCGAGGGCGACGCGGCCTGGACCGCCGAAACGGAACAACTGCGCGGCCGGATCAGCGAGCACGAAGCAGCCGCGGCCAGCGCGCGGCGCGAGCTGGACGAAGCCCTCGCAGAACGGACGAACGCCCGGGACGAAGCCGCCGGCGCCCAGCGCGTCCTCGACGACGAAAGAGAACGGGGCCGAACGCTCGAAGCCCGGCTCCGGGAACAGGGCGCGCGACGCGACGAGCTGCGCGGCCGGATCGAGGACCTGCGCGTGCGCCAGGCCGGCCTGCAACAGGACGCGGAGCACCTGGGCCAGGACTATCTCCAGGAGTTCGGCCGCGAGCTGACCGGCCGGGAACCGCGGACACCCGGGGCCGGCGAAGCGCCCGACCTGGAGGCGATGACCGACGAGCTGGAACGGCGCCGGGCCCTGCTGGAGCGGATGGGGCCGGTCAACGTTCTCGCCGCCGAGGAGTACGACGAACACCAGGAACGTCACGAGTTCCTGACCGGACAGCGATCCGACGTGACGGAATCGATCGAGAGCCTCAGGCGCACGATCCGCGACATCGACAAGACCTCGTCCGAGCGCTTCGTCACCGCCTTCCGCGAGGTCAACGAGAACTTCGGCCACATCTTCACCGAGCTGTTCCGCGGCGGCGAAGCGGAGATGCGTCTGATGGACGAGGACGACCCGCTGGACTGCGGCATCGAGATCACGGCCCGGCCGCCCGGAAAGCGCGTGCAGAACATCATGCTGCTCTCGGGCGGCGAGAAGGCGCTGGCCGCGATCGCCCTGTTGTTCGCCCTGTTCCAGACCAAGCCTTCGCCTTTCTGCATCCTCGACGAGGTCGACGCGCCGCTCGACGACGCGAACATCCTGCGTTTCATCGACATGCTGAAGCGCATGTCGGCCGACACCCAGTTCCTCGTCATCACGCACAACAAGCTGACGATGCAGGCGGCGAGCACGCTCTACGGCGTCACGATGGAGGAACGGGGCGTCTCGAAGATCGTCGGCGTCGACGTCGACGAGATGCACCCGGAACAGCAACTGGCCACCGCCTGACGGGCGACCGCTGCTACGCTGACGCCATGAAGCGCTCAGCCCTGCCCTGCCTGCTTTTGCCGCTCGCCCTCCTCGCCGCGCCGGCCGCCGCCGCCGACCGCGACGCGCCGACCTTCTACGCGGACGTGCTGCCCGTGCTCCAGATGCACTGCCAGGACTGCCACCGGCCGGCGGGCGCGAACTACGGCGGCATGCGCGCGCCGATGGCGCTGACCAACTACGCCGACGTGCGACCCTGGGCGAAGTCGATCGCCCGCACGGTCGCCGCCCGGGAGATGCCGCCCTGGGACGCGCACCCCCGGCATGACGGCACCTTCGCCAACGAACGCGTGCTGAACGCGGCCGAGATCGAAACCCTCGTGAACTGGGCCGGAACCGGCGCCGCCGCCGGAGACGTCGCGGACGCTCCGCCGCCGCGCGAGTTTCCGGTCACCGGCGGCTGGGTGGTCGGCGAACCCGACCTGGTCGTCACGATGCCCGAGCGCTACTTCGTCGAGGACGACGTGGACGACCTCTACGCGGCCTTCTCCTACGTCCTGACCGAAGAGGACCTGCCGGAGGACCGCTGGGTCGTGGCCTTCCAGTGCAAGCCGGACAGCGACATCATCCACCACTTCAACCTCCACCTGCTGCCACCGGACGAGAACGGCGAGCTACCGCCGCCGCCCGAGTTCCCGAACCAGGATCAGATCGCCCCGTCGCCGGACAACGCCGGCAGCTACATGGGCGGCGTCTCCTCCGGCAGCGACGCGAACCGCTACCCGGAGGGGTACGGCTTCCTGCTGAGGAAGGGCTCGCGGGTGACCTTCGACATCCACTACCACAAGGAAGCCGGCGACGGCACCGGGGTGTGGGACCAGTCGTCGATCGGCTTCGTCTTCGCCGACGAGCCCGTCGAACGTTCGCTCGGCTCCGGCCTCCGGCCGATCATGAACTTCACCTTCGCGATCCCGCCGAACGACGGCAACCACCAGGTCGGGCCCTACTCCACCGTCGCCCGCCACGACACGGACATCATCGCCCTGATGCCGCACATGCACATGCGGGGCAAGGCGGCCCGCTTCGAAGCCTTCTACCCCGACGGCACGACGGAGGTCCTCCTCGACGTGCCGCGGTTCGACTTCTCCTGGCAGACCGTCTACTACTACGACGAGTTGAAGCGCATCCCGAAGGGCACCCGGGTCGAGTACACCGCCTGGTACGACAACTCCGCCGAGAAGGCCGCCCGCTACGGCTTCAACTCGGACCGCACCGTGCGCTTCGGCCAGCCCTCGACGGACGAGATGATGATGGGCTTCATGATGAGCGCCGCCGCGCCGGAGCAGTAGCCCCGGCACGGAGTGCGCGAACACTGGGTGCGCCGGCCTGGAGTCCTAGCTCCGCCGCCGCGACAGCCGGTGCGCAGCAACCAGGCAGGCCCCCGCCACCACCAGTCCCAACAGTTCCCGGCTGTGCTCGATGTACATCCGTTCCGTCGACATCGGCGCCCAGAGATCGCTGGTCGGGCGGTTCAGAATCCAGTCGGCAAAGCCCGGCAGGGTAAGCACCGCGCCGGCCGCGGTCACGGCGGCCAGGCCCAGGAACGCGACCGTGGGAAGCGGCCGGTAGGCGGCGACCGTACAGGCGCAGGCGATTGCCGCGTAGTAGCTCACCCAGATGAGGGGATCCGGGTCGTTGAGCTGCAACAGGGCAAAGACCAGCATGCCCAGACCCAGAAGCAGGGGCAGGAGGCCGGGGCTCGAGCGAGGACTTGAGGACCGCATCGTCGCGAGCCTAGCGCCCCGCCCCCGGACCGGCGCCCGCTTTCCGCGAAGAGGCGTCCGTTCATGCCGTTCACCTTGTTCAGTCTTGACAAAACAAACCGGATGTTCCAAACTCCCTGACCAATGACCGTCTCCGAACCGATTCCCGTGCCGGACCGATCCGCCGAGCCTGCTGCCGCGGCGGACTTCGCCCTTCAGGCCGCCGAGGAGCGCTTCATCGAGGGCATGGGGCTGGCGCTCGAAGAAGACCGCCTGCCCCGGATCGCGGGCCGCCTGGTCGGCCTGCTCATCGTGTCGCCCCAGCCCCTTCGCTTCGACCACCTGGCCGAGCGTCTTCGCGTCAGCCGCGGCAGCATCAGCACGAACACCCGTCTGCTGGAGAACATGGGCGTCATCGAACGGGTCACCCGCCCGGGCGACCGCCGCGACTACTTCCAGATCAACGAGCAGCCCGGCCTGCTGCAACGGGTCGCGGACCGCTTCCGCGACCGGCAGGCCATGGCCGAGGAGATGAAGCAGGCGCTCCCTCCCGGCACCGACGGCGGCGACGTCGTCGGCGACCGCCTGGACGGGCTCATCCGCTTCTACGCCGTCCTCGCCGACAGCCTCAACTCCATGCTCGCAGTGGTCGAGGAAGCCGGCGGCAACTCCCGATCCGGTACCCCGTAGACCATCCCGAACGGCTGCCTCGAAACAACCTGAGAGAACCACAACCATGGCGATAGTCCAACCCGAAGGAGTTGGCGCCGGACCCGCGCCGCCCCGCTCCCGACCACCCGCCGGACCGGCGGCCACCCCGCCCGGTCAGACGGGGCACGCACACGGCGCCGAGCGCCCCGCCCCGGCCACCTCCCAGGCCGGCGTCAAGCCGCCAAGACGGATCAGCGGTCGACAGATCGCCGGCATTGCGGCCGCGGTCGTGGTCCTGGCTGCCGCCGCCGTCTTCGCGTTCGGCCGCCCGCCGCAGTCCGGAGCCGGGACGTCCGGCGCCGACGCCCTGTTGGCCCAGGCGGTGCCGGTCCGCGCCGAAGCCGCCCGCCGGGGCAACCTCTCCGTTCGCACCGCCTACTCCGGTGAACTCGTCGGCGAGGTTGCCGACATCGCGCCCCAGGTCTCCGGACTGCTGGTCGACGTGCCGGCGCGAATCGGCCAGCGGGTCGCGGCCGGCGCCGTTCTCGCCGTGATCGCGGATATCGACCTCAAGAACCAGTTGCAGGAAGCCCGCGGTCAACTCGGCGTCGCCGAGGCGAACCGGGACAAGGCGGCGGCCGAACTCGTCGGCGTCGAGGCGAACTACCAGCGGGCGATGGAGCTCTACGAGCAGAGTCTGCTGTCGGAGCAGGAGCAACAGCAGGAGACGTCCCGGTACGCCACGGCGAGGGCGAACCTCGCCGCCTCCGAAGCCCAGGTCCGGCAGTCCGCGGCGCGCGAAGCCCAACTCGCGGAGGCATTCGCGAACACACGGATCCGGGCCCCGTTCAACGCCGTCGTCGCCGACCGCTATCTCGACCGCGGCGCCCTGGTCCAGCCCGGCACGCCGGTCCTGCGACTGGTCGAGGAAGCGCCGCTGATGGTTCAGTTCCGCGTGCCGGAACGGGACCTGGCCTCGGTCCGGGCCGGCGCGGCATTCGACGTTTCCACCGAGGCCACGGGCGACCGGACCTTCTCCGGTACCGTGCGCCGGGTCGCCGGCGAGGTACGCCGCAACGATCGCACCGTCCTCGTCGAGGGCGAGCTCGTCGAGAATGACGAGTTGCTGCGGCCCGGCATGTACGCGGACGTATCCGTGAGCCTGCGCGATCTCGACGACGCGCTGATCATCCCGGGCACCGCCCTGCTGGAGCGGGTGGCGATGGACGGCGCCCGTTCGGTAGGTGTTCTGGTACCGGTCGATGGTCTGGCGGAGTGGCGGCCGGTCACCATCGCGGGCAGATCCGGCGAGTTCAGCGCCGTCGACGGCCGACTGATGGCCGGCGAGCTCGTGCTGACCCTGGGACACGACCAGCTTGGCAACGGCGCGCCGGTGCGAGTGGTAAACGCGGCGGGCGAGCCGGGCGGGGCATCCCCGGCTGGCGCGGCAGGACCCTAGGAGCGGCCGATGAACCTCCCCCGTCTCTCCGCCAACCGTCCGGTCGGCGTCGGCATGCTCTACGTGTGCGTCGCCGTGCTCGGCCTCGTCGCCGTCCGCCAGCTTGCCGTGGACCTGATGCCCGAAGTCGACATGCCACGGATCTCGATCTCCACGACCTACGAAGGAGTGGCGCCCGAGGAGATGGAGACCCTGATCACGCGGCCGATCGAGCAGGCCCTCTCCACCGTGACCGGTCTCGACAAGTTGACCTCCATGTCCGCGGAGGGCATGAGCAGCATCCAGGCCCAGTTCGACTGGGGCGTCGACCTGAACGAGGTCGTCAACGACATCCGAGAGCAACTCGACTTCGTGCGCGGAATGCTGCCGGAAGACGCCTCGGAACCGACCCTGTTCAAGTTCAACCTGTCGGACATGCCGGTCGTCTTTCTGGGCCTTGCCGGCGAAGGCGACGCACGCCAGGTCCGCCACCTCGCCGAACAGACGATCAGCCGGCGACTGGAACGCCTTCAGGGCGTCGCCTCGGTAGAGGTCCAGGGCGGTCGCGTGCGGGAGATCCAGGTCCAGCTCGCCGCCGACCGGATGGCCGCCCTCGGCGTCACGCCGAGCGAGGTCACCAACGCCCTGTCGCGGGAGAACCGCAACGTCTCCGCCGGCGACATGCTCGAGACCGGCCGCGAGGTCCTGATCCGCGCGATCGGAGAGTTCGAGCGCAAGGTCGACGTCGAGAACACGATCGTCGCCATCCGCGACGGGCGGCCGATCCTGGTGCGGGATGTCGGACGGGTCGACGACGGCATCCGCGAACTGACCAACGAGCTGTGGATCAACGGCGCCGAAGGCATGCGGATGTACGTGATGAAACAGTCCGGTACGAACACCGTCGAGGTCGTGGACCGGTTGAAGCGCGAGATCGACGCGATCAACCGCGACTACGCCGGCCGCGCCGAGATCTCGGTCCTCATGGACGGCGCCGAGTTCATCCGGCAAGCCGTGAACAACGTCCAGATGGGGGCGATGTTCGGCGCCGTGCTGGCGGTGCTCGTCCTGATGTTCTTCCTCCGCGACCTGAGAGCGACGCTGATCGTGGGCGCCGCCATCCCGATCTCCGTGCTGGCAACGCTCGCCCTGATGTACTTCAACGGCTTCACCCTGAACGTGATCTCCCTGGCCGGCATCGCGCTCGGGGTCGGCATGCTGGTCGACGGCTCGATCGTGGTGCTCGAGAGCATCTATCGCCGGCTTCACGAGGGTGAACGCCCCACCGCCGCCGCAATCGCCGGCAGCAACGAGGTGGCGATGGCGATCGCCGCCGGCACGCTGACCACCGTGGCCGTCTTCCTGCCGGTGGTCTTCATCTCCGGTTTCGCCGGCATCTTCTTCAACCAGTTGGCGATCACCGTCAGCTTCGCCCTGCTGTGCGCGCTGTTCGTCGCCCTCACGCTGATTCCGGCCGCCGCCGCCCGCTGGTTGCGGCAGGTCCCGAAGAGCCGCCAGGTCGACGACGAGTGCGTCGCCGAGCTCGGCCCGGTCGACATGGCCTACGGCCGGCTGATCGAGCGGGCGCTTGCACGGCCCGGCCTGGTGATGGCCACGGCTGTCGTGCTGCTGTTCGGCTCCTTCGCCCTGGTGCCCGTGATCGGTCTCGAGTTGATGCCCGAGAGCGACGAGGGCCGGCTCAACATGCAGGTCGAGATGCCCGTGGGCGCTCCACTCGATGTGACCACAAGCACGATGAAGGAGATCGAGGCCCAGGTCCGCGGCGCGCTCCGCCCAGACGAACTCGACAGCCTGATCACCACCGCCGGTCCCGAGAGCTGGTGGCGCCCCGCCCAGTCCAACCAGGGCACGATGGAGATCATGCTCACACCGTTGACCGAGCGCAGCCGCGGCCAGGAGGAGATTCTCGCGTCGATCCGCCACGCGATCGCCGACGTACCGGCAGCCCAGATCCAGCTCTACGCCTCCTCCAGCAACATGATGATGCGCATGATGCGGGGCGGGGGGGACGCCCGTCTGGTGGTCGAGATCCGCGGCCACGACCTGGACCAGGGCGACGAGCTCGCCCAGCGCGTCATCGAGACGATGGCCGCAGTCCCCGGAGTCGTCCACCCCCGGCTCGACCGCGAATCCGGGCAGCTCGAACGAACGCTGCGGGTCGACCGCGCCCGGCTGGCGGAACTCGGTCTCAACGGCAGCCAGGTCGCCGACGCCGTAGAGCACTACATCCTCGGGCGGGTGGCGACCAGGTTCCGCGATCAGGGCGACGAGTTCGACATCCGGGTCCAACTCCAGCCCGAGGACCGGTTGCGCATCGAGCAATTGCCGCAACTGCCCATCGTCACTCCCCGCGGCGACATCGTGCCCCTGGGTTCGATCGCCAGCATCCATCCCGGCGAGGGGCCCCTGTCGATCAACCGCGAGAACCAGGAACGCTTCATGCAGGTCCTCGCCGGCATCGATGGCCGACGGTTCAGCGACACAGCAAGCGACGTCGAAGCCGCGCTGGCCCGCGTCGAGACGCCCTACGGCTTCTCGATCGACATGGGCGGCGAGCTGGAAGAGCAGCGCCAGGTCTTCGTGGAGCTGCTGATCGGCGTGCTGCTCGCGGTCTTCCTCGTCTACACGGTGATGGCGGTCCAGTTCGAGTCCCTGGTCCAGCCACTGGTCATCATGACCGCGGTGCCGTTCTCACTCCTCGGCGTGCTCCTGACCCTGGCGGTCACCGGCACCACCCTGAACATGAACTCCTTCCTCGGCCTCGTCGTCCTGGTCGGCATCGTGGTCAACAACGCGATCGTGCTGGTGGACAACGTGAACCGGATGCGCCGTGACGTGGGCTGCACCCTGCACGAGGCGCTGATCCGCGGCTCCAGGCGGCGCCTGCGGCCGATCCTGATGACGACGCTGACCACCGCCCTCGGCCTGCTGCCGCTGACGCTGGGAATCGGCGAGGGCTCCGAGCTGCAGGCGCCCCTGGCCCGTGTCGTCGTCGGCGGGCTACTCGCCTCGACGCTGATCACGCTGGTCTTCGTGCCCTCGCTCTACCTCCTGGTCGAGCGCGGTCGTGAGCGGCGGAGGGCGATTCGCGGCCGGCGGAAAGCGGCCCGGAGAGCCGGCGTCCACCTCCCGCGGGCGGCTCCGGCGATGCAGCGCTCTCGAGTACAGGCCTGAACGTGCTGGCGATTCAGTTCCCGCTTCCCCAGCGGTACTGCAGCCGGGCGTAGTAGAAGCCGCCATTTGTGTCGAACGGGGCGCGGGTGCTGTAGACGTTGCCGATCGCCGCCGGGTTCGGATTACGGTCGGCCGCGCCGTCCAGCGCGTTGCGGCCGCCGATCACGAACCGGGTGCGGTCGTCGACCCTGAACGCGGCCTCCAGGTCGAAGAGGTAGGCGCCGCCGTAGGCCCAGGCGTCCCTCGGATCCCACCAGCCGTCGAAGTAGCCGAGACGTCCCAGCAGTTCCACGCGACCGATCTCGTGACCCACGGCGGCGTTCCAGCGCAGGCCGGGAAGCGCGTCGCGGAGTTCGCGGATCCGCCGCGCGTCCAGGGTCGCCGGGTTGTAGTCCACCACCTCGGTTCGGGTCAGGTTGATCGCGAAGTCGAACGTCGTGCGACCCCCCGCCGCCGGCGGGCGCCAGGACGCGACCAGGTCGACGCCCTCCGTGCGGCTCTCGAAGTCGTTGGCGAAGAAACGGAAGTTCGCGAGATTCGCGGCGCTCGTGATCCCCTCGGCCAGAAGCTGGTCCACCTCGTCCGCCTCCAGGGCGAAGAGCTGGGTCACGCCCAGACGGTCGCGCAGGTCGATCCGGAACACGTCCGCCGTGAGCAGGAACGATCCCCGATCCAGGACCACGCCGGCCGCCAGGTTGAGCGACTTCTCGGCGTCGAGAGCCTTGCCGCCGCGCAGCGCCGCGACCCGCGACGTGGACGGGATCGTGCCGTTGTTCACCAGCTCCATCAGGCCGGCGTCCCACTGCGTCGAGACGTTGAAGGCGTTCTGCTGACCGGGCGTGGGCGCCCGGAAGCCGGTGCTGACTCCCCCACGAAGCGCCAGACCGGGGGCGACCTCCCTTCGGCCCGCGAGCTTCCCGTTCACCGTCGAGCCGAAGTCGTCGTAGTTCTCGAAACGGAGCGCCGTCCCGATGGTCCACGAGTGGTCCGGAGGCCCGTACTCCAGGTCCCCGTACACGGCCGTACTGGAGCGGTTCCAATCGCCGGCCGCGATCGGGCTGAACCCCGGGAAGCCGTTCGCTCCCGAACTGAAGCCCTGCGCCGCGTAGGGGCCGATCCGCCAGGAGTCCCCGTCGCCCAGGCCGATCTCGAACCCTTCGTTGCGCCACTCCAGACCGGCCGCGAGATGGAGCCGTTCGCTCAGGTTGCGGGCGACGTCGAAGTTTGCGCTCAGCTCCTCCTGAGCGTACGAGCCCGGTTCGAAGGCGGTCGGCGTGTCCGGCCCCAGCGAAGCGTTCACGCTGTCGTAGAGGAAGAAATCCGCCTCGTTCGAGCCGGCGCTGACGCTCGCGTCCCAGGTCAAACCGGAGGTCGCGTACCCGCGCACGCCGGCGACCAGGGAAGCGTCGGTGCGGTCGCCGCCGAACACGGGCTGGAAGCCGCCGGGGAACAGCTCCTGAAAACTGAAGCAGTTCGGGTCGGCGAACACGCGGGCCAGCGCGTCCTGGTCCGGCAGGCCGTTCGTCACGGACACGGCGGGACAGCCGGCCGACCCGTCGACGACCCCATCCGCCGCGTCGAGCGCGTCGCCGATGAGCAGCGTCGCCCCGCCGTCGCTGCTGAACACCGCGTCCCGCGTGTTCGGGTTGCGGAAGAAGAAGTTGCGGCTCCCCACCCGCCGGCTGGCGTAGTTCGCGTGGCCGTGGAACTGCGCGCGGCCGCCGCCCAGGGGGCGACCGAAGTTCGCCCACAGCTTGAGATCGTCTTCGACCTCGGGGGCGCCCCAGCGCTGCGCCGGGTCGGCGACGTGCGTGTTGCCGGCGGCGATCAGCAGAGCAGCGTCGGCCCGCTGGACGTTCCGGTTCGTCGGTTCCGCGCCGCCGTACTCCAGGCTCAGATTGACGAAGCCGGCATCGCCCCACGGCAGGCCGACGTTGCCCGCGAAGGTCACGGACTCCCCATCCCCCCGGCCATAGGCGCCGGCAAGCAACTCGAAGGACCCGCCGGAGCTTGCGTCCTTGAGCAGGAAGTTCATCACCCCGGCGATCGCGTCCGAACCGTACTGCGCCGAGGCGCCGTCACGGAGCACCTCGACCTGGCGCAGGGCGATCGCCGGAATCGCCGACAGATCCGGGCCCTGGGCGCCGTGAGAGACCCCGACCCGGGACCAGATGATCACCGCGCCCCGGTGACGGCGCCGCCCGTCGATCAGCACCAGGGCGTGGTCCGGCGCCAGCCCCCGCAGATTGATCGGCCGCACGACGAGCGCGGCGTCGCCGTCCACCGAACTGATGTTCAGCGAAGGCGCGACGTTCCGCAGCAGCATGTCGAGGTTCGTTTCGCCCTGACTCGCCACGCGCTCCGCGGAGATGACGTCGACCGGCGCCATCGACTCGGTGACCGACCGCTGCCTCGCTCGGGTGCCCGTAACCACGATCTCGTCGTGGACATGTGCGGCCGGATGGTCGGACTCGGCTTCGTCGTGCCCATCGCGCTCGTCGTGGCCGCCCTCCGCGGCGGCATCCCGCTCGTCCGCGTGCGACGCCGCCCGGTCCTCAACCTGTTGGGCCCACAGTGAACGGGGCCCTGCGAAGCCTACGAGGAGCAGCGCAACCGCGGCGAGCCAAACGCCACGGCGCAAGGAAGAACCGTCACCGCCCATCCGGCTGGGACTCGTTCCAGTAGCGGTCATGGAACCGCAACAAATCCACGCCGTGGGTTTCGTAGAACCAAACCGGGTTGTGATCCACACCTGGCGCAACCAGCCGTTCTGCCGGAACACCCAATCCGTACAGGTAGCCCAGGTACTCCAGGCTGGCCTCGTAGTTGAATCCCTTGTTTCCCAGCCAGATCATGATGTTCAGTGGCGGCTGCATTCCATCTTGCGCGTAGGACCGGGCAAGGCTGTACGCATCGTTGCCCCTGCCGAAGTCAAATGACCTGGCGTTCTCCGCTGGCCGCGCCCTTGGGTCGCGTCACCTGGCCACCGTTCCCCCAGACGAAGATTACCGGGCGCACGGCGCCGGAGGCAACGGCGGCATGCACGTGCTCCGCTATGCCGATGCTCCTTGATTCGTTGCCCGGTCGCCCGCCGTGCAGGTAGTAGATCACCGGATAGCGGGTGTTGCGATTCGCGGCATTGTCGTACCCTGGCGGAAGGTAGATGTTGTAGCCCACCGGAATACCCATCGACGGACTGTCGAACGTCGCGTGAGTCACTCCCGGAATCCCGCGATCCTCGGCGGGCGGGTTGACCCAACCGAAGGGGCCACCCTCGCGCCCGCGAGCAAGAAACGCGCTCACCTCGCCGGGGTCCGCTCGGCCGTCTCTGTTTGCATCCAGCAGTGAGAACGCGCCTGGCATCACTTCGTCTTCCGTCAGCACGCCATCGCCGTTGCGATCGACCATGAAGGCGTTCTCCGCCAGGCCATCCGCATCGTCGTCCGGCTCTTGAGTCTCCGCCTGGAGACTGCCGGTTTGGACCTCATCGGTCTGAGTACCGCCGGTTTGCCTGGCTGACGTCGCCAGTAGCGGCTGTGCAGTCGCCAGCACCAGGAGCGCACCGGCGAGGTAGCGGCTTAGACTGGAACCACCATCACTTCTGAAACGACGGTTCCAACACGGCTTCCAAGGCATCATCAGACAACTCCCATCTCCCAGGTCTCCGCCAGATCCGTGCCGACCCTCCCGGGCGCGACATCCACGCTCGGCGCACTCAGAGCCTCGGCCGGTTCGGCGGGTCGCGCCACTCGCCCACCCGCGACAGATCCGGGCCCACCGGTCGCCACGCCCGTCCACCATATCGCGGCTGGCGGACGAGTTGACAGTTCCGCAACGGTCCTGCGGACGGATAGAATCGCTTCATGACTGAACCGGCCCGCAGCCCGTCGCCGGCCACGGTTCGGCGCGAATTGGAAACGGCGGCGCTCGATCCAACCGACTTCCCCGGCTGCCGGCCGGTTCACATTCCGCGCCGCGACATCGAAGACTACGAGGGGCGCCTCGAGTACTGGGAGGCGCGCACCGAGACGGCCATGGCGGTCTGCGAGCCCGTGACCCGGTTCCACGAATGGCCGTCCCACCGGCTGGCAAAGCTGACCGAGCGTCTCGCCGCCGAGCGAGGCTCGCCGATCGAGGCGTACGGGACAACGGACCTCGTCCGACTCGACGCCGGCGGAAGGCCTCGCGTTCTGATGCAGGCGGACCAGATCCTCTACCTGCACCCACCGCCCGCGGACGAGTTGACGCCGATCGTCGACGTGGACGGAGACGAACTGCCGGACGTAGTCCTGGAAGTCGACCACTCGACGGATGTTCGGGTTCGCAAGTTGACGTTGTACGAGGCGTGGGGCTTCCCCGAGGTCTGGGTAGAGGTACCGGAAGCGCACTCGCCGAGCCGGCCGAAGTCCCGTGCTTCGGGGCTGACGATTCACGTACTCGAAGCCGGCCGCTACCGCGCCGTCCTCTCCAGCCGGGCCTTCCCGGGCTGGACGGCGAACGAAATCCACCAGGCGCTGAACGAGCACACGATGTCGGCCTCGACCGAGGCCACTCTGCATCGGATCGGGAGAGCCCTTGGCGCCGCGGAGGGCACTGGCCCGGACGACGATCGATGGCTTCGGCGCCTCCGCGACGAGGGCCGCGCCGAGAGTCGAGCCGAGACGGCGACGGCCTTGCTGAGAGAACGCGGCATTCCGGTCACGCCGGCTCTTGGGGTCCGCTTTCCGGAACTCGGAGAGATGCCTGTCGCCGAGCTGGTTCGCGCCGCGCTCAGGTGTCGAAGCGAGGCGGAGTTTCTGGACCTCTGCGCTGAAGCGCGGCGACAAGCCAGCCAGGATGCCGGCGAGACGTAGCGGCAACGGGCGCCGTGCGAGAGCGGCTCGTCGTATAGTCTCGCCCCTTGACCGGGGAGAACGCCGCCGTTTCGTCCGTACCCAGGCGAACCGGGGCGCCGACTGCGAACTGGGAAGAGCTGCTTCTCGTCTTTCTGCGCGAGCCCTTCGACAAGGCTCTCCAGCCCGGAGGTCACGCGGAGCGGGCTGCACGCTACGCAGGAGCCGCGCTGGGCCGCGAAATCGCGCCGGATCGGATTCGGCCCGCTCCAGACGCAGCCGATCCCTTCGCCGTAGCGTCGGAGTTGCCGCCCATGCCGCCCGCCGGCCCCACGGACGAACGCGACGAAGGCGCTGACGGCCAGATCCTCCTGACCCACCCGCTGAGCGGACAGGAAGCTGATCTGCGTTTCAAGTCGGTAGTTCCGGAAGAGGCGGTTGGCGTCGTGGCTTCTATCGCGGCTGATCTTCCAACAGCGCGCGAGCGCTTTCTCGCCATCTGGCGCCTGCTGCCCGAAGGCTTGGCCGAGCGGTTCGGAACCGACGCCGCGCGGCTGGCGCCATCGCTTCCAAATCGGTTCGTGGCGCTGGCGCCCTGGGGTCCGGACGGGGACCATGCCGAGCACTTGCGCCGAAAGGTCTTGGACGCCGGACAAGCCGCCAAGCGCCGCCTGGCCGACGCGGTCCTGGGCGCGCTGGACCCGGCGTTCAGGCAGCTCGACCCCGCCTGGGCTCGGCGCTGGCGCCCTCAGATCGCCGGCATGTTCGAGTTCCACTGCACGGCGACCCCAGTAGGACGGATGACCGACGACCGTCTCGCGCAGCTGGTCGGACCGAACGACTTCGAGGCCGCGTGGCCCAGCGCGGGCGCGATCCGGCGCCTAGCGCGAATCCTGTCCGCGGACCGAGGGCGGGGCGGAGCCGGGCACGCCGCAGGCCGCTGGCAGGCCCCCGGATGGGATACTTGGCGAAGCTGATGGCGGCCGAGCGCCAGGAGACGCTGCCGCCGACGCTCAGGTGCTCGTGGACGCATGGGGCGTGGCCGCCGCGAGGGGTCTGGGGCCCCGGAGGACCCCCTTCGACATCACCCGTGTTCGCCGGTATCTTCCCGATGGCGGGCTTTCGCGCCAGGATCCGCTGAGCAGACAGCCTTGGCGGTTGAGTGAAGCGGTATCTCACGCGGAGACGGAGTCGCCCTGCCGGCTCTCGTTTCCGTCACCGTTGCGGATTCTCAGGCGGGGCGGGCTCATCACCCAGCCCACACTGGCGGACCTGACGGTTGCCGGCCTCCGGCGCGTGGCGAGCCTCGCCGCAACCGAGCATCTTGAACCGCTGGGTGGAATCCGCAAGGAGCTGATTCAGTTGGCCGGTGCAACGCCGGCCGCGCCGTGGCGCGGCAAACGACTCGACCTTCGCCGTTGGTCCGCGCGTCAGCAAGCGGAGCTTGAACTGCGAGGCGTGACAGGTTCGCTCGTCCTCCCGCGGGGCGCGGGTCCACTGGGACCTCTGCTCGCCGCGGGCCAGTGGTTGCACCTGGGCAAAGGCGCCACCCTGGGCCTTGGCCGGGTCACGATCTCTCCGTACGAGCAACGGCCGACGACGGACGCGTCAACCGGCCAGCACGGACTATCCCGCTAGCGCCAGCGAGGCTCCGCCTCAGACCGACGAGCATGCAGACCGGCGCACCCAGTGGACGGAGCTTGACTCAACTGTAAAGACGACGCCTGTTCAAGGAATCTAGCTCTAGCCGCCCTCCGGCTCCGGCCGCCGTTTCGGCTCGACCTTGGCCACGGCCAGCAGCGATTCGACGCAGTCGCGCAGCGACTCGTCGAAGGGTCGGAAGGCGCATCCGGTCGCCTCGCGCATCCGGTCGTTGCGCAGTTCGACGCCGGCCCAGATGCCGCGCAGTTCCTCTTCCCGCTTCTGGATGTGCTCGGGATGGCCGTCCTCGACCTCCGGCGTGTCATGGCGGAGTTCCGGCAGCAGACGGTCGATGCCGTTGTTGATCGCCTCCACCGGCACCGCGTCCGCCGACCAGGCGATGTAGCGCTCGCCGTTCTCGACGTTGATGCTCTCGAGCAGCCGGATGTGGCACTCCGCGTCGTCGCGCACGTCCACCGTCATCCACGGCCGGTAGGCCTGGTTCTGCGCGCACTCGCCGAGCAGCATGAGCTCGATGTTGTGCTGCCAGGGGCCCTTGTCCTTCTGGTGGGCCGACAGGATGGGGCCCACGTTGTCGCCCGGGCAGCACGTGATCGCGTCCCAGCGGCCGCTCTTCTCCGCCGCCTCGCTGAACGCCTTCTGAGCGTAGATCTTGCTCATCGAGTAGCCGTGACCGCGCTCGGGCGTCCGCTTCGGATTCGACTCGTCCGGATAGCGGTCCTCGTACAGGACGGGGCGCCGAACGAACTCGTAGATATCGGCCTCCATGATCACCGCGGCGATGCTCGAGGTGACGACGACCCGCGTGACCGAGCCCGACTTCTCGATGCTCGCGACGATGTGGTCGCACACGTTCTTCACGTAGTCGAAGTCGTTGTAGTCGCTGACGTGCGCGATGTGGGCGACGCCGTGGCAGCCGGCGAAGATGTCGTCGAAGCAACCCGCCTCGTCCAGGTTCGCCGAGTGAATCGTGAGCCGGCCCGAGGCGAAGCCGTTCATCTCGCGAAGAAACGTCGTCTTCGCCGGATCGTTCGCGTCACGCACGCAGGCGCGCACCCGGTAGCCCTTGTCCAGCAGCAATCGAACCGTCCAACCGCCAACGAAACCGGCGGCGCCGGTCACCGCGACCGTGCCGCCCTTCGGAATCGGAGCCATGCAGTTTCTCCTTTGTTTGGTGCGCGCGACGATACCCGACGGCGAACCTGCTAGCTTTGCAGTGTTTGACCGAGCGGCCCGTGAACACCGAATCCGTCGAAAAGGTCCAGTGCGGCGACCGCTGCTACGACTTGCGCCGGCTGGACCCCGAAGCCCGCGACGAGATCGTGGGCCTGGCCCGCGCCCTGCCCGAGATCGACCTGCAGTTCCTGCGCTCCGACCTCACCGATCCGGACGTGGTCGAGGGCTGGATCCGCGACGCGAGTTCCGGCAGCCGTTTCACGACCCTGGCCTACTACGACGGCCACCTCGTGGGCTACGGCAGCCTCAATCTGCGAAGCCTGCAGTGGATGAGCCACATGGGCGAGATCCGGGTGATCATCGCGGAGGGACACCGCCGCTCCGGGCTCGGACGGGTCCTGACCCAGCGCGTCTTCGATATCGCCCACGATCTCGGCCTGCTCAAGATCGTGGCGCAGATGACGCGCGAGCAGATCGGCGCCCGCCGCCTCTTCGAACGGCTCGGCTTCTCGCCCGAGGCCCTGCTCACGGACTGGGTGATCGATCGCTCCGGGCGCACGCGCGACATGATGATCATGTCGTACGACGTCGACCCGGGGGACCGGAGCGGCAACTGAGCCCCCGCCACAGGCGCCGCATCCGCGTCGTCTCCTGGAACGTGAACGGTCTGCGCGCGTGCGGGCGCAAGGGCTTCCTCGACTGGCTGGGAACCAGCCGGGCGCAGATCGTCGGTCTTCAGGAGACGAAGGCCCGCGCAGAACAGCTGCTGCCGGAGCTGCGAAAGCCGACCCGCTGGCACACGAACTTCTTCAGCGCCCAGCGCCCCGGCTACTCGGGCGTCGGCCTGTACTCGCGCCTGCAACCGACCTGGGTGCGCACGTCCCTCGGCGAGCACCGCTTCGACGCCGAGGGCCGTCTTCAACTGGCTCTTTTCGGGCAACTGCTCGTCGCCAACGTCTACTTCCCCAAGGGCAGCGGCAGCAAGCGCGACAACAGCCGCGTCCCGTACAAGCTGGACTTCTACCGCGCGCTGTTCGAGCAGCTCGATCAGGCCAGGCAGGCCGGCTACCGGGTGCTCGTCATGGGCGACTTCAACACCGCGCCCCAGCCGATCGACCTCGCGCGACCGAAGCAGAACCGGAGGAACTCGGGCTTCCTGCCCGAAGAGTGCGAGGAACTCCAGCGCTGGCTCGACGCCGGCTGGGTCGACACCTTCCGCGGCCTGCACCCGGACACGGTGCGCTATAGCTGGTGGAAGCAGGCGTTCCATGCCCGTGAGCGCAACGTCGGCTGGCGGATCGACCTCGTGCTCGCCTCGGAAGCGGCCATGGCCTTCGTGGAACGCGCCTTCATCTCCACCCAGGTCACCGGTTCCGACCACTGCCCCGTGGGCGTCGACCTCTCGGCCGAGGTGCTGGAGTGAACGGCCCGACACCGCGCCGCGCGACCACCGCCGACGGCATCCGCCGCCGCATGGCCGGCTTCTCCACACGGGAAGGGATCGAAAAGGGGCTGAACTTCCGACTGCAGCCGACCGACGTCCTGATCGCCACCTACCCCAAGGCCGGTACGACCCTGATGCAGCAAATCGTCCACGGTCTCCGCACCGGCGGCGACATGGACTTCGACGAGATCACGGAGGTCGTGCCGTGGCTCGAGCTTGCCCACGACCTCGGTCTCGACCTCGACTCTCCGCAGCAGGCCGAGCCCAGGGCGTTCAAGACCCACCTGAGCCGGGACCTGGCCCCCAAGGACGGACGCAACATCTTCGTCGTCCGCGACCCGGTCGATTCGCTCGTCTCCTTCTTCCACTTCTTCAGCGGCTGGGTTTTCGAGCCTGGAACCGTCTCGATCCGCGACTTCGCCCTCGACTTCGTCCTCCACGGCACCCGCAGCGGCCGCTACTGGGAGCATCTCGTGTCCTGGTGGCCCGAGCGCCTCGACGAGGACACCCTCTGGCTCTGCTTCGAGGACATCGTCGCCGATCTGCCGGCCGCCACCGCCCGCGTCGCCACCTTCCTCGGCCTCGACCCGCGGCACCCGAACGTCGAGATCGCGACCCGCCAGGCATCGATCGACTTCATGCGCGAAAACGGTTCCAGATTCGACGACCACCTGGTCCGCAACGCCCGCAACGCCGCCTGCGGCCTCCCCACCTCCGGCACCACCTCGAAAGTCCGCAAGGGCAAGTCCGGCGAGGGCTCCCGCGAGGTACCCCCCGAGGTCCTCGAAGTCTGGAACCGGGAGTGGAAACGCACCGTGGAACCGGCCACAGGTCACGGGTCCTACCCGGAACTCCGCGGCGCGGTTGTGAAGCTGTCGAACGGCTGACTGGTTACGCCAGAGCACCCGGCCGGAGCCTTCGCCTCGCGCACCAGCCCGCTCGGCACCGACGTCCAGCCCCGTCGGGTCAGGAGGGGTCGGCTCCCACGTGCCTCTGAACGAGCGACGCCCGACGACATCTCACCCACCACCGCCCAACCGGAGCGAGTGAAGCGGAGTGAGCGCCCACCCCCTCCCATCTCCTTCTCAGGCGCTCACGCCACCTGGGAGCCGACCCCTCCTGACCCAAGACGGGCGGGTGCGTCCTCCGCTCCGCCGCTGCGGCACTCCGCCGCCGCGCCGCTCCGGCTCTGCGGCGCCGCTACAGCAGGCCGCCCTCCGGCGCCGGCCGGGCGCGCTGGTTGTAGAGCAGCCTCTTCAGGCGTGCGCGTTCTTCGTCGGAGAGGTTCGCGTAGTCGATCGCTTCGCCACTCGAGACGTCCATGCCGCGCTGGACCGCCGGACGGGCGCCGACTTCCTCGAACCAGCGCTTGAAGTACGGGAACTCCTCGATGTCCTGCTCCTGGTCCTGCCAGCGGACCGTCCACGGGTAGCAGATCATGTCGGCGATCGTGTACTCGTCGCCGACGAGAAAGCGGCGGTCGTAGAGACGGTTGTTCATCACGCCGTACAGACGGTTCACCTCGTCGGTGAAGCGGCGCACGGCGTAGCTCTGGTCGCCCTCCGTGTCGCGCAGGCGGCGGAAGTGCCCGCACTCACCCGACTTCGGCCCCTGGTTCGCCATCTGCCAGATGAGCCACTGGTTCACCTCGTGACGCGCGCGCAGCTCCTGGGGGTAGAACTGCCCTGCCTTCTCGGCGATGTACATCATGATCGCGCCCGACTCGAAGAGTGCTATCGGTTCGCCGCCGTCCGCCGGCTCGTGGTCGACCATCGCCGGCATCCGGTTGTTCGGCGAGATGGCCAGGAACTCCTCCTTGAACTGGTCGCCGAAGCCAATCCGGCAGGGCACGATGCGGTACGGAAGTCCGCACTCCTCGAGCAGGATGGTGACCTTCTTGCCGTTCGGCGTCGGCCAGTAGTGCAGATCGATCATGGGCGATGCTCCCTGGGCAGAGCCCGGCGCGGCGGCCTCGACCGCCGACGTTCAGGTGAACGCCGGAGGTTAGCGGACTCGCGGCCCCGGCCGCGATACGCTGACTCACCCACCCGAAGCTACGCTGCAACAGGAGATACACGGTGTACGCCATGACGAGAACCTTGAGAACGACGATCACCGTGCTCGCACTGGGCTGTATGGCGACGGCCTCGGTGGCCGCGGAGCCCTCCGACGCCGAGGCCCAGCTTGCCGCCGCAATCCAGGCCGCGCCGGACGACCGGCGGGACGGAGCGCGCGTACTGGGCTGGACGGCCGAAGGCAAGGTCGTCGAGCTTCGCGCCGGCAGCAACGACCTGGTCTGTCTGGCCGCCATGCCGGGCGCTCCCCAGTGGAGCGTCGCCTGCTACCACGAGTCGCTGGAGCCGTTCATGGCCCGCGGCCGCGAGCTGCTTGCCCAGGGCATCGAAGGCCAGGAGCGGATCGACATTCGCGAGCGCGAGATCGCCGAGGGAAAGCTCCAGATGCCCCGCGAGCCGCGCACCCTCTACGTCCTCCACGGCAGCGGCTTCGATGCCGAAGGCGGCGAAGTCAAGGACGCCTATCTGCGCTGGGTCATCTACACCCCCTACGCGACCGCGGAGTCGACCGGTCTCACGACTCGCCCGGTTCCCGGCGCGCCCTGGTTGATGTTTCCCGGCACGGCCGGAGCACACGTCATGATCAACCCGCCCCGGCCCGACGCTCCGTGAGCACCGCCTTCAGCGACAGTCCCTTCCGGGACATCGTCGGTCCGTCTTCCCAGTTCTACATCTCGCAGCGCCTCCGGCTCCACTACCTGAGCTGGGGGAACGAGGACAAGCCGCCCCTGGTGCTGATCCACGGCGGCCGGGACCACGCGCACAACTGGGATTGGGTGGCGAACGCGCTCCGCGGCGACTACCACATCGTGGCCCCCGACCTCCGCGGCCACGGCGACAGCGAGTGGGCGATCGGCGGCATGTACGCGATCACTGACTTCGTGCTCGACATCGCCCAACTGCTCGAGGCGCTCGACCGCTTTCCGGTGCGGATCGTGGCCCATTCCCTGGGCGCGAACATCGCCCTCCACTACACCGGGTTCTATCCCGACAACGTCCACAAGCTGGTGGCGATCGAAGGCATGGGGCCGCCTCCCCGCATCCTCAGTGACCGGGTCAACGCGGCGGTCGATGAGCGCATGCGAGGCTGGGTCGGCAGCATGCAGAAGCTCGCGGGCCGGCAGCCGCGCCGGTACCCGTCACTCGACGCGGCGGCCGAACGGATGCAGGAGGTGAACAGCTTCCTGAGCCCCGAACAGGCGCGGCACCTCACCGTCAACGGGATGGCGCGCAACGAGGACGGCACCTACACCTGGAAGTTCGACAACTACGTCCGCTCCTTCCCGCCCTACCGCTACGACGAGGAGGAATTGCGCAGCATCTGGGGCCGGATCACCTGCCCCACGCTGCTGGTGCGCGGCACCGAGAGCTGGGCCAGCGACCCGGTCGAGGACGGACGCATCGACGCGTTCCAGAACGCGGAACTGCGCAACTTCGAGGGCGCCGGGCACTGGGTCCACCACGACCAGCTCGACGAGTTCGTCGCCGTGACGAGACACTTTCTGGCCGACTAGCCACCTTCCACGTTCGCCCGAAGCCCCGACCCGGCAGCCGACCGCGCCGGGTCCCCGCACGAGAGGAATGAGACGATGACCGAAACGACGACGGCAGACGGCGCCGGCCCCGCTCAGCGGCCACCCTCTCCAGTCAAGTCCGGCGAGCGCATCGCCGCGCTGGACGTCCTGCGCGGCTTCGCCGTGCTCGGCATCCTCGTGATGAACGTGCAGAGCTACTCGATGATCGAGGCGGCCTACCTGAACCCGGCCGCCAACGACTGGATCGACGGCGCCGGCTACTGGGCATGGCTCGCCGCGCACCTGTTCTTCGACATGAAGTTCATCTCGATCTTCTCGGCCCTGTTCGGCGCGGGCATGGCACTGATGGCGGAGCGGGCCGCCGCCCGCGGCGCCTCGGCGACCGGCGTTCACTACCGCCGGCAGTTCTGGCTGCTCCTGATCGGCCTCGCCCACGCCCACCTCATCTGGTACGGCGACATTCTGGTCCCCTACGCCCTGTGCGGCTTCATCCTCTACAGCCTTCGCAACCTGAGCCCGAAGAAGCTGCTGATCGGCGGCTTCGCGATGACCGCGATACCGGCGGCGTTCTTCCTGTTGACCGGCATGTCGATACCGGCCATGCCGGCCGAGGCCCAAGCCGCGTTGGCCGCCGACTGGGCGCCGTCGGCGGCCGCCGCCGAGGCCGAGATCGCCACTTACCGGGGAAGCTGGCTCACCCAGCTTCCCCACCGGAGCGCCACGGCCCTGGGCGCGGAGACCTTCGTCTTCCTCGTGCTGTTCTTCTGGCGCAGCGGGGGCCTGATGCTGGTGGGCATGGGCCTCTACAAGCTCGGCGTGTTCTCCGCCCGCCGCTCGCCCGCGTTCTACCGCCGGCTTCTGGCCGGCGGCTTCGGCGCCGGACTGCCGATCGTCATCCTCGGCGCGCTGTTCAACACGCGGCACGGCTTCGCCTTCGAGCACTCCATGTTCCAGGGGATGGTCTTCAACCTCGTCGGGGCGACGGTCGTGTTCCTCGGCTATGTCGCGCTCGTCATGCTGGCCGTTCTTCACGGCTGGCTGCCCGGTCTCCAGCGCCGCCTCCAGGCTGCCGGGCGCATGGCCCTGTCGAACTACATCAGCCAGAGCGTCATCTGCACGCTCGTCTTCTACGGCCACGGCCTCGGACAGTTCGAGCAGATAGGCCGCCTGGGTCAGTTCGGCATCGTGGCTGCAATCTGGAGTCTGCAGCTCGCCTGGTCCCCGTGGTGGCTCGCCCGCTTCCGCTTCGGTCCGCTCGAGTGGCTGTGGCGGTCGCTCACCTACATGAAACTGCAACCGATGGCGTTGCGCTGACAAGCCGTGACGGCGTGTCCCACCGCGGCGCCCACCCAACCACCCGTCGCCGCACGCGGGCACGATGCCCGCATTCCCGAGCGACGAAGCCTCGACCCAGGCGTCGAAAGCGCCAAGCCGAAAGGAGCCCCCCATGAACCGCAAGCTCTCCGTCGCAACGTGCATCGCCTCCTTCACCGTGGTCACGCTGGCCGCGGGAGGCGCGATGGCCCAGATCGCGCCCGAACCCGAACAGATCGAGGAACTCCTCAAGGGACCCTCCGAGGGTCCCGTCGTCATGGTCAACCTGCTCCGGTTCAAGGACGAGGCCGACGCTCCCGACGAAGGTCTCTCCGGCGAGGCGGCCTACGGAAGGTACGGCGCCCAGATGGTTCAGTGGATCACCTCCCAGGGCGCCCGCGTGATCTGGTCCGGCCGGGTCGACTCGATGGTGATCGGAGACACGGAGGAGCGGTTCCACTCGATCGCCCTGGTCGAGTACCCGTCGCGCGCGGAGTTCCTGCGCATCGCGGGCGATCCGCGCGTCGCCGAGTACTCCGTCCACCGCACGGCCGGACTGGAAATGCAGTGGCTGATCGCGACCACGACACGGACCGATCTCACCGGGAGTCCGGCCGCCGAAACCTCGAACGACTGAGTTACACTCCCGGCTCGCGAGCCCGCGAACCACCTCAACAACGCTGTTCCCCTTTGAGGGAAGGAGATCCGCAAAATGCGCTTGAGCAAACTGGCGCCGATCCTGGCCGCGGCAGTGTTTCTCGCCGCCTTCACGACGATCGCCGCGACGCCCGTCGCCGCCTCCGAGAACGAAGAACCGGTCGGGAACCTGGCCGAACTGATGCGCGCCATCCTGTTCCCGAACTCGAACTTCCTGTTCGACGTCCAGACGACGGATCCGGGCGCCCCGCCCGAAGCCGGCAGCGAGGACGATCGCTCCGCCTCGTCCCTGTTCTCCGGCATCTACACCGGCTGGAAGGTGCCGCAGCAGGCGGCGCTGGCGCTGGCCGAGGTCGAGCCGCTGATCATGAACGCCGAGCGCAAGTGCGAGAACGGCAAGGACGCTCCGGTCGCCAACGAGGACTACCAGAAGTGGGCGAAGCAGTTGACCGATGTCGCCAAGCGGATCTACGCCGCGGCGCACGAGGAAGATCAGGAGAAGGTAAGCGATCTGACGAATGAACTGGCCGGCGCCTGCGAGGATTGCCACGCGGTCTACCGGAAGTACCAGGATCGCTGCCGCAGATAGGACCGCGCCGGCTCCGGCCGGGCTGAGTCGACTTTCTGACCATGCGTAGCGCCTTCGAGTGGGTCGACGCCCTTCCCAGCAGCATCGCGCTGCGGGAATCGCTCAACGCCTACCCCACCCTGCTGACGACCCACGTCGTCAGCATGTGCCTGTTTGCCGGCCTGATTGCCTTCTGGGACATGCGGCTGGTCGGGTTGACGCTCAAGAAGGTGCCGGTGTCCAACATCCCGACCCGGCTCTTCCCGTGGGCGCTGACCGGCTACGGGATCAACCTGATCACCGGCGGACTGCTGCTCTACAGCCAGCCGATGCGCTACTACGACAACTTCTACTTCTGGGCCAAGATGGCGCTGATGGTGGTCGCCGGCATCAACATGTTCTGGTTCCACTACGCGACCTACAAGTCGGTCCAGGCGTGGGACCAGGGACGCGAGATCCCGATGAACGCCCGGCTCGCCGGCGTCGTTTCGCTGGTGCTGTGGGCAGCCGTCGTCGTGACCGGCCGGATGATGGCCTACGCCGGCCTGATGCCCGAATGGTGGAACAACCTGAACATCGGCGCCTGAAGAGGCCGCGGAGGATGGATCAGTGACGCAGTCCTTTTTCGAGTGGATGCAGGGTCTGTCCTTCAGCGCCTGGATGCTGGAAGAGACCTGGGCGTCGCCGATCATCCAGTGCATGCACCTGGTCGCTCTGGTGGCATTCGCCGGCGCCGTCCTGGTGGTCGACATGCGGCTGATCGGGCGCGGCCTGATCAAGACGCCGACCGCCCGGCTCGCCCGCGAACTGGACCGCTGGATGATCTGGAGCTTCGTCGCCCTGTTCGTCACCGGCGCGCCCCAGGTGCTGTCCACCGCGCTCAAGCAGTACTACAGCCCGTTCTTCTGGTGGAAGATGCAGATCATCGTCATCGGGCTGCTCTTCACCTTCACGATCCGCCGCCGCGTCGCGTTCGCGGAGGAAGGAACGCTGGGGCACTGGCCCAAGGTGGTCGGCGTGCTGTCGATCGGCATCTGGACCAGCGTCTCGGTCTGGGCGCGCCTGATCGGCCTCCTGTCCTGACCAGGCATTTCACTTCACGCCTCGCCGCGGCCGGTCTTGCGCTCGCAGCGGCCCTCGCGAGCCCGCCGCTCGCGGCCCAGACGGGCGCCTCCGGCGACTGGCCGGTCTTCGGCGGCGATCCCGGCAACAGCAAGTACTCGACGCTCGACCAGATCGACCGCGACAACTTCCGGGACGTCGAGATCGTCTGGCGCTGGCGCTCCGTCGCCGCCGACACGGAAGTCCCGAGCACCGTGCGGCGCGGTCAGTTCAAGGCGATCCCGCTCGAGGTCGACGGGCGGCTCTACGTCTCCACCTCGCTCAGTCAGGTCGCCGCGGTCGACGCCGAGAGCGGCGAGACGATCTGGACCTGGGACCCGGAAAGCTGGCGAGCCGGCCGCCCCGCGAACCTGGGCTTCCATCACCGGGGCGTCGCCTGGTGGACGGACGGCGAGCAGGAACGGGTGCTCATTCCCACCCACGATCGCCGGCTCGTGTCGCTCGACGCCGCGACCGGCGAACCGGACCCCGCCTTCGGGGATGGCGGCGCGGTCGAGATGACGCCCCACCTCGGGCGCGAGGTGATGGAGCGTCTGACGACCCACAGTTCGCCGCCCGCGATCTGCGGCAACACGGTGATCGTCGGCTCGATCGTCGCCGACTTCGCCACCCACAAGGAGGCCCCGCCCGGCTTCGTCCGCGCCTACGACATTCCGACCGGCGATCTCGCCTGGGTCTTCCACACGATCCCCCAGGAGGACGAACTCGGCGTCGAGACCTGGGAAGACGAGTCCTGGCGCTACAGCGGCAACACGAACGTCTGGTCGATGATCGCGGTCGACGAGGAAGCGGGAACCGCCTACCTTCCCATCGGCACGCCGACGAACGACCTCTACGGCGGCCACCGTCTTGGCGACAACCTGTACGCCGAGAGCATCGTCGCCGTCGATTGCGAGACAGGCGAACGCCAGTGGCACTACCAGTTCGTCCACCACGGCCTGTGGGACTACGACCCGCCGACCGCGCCGAATCTGTTCGAGGCGACAGTGGACGGAAAGCCGGTACGCGGAGTCGTCCAGGTGACGAAACAGGCCTTCGCCTTCGTCTTCGACCGGACGACCGGCAGGCCGGTGTGGGAGATCGAAGAGCGCGAAGTGCCGCCCAGCGAAGTGCCGGGCGAGCGCGCGGCGCCGACCCAACCCTTCCCCACCCGCCCCGCTCCGTTCGACCGGCAGGGCGTCACCGAGGACGATCTGATCGACTGGACGCCCGACCTCCGCGCCGAGGCGCTCGAGATCGCAGCCGACTACGACCTCGTGCCCCTGTACACGCCGCCGCGGATCGAGGGGGCCGGCAAACCGACGGTCCAGTTGCCGGCCGACGGCGGCGGCGCGAACTGGACGGGCGCCGCCGTCGACCAGGCGACCGGCGTGCTCTACGTCTTCTCCCACACCCGAGCGGCCAGCGTCTCCCTGATCAAGCCCGACCCGAACCGCTCTGATCTGAACTTCGTGCCCGACCGCTGGTACGCGACGGTCGAAGGACCTCAGGGGCTGCCTCTGGTGAAGCCGCCATACGGGCGGATCACGGCGATCGACCTGAACACCGGCGAGCACCTGTGGATGGTTCCGCATGGCGTGGGGCCGGTGAACCACCCCGCGATCGCTCACCTGGAACTCGGGCGGCTGGGCCATGCCAACCACACGGCGGCACCCCTGGTCACGCCCACACTGCTCTTCGTCACGGCAGCGCGAGAACCCGACATACCGCCCGAGATCAGCGTCTACGACAAGTCGACCGGTGAGTACCTGGGCGGCATCGAGTTGCCGGAGACACCGAACGCGAACGTGATCAGTTACGAACACGCCGGCCGGCAGTACCTCGCCGTCGCCACCGGCGGCGGCAGGTTCGGCGCCGGCGGCGGCGGCACGCCGCCTGAACTCGTCGTCCTGGCCCTGCCTGCCGCCGCGGAGGAACCGAACGCATGAGAGTCCACACACAGGTCGCCACGCTCACTGCACTCCTTCTCGCCACTGCCGCAGCCTCCCAACCGCCGCCGCGCCGGGCCGAAGCCGCCTACGGCATCGACGACGCCGCCCTGATCGGCGCCGCCGGCCGCACCGCCGACTGGCTGACCTACGGCGGCACCTACAAGGAACAGCGCTACAGCCCGCTCGACCAGATCAACGACGGTAACGTAGGCGAACTCGGCATCGCCTGGGTCCAGGAGACGAACACGAAGCGTGGCCTCGAGGCCACGCCCCTGATCGTCGACGGCGTGATGTACGCGACCGGCGCCTGGAACGTGATCTACGCCCTCGACGCGGTGACCGGCGAACCGTTGTGGACGCACGACCCGGAGGTGCCGCGCGCCATCGCGATGAAGACCTGCTGCGACGCGGTGAACCGCGGCGCGGCCCTGTACCGGGGCAAGGTGATCTCGGCCACCCTCGACGGCCGACTGATCGCACTCGACGCCGAGACGGGCGAACTCGCCTGGTCGACGATGACGGTGCCCGAGGACTCGATGTACACGATCACCGGCGCCCCCCGGATCGCGAAGGGCAAGGTGATCATCGGTAACAGCGGCGCCGAGTACGGCGTGCGCGGCTACGTCGACGCGTACGACGCGGAAACCGGCGAGCTGGCATGGCGCTTCTACACCGTCCCCGGCAACCCGGCGGACGGCTTCGAGAACGAGGCGATGCGGATGGCCGCCGAGACCTGGAACGGCGAGTGGTGGACCGGCGGCGGCGGCGGCACCGTGTGGGACTCCATCGTCTACGATCCGGAACTCGACCTGCTCTACATCGGCGTCGGCAACGGCGCGCCCTGGGACCGCAACCTCCGCAGTCCCGGCGGGGGCGACAACCTGTTCCTGTCTTCGATCGTGGCGCTCAGGCCCGACACCGGCGAGTACGTCTGGCACTACCAGACGACGCCCGGCGACACCTGGGACTACACCGCCACCCAGCCGATCATGCTCGCCGAGCTGCCGATCGGCGGCCGGGTGCGCCAGGTCCTCATGCAGGCGCCGAAGAACGGCTTCTTCTACGTCCTCGATCGCCGAACCGGCGAGTTGATCTCGGCCGAGGAGTTCGTCACCGTGACCTGGGCCAGCCACGTCGATCTGGCCAGCGGCCGCCCGATCGAGCTAGCCGGCGCCCGCTACACCGACCAGGCCGTCGCCGTCTCGCCCGGGCCGCTCGGTGGGCACAACTGGCACCCGATGGCGTTCAGTCCGGACACCGGGCTCGTCTACATCCCCGCGATGGAGATGTCGAACTTCTACGTCCCTGACCCGAACTTCGAGTACACCCCGGGCCAGTGGAACCTCGGCGTGCGCCCCGCCGCGCCCGAGGACATTCCCCAGGCCGTCGTCGACGCGACCGGCCTGTCGGGCCAGATGCTGGCCGAAGATGCCCCGCCGGCTCTGCTCTCCGGTCACCTGCTGGCGTGGGATCCGGTCGAGCAACGCGAGGTCTGGCGCGCCCAGTACACGATGCCCTGGTCGGGCGGCACGCTGGCCACGGCCGGCAACCTCGTCTTCCAGGGCACGCCCTTCGGACAACTGACCGCCTACCGCGCCGACGACGGCGAGAAGCTCTGGGAGAGCTACACCGGCAGCGGCGTGATCGCGCCGCCCATCACCTTCGAGAGCGGCGGCACCCAGTACATCGCGGTCATGTCCGGCTGGGGCGGCGCCTTCGGCATCGTCGGCAGCCGTTCGGCTAGGCAGGCCGTCGAGTCGGAGGGCCGTATCGTCGTCTACGCCCTCGGCGCCACCGGCCGGGCGATCGAGCGGCAGGAACGCCGCGAAATCCGAGTCTCCCGGGTCGACCACGGTGCCTCGGCGGAGGACATCGACGCCGGCCGCCGGCTCTTCAACCAGTACTGCCTCGTCTGCCACGGCTACGGCGCCGTCTCCGGCGGCGTCACCCCCGACCTGCGGCAGTCCTCCCAGCGGGTGTTCGACTCCTACGAGGCAGCCCTGCTCGAAGGCGCCCTCGTCGACCTCGGCATGCCCGACTTCTCCCCCGTCCTCGACCGCGACGACGTCGCCCTCCTCAAGGCCTACGTGCTGCACCGTCGCAACATGCTCGCCGACGAGCAGGCCGTTGGCGAGGCGCCCTGATCGTGGAGGCCTGGCGGCGGTACCTGCTGTACATCCTGCTCTTCGGAGCAGTCGGTCTAGTGGCGGAGCTGTATCTGCTGAGCCACTACGAGGATCGGAAGCAGTGGATTCCGCTGGTGGCCTTAAGTGCGGGTACGGCTGCCGGTGTGTGGTTGGCGGTGCGGCCGTCCCGGGGGGCAGTACGCGTCTTTCGAGTTCTGTTCGCAGCCTGCGTGGCGGCGGGTCTGCTTGGCATCTACTTCCACTACCAGTCGAATGTCGAGTTCGAGCGTGAGCTCCACCCGAACTCCAGCGGATTCGAGCTCGTCACGGAGAGTCTCGGTGGCGCGATGCCGACGCTGGCGCCAGGGGCGATGATCATGCTCGGCATGCTCGGTATGCTCATCGCCCTCCAGCACCCGGCTGCCGGCAGCGACTCCGCCGTGGACGACTAACACCGCGGACGCCGCCGGCCCCACAACCTACCTGCACCACGAGGGACTTCGTGATGAATCGACGCAACACAATCTGGACCGTGACAGTCCTGCTCCTCGTCTCGTTGCCCGCCTGCGCACAGGTCGGCGCCAACGACGGCCTCCTCAACCCGAACCTCGCCAGCGAGGAGGAGCTGTCCGCCGTGGACGGCCTCGACGGTGACGCGGTCAAGGCTCTACTCGACGGCCGGCCCTTCCTGCGCGCCGCGGACCTCCACGCCGTGATCTCGGCCCACGTCGCCGAGGATGCGTACGACGCGATCTACGCCGCCATCTGGGTCCCCATCGACCTGAACGACGCGACCTCCGAGGAGATCGGCCTCATCCCGGGCGTCGGCGACCGGATGACCCATGAGTTCGAGGAGTACCGTCCCTACACCGCGCTGGCCCAGTTCCACCGGGAGATCGGCAAGTACGTCGACGACGACGAAGTGGCGCGCCTGGCGCAGTACGTCTACGTCCGCATCGACCTGAACACGGCCTCGGGCGAGGAGATCCTGAGCATCCCCGGCGTCGGCCTCCGGATGCGGCACGAGTTCAGGGAGTACCGGCCCTACGAGGCGATGGCTCAGTTCCGCCGCGAGATCGGCAAGTACGTCGACGATGACGAAGTGGAACGGCTCGCGCGCTACGTCGAGATCAGATAGCCCTACGTCCCCGTCACGCCGAAACACCGGTAACGTCAGTCAGCGGTCGTCAGTCGCAGCCTGCTGAAGCTCAACCAGGAACTCCAGAAAAGCCGTTCGGACGTACTCCTTCTGGCCGCCACTCAAGACCTCGCCAACAGACTCGCGTCGACCGGCTTGGGCCGAAAGCCGGTCGCCTGAATGTGACCGATCAACTCTTCTCGTTCGGCCGCCGGGACGTTCCCGGCCTCGGCCTGCGCCACCTTCGAGAGTGCCGTATCGGCCAACAGAGTGTTGGCTAGATCGGTTCGGCGTCGCGGTCGTAGAGGCTCTCGCAACGGCGACAGTAGTAGTCCGTGAATCGGTCCGTCGGCTGTCCGCACGCTTCACACTCACCGGCGGGCGGCGGCGCAGTCGGCTCCCGGTTCGCCTCTTCAGACGAGAGTGGCTCGGTCTCTTCGCCAGCTTCCGGCTGAGGCCGCGAAATGCAAGTCAGGAAGGGATGCAGGTCGTCCGCTTCCCACTCCCAATGCTCGTCCGCTTCCTGGACAAGCAGCTCAGACTGGTTGCTCGTCATGCTCTTCAGGCCCAGCAGATGAACACGCACCCCGTGCTCCTGCGCCTGCAACACGCCCACCCTCATGTCCTCGTCGCCGGAGAGAAGAACGCACTCCGCCATCGCTCGGTTCCGGGCCAGCCTGATCATGTCGGTCACCAAGAGGGAGTCCACGCCCTTCTGTTGGCCTTGCCTGTTCACGATCCCGAGTCTCACTTCGACCTGAGCGTGTCGGGCGAGGGTGCGGTGCTGGTGGGATGGCTCCCCCGCGCTGCCGTCGTACCAGTAGATCCTGAGGAGCCGAGGTTCCCGGGAAGCTCGAACCGCGACGTCTGCGAGGGCCCGCACGACGCCGTCCACATTGAGCCGCATCTCGCCCCGCTGGAGCTTCGTGCCGGTGAGGACCCGCGAACCCTGGGCGAACAAGTAGCCAGCATCGACGAAGACCGCCACGTAGTCCATCGACCCTCCGCCTCAAACTGACGGGGGGCTCCCGAGGGAGCCCCATGAAAGGCCAGCCGCCCATTGTAGTTGCTTAGCGCTTCGGGCAAGGATGGCTACCGCTACCCGCCCGCCGCCTTTCGGCGCGAGTCGCATTGGCGAATGCCACCACACCCGAATCCCGGTGTCAACCGCAAGCTCAGGCCGGACCGCTCCAACGCACGGCGGTCGAGTCAAGCACTGCTGCCCGGTCCCGGAAACGGTGGCGGTGCTCGCCGCTCGACTTGCCGTGGTTCAAGTGTCGCCACATTCAAGCTCGCCGGCCGGCAGGACGGATCCGCCGTCCCTGACCAGGAGGCCGGCCGCTTCGAGATCGGCGACGATCAAACTCCCGGACGTAGGCCGATGCGCCGGCCCCACGACCGTCCGGCAGCAGTCGCCGTACTGCTCGGCGCGGAGCTTGAGCGCGTCCAAGAGCGCCGGTTCGAGGCGCAGCCTGAGGCTGGCGGAGCGCGTTTGAACGGCCCCGGAACGGCCCCGGACGTAAGCGCTGAGGGCGTTGTAGTGCGCGGTCACTTGCCGGCCCCGGAACGGAGTCTGGCGACCGCGCCGCACCCGGCAAGCTGACCCTTGGCGTGGTGCGCCGGCATGACCGGAGACTGCCACCGACCCGCATTCATTAGCTCCGTCAGTTCGGCCCCGGCGCTTGCAAGGTCCTGAGTGCTGCCGACCCGGAGCCAGTGACCGCTGATCCGCCCTTCGATCCCGGCTGCCTGCGCCTTGTTCTTGACGACCCGGCGCGCCGTGCTTGCGTCTATCGCCGAGTCGCCGACCGTCGCCGACCGGCCCCACACGCGCCGGAACAGCGGACCCTCGGCGATGCCTGCGGCTTCCCGCCATGCCCGGATAGCCCGCATGGTCGGCTGGCCGACGTAGAGCGTTGCGCCGCGCCCGTCACTCTCGACCCGAACCGATCACCGTACCGGCGACGGACACCGCCAGCCGGGCGCCGTCGATGGCGCGCCGTGCGTCCTCGCTGGTGTAGCGCTCGGTCGGAATGAAGTCGTCGTCGCCGTAGAAGGCGAGCTCCCGGTTTTCGCGCAGCCATTTGGAGAGTTCGGCGAGACTGTCGATCGTGGCCGGCGTCACCGCGGGAAACCGACCCGCGTGCTCGCGCAGCACGCCGCCGACGTCGTGCCAGTGCGGCGCCTCGATGCCCGCCTGACGCAACATGCCCTTGAGCGCGAGTTCGACGATCTCCTGCGCCTCGCGAACCACATCCGAGTACCCCGCCCGTTCGAAGAGCACGGGCAGGATGTCGAGGCGCAGCGTCGCCTTGGCCAGGTAGCTGGCGGCGAGCGAGCCGTTCGTCACGGTCCGAACAGCTCGAAGATCTCGCCCGGCCGGTAGTCCGGCTTGAGATCCCAGTACCAGCGGCGGCCCCGCCAGATGCGCCGCGAGCCCAGTTCGCGGAGCCGCCGCCGAAGCCGGTCGAGCGCGGCCGCGAGCAGCCCTTGCGGATCGTGCAGGATGAGAGCGTCCTCCGTCATGTCGAGCAGGAGCGGCGTGCCCCGGTCGAGCTCGGCGCGGGTCTTGATGATTGGCGACAGTTCCGGGTGCAATCCCCTCGCCCCGAGCGCCTCGAGGCTCGGGGCCATGGCCGCCCTGACCGCTCGAAACTCCTCGTTGCGAGCCACCGGCCCGTCCGGCAGGTCGGCTGCGACCAGCAACAGGTCGATATCCGAATCGGACCGCGGCGTACCCCGGCCGACGGATCCGAAGACGGCGAGAGAGAGCAGGCGCTCGGCGTAGAAGCGGCGGCACGCGGCCGTGACCTCGGCAAGCAGCCGGTCGTACACGGCGTCCATCGCGCCATTATAGGCGGACCGGGAAGGTCGGGCGCCGGTCGGCGCGCAGCCCCCTACGTCCCCGTCGATGTGGGCCTTTGACCGCCTTGCAGGGCGCCGGGAACCGTCGCGGATGCCCTGCCTCAGAGAGCGGGAGAAGCCCGACCAGCCGTCATCCTCCCGGGGCAGCAGGGGCTCGCCGGGTTCTCCGTCCCTGATCAGCGAGCGGGAGAAGACCGGCGCGGATCTACGTCGCGCCGAACACCGGCAGAGCCGGGAACTCGCCCTTGAGGATGGCCGAGGCGTCGTCCATGCCCATCCAGCCCTCGATCATCGACGCGTAGACGCGCCGGAAGTCGGTCGTCATCTTGAGATTGCCGTCGTCGAGGTCGCTCAGATCAGGCGTGTCGCCGTAGAAGCCGCCGGCGACGCCCTTGCCGGCGACGAACATCGGGCCGGCGGTGCCGTGGTCGGTGCCGAGGCTGCCGTTCTCCTCGACCCGGCGGCCGAACTCGGTGAACATCAGCACCGCCACGTCGTCGGCGCGGCCGATCCGCTCGACGTCCCGAATGAAGCCCGCGACCGCGTCGGACATGTACATGAGCAGCCGGGCGTGGGTGTCCGCCTGGTGAACGTGGGTGTCGAAGGAGTTGCCGCGGAAGCTGACGTAGTAGATGCGCGTGGGCAACTCGGCCTGGATCAGGGCCGCGACCTTGCGCAGGTCGGCGCCGAGGCCGCCGATGCCGTAGTCCACCGGTGTGCGGTAGCCGGACCACGCGTCGCGCACGAGAGCCGCGCTGGAAGCGGCGTTCGATGCCGTGCCGCGCAGGAAGTCGAGCGTGTCGTTGCCGCTCGCCTCTTCCGTGCCGAGCTGCTCGAGCGCTTGCTTCTGCCGCGGCGTCCCCTGACGGCGAAGGCGGCCCGGATCGTCGAACACGAGAGGCGAATGCCGGGCGGCGCGCACCGCGAGCGACTGGGACCGCGCCACGTTGACGATGTAGTTCGGGGTGCCGTCGGGTCCGTGATCGTCGGCGAGGCGGCCGAGCCAGCCGAGGGCCTCGCCGCCATTCGGCACGCCGGTGTGCCAGAAGCCCATCGACGAGAAGTGGGAGAGGCTCGGGTTCGGGTAGCCGCAGCCTTCGACGACGGCCAGGTTGCCGTCCTTGTACAGGCCCTCCATGCCCACGAGCGACGGATGGAACCCGGCGTCTTCGGTTAGCGCGATCGCGCTCTTCCGCCGGATGCCGAGATTCGGCCGCACCCGGTAGTACTCGTCGTTGCGGAACGGGACGACCGTGTTCAGCCCGTCGTTCCCGCCGGACAGCTCGACCACGACGAGGACACGCCGCGACGCGTCGGAAACGCCGGTTTGCAGCTCTTCGAGCGCGACCGCCGCGGAGGTCCGGCCAAGCATCGCCGGCAGGCCGGCTGCTACGCCGATGCCGTACAGGCCGCGGCGCATGAAGTCGCGCCGCGAGCAGCCGCAGGGTAGTCGTTCAGGCATATCGGCTCCTTCTTCCAGGTCTCGGGCGGCTCTAGCCCAACTGGTACTCCGGCGAACTGAAGATGAGGTAGAGCGTCGAGCGCAGCGCCCCCTCCACCTTCTCCGGTACCCCCTCGGCATCTTCGTCCAGCGCGGCCGAATCGAGTTCCGCGACGAGGTAGTCCACCAGCGCGCCGCGACCAGCGTCGGTCAACGGCACGCGCAGGAAGCGGCGCAGCAGATGATCGACCGCGCCCTCCGCGCCGGTCGCACCGGCCGCCAGCACCATCGCCCGCAGGTCGACGTCCAGTACATGCCGTGGAATCAGCTTGACCCGCTCGTACGCCATCGCGTAGCCGCGGTAGCCACCGTAGCGCGTGTTGTACTCCTCGTCGGCATCGGCCATCGCGTTCGACGCCGCATCGCCCTGCTTCGTCGCCGCGGTGATCGTCATGCCCCGCGCCAGCCGCTCCTCGACCTGCCGGTAGATTCCCGGAAGGCGCCGGTCCGGATGGCCGAACTCTTCGGGACTGGGAGGGAACAGCACGGAACGCATCGCGTTGCCGCGCTCCAGCAGCGTCGCCGGCGTGATCCAGGTCCGGCCGCCCGCCCAGCCGGCGACGTTCGGCGGGTAGAGCAGTTGCTGTCCCAGGCGGCCGGTCAGACTGTTCATGTCAGGCACCGTGGGCGCCTTCCTGACGCCGAGCTTGCGGTAGGTCGAGACGACGAGCTGGACCGGACTCTTGATCTGCGTGGCGACCGATGGCGGGCTGTAGAAGTCGCGCGACGAGAGGATCTTTCCCAGCAACGCCTTCAGCTCGTACCCGGACTCGCGCAGTTCACGACCCAGTGCCGCCTGGAGCGCGGGCGCCGGGTCCTCGCGAACGAGGTAGCGGTACACCTTGCCGGCGATGAACTCTCCGGTCGCCGGCTGCTCGAGAATGATGTCGAGCACCTCCGCCCCGCCCAGGTTCCCCTCGCGCCCCAGGAAGGACTTCGAGCCGTCGTCGTGGAGCTCCGCGTCGAAGCGGAAGTCCAGTACTTCGTTGGTCCAGCCGGTGAAGGCCCGCGACGCCTCGCGGATGTCCTGCTCGCTGTAGTTGCTCGCGTTCTCCAGGTTGTTCAGGCCCATCGTGAACAGTTCGAGCAGCTCGCGGCCGAAGTTCTCGTTCGGGTGGGCCTTCACGTTCTCCCGGTTGTCCAGGTAGACCAGCATCGCCGGATCGCGCATCACCGCGAGCACCAGGCTCTTGAAGTCGGCCGTGGCGTGAGCGCGCAAGGTCCGGTTCTGCAGGTGCATCTTCCGCACGTCGCGGACCTTGACCTCCGAGGTGGCGAAGTGGTCGTGCCAGAAGAGGGTCATCTTCTCTTCGAGCGGCCGCGGCGTGGTCACCATGCGGTCGCCCCACCAGAGGGCCAGCCGCCGCGTCTCCAGGACGTTGCTGCGCAGGCCATAGAAAAACTTGTCGACCACCGGCTGCAGCGGGCGCGAGGAGCCTTCCGGCAGCACATCGACGCCCAGGGCATGGCCGTTCCGGCGCCCCCTCCTCACCGCCGCGGCGCGGCTGGGCGGGAACGGGTCCATCCCGGTGTCCCAGATCCCGGACTCGTCGAACGGAAGAAGAACCGAGTCGTCTACCTGCTCATAGTCCACGAGCCGCGAGATCGCGCCGTGGAGGCCCAGGGAAACGAGCGCCTCGATCTCCGCCGGCGTGCCGCCGAAGCCGGCGCGTTCCAGGAGGTGCGCCGCCTGTTCGTAGCCGAAGTCCGCTTCGGCGAGAGGCTCCAGGTCGCCGATCCAGGCGTGACCGGCCGAGTCGACCGGTGCACCGAAAGCCATCGTCGCGAGCGCGAGAGCGAGCGCGCACGCGATCGTCACTGCCCCGCGGATTCCTGGATAGGCGCGATGCCGCAACCGGGGTTCCCCCTCACTGTCAGAGTGCGAAGACCGGTGCCGATGATAGCGCCTGGACGGCCGCCGCGCTGCGCTCGCGGCAACGGGTACGGTCCGTGCCCGCAACCCTCTCAGGAGTGACCGAGCGAAAGCAGGTTCTCCACCGGCTGGTACAGCTCCTCCAGATAGGCGACGTCCTCAGCGTCGAGTTCGATCGCCGTCGCTTCGACGAGCTGCTCGATCTGGGAGACCTTCGACACGCCGACGACGGGCGAGGTCACCTCGGGCTTGCTCAGCAACCAGGCAAGGGAAACCTGCGCCGGCGTGCGGTCGTACTTCCGCGCCACCTCGACCACCCGGTCGGCGATGTCGAAGGTCGCCGCGCCGCGGTAGAGCATCTCCGTGCGGGCCCGGTCGCCGCCCTTCGAGCGGTCGGTACCGCCCTCATCGAAGCTGCCCCTGTAGGAGCCGGTCAGGATGCCGCGCGCGAGCGGCGACCAGGGGGTCAGCGCGACGCCCGTCCGGGCGCAGTACGGGTTCATCTCCCGCTCTTCCTCGCGATAGACCAGGTTGTAGTGGTTCTGCATCGAGACGAACTCGGTCCAGCCGTTCCGGCGCGCCGTCATCTGGAGCTCGACGAACTGCCACGCGAACATGGACGAAGCGCCGAGGTAGAGCGCCTTGCCGGCCTTCACGACGTCGTGCAGGGCCTCCAGCGACTCCTCGATCGGCGCCCTGACCTGCCCCGGAATCCCGTGCGGATGGCGGTGGATGATCAACTGGTCGATGTAGTCGAGACCGAGACGCTCGAGACAGCCGTCGACGCCTTCCATGACGTGCTTGCGCGACAGCCCGCCCTGGTTCGGCGACCGCCCCATCGGCATGGAGACCTTGGTCGAGATCACGTACTCGTCGCGAGGCAGCAGTTCGCGCAGCAGCGAACCCACCACCCGTTCACAGGCGCCGATGCCGTAGACGTCGGCGCAGTCGAAGTAGAAGAGGCCACGCTCGATCGCGGCCTGGAAGATCGGCCGCGAGGCGTCGATGTCCAGCGTCCAGTCGCCCTGGTGGCCCCGGCCCGGCTCGCCGAAGTTCATCGTCCCCAGGCACAACTCGGACACCCGGAGTCCGCACTTCCGTCCCAGTTGAACCGCCTTCAACACGTTCCAGCCCTCCCGTCGTGAAACCGCGCGATCATACCGGGCCGTCCTCCCGATGTCGCCGCCCCGGCGCTCGCTCCCCGCGGCCGGGCGAGCGAACCGTCGGCGACCGTCAGGCCCCGGCTACGGCGCGGAGTTGCAGGGGAAGGCCGTCACGTCGAACATCGTCGGGAACGGCGAGCCGCCCGGACTTGTGTACATTTTCGTGTCGCCCGTTTCGCTGTCCGTCACGGCGATGTCCACGACCACGTCGGTCAGGCCGCCCATCAGCACCCAGCGGTGGCCGTTGATCGCGCAGCCGTCCAGCACCTTGACGATGAGTTCCACGTTGTCCGGGCTGAAGAACCAGAACATCCCGGTGTCCGTCGTGCGCGGGATCCCCTTTGCCGCGCCGCTCTGCTCGCCGACCCGCCAGTCGGCGCGAACCTGGTAGCGACCCTCCCGCAGGCAGAGCGCCGTTTCGCTCGCGGCGCAGGACGTCTCGGACGCGGCGCCTGACGCCGCTGCCGTCGCGACGCTCTCCGGACGAAACTCCGTCAGAAGGCCCGGCGACGCGCCGCTCAGGACGGCCACATCCCCGCTTGCAGCGCTGAAGGGAGCGACGCAACTCCTGAACGCCTCCTTGTCCAGGATCGGCTCGAACGGTGTCCCGCGCGGGCTCGACCACTTCCGTTCGCGTCCGCCGAGGAGATCCCGCACCGTCGTGGTCACCCCAACGTCCGTCAGACCCGCGGCGAACACCCAGATGTGACCGTTCAGGGCACATCCGTCCAGCACCTTGACCACCATCTCGACGTTGTTCGGCTGGAAGAACCAGAAATCGCCGCTGCGCGCGGTCAGCCGTTCGGCAACGCCGCGTCCGGCATTCCCCTCGCCGGCGTCCCACTCGACCTCCACCTCGAAGCTGCCCAGGCACAACACGTCCCGATCGCCGCAACGGGCTTCTTCCGAGAACCAGGTGGTCGCCTCCGCCGTTGGCGTGCGTTCGGAGACAAGCGAACCGTTGCGGGCTTCCACGGCGAATCGGTAGGTCATTCCGGGAATGAGATCCGCGACGACGGTCGACGTGGCGTTCGGCGGCGCCATTCCGATCGACCGCGGCCTGGAGTCTCCCGGCCCCTGCAGGAAGATGTCGAACCCCGTTTCGACACTCGAGTCGTCCTGCCACCGGAGCTCGATCTCCGTCGAACTGATCGCGGTCGCTTCGAGGTCCGTCGGGGCATTCGGCGGTCCAAGAGGCTGCACAACCCCGACATCGTCGTCCCCGGGCTCCGGATCCATCGTTTCACTGCCGACGGAACCGCTGTACCTGAGAGAGGACTCGCTAGCCCCACCCGTGTCGACATCGATGGTGAAGGAGGCCGAGTCGCCGGCCAGAATGTCCCCCAGGGAGCAGTCCGGCACACCATCCGGGTCCTCGTCGCAGCCGGAGGTCGTCGCCACAACCGAGGCGACTCGCCCGCTGAAGGAACTCGTGACCACGACGTCGCGAGCAGTGTCAGGGCCCGCGTTCTCGATGCTAACGCTGTAGCGGACCCTGCTGGCAGAGACGACCTGGCTTTCCGCGTCGAGGTCGAGATCGGCCGTCTCGCTTGGCGGCGGAGAAACTCCGCCGCCGCCGGACCCGTCATCCTGATCACCGGGCCCGTCATCCTGATCCACCGGGCAAACCGAGCGGCCTGAATCCTCGGTCGAGAGGAAGACGACGAAGCCGTCGTGGTCCGAGGAACCGAGAGCGTTGGCGTTGTTCCGCTCCACTCCGGCAGCGTCGACGTTGCCTCGGCCGTACTGCATTTCGACGACATGTCGCGACATCGGCCGGCTCACCAAGGCGTGGTCGAGCGCCTGGGCTGTCCCTTGGAAGAGGAGGGAGTACTGTTCCGTCGTCGGCAGGCCGTCGACCAGGTTGCACAGGTTCGGCTGGACCAGGTCCCGCCCCGAAAGCAGGTTCTGGCTCGGCCTTAGGCTGCCCTTGATCTGGCCGACGACGTCGACGTAACCGTCGGTGAACTGGTAGGCGTTGTAGTCGCCGACGACGATCAGCTTGGCGCCGCCGCCGTTCTCCTGCTGCACGAGTGTGGCCACGGACTGCGCCTGCGCCAGACGTTTGGCGCGCACCCACACGCCCCTGCCCGGGTCGTCGGTATCGATCAAGGAACGGTTGTGGATGTTGATCACCGTGAACGCGAAGTCGCCCACGGACGCCTTGAGCATGAGCGGCAGACGGTCGTGGACGGGGTCGTTCGAGTTGTCTCGCGGATCGACGAAGGTCTCTCCGGAACCATGTTCCGTCGGGCTTCCCGCCTCGACCGTTACGCCCGAGCGCACCAGAAAGCCGACCGCCTGGTTGTTTGCAGTCTGCAGGACATGCGCGGTGTAGACGACATTCGAGTCGTCGGTGCTGATCCGGGTGGCCAGCTTGGCGAGCGCCGCCTGCAGGTAGACCTCCTGTACGCCGATCACATCGGGCGAACCAAGCACCTCGCGAATGTAGAGCGACAGCTTCTGGTACCTCAGGTCCGCATCGCTCTCCCTCAGATTCAGCAGGTTGAGCGACGCCACAGTGACTTCGCCTCCCGCCTTGGAGCGCACAGGCTGCGGCAGCACGATGCCTCCACTTCGCAGACGGTGTTCAGTCGCCCACAGTTCGTAGTCTCTGAACTCGTAGCCGAGCACTCCGGCTGCCGAGAAGGTCGCGCCCGGCGCCCACGACACGTTGGGCTGTCCCAGCTTGTCCGGGTCGAGTTCGAGCACTTCCGGATTCCCGTCCCAGACGGGGATACCCGGCCGGCTGCTGATGCCGGGGTAGCGGACGCCCGGATCGCGAAAGGCCCGCCCGGACCCGGGCCTGATGTACATCTCGGCGGTATTGTCGGAACCGAAGTACTGGCTGCCGCTCAACACCGTACCGTTCTCGATCCGAATCCGCATGCCCTCGTAACACTCCGGCTCCATGGCGCAGTTCGCCGAAGCTGGACTCTTCGCCGGACGACTCTCATTGAACTCCACGAAACCCGGCAACGGCTGGTTGCTCGCGTCCATCGTGACCGTGGCCCCGGAGGCGAACCGGGTAAAGCCGAAGTACTCCTCCACCGTACCGCTCACATCGACCTGGTCGCCGACGACGACGGTCGGCGCACCGGAGTGCACCACGAAGATGCCGTCCGATGTGTCCGGATCGTTGTCGCTGCTGCTGGAAGGCGTCTGCATGAAGAAGCCGCCGGCCCCGACCGCGGTGACGACATTGTCGTTCGTCGTCACCGACTCCGCTCTGACCTGAGGCGACACCGCGCCGCTGCCCTGGATACCCCAGATCTCTCCGGTGTACGCCGGAGTGATCAGGCAGTCGCTGTTCTCCCCGCCGGGCGTGCCGGCGTCGACGCCCCCCTCGATCGGCTTCGTCGAGATACACCAGTTCGAGCCCACGCTGTTGTCCAGAGTGTTGCCCGACGGATCAACGCCCGGAGTGCCCGTCGCCCCCTTGAGCGCGACGGAGGCACTGTTCGAGGGATCCGGAAAGCTGTTCGCCGAACCCCAGATCACCGTGTCCTGCACGTCGTCGGTGGCGTTCGTCAGGATCAGGCCGTCGGTGCTGTTGCCGAGACTCACGGTCGAATAGACGTAGTCAACGGTCACGCCGCCGTTCTGCGACTTGTCCGAGTTGCGGCCTAGAACGAGGAACCCTTTCGACGCGATCCACAGCACCCCCTGGGTAGTGCTGATCGCGTGTGTCTCGTTCGTTGTTTGATCGTCCTTGAACTTCCAGCCGTGGATGTCGACGGGGTCAGCGCCGGAGTTGTAGAGCTCGAACCACTCGGCGTTGACGTCGCCCGACACGCTCGGGTCGTACATGACCTCGTTGATGAGGACTTCGCCCTGCGCGAAACCGACTCGCGACGCCCCAAGCAACAACACGCACCCCACCCGAACACACGACGCCAGGCGTCCAGTCCAGCCCATTCTCGCCCCTCTCTTGGTCGGCTTTCCGCCCGTTCGTCTGCCTACTCGACAAAGCAACCAAGGGCAAGAACGCTCTCAACGGGCAAGAACGCTCTCAACGACCCTCAGTACTCACCCGGCCAAAACCGAGTTACTCAAGGCACCCTCCCAAGCGGAGGTGAGTGCCCGATAAAGCCCCAAGGAGGCGACGCAGTTGCCAGCCACGTCAGGCACCTTCCGGTTGCCCATTCGACTCCAGGTCGCTCCCGTTCAGGCACTTGTCCACCCGGGACCGGCCCGACTCAGAGTCTCACCGGGACAACTCTGTCGCGCCGTTGATCAGGCGACGCTACGTAGACGTCTCTGGTGGGGCCCTACCGTGAACGTTAGCGCAGTTCTTCGGGTTGCCGCCCAGGCTGTGGAAAATCTCTCGCGCTCCGGGATGATCCGGATCGATTTCGAGTGCTTTCTCCAACTGCTGCAGGCCCTGTCGACCGAACCAGGAGGCCGCCGTTCAGGGCGTCAGCTCAACGTACAGGCCCTCGCTGCGGTCGTAGTCGCCGGAATCCGAGACTTCCCCCCAGAACGTGTCGAGGTCGCCCTCCAGCGTCCCCGCGAACCGGCCGTTCCCGAGAGCATTCAGTTGGGCTTGAACAAGCGGTAAGCCGTCCGCGTCGACGAGCGCTTCGTTTAGCCCGAGATCGTGGACCGAAAACACGATTCGCCAACCGAACATCCACGGTGGTGGCGACACCAACCCCGTTGATGACGTCGAAAGCCTGATCTCAACCTGGCCTCCCACAGGCCGTGACCTTGGGGCCGGGACAATACTCAGCTCCCGGAGATACACCGCCGGCCGGTAGATCGTCCCGTCCTCCTCCGTCAGTGACCAGGCCCCATTCGCGAAAACCTGATCCCCGTCGTAGGGATTCACCTCCGAAACGCTCGGCACGCTTGCTGGCGCCGTCAAAGCCGCCTGGAGCATGGCCCCCACCGGGTCGACCACCACAGCACTGGTGGGTGCAGCGGCAACCGTTCTCACGCCATTGCCGACATGGCCAGCCGCCCGAAGTTCCACCGTGTAGGCCGTGCCGTTGACGAGACCGCTCAACTGGTGCCGGCGCTTCGACGAGCACGGAACGACCGCCCAGTCGTTGAACGCCCCGGTGGCCGAACGCCAGCGCACTTCATACACCGGAACGTCGACCGAGACACGCGGTCGAGGCCATGTCAAGGTTAGCGTCCCGTCGCCCGGCATAGCAATCAGGTGAGTCGGCGGGGAAACTCGGACCGAGGGCGTCTCCGAGATCAACACCGTTGCTCCCCGAGCCCGGAGCGCAGGCACATCGTTCGTAAGCGCGTCTGCGTCCAAGGCATTCTCCCGAAGTCCAACGTGGTCGCCGTCACCCAATCCAGTGTTGCTCGTCAGGGCGTCGATACTCGTCAGACAGTTCCTTTCAAGATACAGCCACCGGAGATTCGTCAGGCGTGAGAGCGCACCTATGGCCGTGAGCGCGTTGCCGTCGAGGTCAAGTTGCGAAAGGGCGCTGAGGCCGGAGAGTGGCGTTACGTCATCTATCGCGTTGTTCCGAAGAACGAGCCGCGTGAGGTTTGTCAGAGGCGAAAGCGCCGACACGTCCGCGACTGCGTTGCCACCGAGGTCCAGTTGCGTGAGGTCAGTGAGGCGCGACAGCGGCGTTACTTCCGCTATGGCGTTGTCACGAAGGTACAGACGCCTCAGGGTGATCAGCCCCGACAAGGGCGATACGTCCGTGATCCCGTTGTTGGAGAGCCCCAGCCCCTCAAGACCGGACAGGCCCGAGAGTGCCGGCACACTCGTGATCCGGTTGTGGGCGAGAGCCAGCCAGGAAAGCCCGGCTAGGCCCGAGAGCGGTGACACGTCCACGATCGAGTTGTCGTCGAGGTCCAGCTCCGCGAGGGCAGTCAGGCCCGAGAGCGGCGTCGTGTCGGTGATCGCGTTGCCAAAAAGCAACAGTCTCCTTAGGCTGGTGAGACCTGAGAGAGCCGCCAAATCCGCTATTGAGACATTGTCGCCAAGGTCGAGGTCCGTCATTCCGGTCGCGTACTCCAGACCACTCAAGACTTCAATGTTGCAATCCTGACACGACAGGCTAACGATCTGTTCCATCTCAGCACTATTGATCGCCTGTCCTGCTTGTTTGCCGAGTTCCCGCTCTACTGCGGACCGAAGCTCGGCATCAGCTATCGTCACGGTGACGGGAGACTGTGCCGTTACCGTGAAGGCGGCGGGGGCTGACATCATGCCGGCCGGGTCAGTCGCCTTAACGGTCACGGTGGTCGTCCCGGCCGCCACGGCTCGTACAGTCAGAACTCCATCTGACAACGCGGCCGTTGCCACGGCGGGGTTGGCGGAAACGGCCGAGTAGGTCAGCACGCCCTCCTCAGGATCCAAGAAATGAGCAGAAGGGGTCACGGTTCCGGTCCGGCCGCCTACGGTGAGCGCCATGTCCCCGATGGGCAGCGACACCTTCGGTGCGCTGTTGGCGACGGTCACGTTGAGCGTCTGCTCAACGAAGAGCCCCGGAGGATCTGCCGCCCGCACAGTGACGACGCCAGTACCCACTCGGACCGGTGACACGGTCATCGTGTTTCCGGTGACGCTGGCGGTGACCATACCTTGATTCGCGAATATCAGGCGGTGTTTTGAGGTGGCCGGAAGCCGGGAGGGCCTTGCAGGTTGGGGTAGAATCGTGATTCGAAACCAATCACGAACCCGCTTCCCGAAAGGCCACTCCCAGTGCGGTATAGAAGAGCAGATCTGAAGCGTCGTGTCAACGGGAATCTGGCCTATCGGTTTGGGCGTCAGGAGGTCACCTCCCATGCCGGCCTCGAGCTGGTTCGCGAGTACCTGAGGCGAACCGGATTCGTCGACATGGTTCACAGGGCCGTCGGCTCTTCGTTTCCGAAGACTGACTTCGGCGCCGTTCCGATGCTGATGACGTTGTTGGGCCTGATTCTGGTCGGCGGCCGCCGGATCCTGCATCTTCGCAGCGAGCAGGGCGATCCGATCATCGCCCGTTTCGCCGGGCCTGAGCCGACTGCCGGCGCCACGCACCGTCAGCTACTGGTTGCAGTGCCTGAAGGACGAGCATGTCGAGCGGCTCGCCCGGCTCAACCGGGACCTGGTCGGCGCCGCGTTGCGGCAGACCGGCAACCGGCGACTCACCCTCGACGTCGACGGCTCCGTGGTCACCACGGGAAGGAAGGTCCAGGGCGCCTTTCGCGGGTACAACCGCAAACGTCGCGGAGCCCGCAGCTACTACCCGATCACCGCGCACGAGGCCCAGGAAGGCCAGATCGTGCGGCTGTTGAATCGGCCCGGCAACATCAACGACGGCGCCGCCGCCGTGGCCTTCGTCGAGGACCTGATCGAGCAGGTCCGCGACACGGTCGGCAGCCGCAGACCGCTGGAACTCCGCATGGACGGGGCATTCTTTCGCCAGGACATCCTCCGGGTCCTCGATGCGGGCGCCGACTACGCGCTCAAGGCGCCCTTCCATCCGTGGCTCAACCTCAGAGGAACCGCCGCCAAAGCCAACGCCGACGGCCTCTGGAAACGGGTCGACGACCGCACCTGGTCCCACGAGTCCCAAACTTGACATCTGGGGCAGCCGTCGCCGCGTCGTGCTCTACCGACGCCACGTCCCGCACGAGACCGCGAGAAACTTCCAACTCGACCTCTTCGACCCCGACGACGGCCACTACGAGTACTCGGCCATCGTCACCAACAAGCGGCTGACCCACCGCAACCTGTGGCACTTCTACAACGGCCGCGGCAGCCACGAGAAGGTCTACGGCGAACTCAAGTCGGGCTTCGCCTTCGACTGCGTCCCCAGCCTCAGCGAGCCCGCCAACGCAGCCTGGCAGATGCTCTGCGTGCTCGCCTTCAACCTCTCCCGAGGCTTCCAGAACCGGACGCTCGCACCCGCCAGAACAGCCAATCGCAAGCGCCGGACCCGCCGCCGATTCGAGCACATCCAAACCCTGCGCTTCAAGCTCCTGAGCCGTGCCGCCGTTCTGCTGCGGCCCGCAGGAAAGACCACCCTCCACCTCGGCGCATCACGGACCGTTGCCAGAAACTTCCTCGCAGCTGCTACCGCAATTCGCACCTGAATATTCGCGAATCAAGGCATAGTCGGGGGGCTGGCTGTAAACAGGAGCTGGTCGCCATCCGGGTCGCTGAAATAGTTCGACAGGTGGACTTCGGCTGCCCCGGAGCCGACCGTCAGTGTCACGTTGGGGAAGGGGAGCAAGACGATCGGCACCCTGTTGGGCGGGTTCACAGTTGTGGGACCGGTGCTCGCCACCCCGTTGTCTGCATGGCCTGCGGCCCGTAGTTCAACCGTGTAGGCCGTGCCGTTGTCCAGACCGGTCAGCTTGTGCCGGCGCTTTGACGAACACGGAACGATCGTCCAAGCGTTGAAGGTCCCGGCGGCCGAACGCCAGCGTGTTTCGTAAACGGTGACGTCGTCCGGGTCTCGAGGGGAGTCCCAAGTCAATGTCAGTTCACCGTCATCCGGCGTCGCGCTCACGTTGATCGGGGCTCCGACTTCGACCGAGGCTGTCTCCGAGACCAGCACGGTCACTCCGCGGCCCCGCAGTGCGGCAAGATCGCCGGCCACCACGCTCGCCAGCAGCGGGTTCCACTCGAGCGAGATGTGGTCGCCTTGGCCCAAGCCGGTGTTGCTCGTCAGCGCGTGAACACCCGTCAGGCAATTGTGGCGCAGATACAGTCGGCTGAGGCTGGTCAGGTTCGAGAGCGGCGAGATGTCCGTCAGCGAGTTGCCGTCGAGATCCACGTCTGTCAGGGCAGTGAGCTCCGACAGCGGAGAAGCGTCCGTCAACGAGTTGCCGCCGAGATCCAGTCCTCTCAGACCGGTGAGACCCGAGAGCGGTGTCGGGTCAGTAACCGAGCTGCCGCCAAGTGCCAGCGCGGTCAATCCAGTCGCGAACTCCAAACCGGTGACGTTCTGAATGCCACAACTGTCACACTCAAGCCGACCCACACCTTCCATCTCGGCACTGTTGATCGTCGCGCCGGCCTCCTTGCCCAACGCGGCCTCTACCGCAGTCCGAAGATTGGCATCAGGTATCGTGACACTCACTGGCGACCCGACGGTCACCGCGAATACAACGGGGGCCGAAGTCGCCGCGGCCGGGTCGCTCGCCGTAACCGCGACGGTAGTCGCTCCTGCCGCGACGGTAGTCACTGACAGCACTCCCTCAGCTACCGTCGCCGTCGCTATCGCAGGGCTGGCCGATGTCACCGCGTAGGTCAGCTCGGCATCCTCAGGATCCAGGAAGTGGGACGAGAGGACCACCGTCCCGGTGCGGCCGCCGACCGTCAGCGTCGTGTCAGGGATCGGCAGAAGGACAACAGGCGGAGTGTTCACTCTCACTGTCGCTTCGAATGTCAGTTGGGCGGAGAGGCGCGAAGGATCCGTGGCCTGCACTTTGACACTACTCGTGCCGGCTGCCTTGCCTGTTAGGGACATCGTGCTCCCGGAGAACAGGACCCCGATTCTATTGCTGTGCCCAACTCCGTACGAGAGCCTATCGCCGTCTGGATCGGAGAAGTGATCGGAAAGGTCGATGCGAGTATCCGGGTAGCCGACTATGAGCGTCAAGTCTCCGATCGACATCTGGACGACCGGCGCCGAGTTCGTCTGCCCGTGGGCAGCCGCGAAGAAGGCCGGCAGGTGCATCACTACGACCACCGCAAGGATGGTCGAACCGGAACCTGTCAACGACCTTGACACAGGGCGGTTCTGGATTTACGGAGTCGTTTCAGCAGTCTCGCTGTTGGGTTTGTTGATCCAGACTTCCTGGGGCAATGTCGGATGGACTGGTACGCCGC
>LXNI01000363.1_pt1 | contig 54489 bp, 43 predicted proteins | sample 809091 | NCBI WGS metagenome assembly LXNI01 (sample SAMN04870527, study PRJNA318959) | sponge metagenome | biome: 01000161; feature: marine sponge reef; material: water | host: Sarcotragus foetidus | place: Greece: Milos, Mediterranean Sea | collected 2013-05-29 | depth 5-7 m
CGCCGCCTGGAAGGCCGCCAGGGACCGCATCCAGGCAAAGGTCGACTGGCAGTTCACTACCGACGACGCACGAGTCAAACTCAAACGCCTCTATCCGACCTTTGACGAGTGACACGACACTAGTGACAAAGGACCTTGGAACGTGGCGGCGGTTTCGACGTGTCTCAGCGTCTCGCGGTGTGAGACTTCGGCTTTGCGTCCTGTGCCTGAGTTTCGGTGCGGTTGCATGCACGGTTCCAGGAGGCGAAGCGAATGGCTGCGATGATCCGTCGGTGGCACTCTGTCAGTCGGGTGAGTCGGTCAACGGACAGGACTGTACCTCCGTCACGTCATGTGGGAATGCTGGCCGGACGGGAACCTGGATCGATGGCGGGCAATGGTATGCGAGAGTGCGGTGCGAGAACGGCACGTTCCTTGAGTGTTCGGCGCCGCTAGGCGGTTCGAACTACGCGCAATCGCAGCAGCCGTATGATTTCTTCGGCGGCGGCGTGGTCTGCCAGATCAACAGCGTCCAGATTTCCTACAACTGTTGAAGACTTGCTGAGGAGAACACGGTGGCCATCGGGGAGGCGGGGTGGTGTTAACTCATGGCCCAAGCTCCAAGGTCGCCGTTCTGACAGTTGGCTATCTGGGGCTCGTGGGCGCCATGCCTGCCTCATTCGCGGCGATTGAAGTTCGAGGCGAGGTCGCTGGAGGCTCGGCTGCGACGACGGAGGTCGCCTTGGTGCCGGTGCCGACGGTGCACGAACTACTGACGGCGGTGATCGTCGGAGCCTCGGACCGTCTGTATCAGCCTGTTTCGGTGGCGCAGGTCGAGGACGGGAGCTTCAGCCTGGACATTCCCGACCCGGGGCCCTGGTGGCTGCTGGCGACTCGAACCGGTGCGGAGCCAAGAGCCTGGTTTGCCGTGGGTTTCGAGACGGATACGATACTGCCTACGGTCAGCCTCGAGGCTGGTGCATCCTGCGTTCTGGCCCTGGAAACGCCCGGCGACGCGTGGGTTATCGGCCAGCGGAGCCTTCGCAACTTGGCTCTTCCGTTCTCGCGTTGGCGCGGTTGGCGGCCTTGGCTTCGCCTGGAATCCGGGCAGGACGCCAACTATCTCTTTGCCGCTTTGAGAGGCCGCGTCAGGTTGACCGTCGGCTCTACGGGATACGAGCCCGTCGAGGTCGACTGTGCGGCCGGAGAGAGAGTTCCCATCAGACTCGAACGGCGCTCGGACAGAACAGTGGATGGCGAACTCAGGCTGGGAGGCGAACCTCTGGCGGGGGCGATTCTGGTCCGCGAGGAAGGCTGGCCCGTAGCTGCGACGGATGCCTTGGGTCGCTTCGTAGCCGCTCCTGGCTCGTACGCGGTGTTCGATGCGAACGGCGGACACCATCAGGTCAGGCTGGAAGGCGGTGTGGCGAATCTCGGTAGGCCTGCATCGGGGTTGTTCGCGGTCGACTCGCAGGCAGCAGGCGCGTCTTCAGCAGTGGCTGCGACGGAGTGGTCCGCCGCCGGCGAGCTCCTTTCGGTGCGGATGGAACGCCTCTCCGACGGGGGCTTCAGCGTGGCGGGCAAGAACGGGGTAGCGGAAACGACCCTGATTGCGCCGGGCTTCAGTCCGCTCGCTCTTGATTGGTCCGCGCCCGGCGGCAATCCCAGGTTGACTTCGTTGCAACATCTGAAGGGCGTGGTCTTGGGGCCGGACGGCGTCGGCCTCGGCGGCGTAGAGATTGCCGTTCACGACGAGTGGAGCCACGGCTGGCTGGCTACGTCCGCAACCACCGGGAGGTTCCAGGTCGGTGTCCCCGGGCAGGTGGTGCAACCGTGGTTGACGGCCCGGGCGTCGGGCTATCGAGAACACCGTCAGCGGGTGAGTGTCGACGAAGGGGAAATCCCGGTGCGGCTGACGCCGGCCGTCGGCGTCGTGGGGCGGCTGGTCTCCGCCGCCGGACAAGGCGTTCGCGGGACGGTTGTCCTCGCCGAGCGCCACGCGACTGGGTTCTTCGTGGGCGACGTGGCAGCGTGGGATCTTGGTCACCGCCACCTGCTGAGCGTGGTCAGCACGGCTGAGGACGGCACCTTCGAACTCGAGCCTCTCTTGAAGGATGGGTTGTGGCTCGCTGCGGCAGCCCCTGAGCACGGCACGTTGTGGCTTCGTCTTCCCGACTTAGCTGCCGATGACCGTGTGTCTGTCTTGGATGTTGGCGAGGTCGTGCTTACGCCTGACATCACTCTTCGGGGGTGGGTCTTGGACGAGGATGGTGCACCGATTCCTGGCGCAACGGTTCGCTTCGGGCGCAGTCACGGCCCGGAGCAGCGCGTCGCAAACGTGATCAACCAGCCGATCGGACGAGCGGAGGTGGGGGCGGAAGGGAGCTTCAGCATCGAGGGATTGGCTGTTGGCGACTCAGTCGATCTGTTGGTCGCCGCAGCGGCGTTCGTGACGAAAGCCCTGCCCCGTGTGTCCGTCGACATGACTCTGGAGACGGAGGAAGTCGAAGTCCGGCTGGCGAAAGCGCTTGAGTTGAAGGGCCGTGTGACAGATGCTGTGACTGGCGAGGGGGTGGAGGCCGACATCCACTTCGAGCAGACGGTTCGGGGCGGCGGCTCAGCGACCATGTCAGATTTGAGTGGCGTGTTCCTCCTTTCCGGCTTCCCTGCTGGCGCAGGCTCGATCACCGTTCGGGCCGAAGGCTACGAGCATCTAGTCCATCCGCTCTCCGAGGTCCCACGACGGCCGATCGAACTGACTCTCCGACCTGTAGCGCTGACCGATGTGGCCGGTACCGTTGTTCGCGATGGTGCGCCGGTAGCCCAAGCAGCAGTTCAGATTGGCCGCGCTGTAGCGCGGACCGATGCGTCAGGCCGCTTCCTGCTGCGCTCGGCGTCTGGTCGAAAGACCTTGGAATGCACGTTGCCGGACGCCGCTCAACCGAGCCGCCGGTCGATTCTCGTTTCACAGGGCATGGAAGCGATCACGATCGACGTGACGCCGGTGACGCTTCGCGGGCGCGTTGAAGACGCGGCTGGATCCCCGGTAGCCGCGGCACAGGTGCAGATCAACGCTCGGCCGCCGCTTGTGCTAGCGACTGAAGCTCACACCGGACCGGACGGGGGATTTGCGACAAAGGTGGAACCTGGCGCCTACTTTCTGCGTGCGAACAAGGACGGCGCATTCACTCCGGGAACCGATCTGGTTGTTACGCCCCGTGGAGAAGCCCCGGTTGTGCTGACCCTGCCGCCGGAACGCCTGCTGCGGGGTGGTGACGGTCACTGGTTTGGAGCCATCGGAAGCTGCCGAGGTCATGGTCCTCATCGAGTTCGGGCCAGTGGCGCGGCGTGGCAACCCCTTGCCAAGGGTGGGCGGTGCGGGCCTAGGCGAGCCCGTGTTCGAGACGCGGCGCTATCCGCCGGCCGAAGCGATTCTGGTCGCGACCCTACCGTCGACCGGACGTTCTCGCCGGCTTCAGATCGAGATCGAGCCGTCAGGGACGACCGACGTCGAAATCGCTTTCTCGCGGGACGAAGGCCGAGTCGAGGGCGTCGTGACTCTTAACGGTCGGCCGCTGGCGGGCGAGCAAGTGTTCGTCATCGACGAGAGGCGAGTCGATGCTTGGAGCGTACGGACGAATCACCGCGGAGCCTTCGTGATCGACGGTCTGGCGGTCGGTGATGAGATTTCGGTCGCTGCGGTGGGACAGCGTCAGGCCGTGCGAGTGGGCGAGTCCACGCGTCTTGACTTTACGGCGAGGAGCGCGGTCTTGCGGCGGCGATTGGTCGATGCGGAGACGGGGCTGCCCGCCGGAGGAATGCGGGTTTCGACGGCTCCCGCCCATAGTTCGTTGGCAGCGGCGCAGCACGTCGGTCAGGTGATCTCGACGACTTCCGGGCAAGATGGCTCCTTCGTCATCGAGGGCTTGTTCGCCGTGCCCTACCAGCTGATGGTCGAAGGCCGCGCCAGCCGGAAGGGCGCGATCCTGGTGGGTCCGGCGGACGTGGATCTGAGCGCTGGTGATGTCGATGTCACGTTGGGCGTGCAGATTCCGGCGCCGCGATGACCGTTCGGCTGGCCCCCGAGACTTTTCTGGGGCCGAGCTGGCGGTGACAAACGGTGGCGAAGCTAGAAGCACCCCCTCATGGTCGAGAAGCACTGCACCGCGCCCAAGTCGTTTCAAAGCGTGGAGACCGGAAAGTGGTACCTCATCGTTCAAGAGGACGAGGAGCAGGGCTCTACGGCTACGATCTTGGTCGAGAACCGGGGGTTCAGCCCCAAGACCGGGTCTGCCGCACAACCGCAAGCATGGCTACACGACGATGAGAGGAAGTAGTGAGAATGACCGAGGCAACCGAGAAGATCGTCGTAGGAATGATCGTCACGGTCTGCGGTGGGCTGGCGGTGTCGTTCATCACCGCCGCTGTCTTCGCCGGAATGACCTTGATGGCGCTCGCGGACAGGGTCCGCGATCTTGAGTCAGAACAACACGAGGCACTGCATCGCCTGTCGACTTTCTACCAGATCCGACTGGATCAGGCCGACACCGAAGAGCAGAAAGGTGATCTCACGGATGCTCAGAAGCTCCGCTTCAACCAGTTGAGGGCCTTCGTAGATTGGTTTGAAGAACGACCGGCACCTGGCGACTGAAACGACGACATCTGCTCTGACGTTCAGCGCTGATGCGGTTCTTTGTGGCCCCTCCGTGTATTCGCTTGGGTTGGGAAGCATCTCCAGGGATCCTGAAGCTCTCCTAGAGGCGCTTTCTACTCTGGTCTGTAAGCGTAGTCCCAGCTCGTGGGCCCGGGGTGTACAGTAGGCGGTCCGCCTCCTTGAGATGAAAACGCACCGGATCGGTCTGGTTCGGGCGATGCCGATACTCCTCGCCGGTTTCGTGCCGGCCGGCCTCGCCGCGCAGACGACAGTCCTGACTGACGTCAACATCATCGACGGCACGGGCGGTCCAGTTCAGGAGGACATGACGATCGTCATCTCGGGCGAGCGGATCGCCGAGGTGACGGAGGGACCGTACGAGTCGTCGGTTGCCGGCGACCCGGCCGAAGTCCACGATCTCGACGGCGCCTGGGTGCTGCCGGGCTTCTGGAACATGCACACGCACCTCAGCGTGATGTTTCCGCACAACCACGCCCTGGACGACGAACGGTTGCCGTCCAAGGTCATCCGAGCGGGACTGAACGCGATCGACGGGCTGCGGCACGGCTTCACCAGCGTGCGCTCGGTGGGCGAGGAGGACTACATCGACGTCGCCTGGCAGCAGGCGTTCGACCATGGCTTCTTCCTCGGTCCGCGGATCTTCGCCAGCGGCGAGCCGGTGAGTCCGACCGCCGGTCACCGCGGCTCGGTGGCCGACGGCGCGGACGGCGTCGCCGCGATCCGCAAGGAGGTGCGGAGGCGGGTCCAGAACGGCGCCCGGGTAATCAAGCTGTTCAGCGTCGAGATGCTGCCGGACGAACTCGAGGCGGCGGTCGAGACGGCGCGCAGCCTCGGTGTTCACGTGACCTCCCACGTCCGCGAGCCGGGGGCGCGGGCCGCGGTGGAGGCCGGCGTGGACTGTCTCGAGCATGGCTATGGGCTGACCGACGAGACGATCGAGCTGATGGCCGAGAAGGGGACGTTCTACGACCCGACGATCATCTGCAACCTGAGCGCCGAGTACATCGCCGAGCGTGAGGCGCGGTTGGCCGAGTTGGGCTACGCGGACGACGAGGAGATCGTGCGGCTGCGGACGATGGTCGCCTTCGCGGACGAACGGTCGCCGGAGTTCGCACGCGAACAGCGGCGCATCCTGGCGAAAGCGGCCGAGGCGGGCGTGAAGCTGCTGATCGGTTCGGACTCGATGCCGATCGGCGAGATGGGCTTCCTGGAGATGGAGCAGTTCGTCATCTCCGGGGTCAGCGAAATGGACACGATCCTCGCGGCGACCCGCAACGCGGCCGAGGTGCAGGGCGTGCTCGACGTTCTCGGCACGGTCGAGGAGGGGAAGCTGGCCGACCTGGTCGTCCTGGGGGACAACCCGCTCGAGAACATCTCGAACGTCCGCAAGACCGTGATGGTGCTCAAGGGCGGCGTAATGGTCGACCTGGACGGCCAGCTCGGAACGGCGACCTACTGGGACTACTACGGCCCGATGGAGCTCCCCGATGGTTTCCTGGCGGAGTCCGAGGCGGCGGCAGGCTTCCAACGCGGCGCGACGGCAGACGATCAGTAGCAGTCAACGCGACATCGAAGGAGGACGGCGAATGAAGCGGAACACCAACAGGAACCGCGGAGCTGTCCTGGCCTCCGGCACTAGCGCGAAGCGGACTGGGTGCGCCGACGTCCCCGTCGGCATCCGGCGCGAAGCGCCGGCCTCTGGAAGCTCCGCCGCACTCGGCTGCCTGGTGATCCTCGGGCTCCTGGCCTCTGCTCCCGCCAACGCCCAGACCACCGTCCTCACCAACGCCACGGTGATCGACGCGACCGGCGCGCCGCCGATCGAGGACGCCGCGGTGGTCATCGAGGGCAACCGGATCGCTGCGATCCACACGCCGTCGGCCTCGGCGCCGGATCCTGGCGATGAAGCGCGAGTGATCGACCTCGGCGGCGCCTACGTCCTGCCGGGCCTGTGGAACAACCACTCCCACCTCGGCGACCTGCTGCCGGATCCCAAGGGCCTGCTGCGGGACGAGCCGTTGCCGCGGGCGATGATCCGCGCCGGCCGCAATGCGATGGACGCGCTGAAGGCCGGTTTCACCACGCTGCGGATCACCGGCGAACGCGACTTCATGGATGTGGCCTGGAAGAAGGCATTCGACGACGGCGTGTTCATCGGACCGCGGATCGTCGCTGGCGGCCCGCCGCTCTCGACCGACGGTGACACGGACTGGCTGGTGCGGACCGGCAAGGGACTGGAAGGCATCCGCGCGGTGGTCGCCGACAACATTGCGAACGGCGTGCAGCTCATCAAGTTCATCGGTAACCGGATGCCGCCCGAGCAGTTGATCGCCGGGATCGAAGAGGCCCATCGACACGGCATCCCGGTCACCGTTCACGCCGGCGACGAGACCACCCGGATCGCGGTGATGGCCGGCGCCGAGAGCATTGAGCACGGCAACGATCTTTCCGACGACACGATCCGGATGATGGCCGAGGCGGGCACCTTCCTCGACCCGACGATCCAGTGCAACCTGAGCGCCGACTTCATCGCCGAGCGGGAGCGGCTGATCGCGGAGGCGGGCTACGTTGCGTCGCCGGAGGTCGTCGAAGGCCGGGTGCGGGTTTCCCACGCCGACGAGCGGAGCCCGGCGTACGCCAACCACGCGCGCGACGTGATCAACAAGGCATACGCAGCGGGAATCCGCCTGACCACAGGCAGCGACTCGAACCCGATCTCGGAGATCGGGATTCTCGAGATCGAGCAGTTCGTCTTCCACGGCATCCCGGCGATGGGCGCCATCCAGGCGGCGACCCGCAACAGCGCCGAGATGATGGGGATGCTCGACGACCTGGGCACCGTTGAGGTCGGCAAGCTGGCCGACCTGATCGTGCTGGAGAAGAACCCGCTCGAGCACATCTCGCACATGCGCAGCCTGTCCATGGTGATCAAGGACGGGAAGATCGTGAACCGGTCGCCCCACGAGGGGCAGGCCAGCTTCTGGGAGCTGTACCTGCAGGACTGATCGGAGAAAGCTCGAATAGGAGAAGCTCATGAAGGCCAAGACGTTGCAAGGAGCTTGGGCGGCAGAGACTGGGTGCGCCGGCGTCCCCGCCGGCATCCGGCGCGAAGCGCCGGCCTTCTGTGGTTCTGCCGCGACAGCGCTAGCGGTCGCCGCCGCCTGCCTCCTCCTGACCTCCTGTGGCCCGCAGGAGCTCGTCACGCTGCCCGAAATCGACACCTCCGGCTCGCCCGACGGCATCGTCGACCTCCCCGCCGACGTACCCGAGGTATTCCACAAGTACTTTGACCGGTACGCGTACGTTCCGACGCCGGATGGCCGGCGGATCCACTTCCTCGTCTCGAGCGGCTGGACTCGCGACCAGATCAAGCACGGCTTGAACGTGATGGAGCACCTGCTGGCGGACCACCCGGGCTCGGTCTACGGCGACGACAAGAGCGGAATCGCCGCGGCGATGGCGGACCGCAAGGCGACGATGGTGTTCTTCGACGACGAGCCCGACATGCGCCAGGCAATGAGCGAGGGGTTGGCCGACGCGACCGACCTCAGCATGCAGGACCTGCGCGCGAACGAATGTCCGGCCCCTGGCGACGCGGACTACATGGGTCACGTCACCAGGGACGCGGCCTACGAGGAGATCTGGCACCTGATCCACGACTACGGGATCAAGCCGACGTTGCCGGAGATGATCGCCGAAATGAGAACGGCGAACGACGAGGCGGCGACTAAGGGCTGGTACGCGTGGCCCCGGGACGTGCCGGACGATCATCCGAACGAGTACGTGGGCGCCCTGATCGACAACTACTACGACCTCTGGACCGTGCCGCCGACCGTGTACGAGGGCCGCGACATCGAGCCCGACGAGATTCCCGAGGGCTTTTCGCACTTCGGGCAGTACTTTGCCGGCAGCCGCGCATCCATGCCGGAGAAGGACCCGCTCGGCTACGCGCTGGTCACGGGCTTCGTGGGGCCGCACCTGACCTACACGCCGGAACTGCCGCTGGACTTCAGCGGTACGTTCTCGATGACGTTCGATCCGGAGGTGCGGTACACGATGAAGATCCAGCACCTGCGGAACGTGGTCCTGACCGGCGACGGCGACGCGAACCTGCGCGGCAACGCGCACGACAACGTGCTCACCGGCAACGCGGGCGCGAACCTGCTCGAGGGTGGCGGCGGCAACGACATGCTCGACGGCGGCGAAGGCAGCGACACGGCGGTCTTCTCGGGCCCGGCGGCCGACTACGAAGTCGCCGCGGGTGAGGACGGAGTGACGGTGAGTGACTCGCAAACGGACCGGGACGGCGTCGACACGCTGCGGGGCGTCGAATCCCTGCAGTTCAGCGACGAAACCGTCCAACTGGAGTAAACGGATGAGATTCATGCGGACATGCGTTCTGATTGCGGTTCTCGCTCTGCTGGCGGTCTCATGCGCCCAGCCGGAACTCGTCACGCTGCCGGAGATCGACACCTCGGGTTCGCCCGACGGCATCGTCGACCTGCCGGCCGACGTGCCGGAGGTGTTCCATGAGCACTTCACCCGGTACGCCTACGTCCCGACGCCGGACGGCAGGCGGATCCACTTTCTGGCATCGGACGGCTGGACGCGCGACCAGATCAAACACGGCCTGAACGTGATGGAGCACCTGCTGGCCGACTTCCCGAGCTCGGCCTACGGCGACGACAAGTCCGGCATCGCGAACGCGATGGCGGACCGCAAGGCGACGATGGTCTTCTTCAACACGGAGGAGGATCTGAACGCAGCGATGCGATCCGGGCTTTCGCGGGCGACCGACCTCAGCATGCAGGACCTGCGCGCGAACGAGTGTCCGGCCCCGGGCGACGCGGACTACATGGCTCACGTCACCCGCGACGCCTCGTACGAGGAGATCTGGCACCTGATCCACGATTACGGGGTCGTCCCGACGCTGCCCGAGATGATCGCCGAGATGCGGGCGGCCAACGACGAGGCGGAGGAGAAGGGCTGGGAGGGCTGGCCGGAAGAGGAGCCGGAAAACCACCCGAACGAGTACGTTGGCGTTCTGCTCGACAACTACTACGACCTGTGGACCGTGCCCCCGACCAAGTACGAGGGGCGAGACATCGGCCCCGACGACATCCCGGAGGGGCATTCGCACTTCGGCGGGTACTTCGCCGGTAGCCGCGCTCTGATGGAGGAACAGGACCCGCTGGCCTGGACACTGATCCGGAAGTTCGTGCCGCCGCACCTGACCTACACGCCGGAACTGCCGCTGGACTTCAGCGGCACGTTCTCGATGACGTTCGACCCGGAGGTGCGGTACACGATGAAGACGCAGCATCTGCGGAACGTCGCGCTCACCGGCGACGGTGCCGCGGACCTGCGCGGCAACGCTCACGACAACGTGCTGTCCGGCAACGCGGGCGCGAACGTGCTCGAGGGCGGCGGCGGCAACGACATGCTCGACGGCGGCGAAGGCAGCGACACGGCGGTCTTCAGCGGGGCGGCGGCGGAGTACGAAGTGGCGTCGGTCGGGGACCAGGTAACGGTGAGCGACTCCCAGCCGGACCGGGACGGCTTCGACACGCTGCAGGGCGTCGAGTCCCTGCAGTTCAGCGACGAGACGGTCCAGTTGGAACAGTGAGTGCGACCGGAGGAGTTGGATACGGTTGAGTAATGCAGGAACGGAACGGACGTCTCGCGCAGCAGATGCGCTTTCTGGTCGAAGTCGACCGGCTCAAGCAGGTATTGCGCCGTACCTCGATCGTCGGCAACGACCGGCGCGAGAACTCCGCGGAGCACTCGTGGCATGTGACGTTGATGGCGCTGGTGCTGTCCGAGCACGCGGCCGCTTCGGAGCTCGATCAGCTCAAGGTGCTGAAGATGCTGATCGTCCACGATCTGGTCGAAATCGACGCGGGCGACACGTTCGTCTACGACAAGGTGGGCCTCGAGGACCAGGAGGAGCGCGAAGAGCGGGCGGCGGAGCGGATCTTCGGACTGCTGCCGGCCGAGAGCGGGTCCGAGTTGCGCGCCGTTTGGGACGAGTTCGAGGCACGCCGGAGTCCCGAGGCGAAGTTCGCGAGGGCGTTGGACCGCCTGCAGCCGATGGTGCTCAACTACATCAACGGCGGCGGGCCGTGGCAGGAGCACGGCATCCGGGCCGACCAGGTGCGCGAGATCAACGGCTGCATCGAAGACGGCGCGCCCGAACTCTGGCGCTACGCCGAGGAACTGATCGAAGACGCCCTCAAGCGCGAACTCCTGGCGCCTTGAAGCCAGGGGCGCCGGGAGCGCCTGTCGACGCGGTACCTGCACTGAAAGCGGCTTGACGCCGCAAGGAGGAGGAGTCATGAAGGCTGGAAACCGACAGCGTTTCCTCGTTTTGTCGTGTTGCCTGGTCGTTGCCGCTTGCACCGGCGCGCCGGACGTCGCCGAGCCGGAGAATGAGATCGCCTGGGTCAAGAAGGTGATGGTCCACGGTGTTCCGATCTACGCGACGAACACGACCGGCGACGACAAGCTCCTCCACGCGGCGGGCGTCCTGGCCCAGTTCCTCGACAACGACGAGGACGGCGAGATCGACAACCCGAAGGTCCACCAGGCGATGCTGGACACCGCGGGCACGATCGTGATGACCGGCACGCAGGACGAGGCGCACGAGATGGACTGGGCCAACGCGCCCCGGGGCCAGGGTCTCTACGACGAGGAGACCGAGATCGACGCTCGGGCGCGCGGCGTGTTCGACATCGCGCTCGAAGAGATCTGGCACATGGTCTCGGACAACGGCTACGGCGTGGCCTACCCCGACGTGTTCGGGACGGAACCGGGCACGGCCTTGACCGACGCGATGGACATCGCTCGCGGCGGCCGCTTCGATGGCCCGCCGGACGAGTACCCCGAGGGCGCCTGGTACACCTACGACGACGAGACCTGCGACTACGGCTGCATGGCGTCGGAGTACATCTACTGGGTGTACACCTCCTTCATCGGCGCTCAGGACCTGCCCGGACGGCTCGACCAGATCGGCCACGAGTGGCCGCTCAACACGCCCGAGAAGCTGCAGGAGGGAGAGCCGGTCCTGTACGAGATCCTGAGCGACCCCGAATACAGGATCCCGATGGTCATTCCGGACGGCACGTACGACGGCGCGCCGCTCGTGATCGAGCCGTATGAACTCCGCTCCCCCTACGAAGCGGCGAACCGGAAGGTCCGCCTCGATAAGTTCGACCTCGTTCTCCCGGAAATCATGAGAGAGCGCGGCGTGGACATGTGGATCCACGTGATGCGGGAGTCGATCCCCGACTCTTTCGGGATCGACGAACTGGGCAGCGCCTCGGGCGTCTTCGTGTTCACGGATCGGGGCGGCGACCGGATCGAGCGAGCCATCCTCGGACGGCGCTGGGGCGCCACCCAACGCGGCTGGGGTGAGACGGACTACCGGTACGTCGAGCAGAGCGGCGCCTACGACGTCGTGGCCCCGGCGGTCCGCGTCCAGGAGCCGGTCGGCGGCCCGGAAACGGAGTACGACTACCGCTTCGAAGGGCTCAGGGACTTCGTCGCCGAGCGCGACCCGGACGTCATCGCGGTCAACTTCAAGCACGATCTGGGCCCGTGGCCGACCTACCGGGGCGAGATCGACGGCCTCTCGCACACCGACTACCTGTTGCTTTCCGGGGAACTCGGCGAGACGTACGCGAGCCGGCTGATCTCGTCCGAGTGGCTGATGATGGACTACACCAACCATCAGGTGCCGAGCGAGGTCGAACTGCTCAAGCGGATGCGACGCGACGAGCTCTGGTTGTTCGAGGAGGCGTTGGGCGCGATCGAACCGGGCGTGACCCGGACCGACGAGGCCGGGCTGACCGTCATGCGGCGCATGAAGACGGGGCAGTCCCAGCGCGGGCGCAGCGAGGGTTGGGGGGACGCCGTCGTCCAGGGCGGCGACATCCTCACGAATCCGAGCATCGGGATGTATGCCTACGTGCTACGCGACGGCGAGACGGAGCCGCCGCCGGAGATCCAGGAGCTCTGGGCCGAGTACCTGCGGGTCGAGGCGATCCTGGCGGAGACGATCAAGGCGGGCCTCACACCGCGCGAGATCATCCGCGACTACACACAGAAGTTCGAGGAAGCCGGGATCGTCGTCCGAGACAACCAACTCCACATGGTGTCAGCCAAGAACGACTTCCCGGCCTACGCCGCCGGCTTCGATGCGACGAAGACCCACATCTCGATCGATTCCCACGGACAGACGAAGGGCGCCCGGCCCGCGTCGGTCGAGACCTACTTCGGCCCCCGGATCGGCTCTCTGGGCCCGGACTGGTCGAAAAACATCCCGCTCGCGCCGCACCACCACTTCGTCATCGAGTACTTCTTCTACATGCCCTCGCCGGCTCCGGAGGGCGAGGACCAGTACCTGCTCTGGTGGGCCCACGAGGAAGCGCTCGCGACCGGGGACGGCATCGAGTACTTGTCCCCGCCGCAGACGGAGCTCCTCCTGATTCAGTAGCCACTGGGTGCGCCGGCCTTCTGGCCGGCATCCGGCGCGCAGCGCCGGTTTCTGGGGATTCTGCCCGCGCCAGCGCCCAGTATCGTCGCCGCTTCGCGGCGCAGTCTTTCCCGGAAGCCGGCCAGAACCCGGGTGGCGCGATCCGCGCCACCCGCGAACCAGTCCGTGCGCCCGTCATCGGGCGCACGGATGGCAGGCCGGCGCACCCAGTTCGTGACGCACCCAGTCGTCAGACCAGCAGCTTCTCCAGCCGCGCCACCACGTCCGGCTTGGCGGCCGCGATGTTCTCGTCCTCCCACGGGTCCGCCTCGACTTCGTACAGCTCTTTCTCCTCGCTGAAGCCGTCGACCAGCTTGTAGCGGTGGTCCTGGATCACCCGCAACCGGCCGGTCGCCGCGTTCCGCGATTTGAGCGCCGAGCGGATGTGCTCCCGGTGCTCTCCGCCGCCGGCGTCGAGCAGTGGCCGCAGCGACCGGCTCTGCATCTCCTCGGGAACGGCGGTCTCGGCGTAGTCGATGCTGGTCGCCGCCAGGTCCATGTTCGTGACCAGGGCGTCGCTGCGCGTGCCGGCGGCGATGCCCGGGCCGGCCATGACCATGGGCACTCTCCAGGAGGCCTCCTGGGGTAAGCCCTTGCCCCAGTAGTCGTGGTCGCCAAGCATCTCGCCGTGGTCGCTGGTGTAGATCACGATCGTGTCGTCCAGCTCGCCACGCTCCGCCAGCCGTTCCTCGTAGAGCCCGATCCAGCGGTCGATGTTCTCGATCATCGCGGCGTAGTTCTGGCGGATGCGGATGTGGTGCTCCGGCGTGAACGGGGCCGGCGGCGCGAGCATCTGTCCAGCGCGCGCGATGCCGTGGTAGTTGTGCGGCTGCGGGAAGTCCTCGATCACCCGGTCAGGTCCGCGATACTCCCGCTCCATCCGCTCGGTGATGTCCATCGGCGGGTGCGGCCCGTTGAAGTTGACGATCAGGAACCAGGGGTTACCGTCCGGGACGCCGTCGAGGAGTTCCATCCCGGTGCGGGCCGTGTAGTTGTCCTTGTAGGCATGGTCGCCGATCGGCGTCGGGTCCGTCATTCCCCACCAATTGACGTGGCGGGGCAGTCGCCGCTTGGTGATGTCCGCGTTGTGGATGTCCTTGAGCGGCGGGTCGAGCGAGTCGAGCCAGAACCCGTAGGGCTCCGTGTCTCCACCGTTCTTGCTGCCGGTGATCAGCATGTCGGAGAAGCCCCACTCCTCCATGTGCAGCTTGCCGTCGGGGCGCCGGCCGTCGGAACCCTTGTGCAGATCGATCTTCCCGCAGGCCATCGTGTGGTAGCCGCTGTCGTGCAGGTGCTTGTAGAAGGTCGGCCGAAGCGCCGCGTTGTACTCGTCGCGGTTCTGCGCCACGGTGCAGTTCTCGTACTCCATGCCGGACGCCAGGCACGACCGGGAGGGCCCGCACACCGGCGATGACACGATCGCCCGGGTGAAGTCGGCGCCCCGGGCCGCCAGGGCATCGAGGTGCGGCGTCGGCACCGGGATCTCCGGGTTGCGCCCCACCCAGTCGAACCGGTGCTGGTCCGAGATGAGCAGCAGGATGTTCGGCCGTCTGATCGCTCGCGGCCCCGGAATCTGCGCGTCGCCGCAGCCGGTGAGAGCGGCCGCGGCCGCCGCGGCGCCTCCAGCCAGAACCTCGCGGCGGGAGAGAAGGGGTTTGCGACTGTTCATGCCGACTCCTTGCCTTGGCAGCTACGGTTTGTCTATTCTTGTTGGAATTTCTTACAACGTTAGCAGACGGTAGTCGTGTCTTTCTTGGAGTGCGACGCCGGCGCGGGAGGTAAGCGGCATGAGCCACAAGAGCACCCGGCGCGACTTCCTGCGCCAGTCGACCCTGGTCGCCGGCAGCAGTCTGGCGGGGTTCGCCGCCTGTGCCGATCCGAATTCCCCGACGCCGGCCGACGCCGCCGGACGCCGGCCGAACTTCCTGTTCTTCTTTCCCGATCAGCACCGGTACGACTGGATCGGTCTCGACGACTACGCAGTGCCGCTGTCGACGCCGAACATGGAGCGTCTCGCGCGGACCGGAGTGAACTTCACGTCCGCGGTGTGCGCGGCGCCGACTTGCGCTCCCTCGCGGTCGTGCCTCGCCTCAGGCATGGAGTACGACCGCTGCGGCGTGCCCGACAACCGGTACGACTATCCGGTCGATCGGGCGACCTACTACGGTCTGCTCCGCGACAGCGGCTACCACACGATGGCCTGCGGCAAGCTCGATCTGTCGAAGGGGAGCAGCGACTGGGGGCTCGACGGAACGAACCGCGCGGACGCCTGGGGTTTCTCCGCGATGATCAACAACGCCGGCAAGGGCGCCGGCATGTCCTACCTGCGGGCGCCGGTCGGTCCCAGTGACCCGTACTACGCCTACCTGGACGCCCTCGATCCGCCGCAGGGGCGGACTTGCGCCGAGGACATGGCTCGGCGCAACGCCAGCAGGCCGGACGGTTGGTGGGGAGATGCCAGCCCTTCACCGCTTGGTCCGGAGGCGTACTGCGACAACTGGCTCGCTCGGAACGGCCTCGACCTGCTCGAACAGGCGCCCGCGGACAAGCCGTGGCACCTGGTGGTGAACTTCGTGGGTCCACACCCGCCGATGGACATCACGCGGGAGATGGAGCGCAAGGTGCGCGGTCCCGAGCGCGTTCTCGACGGACTCGGGCTGCCGCACCACTACACGGGCTCGTTCAGGGCCGAGCAGCACCTGGGCTCGCGGCAGAACTACGCCGCGATGATCGAGAACATCGACATGTGGCTGGGCCGTTACATCGATTGGCTGGAGGAGAACGGGCAGCTCGAGAACACGATCATCGTCTACTCCTCCGATCACGGCGAGATGCTCGGCGAGCATGGCCGCTGGGGCAAGGGGGTGCCGTACCGGGCATCCGTGGGCGTGCCGCTGCTCCTGGCGGGACCCGGGGTCCGGCAAGGCTTCCAGACTGGCACGCCGGTCTCGATCATGGACCTCGCGGCGACCTTCCTCGACTACGGCGGCGTGGACGTCCCGGCGGAAATGGATAGCCGCTCGCTCCGGCCGGTGCTCGAAGGCTCGACCGACAGCCACCGCGAGGTTGTGCTCTCCGGCCTGCGGGACTTCCGCGTGGCCTGGGACGGCCGCTACAAGCTGGTCCGCGACTACGGCGACGAAGAGTGGCGGCTGTGGGACCTTCTGGCCGACCCCGAGGAGTCCCGGAACCTGGCTTCATCGCAGCCGGACCAGGTACGGCGGCTGAGGGAGTGGTTGCCGTAGCGGCGGGCCTGAGTGTCCGAGGCCCGCTACCAGGTGAGCTGCGTCTTCATCCAGCCCGACGTGTTGTGGAAGTCGGACACCGCGCTGCCGGGCGGTACCAGGGCGTCGCAGGCGGCGGCGATCTCGGGGTCGAGCGTCATCTCCTGGACGGCGACGAGTTCGTCGACGTGCTCGAATCGCCGCGGGCCGATCAGCGGGGCGGTGATCCCCGGTTGGTCCTTGCACCACAGGATCGCGAGCTGTGCCGGCGTGATGCCGGCCTCGGCGGCGAGCCTGGCGAACTCGACGCCGACGCGGACGGCGCGTTTCGTGACGCGGCGCGCGTAGTACTTGCCGAGCACGTCGGCGCGTGAACCTTCCGGGTAGCTCTGGGCATCGGAGTAGCGACCAGCCAGCACGCCCATGCCGAGCGGCGCCCAGGCGAGGATGCCGAGGCCGTGCCTGCTGCACAGCGGGATCAGCTCGTTCTCGATTCGGCGGTCGAGCAGGTTGTAGGGGGCCTGTTCCGACGCGAAGCGGACGTAGCCCTTCAGTTCGCTCACCATGAGTGCTTCCATCACGCCCCAGGCGGGGTAGGTCGAGCAGCCGATGTAGCGCACCTTGCCGGCGCGGACCAGGTCGTCGAAGGCGCGCAGCGTCTCGTCGATCGGAATGCCGAAGTCGGGCCGGTGGGTCTGGTAGAGGTCGATGTGGTCGGTCTGAAGCCGGCGCAGCGCGGCGTCGCAGGCGTTCAGGATCCCCGCGCGGGAAAGGCCCTGCTCGTTCGGGCTGCGGCCCGGCACGTGCTCCGCGCGGGCGAGACCGGTCTCGTCGTCGAACTCGCCAGGGTAGATCTTCGTCGAGATCAGGACCTCGTGCCGCCGGCCTGTCTCCTTCAGCACGCTGCCGACGATCCGTTCGGCCTTGCCGTCGCCGTAGATGTGGCCGAGGTCGATCAGGTTGACGCCGGCGTCGAGCGTGCGCTCGACGATCCGGCGGGACTCGTCCTCCGGCGTGACGTCCCCGAAGTTGCTCGTGCCGAGGCCGAGCGGTGAGACCTTCAGGCCGGTGCGGCCGAGGGTGCGGTACTCCATCGGGCGGGCAGCCTACCTACAGCCGGTCCGCGAGCTGCAGCGCCGGGTCGAACACCCGGTTCGGCACGTCGTCCTCGCCCAGGAGGAACCGGATCTCGTCGTCGTAGCCGGTCATCTCCCAGCGGATCAGGGAGATCGGGATGATGCCGCCGGCCAGGAACTCGTCGATGAAGTCGCGGAGCACGAACTGGTCGCCGAGTTGCATGGCCCGTTCGCGGAAGAGCTTCATGAAGTGGGCTTTGCCGACGACGACCCCGGTGTGGAAGCCCGGGAATCGCAGGTTGGATTCCATCTCGTACCAGACCATGCGCTCGTCTTCCTGGGTCCAGCCCTTGGACATCAGGGCGGCGCAGAGCTTCCTCGACTCGTCGAAGGTGATCAGGTTCGCGTGCATGGCGAGGTCGGGCAGCGCGAGGCTCATGTGGGAGATGTTCATCAGGTACTCGACCTCGCGGCCGCGACGTGGCCGTTCGTCGAGGACGCCGGCAACCATCATGAGTTCCTCGAGTGCGACCGCCCAGCCCTCCATCCGCATCCACTCCATGTTGAAGCGGCGGTCGGCGCCGCGGATCGGCCGGTCGTCGCGCTGGCGCCGCTGGTCGTCGAGCATGTGACCGACGTATTCGTGGGTCTCGCCGGGCAGAATCTCGCGCTCCCGCGCCTTGTGGTCGATGCTCGAGTCGGACGGCAACGGCTCCGGCGGCTCGTTCGGGTCGCTGTAGTCGGTCGCGTCGACCCAGTCCGGCACGGTCATGATCTTGCCGTCGCGCAGGAAGTCGACGACGTATCGGAGCGCCTCGTGCAGGTTGTCGGCGTACTTTTCGGGCGTGTCGGCGATGTCGAACGGCGGCAGGTCGCGGTTGCGGTGCTCCTCGAGCGCCAGGAAGGTGACGAGCCGGTTGTACTCCTGCTCGACGATCATCCGGCTCTCTTCCCAGCCGTAGGGCGAGAGGTGGACGTTGCGGAGCCACCAGTCGTAGTTCTCCTTGCCGATGCCGGCGGCGCCGGTCCACGACGGCTTGTTCTCCTCGATCCACGCCCCGAAGGCGAGGACGGCGTCGCGGGCGGCCTCGGCGTCGGCGACGAGTTCCGGGTGATGCTCGGCGAGTTGCTCGGCGATCTCGTCGTAGATGCGCGCCTCGCGCGGGGCGGCCCAGATCGCGATCGTGCCAAGGTCGGGAACGGCTTCGGTCAGGTTCGCCTTGGCCTGATCGTAGATCTTCGGCACCGCCTGGAGGGTCGTCCGGTAGTCCTCGAGTTCGCCGTCGTCGAACGGCGGTTCGCGGCGGAACAGTGACCGGAAGCCCGACATCGCGGGACCGGCGCCGCCCTGGGACATCAGGTAGAACGCCGGATCCCGTGACCAGGGCCGGGTCACGCGGTGGTGGAAGTCGAGACCGTTCATCTCGGCCCGGACCAGGTGATGGTCGATCTGGTCTGAGACCGTCCACTCCGAGATATCGATCCCGGCGAGCCGGCTCTTGTAGTCCTCCAGGCCCTGCCGCTGGGCTTCCATCGCCTCGGCGGTGTAGTCGGGCACGCCGTCGACGATCTCCGGTTCCTGGAAAACGCGGAACTCCTCGAAGAGCTGGAACAGGTCGGCGTGGGTGCCGGGCGCGGCATCTTCGGCCGGTGGCGGAGCCGGGGTGCAGGCGATCGCGATCGTGAGCAGGAAGGTGAGCGGAGCGAGGCGGAGTGGGATGTGCCGCATGCTGGGAGCTCCTCTATTCGGGAATGTTGACGAGGGTGTAGTAGGCCTCCGGGTGGAGCAGGGCCTGGCCGTCGCCGCCGCGGACGCCGTCGAGGTGCAGTTCGTGGACGTAGCCGGCGCGCAGGGGCTCGACGGTCAGGCGGACGCTCATGCCGTCGGGAGCGACCCGGGCTGAACGGATCGCGACCCGGAGCTTGTCGTCCTCCGGTCCTCCGTAGCTCGAGCTGAGCCGGTAGGTGTAGCTCTGCATGCGGTAGGACGCGGGGTTTCCCGCGCTTTCCGGGTCGACAGGCCTGGTGAACGTCAGTTCGAAGCCGTCGTGCTGAGCCCGCATCTCGTGGACCTCGAAGGGCACCGCCCCGGTCCAGACGATCCGCTGCAGACCGTGAGGCTCGGGCCCGACGCCGCCCCAGCCGCGGTCCGACATGCCGGCGAAGAGCGAACCGTCGTCGGCGAACGCCAGGCGAATCACGCCGCTGTCGAGGCCGCGCCGGAAGTTGAAGGCGGCGCCCTGCCAGTGGCCGCCGACCTTCTCCAGGAAGACCCGCATGACCATCGCGTGGTGCTGGTCGCCGACGAAGAGCTGGCCTTCGAAGGGACCGAACAACCCGCCTGTCGTGTCCCACTTGAGACCGGACGGGGACTGCCCCATCTTCACGTAGGGGAACCAGACGGAGGGCATACGGAAGTTCGGAATGTGTTCGTGCAGGTCCTTCATGTAGGTCCCGCCTTCGGGCTGGCCTTCCGGCGGCGGCTCGACCTGCGACTCGGGCCGGTGGGTGGACGCCATGCCGTGCGGATGGCCGTGGAAGTCCCCGACCTCGATCAGCGAGAGCTTGGAGGCGTTGTTCCACTCGCCCTGGTTGTCGGTGTAGAAGACCTCGCCCCAGGGGCTGACCTCGACCCCGGCGGGCGAACGCAGCCCGGCGGCCACGAACTCGGTGTCGCCGGTCGCGGGATCGATGCGTGCCGCCCAGCCGCGCCAGGGAGCGAAGCCGTAGGGCTGGTCGCCGAAGGGAATGTTCAGGGTCACCCAGAGCTTGCCGTCTGGCGTCCGGCGGGGGCCGAAGACGTATTCGTGGTAGTCGCCGCTGGTCTCCCAGGCGTCCGTCACGGTCTCGAAGACGTCGGCGCGGTCGTCGCCGTCGGTGTCCTTGATCCGGGTCAGTTCCCCGCGCTGGGCCGCATAGATCCAGCCATCGAGTTCGAGCAGGCCGAGCGGCTGTCCGAGGCCGAACGCGTACTGCTTGAAGACCGGCGCCGGCGGATCGCTGAAGGCGTTCTCGACGATGAAGATCTCGCCCCGCCGGGTCCCGGCCATCATCCGGCCGTCCGAGAGCTGCAGCAGGCCGCCGACCTCCATCGACATCCCCTCCTGGAGGGGCATCGTGAGCAGCCGGTAGTACAGCTCCTCCGCGGCAGCATGCGCGCCGATGGCGTCCCGCTGGCGGGCGAGGAGCTCCTTCTGCGTCTCTTCCTGCAGGCCATCTTCCAGGAGCTCCTGGGTGAGAAGGGGCAGGGGGAAGGAAACCAGCAGGGCGACCAGCGCCGTGGCGGCGGCGCGGCCGGGTTGCGTTGTGCTTGCGCTCAGGAGGGCCACAAGGATCACCAGGACAGAATCACGTCGAGCTGGAGCGTTGCGCCTGGTGCGAGGTCGATCCGCTGCAGGAGCTGGCGGACGCCCTGGGAGTCCCGGACGAACGGCGCAAGGTCCGCTTCGGAGGCAATCGATACGTCGAGTCGACCATCGACGCTCCAGGAGCGATCCGATCCCGAGGCGATCTCCTCGCCCTCGGCCAACAGCAGATAGAGCGGGCGGGGATCCGAGCCAGCGGCAAGGCGGAAGCGGCGGATCAGGTCCGTGCCGCCACCGCTGCGCAGCGGCTCCGGCGCCTCCTCGATCAGCAGGTCGTGCAGGCGGTAGCGCAGCACCGGTCTGCCCTCGTCGTCGAGCCGGTAGCCGAGGAAGCGGCCGCCGACGTTCCGGTCGGCTCGTCCCGCCACGGGCCAGGGGCTGTCGATGTCGGCCAAGTCCGCAAAGGCCGGGCCGGGCGGAAGATCCAGCACATCCGTGCCGTGTGGGCCGAAGAACTGGCCCGCGCGGCCCTGCCAGGTGCCCTTGGCATCGAAGAAACCGCCGCGCCAGACCTTGGCCAGGCGGATGTTGTTCGCGTCGAAGGCGACGTGGACGTTCTCCGGGTAACCGATGGCGATCGACCGTGGTCCGACATCGATCATGTGGGTGCGAAACACGAGCGGCCGGTCGTTCGGCACCAGGACCATTTCGGAGCCGATGTTCGTGCCCTCAGGCGCGGGCATGGAAGTGCCGTGCGAGAGGGCGCTCCAGATCGCGTCGACCTGGCCGTCGACCGTGCCGCCGCCCAGGTGCTGGAAGTTGACGACGCCTTCGGGCCAGAACGAGGGCATGCGGGTTCCCGGGCGGATTGCGGACGGATCCCGCAGGAACCGCGCGACCCATCCGGGCCGCAACCGGTCGTAGGCCGTGGCCAGGTCGATCGTCGACACGCCCAGGGCGGGATGGACGTGTACGTTGTGGCACGTGATGCAGCTCATGCTGGGCTCACCGAGCAGTTCGATCCCGTCGGAGGCCGCTTCGGTCGAGAACGCCGGTTCGCGCAGGTCGCCGGCAGTGGCGTCGACTGTTGTCAGGGCATCGGCGAGCAGCTCGATCGTTGTCCCGGCGAAGCTCGGCATCCTCACTTCCATGAAGTCGCGGCGGACGTGCAGTTCGTCGCTGCCCAGGATCGAGCGCAGCGCTTCCGGCTTCAGCTTGCCGCCGGCGCCGTCGAGAGGAGGCGGTAGCCGCCCCTCGTCGCCGAGGTCCTGGCCGCCGACGACGGCGAAGTGGCTCGCGCGCACAGGATCCGGGCCGCCCACCGCTGCCGTACCGGCCTCCCGGCGATGGCAGCCATAGCAGTTGTAGCTCGCCATCGTGTGGACGATCTGGTCGGCCGGTGTCCGGGACGTAGCGAGATCAGGAAGAGCCTGCAGAGCCGCTCGGATCGCGCGCTTCTGCCGATCGGCGAGCCGGTACCGCGGCGAGTAGGCGCCGGTATGCATGGCGGCGCCGCCTTCGATCGCTGCCGGATCGAGGTCGGTGAGCGCCGGTGGGGTCGTGACGTCCCGCCGGTCGGGTTGGATTCCCGCGTAGCCGTGGCACGAGGCGCAGCCGTGGCGGACGAAGAGCCGGGCGCCCCAGCCCGCCTCCTCCGCTTCCACGGAGACCAGGGTGCCGCCGCCCGGCCGCAGACGAACGTTCTCGTAGGTTGTGTAGTCCTCGAGCGCCGCGCCCTCGGGTAGGCCGTCGCCGGCGAGGTCCACCCTAAGAAACGGTTCCTGCGTGTCGCCGCGAATGAAGTACGTCACCGTGACCGGATGGTCCCCGGCCTCGAGCTGAAGTTCGGCGTCCGTCTCGCGAGCGCTTCCACCTGGCTTGGCGGCGACCAGTTCGCCGTCGACCGCCAGCGAGGAGCCGGAGCGGCGGTCCGAGGCCAGGCTGAGCGTGTAGCGCCCGGTCTCGGGCACGCTCATCAGGCCCGTGAATCGAAAGGCATGGTTGCCGTAGTTCATCTCGACCGGCAGCCGTAGTGACAGCCGGCCGATCCGGCCCTCGGCGGCCGGCTCGAGCGTGTCGAGGTCAAGAGGCGGTCGGTTGAAGAAGCCCTTGGCGTCTTCGTCCTGCATCGGGTCGAGGTAGTACTCGAACTCGAAGCCGCCACGACGCTCGACGACCAGCGGCTCCTGGTCCCTGAGCAGGTAGATCGCGAGATCCTCCGCCTCTCCCGGTGTCAGGTAGAGGGACGGCATGCGGCCGCTCGGCCGCACGGACCGGGGGTCGAGGAGGAAGCGCGTCAGTGCCGCGACCGAGGTCTTCGCCGCCAGGTCGGGCAGGGGGACGGAGGGGATCGCCGGTTCGGCGCCGGGTGCCTCGGGCGCGTGACAGGCCACACAGCCGATCGAGTGGAACAGCCTGCGTCCCCGTTCCACGGTGGCCCGGAACCGGAACACCGGGAACTCCTCGGACACGTCAGCCGACCCTCGGACCGCAACGGCCGGTTCCTCCTTCTCGAAGAACAGGTAGCGGGCAAGCAACCGTGCCGTCCGGTCGCGATCCGCGGCCTCGAGGGAGTGAAGAACCTCCGGCATTGCCGTGCCCGGCTTCGCGGTTGCCGGCGAAGCGAGATAGGCGGTGAGCCATTCAACAGTGACCCGCTCGTTGAGCGCCGCGAGGTCGGGTGCAGCCCGCGCGAGCAGCCGTCCGGACAGCTCCGGGGCCGGCTCGTGGCAGGACAGGCAGTTCAGCTCGCCGAGCAGGACTTCGCCGAGCGCCACGTCGCCGCCGGCGCCGGCCAGTCGAAGGTGCTCGTAGCCCGGCACCACGGGCGTAGCCGCGGCGAACGCGGTCTGGGGCCAGACCCAGCCGGTCAGGGCCAGGGCGGCGATGGAACGAGCCAGGATCATTCGATCGGCGAGAGATCACGATACAGGAGCCGATGCCGCGGCAACTAGGATCGGACGGTGAGTGTTGCGAAGACAGGCTTGGGTGCTCTTGTCCTCGCGGTGCTTCTCGCCTGCGCGCCCGACGTGGGCGACACTTCCGCGTCGCCGGCCGGTATCCCTCACCCGGAACTGGCCGAACTCGAACCGCCTCTCGCCCGGGAGATCGAGGCCCGTCGGGCCGGCCTGGACGCTCTGCTCGCGAACGAGGAGACGAGCGCCGCCGATCAGGCCCATGCCTTCGGCGAACTGGGCCGCCTCTACCAGGCCCACCGCCTGCTGGAACCGGCGCTCGCCTGCTACCGGGAAGCGCACGCGCTCGATCCCGAGTCATTCGCCTGGGCCTATTACCTCGGCGTTCTCGCGGCGGGCGCCGGCGACATCGAAACCGCGCGGCCGGCGTTTCGCCACGCACTCGAGCTTCGAGCCGATGACGCGCCAGCCCTTGTCCGGCTCGCCGACCTCGAACTGGAACAGGCACAGGTCGACGAAGCGGAGCTCCTCTACGTGCGGGCAGCGGTGGTGGACGACTCGGCCGCCGTGGCCTACGGGATGGGCCGGGTCGCCGAAGAGCGGGGCGCATACGCGGAAGCCATCGGACAGTTCGAGCGGGCGCTGACGCTCCAGCCGGGAGCTTCCGTCGTCCACTACCACTTGGGCCAGTCCTACCGCGAGTTGGGCGAGTTCGACCGCGCGGAGGAAGCGCTGGCGCGGAGCGGGCCGAACCGTGTCGCCATGGCCGATCCGCTGATGCACGAGTTGACGACGCTCGCCATTGGCGCCCTGCCTCACCTTGCCCGAGGCCATGCCGCGGCCCGCGAGGGTCGACTCGCCGATGCGGAATCCGCCTACCGGCAGGCGGTGGCGGCCGACGCAACGAACGTGCGCGCGCACGAGAGCCTGGCCACGTTGCTGCTCCGCCGCGGCGATCCGGAGGGGGCAATCGAGCACTTCGGCGTCGCCGTCCGGCTGGCGCCGGAGAATGCCCAGGCCCACTCGGACCTCGGCGTGCTCCTCGCTGAACTGGGGCGCAACGACCGCGCCCTGGAGCACCTCGGCCGGGCGGTCGAACTCGAACCGCGGCTGGTGCTGGCGCTGCTGACCCAAGGCAACCTCCAGGCCCGGTCGGGCCGTCTGGATGAGGCGGAGGCGGCCTACCGCCGGGTGCTGGAGAGCGAGCCCGGGAACGGCGAGGCCCGGCTGGGGCTCGGTGCCGTCCTGGCGCAGACCGGGAACTTCGAACAGGCCGTTGTGGAACTCAGAGAGGCGTTGCGCCTCGCACCCGAAGCCGAGCAGGCTCCGCGCGTTCACTTCGGCCTGGCCGAGGCCCTGGTGCGCACCGGTCGGCTCGAGGAAGCGCTAGCGCACTACACGCGGGTCCGAGAAATCGACCCCGGGCAGAGTCTCGCCTGGCTGCGCGAGGCGACCGTGCTGATGGGTCTGGGGCGCTTCGCCGATGCCAGGGCTGTGCTCGAAGCGCGGCTACGAGTCGATGCGACGGACGGGCGGGCCGCTCATTCGCTCGCGAGACTGCTTGCCGCCGCGCCGGATCCGTCACTCCGGGACGGCCCGCGGGCCCTGTCCATCGCGGGTGCGCTACTTCAGGTGGCCAACTCGGCGCCGAACGCCGAGACTGCAGCGATGGGTCTGGCCGAAGTCGGCCGCTTCGAAGAGGCGATCAGCATCCAGCGCACTCTCGTCGAGGAGGCACGCCGGCAGGGTCGGACGGGCGATGAGCGGCGCTTAAGGCGCAACCTGGAACGCTACGAACGGGGCGAAGCCTGCTGCGCCCGGGTGGCCGACGCGTTCCCGCCCTACTGATCTACGGGGACCTCAGACCGGTATCGACAAACTCCCGCGGTGAGACGACCCGGACGCCTTGCCGGGCGTCAGCAGGAAAGTGCCGAACGTTGCCGGTGACAAGGTAATCTGCCATCGAGGCGAGCGCGACTTCCAGGAACGCTTCATCCGCGGGATCGGGCAGCCGAACTGGTGTAGGTGCCGCGTAGGTCAGTTCGCCATTCGCCTGAATCGCGCCGAGTAGTGCCGCAATGCTCCTCTCCGAGAACTGGAACGTCTCCCGGCTCAGCACGTCGGCGTACTCGGCGAGAATCCGCCCGTCGTAGCAGAGGCTGACGGAGCCGGAGACGATCTGGGCGACGACGACGCCCGGCGGGCCAAAGGGTGAGAGGAGACCGGAGATCAGAACGTTCGTATCGGCGACGATCCTCATTCGCGAACGCGGCGCTCACGCCGCGCAGCCTGGATCTCGGCGTTCACTTGCTCGAGACTCCATTGGTCAAGGCCCGCCTCACGAGCGCGGCGCTGCATTTCGACGACTGCGAGTTGGGCCCGAGCCTGCCGGAGAGCGTTGAGAGTGGCGTCCAGGGTCGACGCTGTCGCAGCCGACAGGACGGCGACCGGTTTGCCGTTGGACGTGACGACCAGGTCCTGCTTTTCGGTGAGGGAGTTCCAGACCGCTGCGGAGCGGCTGCGAAGGTCGCGGATGCTGATGAACTCCATCGTGTGCACACCTCGGGGACGTTTGTGTGTACACGATAGTGACGCGATTGTGTCGCGTTCGTCAAGTGGGCCGGCTGACCGGCCGGCTCTCTCTGGGCTATGGTTGACTGGCTCATCGGCCGCCCGGTCCGATGAGTGGGAGGATTGAGTGAAGGGCATACAGACAAAGACGCAAAACAACCCGCCACACCCAGGCGGGATCGTGAGGCGGCAGTGCCTGGACCCCTTGGGGTTGTCCGTCACACGGGCCGCTCAGGGCCTGGGAGTGACGAGGCAGGCGCTCTCAGATCTGGTGAACGGCCACGCCGGCGTTTCGACCGAGATGGCGGTACGTCTGTCCAAGGCGTTCGGTTCGAGCCCGGAGACCTGGCTCGGGATGCAGATGGCCTACGACCTGTGGCAGGTTCGGGAGCGCGCCGAGCAGATCACGGTGGAGCGCTTCGACGCGGCCTGAGGGCCCGGTTCCGCTGGCCCGGGCGCCGATGTTGCGAGCGCCTCTCGGGCTCACCGCTGCGGGCCGACCGCTTCCCCCTCGCCTTGAACCAGCGTCTGGTACTCGCCGGGTTGCACGCCCGTCCACCGCTCTACCGGGCCGTCTGGCCAACGGACCTCGACGTGGCTGACGGCGGCGTTCGCGCCGTCGCCCAGCCCCGCGAGCACCCGCGGATCGCGGGCTGAGGCGTAGCTGCCGTCGGTATGGACGTGGCGCCAGATCGGCGGTGCGCCAGGCCGGTGGATCAGGACTTGGGCGCCGAGTGCGTCGCGGTTCTGAGAGACGAGCCTCAGGCCCAGCCAGGACTGGTCCTGGCCGACCTGGTTGAGCAGCAGGCGGGTCGGCGCGTTGCTGTTCACGACGAGGACGTCCAGGTCGCCGTCGTTGTCGACGTCGCCGAAGGCGGCGGCGCGGCTGACTTCGGACGACTCGAAGACGGCGCCGGCCCCGGCTGTGACTTCCGCGAAGCTGCCGTCGCCGAGGTTGTGAAAGAGCTGGTCCGTCTGCCGCAGCGGGTAGGGGTCGCCTTCCCGGATCAATGCATCCATGCCGATCACGGCGCCGTTGACGACGAGCACGTCGAGCCAGGAGTCGTTGTCGTAGTCGATCCAGCCGATGCCGAAGGCGGTGAACGGCAGGCTCGGCGGCCCGAGTTGGCTCGACGCCGATTGGTCCCGGAACAGTCCTGTGCCGCCGTTGACGTAGAGGGTGTTCGTCTCCTGTTCCAGGTGGCTGACGACGATGTCGGGATAGCCGTCGCCGTCGAAGTCCCCCGTGTCGACGCCCATGCCGGCCTCCGGCTGGCCTTCGCGGTTGACCGCGACTCCGGCCAGCAGGGCGTTGTCGGCGAAGGTCCCGTCGCCCCGGTTGATCCACAGCCGGTTCCACATCAGGTCGTTCGCGACGTAGAGGTCGATCCAGCGGTCGCCGTTGAAGTCGGCGGCAACCACGCCGAGCCCCGAGCCGGTCTCCGCGCCGATTCCCGAAGCAGTCGACACGTCCTCGAAGGTGCCGTCGCCGCGGTTGCGGAACAGGCTGTCTACCGCAGGCCGGTAGGCGCCGGGGGCGCAGTAGGTCAGTACGCCGCTCGGGAGCGGGCACGGCTTGTGGTCCGCCAGCGAATACTCGACGTAGTTGCCGACGTAGAGGTCCAGCCAGCCGTCGCGGTCGAAGTCGAAGAAAGTGGCGGCGACGGACCAGCGGGGATCGTCGGCGCCCGAGGCAGCCGTGACGTCGTCGAACGTGCCGTCGCCGCGGTTTCGCAGCAACTGGTTGGAGCCGAAGTTCGTGACGTAGAGGTCGGTCCAGCCGTCGTTGTCGAAGTCGCCCGTGGCGACGCCCATGCCGTAGCCGGCGGCTTCGATGCGGCTTGCGTCGGTGACGTCGGTGAAACGGAGGTTGGCGCCGGTGGCGCCGGCTTCCAGGTCGTTGCGGTAGAGGCGGTCGGTGAGCGGCGTGCCGGGAGGCGGGGGAAACAGGGCGTCCTCGAGCGTGAGGTCGGGGCCGATCATCCGGCCCTGGAGGAGGTAGACGTCCAGGTCGCCGTCGTTGTCGAAGTCGAACAGGGCGGCGCCGCCGCCCATGATCTCGTTGAAGTAGTGCTCGCCGGACATGCCGTTGAAGTAGACGAAGTCGAGGTTCGCGGCGGGGGCGGCGTCGATGAAGATGGGGGGCTGCGGGTCGTTGGTTGGGTCGGTAGCTGGGGTGCAGGCGGTGAATGCGAGTGCCAAGGGGATTGCCAGCGTCGGCGGATGCCGGCGGGGACGCCGGCGCACCCAGTGGCACGGGCTCGCCGCTTCGCGGCATCGCGCTTGATGCCGGCGGGGACGCCGGCGTACCCAGTGACACGGGCTCGCCGCTTCGCGGCATCGCGCTTGATGCCGGCCGGAAGGCCGGCGCACCCAGTGGAAGTTCAACCGCTGCGTTCCAGGGCTCGGGCGGAGGCGAGTTCGCGCTGCGCCTCCGCTGGTTGGCCGAGGCGGGTGTAGATGTCGGCGAGCAGGTAGTGGCCCATGGGCGCCATGTCGGAGCCGGGGTCGAGTTTCAGGCCGGTGCGGGCCAGTACCATCGCGCGGTCGAGCTGTTCGTTGCGGTCGACGAGGGACTTGGCCAGGAAGAAGTGGCCGATGGCGAACTCGGGGTTGATCTCGATCGATTGCTCCAGGGCTTCGGCCGCGCCATAGCGGTCGCCAAGGCCGTCGAGCAGCCGGCCGAGGTTGAACTGGACCCGGTAACTCTGCGGGTGGACGTCGAGTTCGCGGCGGTAGAAGTCGGCGGCCGCACGGAGGTCGCCGCGCTCTTCGGCCAGCAGCGCGAGGTTGAAGTGGGCGAGGCGCACGTCGGACTGGATCGTCAGCGCCTCCTCGAAGAGCTGTTGCGCGGCTTCGAGATCGGACCGGAGGAGCGCCACGGCGCCCTGACTGACCACCGCGGCGCCCATCTCCGGTGACAGGGCGGCCGCCTCCTTCAGGTGGCGCTCGCCGCCGTCGAGGTCGCCGCGGTCCACGAGCATGCGGGCGAGTTCGTAGTGGATCATCGCGTTGCGTGGATCGAGGCGCAGGAACTCCTGGTAGCCGAGGATCGCCTCCTCTTCCGCGCCGGCCCGCCGGTAGGCGGTGGCGAGATTGATCACGGCGTGGGCGTAGTCGGGCTTCAGTTCGATCGCTCTGCGGTAGCTCTCGATCGCGGCGCCGGTGTCATCTCCGCGCATCTGCTCGTCGCCGAGCCGGACCCAGGCATCGATCACCGACGGGTCCTCGATGAGCACCCGCTCGAGGGCTTCCAGGGCTGCCGGCCGGTTCCCCTTGAGCGACGCTTCGCGGGCGGTGCGCATCAGGTTGAAGAGATGGATCCGGTCCTTCGGGTCGGCAAGAGTCGAACGGTCGACCGGCTCCGCTGAGCCGCCGCCGGCGAAGCTGGCGAGATAGCCGAGTGCCGCGAGCCGCGCCCGGGTTTCCGGGTCGATCTCGTCGACCTGCGCGGGCAGAGCCCGGTCCGTCCACCTCGACTCGAGCGCCTTGAGCATCGATGCCAACCGATCGGCCTCGTCAGGGCGAGCGGAATAGAGGTTGTTCACTTCGCCCGGATCCGCGGCGAGGTCGTACAGTTCGGGACGCGGGGCCGCGACGAACTTCATGTTCTCGACCCGCAGCGAGGCGAGATCGCTCCAGCCGTAGTGGTAGCGCGGGTAGACGGCCTCGGCGTAGGCAGGCAGGCGCGACCCCGTGGAACCCGTCAGGAGCCGAACGATGCTGGCCCCCTGGAAGGAAGCGTCCCGGTCTTCCTGGCCCGCTTCCACGGCGAGCAGATCGAAGACGGTGGGCGAGACGTCCACCGCGCGGACCACCTCCGCCACCCGGTGCCCCTGCATCGTGTCGTAGGGGGCGCGGACGATGAAGGGAACCCGGGTCGCCCCTTCATAGATGAAGAAGCCATGGCCTGACTCGCCGTGCTCGCCCAGGCTTTCGCCGTGGTCTCCCATCACGATAACGACCGTGTCCCGGGCTCGGTCGTTCCGGTCGAGCCAGTCGAGCAGCCGGCCGACCTGCGAGTCGACGTAGGCGATCTCGCCAACGTAGGGGCGGTTCCGGTAGCGCTCCGCGAAGGGTGCCGGCGGCTCGTAGGGAGAGTGGGGGTCGTAGTAGTGCACCCAGGAGAAGAAGCGCGCCTCCGGCGCCTCGTCGAGCCACGCGAGCGCGGCGTCGGTCACCTCGCCGGCGGGCCGTTCGATCTCGTTCAGCGCCAGCCGTACCGTGTCGCCGAGTTCGAAGTCGTCGAAGTAGTGGTCGAAGCCCTGGGCGATGCCCCACTTCGCGTCGAGGACGAACGCCCCCACGAAGCCGCCGGTTCGCAGCCCCTCGTCGCGCAGGATCTCCGCAAGGACGACGTGCTCGTCGTCGAGGTAGAAACCGCCGTTGTCCCGGACCCCGTGCGCCGGCGGGAACTCCCCGGTGAAGATCGACGAGTGCGCCGGCAGCGTCAGCGGCGCCACCGCCTGCGCCTGCTCGAACAGCACCCCCTCGGCTGCCAACCGATCAAGATGCGGCGTCTCGATGTCGGCAAAGCCGTACGCACCAATCCGATCCGCCCGAGTCGTGTCCAGCGTGATCAGCAGCACGCTCAGGTCATTCGGCCCGACCCCGCTCGGAAGCCGACCCAGCACATGCCCCGACGGCGCTGTGACCTCCCCGCCGGGCAGTAGCCGGATAGCCACACCGACCAGCACAACCACCGCCACGGCCAACGCGACCCCGAGCCCGATCCACCGCCCCGCCCGCTTCACATCATCCCGGCGAGTTGGTCCGTTGCCCATGGCAAGAAAAAAGCCTAGCAGCGGGTCGTTCGCCTCTTCTCACAAGCCGTCCGCGCTACACCTTCCAGATCCCCAGGACGAAGCCGGTCCCGGGGCAGCCGGCAGCCGTCCCCGCTTCGCCGCCCGACGACGTCCAGCCCAGTCGGGTCAGGAGGGGTCGGCTCCCAGGTGCCTCTGAACGAGCGACCCTCGACGACGTTGCCCTGACCACCGCCCAACCGGAGCGAGTGAAGCGGAGTGAGCGCCACCCCCTCCCATCTCCTCCCAAGCGCTCACGTCACCTGGGAGCCGACCTCTCCTGACCCAAGACGGGCGGGTGCAACCTCCGCCCCCCAGCAGGCGGGTGCTACCTAGAAGTGGAAGCGGGCCCCCACTCGCCAGACCCGACCGCGTATCAGCCGCCTCGGGGCGCCGAAGGGCCTGTCGCTATTCAGGGTCTGTTCGGCTTCGATGACCGTGTCGGCGTTGCCGACGTTGAAGACATCGATGCCGACGCCGACCGAGCGGTCATTGCCGATGTTGAATTCCTTCTCCACCCTCAGATCGAGGCTGATGCCGTCGTCGAGACGGAAGGAGCCCGCCGGGTGGCCGTAGATGTCCGAAGTTTGATCGACGTCTTCCACCCTGATGAGCTGGTTGTAGGTGTTGCCCGAGAAGTAGCGGAGGTAGCCGCCGACGACGACCCCGCCCGGGAGTCGGGCGTTGCCCAGAACCTTGATCAGGTGCGTTGGGTCGATCGTCAGGTTGCCGTAGGCGTTGATCTGGTGGTTCGGGTCGCTGAAGAAGGTCGAACTGCCGAGCTGGGAGCCTCTTCCTTCCAGGAACTCGTACCAGCCGTTGTTGTCGCTGCCTCTTGCCTCGCCGTAGGTCCACGAAGCCTGCATCTGCCAGTTGTTGCGCCACCGCCTGGCGAGGCTTGCCGTGATCCCGGCGTACTTGCGGACCTTCCTGAAGCAGGTGAGCTCCTTGTAGGCCTGCCCGTAGTCCTGGCAGTGGTTGACGTTCGTGAAGTAGTACCGGTTCTCGCCCTCGTTCGTCTGGTTGAGAACGTTGAAGGTCCGTCCACTGTCGGGATCCGTGTACCGGGTGGGTTCGAACTCGCCGGTGAGGTTCACGCCGTCCAGGAAGTCGTCGTTCGTGCGATAGGTTGCCGTGATGTCGAGCGAGACGGTACGCGAGAGCACCTTCTCCCAGCCGACGTCCAAGGCGTCCATGTAGGGCACGTTGAGACTGTCGTCGATCGTCCACTGGCCGGGACCTCGCCCTTCGGTGAAGTCGTGCTCCCAGACCTGGTCGTCGGCGTTCCAGATGTAGCCCGTCACGTTGCTCTCGGGTGCCAGCCGGCTGTAGAACAGCGAGATGACCTGGTGGAAGTAGCGCCCCCAGTGGGCCTTCAGCACGGAGTCGTTGTCGTCGCCGAGGTTGACGTTCAGTCCGATGCGCGGCGCGATCCCGAGCCCGGGCGTGAACACGCTGCCCTGATCGAAGCGGACGCCGTTCACGTCCGACTCGACGGCCCCGCGCCAGTAGTTGGCCCGCAGGCCGAGGTTCAGCCTCACCCGGTCGTTGATTCCCCAGGAGTCCTGCACGTAGCCGACGATCTTGTCGGTGTCGGCATAGGTGTCGTAGCCGGTGCTCTCGAAGAGGACGTAGTTCTCGCCGGCGTAGTCCTCGTAGAACTTGCCGCCCGCGTACTGGTTGAGCGTGTTGACCAGCGTGTTCTGCAGCTCGACGCCGAACTTGAAGTCGTGCTCGCCGCGGATGAAGTCATCCGTGAAGTGGCTGACCGAGGCAATGAGCTGGTAGCGCTCCCGGTTGGCATTGAAGGGCCCCCACCAGTTCTCGGTAAGGCGGTCTTCATAGATGTCGTAGCGGGCGGGTGTATCGCCGCTGTCGGGCGTCTCGGACTGACGCTGGCGATAGCCGCCGAACTTCAGATCGAGCAGCGTGTCCTGGGACAGCATGTCCGTGTAGTTGAAGTTGAACAGGTACTGGGTCCCCTCCAGGCTGACGGTGGCTCCAGGGGCGATAAAGTCACCCTCGTCCGCGCCCTGGTAGGCTTGGTCGCGGGTGCTGTACTCGAGCATGCCGCTCAAGATTTTCTCCTGTGTCGGCGTCCAGTTGATCTTGCCGAGGAAGCGGGGCCTCTCGTTGGTCGGGGCGTTGACATGGTCGCCGCTGGCCGTCGAGTCCTGCTGGTAGTACTTGAACGAGGTGAAGAACCACGCCTTGTCGCGCTGCACCGGTCCGCCGAGGTCGAAGTGGACTTCCGTATCCGTGCGGTCGCTGCCGCTGCGTTGCAGATCGGGGTCGTTCGTGTTCTGGGACTGCCAGTCGTTGTCGGCGAGTTGCAGGTCGACCAGACCGTTCATGTCGTTCGAGCCCTGCTTCGTCGTCACGTTGACGATCACGCCGGTGTAGCCGCCGTACTCGGCCGAGGCGCCGGCGCCGAGGACGGTGACGTCCTCGACTGAGAAGAAGCCGAGAGGCACCTCGCTCTCGCCCGCCTCCGGGCTGTTGATGATGACGCCGTCGACCGAGAACTGGACGCCCATGCCGGGTGAGCCGAAGGCCGAAGGTTGCCTGCCGTCCGCGTTTTGGGAGTGGACGCCGGGCGCCAACTGGACGACGCTCCGGATGCTGCGGCCGGTCGGCACCTCCATCAGGATCTCGTTGTTGAGTTCCGTCGTCTGCAGCGTCGAACTGCGGACGTCGATGAGCGGCGAACCCTCGACGATGATGATGTCCTCGATGCTCCCCAACTCCATCGCGAGGTCGACGCTGAGGGTCTTGCCGACCGTGAGCTCGATGTCCCCCTGCTGGGCGGTCGAGAAGCCCTCGATCGACGCCTCGACCGTATAGGTGGACGGCAGCAGGGCGACGAAGCGGTAGCGACCGTTCGCGTCGGTCATCGTCTCGCTCGTCGCGCCGAGTTCCGTCGACGTGAGCATCACGTTGACGCCCGGCATGCGGTCGCCGTTCGGGTCGGTGATCGTGCCGGTGATCGAGCCGCGCTCGATCGACTGGGCCCATCCGGCCGCAGCCAGAAAGGCGATCAGCACCCCCAAACAGATGATCGGGATGGTCCGTGGCATGCCCCCAAGGGCACAAGTGGCCACCGTCGCGCGGTGCTTCATATCCGCCTCCTTCTTCTTCGCCTTCCGACTCTCCCTGGATGTGCTATCTCAGCGGCCGGATTGACCATGGCCGGCCGGAATTCCTGACGCGTGTGGCGTTCGATGTTCCAACCACGTTAGCGCCACAGACGACGGAGGTCAACGAACTCCAGATCTTTGAATCTGCCGTCCGCCGCTACTGCCGGCCCACCTCCTCGATCGCTTCGAGTCCGCCCACCCGGGCGGCGTTGTCCAGGTAGACTTGACGCACCTTCTCTTCGAACAGGCCGCGGTCGATCTCGTTGAACTCGAGACCGAGTTTCTCCAGCTCGACCAGGGCGGACGCGGTCATCGACGTCATCGCCTCCCGTTCGGTTGTGACGGATGCCTTGCCGGCCTCGATCACGGCCTCCTGGACGTCCGGCGGCAGCTCGTCGTAGAGCTTGCGGCTGAAGATCAGCGCCACCGCGAGGTAGAGGTGCCGCGTGTAGGACACGTACTTCGTCACCTCGTAGAAACGCTCTCCGTAGAGATCGACGTGGTCCGTTTCCGCGCCGTCGACGACTCCCTGTTCAAGCGCCGAGTAGAGCTCGCCGAACGACATCGGCGTCGCCTGCGCGCCGAGGGCGTTGAAGGTGTCGACCAGGATCGGGGTCGGGATGACCCGAATCTTGAGGCCCTCGAAGTCGTCAGGGGTGACAATCGGCCGTTTCGCGTTCCAGGCGTTGCGCCGGCCGGCGAACCAGTAGCCGAGGACGACGACGTCCAGTTCCTCCTCGATCCGGTCGGCGACGCGCTCCCCGATCGGACCGTCGAGCACCCGGTAGAAGTGATCGAGATCCCGAAAGATGAACGGAAAGTTGAAGATCTCGGCCTCCGGGACGAAGGCCGAGATGCCGCCCCCGGCGCTGGCGGCCGAGGCGGCCAGCGCGCCGAGCTTCACCATCAGGGTTGCCTCTTCCTCGGTGCCGAGCTGCTCGTTCTCGAAGATCTGCACCTGGACGGCGCCGCCGGTGCGCTCCTCCAGGACGCGCCGGAACTCCTCGAAGCCGACCTGGAACGGGTGTCCGACGGGTCCGTTGTGCGCGACCTTGAGCACGGTGACATCGTCGCCGCCGCGGCAGCCGATGAGTAGCAGGGCGAGTCCGCAGGCGGCGACGATGGAGGCGGTGCGGAGCCAGCTACTCATAGCCGAGCGCATGCGGGAGCCACAGCGTGACCCCCGGGACGAAGGTGATCACCATCAGCATCAGCAGCAGCAGCGCGAGGAAAGGAAGCAGTTTGGGCGTCACCTTCTCGATCGGCGTCTTCGCGATGCCGCAGGCCACGTACAGGCAGATGCCGACGGGCGGCGAGATCATCCCGATGCCGACGTTGGCCGCGACCAGGATGCCGAAGTGAACCGGGTCCATGCCCAGGGCGAGCGCCGCCGGCAGCAGGATCGGCATCAGGATGATGATCGGCGGCAGGGCGTCCATGACCATGCCGAGAAAGAGGAAGATCAGGTGGACGAAGAGGATGAAGACGATCCAGTTCGGTGCATGGGTCGAGATCCCCTCGGCCAGCAGGTGCGGCAGCCGTTCGAACGTGAGAACGAAGGAGAACATGGACGCCGTCCCGAGGACGAACAGGACGACGCCGGAGAGCGAGGCGGTCTGCAGCAGGACCTTCGGAATGTCCTCGAGCTTCAGCTCCCGGTAGACGAAGAAGGACACGAGGGCGCCGTAGACCACGGCGACCGCGGAGGCTTCGGTGGGCGTGAAGACCCCGCCGTAGATGCCGCCGAGGATGATCACGATCATGAACAGCGGCAAGATGCCGTTGCGGATCACGCGGAGGCGCTGAGGCCAGGACGCCTTCGCCTCGAGCGGCAGGTTGAGGTCGAGGGCCTTGATCCAGGTCAGCCCCATCAGGGCCAGACCCAGCACGATCGCCGGCGTGATGCCGGCCGCGAACAGGGCGCCGATCGACATTCCCGAGACGACGCCAATGATGATCAGGTCGATCGCGGGCGGCACCAGGGTCGAGACGCCGCCGGCCGAGGCGAAGACAGCGGTCGCGAATGCCGGCGGGTACTGCCGCTGTCGCATCGCCGGCAGGGCGACCGAGCCGATCGCCGCGGTGTTCGCGCTCGGCGAACCGGAGATGCCGGAGAACAGCATCGTCGACAGGATGACGACCAGGCCGAGACCGCCGGGCAGGCGGCCCACGAACTGCATCGCCATGTCGACGATCCGGCGTGCCATGCCGCCGTGCGAGATGAGCGCTCCAGCGAGGACGAACAATGGCACGGCGAGCAGCGGGAAGGAATCGAGACCCGCCAGGAACTTCTGCGGCATCACGATCAGGAACTCGGGCGAGCTGTAGAGCAGGCCCACCATCGCCGCGAGCGCCAGCGCGACGGCCACCGGCACGCCGAGCAGGAGTGCCGCGACCAGGGTCAGGATGACCAGGATTCCCATCGGCGCCGGCGTCCTACTCCGCTCCGGACGCCAGGAACCCGGGTGGCGCGCGCCGCGCCACCCGTGAACCAGTCCGTGTGCCCGTCAGCGGGCGCACGGATGGAACTCCCGGCGCCAGTTGATGAGCACGTAGTAGAGGGTCAGCGTGCTGCCGACAAAGGCGGAGGAGTAGGGGATCGCCATCGACATGCGGGTCGCGGGCGCGAGCATGTCGTGGACCTCGATGGCGAAACGCAGGGACTGGTAGGCGAAGACGGCGAGAAACAGCGCCGTGCTCGCCGCGACCAGGGTCCCGATCATTCGCTGAGCGGCCGGCGGGGTCCGGTCGACCAGGAAACGGAGGGCGAAGTGGGCGCCCGTCTTCATCGCGTAGGCGGTGGAGAGCGCGGCGAGCCACATAAGGAGGAAGCGGGCCAGCTCCTCGGACCAGGAGAGGGACGCTTCGAGCACATAGCGGAAGACGACCTGGGAGAAGGTCACCGCGACCAGCGCCACCAGGATCGTGCTGACCGCCACCTCGAGCGGGTGGCGGACCAGGCTACGGACAATGGTGGCGAGGCGCTTCAATGCATGTACTGGCCGCCGTTGACGTAGAAGCTGGCGCCGGTTGTGAACTCGGCGTCGATCATGCACTCGACGATCCGGTTCACGTCCTCGAACTCACCGAGTCTGCTCATCGGCAGGGAGCCGAGTTCCCGCGCCAGCCCCTCCTCCGTATCGAGGGCGTAGCGGTCAATCACCTCCTGCGTCCGTACCGATCCCGGCACCAGGCAGTTGACCCGGATCCGCGGCGCGAGCTCGCGCGCCAGACACTTCGTCAGGGCGAGGATTCCACCCTTGGCGCTGCAGAAGTTCGCGCCGTTCAGGCGGCCGATCTGGCCGCAGGCGGCGGCGACGGTCACGATCGCTCCGGGCCTGTCCGGATTGTGGAAGACGTACTCCTGGCAGCAGAGGAAGTGCCCCTTCAGGTGGGCCGACTGGACGGAGTCCCACATCTCGTCGGTCAGTTCGAGGAAGGGAGCGTCACGGTTGATGCCGGCGAAGTTGATCAGGATGTCGACCCGCCCGAAGCGGTCGACCACGGCGTCGAACATGGCCCGCACCTGCTCCCGGTTGCCGACATCGGCCTGGTGCTTCATCAGGCGGCCGGGATCGACCTGAGCGGCGATGCGGTCGAACACCGCCTGACCGCGCGCCTCGTTCAGATAGTGAACAAGCACCCGGAAGCCCTTGAGGGCGAAGTGTTCGGCCACTTCGGCGCCGAGTCCGTTCGAGGCGCCGGTGATCACGATGACTCGGTCTTCACTCATTCCACGTCAGCCCTCCTGGCCGCCCCAGATGTCGCCGACGGTGAATCCGTTGGGGAAGGGGTCCTCCGGATCGACGACGTACTGGGCGAAGCCTGTAATCCACGCGGTGCCCGCGAGGGTGGGCACCGCGGCGCCGACGTCGCCGACCTTCGTTTCGCGCACCATGCGCCCGGTGAACGTCGTGCCGAGGACGCCCTCGTGGACGAACTCCTGGCCGAGCGGCAGTTCGCCCTTGGCCCACATCGCGGCCATCTTCGCGCAGGTGCCCGTGCCGCAGGGGGAACGGTCAAGCGCCCCGGTCCAGGTCAGCGGCTTGTCCCAGTCGAGCTTGCCGGTCGAGACGATGACCGTATTGCGCCGGTGGGCGCCGGCCGTAAGGGGCGGCGCGGAGAGCTGACCGATCGTCACGCCCCGAATCTCCGGGTTCAGCGGGTGAACGGGCGGAGGCAACTGCTCCTGGCAGGCCGCCTTGATCATCTCGCCGACGCGGGCGGCCTCGGCGGCTTCTTCGGGCGCCAGGGTCAGGCCGACCTGGTCCGCGTCGGCGATGACGTAGAACATGCCGCCGTAGGCGACATCGACCGTGACCTTGCCGAGTTCCGGGACGTCGAGCACGGCGTCGAGGTGGACGGCGAAGGCGGGCACGTTCTCGAACTCGACCCGCTTCACCTTGCCGCGTTCGACGTCGGCGCGCACCCGGATCAGGCCGGCGGGCGACTCCAGGGTGAGTTCGGTGACGGGCTCGGTATGCGGAACCATCCCGGTTTCGATCAACACGGTGACCACGGCGATCGTGTTCGTACCGGACATGCCGGGGTACTCGACCTGCTCCATGATCACGTAGCCGGCCACCGCGTCGGGGTGGGTCGGCGGCAGGATCAGGTTGCAGTTCGCCGCGGGATAGCCGCGCGGTTCGCGCAGCATCCGCAGCCGGAGTTCGTCCGCCTCGGTTTCGAGGTAGCGCATCTTCTCGAACATCGTCGCCCCGGGGACGTCGAGGACGCCGCCGACGATTACCCGCCCCGGTTCGCCGCAGACGTGCGTGTCGACGGCGTGGATCACCTGGGAGACATGCATGCGGAACTCAGCCTACGGCAGCGCGAGACGATCAGCCTGAGGTGCGTTGAAAACGCGCATCAGTCGGCCCTCGGGGGCAGGACGGTCATCTTCATCCAGTCCGCCGTGTTGTGGAAGTCGGCGACGACGCTTCCCGGCGGCACCAGCGCGTCGCAGGCGCCCCGCTGGTCTGAAGAGAGGCTCATCTCGAGCACCGGCAGCAGATCCTCCAAGTGCCTGAGCGTGCGCGGTCCGATCAGCGGCGCGGTGATCCCCGGCTGGTCCTTGGTCCAGAGGATCGCAAACTGGGCCGGCGTCAACCCCGAGTCCGCCGCGATTTCGGCGAACTTGCGGCCGACGTCGATTCCGGCTCGGGTGACGCGGTCGGCGTAGAAGCCGCCGCGGAGAGCGGCGCGAGAGTTCTCGGGATAGTCCGAGTCGCTCAGGTAACGGCCGGCGAGCACGCCCATCGCCATCGGCGCCCAGGTGATGATGCCGAGGCCGAGTCGCTGGCACATCGGGATCAGTTCGTTCTCGATCCGGCGGTCCAGCAGGTTGTAGGGCGGCTGCTCGCTGGCGAAACGGACGTAGCCCTTCAGTTCGCTCGTCATCACGGCCTCGGCGACCATCCAGGCCGGGTGAGTCGAGCAGCCGATGTAACGGATCTTCCCGGCCCGGACCAGGTCGTCCAGCGCCCTCAGGGTCTCGTCGAACGGCATCTCGGGCGAAGGGCGGTGCAGTTGATAGAGGTCGATGTAATCCGTCTGCAGCCTTCGGAGCGAGCCTTCGCAGGCGCGGATCAGGTTGAGCCGCGAGTGGCCGTACTCGTTGGGGCCGATGCTGCCCGTGTAATCCACGACACTCTCGCCCACCACCCGGCGACCGTGGTCGACCTTGGTTGCGATCAGCAGCTCGTGGCGCCGGCCGTTTGCCTTGAGGGCGCGGCCGATGATCCGCTCGCCCTCGCCCTCGGCATAGACCTCGCCGGTGTCGATCAGGTTGATGCCTTTGTCCATCGCCGTTTCCAGCATGCGAACGCATTCCGGCTCCGGCGTCGGATCGGCGAAGTTGTCGCTGCCGAAGCAGAGCGGCGCGACCTTGACGCCCGTGCGTCCCAGGGTGCGGTACTCCATGCTGTTCCTCGTCCCCGATCTCGCTGGCGCTATTTGTGCCAGCGCCGTCCGTTGTTCAGGCCGTCCGCGCGCGGGAACGGCCCTTCGCGCATCGCGGCATGGTAGGCGAAGCTGGCCAGGATGACCGACGCCTGCTGCAGGTCCTCGGCGATCAGGCGATCGTAGACGTCCATGTTCGTGTGAAACGTCGCGTTGAAGAACTCCAGGTCGTCCTGGATGAACTGGTATCCCTGCAGACCCGCTTCGAGGAAGGCCATGTGGTCGGTGCAACAGGTGTTGCCGGGCACGATCCAGGACATCCCCAGGTCGTGGAACGGCTCCATCCAGGCCTCGAAGATCGGCCTGGACGCGTCGTTGCCCTGCAGGTACATGCCGCGGAAGCGCCCGTACCAGTCCACGTTGAAGTAGACGGAGAGGTTCGCGTGAGCGGCCGGCTTGTCGGATGCCGCCGGGTCGCCGAAATGCTCGCGCACGTAGCCGCGGGAGCCGAGCAGGCCGGCCTCCTCGGCGCCCCAGAGGCCGGCGCGGATCGTGCGTCTGGGTTCGAGGCCGACTGCCTGCAGCAGCCGCATCGCCTCGATCACGATCGCGCAGCCGGCTGCGTTGTCCGTGGCGCCGGTGCCGGCGGGTTCCGCGTCCAGGTGGCCGCCGATCATCACGACTTCGTGGGCCAGGTCGGCGCCGGGCAACTCCGCGATCACGTTGTAGTCGACCGGGTCCTCGGCGCTGAGCTCGTTCCTGACCTCGATCTCCATCTCGACCGGCGTTTCGTTGGTCAGCAGCCGCATCATCCGGTTGTAGTGCTCCGCCGCGATGACGACCCTGGGCATCGGCAACGGTTCGTCGAGCGGCAGCGGACCGTCGCCCGAGACGTGAACGATGCCCTTGTCCATCGGGCCGACGTTCTCGGAGCCGACCTCGACGAGAACAGCGACGCCTTGCTGTTCCAGGAACGTCTCGATGTCGCGGCGCGTCAGCTCGGGTTCAGCCTCGTCGTCGTCCGCCGACTGAGCGGGGTTGTTTCGTGGGTCGATCTCGAGGCGGGCCATCCCGCTGAGCTCCTCGTCCGAGAGCCGAACCGCCTGCGCCGAGAAATTGGGAACCAGCACCCGCTCAGGCGAGATGAGGAGGATCGACGTCTCGATCCGTTCTCCCAGGGCGTTCAGGTCGTCCCGCGTCCGGATGGCCGACAGATCGACCGCGGCGACCGGCCCGGCGACGCTGCCGTTCGTGCTCCGGGTGCCGGGCTGGGCGTAACCGATGACCGGCTGGTACTGCGGCGCCGTGATGTGAACCGACGTGAAGCGGTTCTCCCAGGCGTAGCCGAACTCGCCCCAGGGTTCGAGCGCCGCTTTGAGGCCGAAGCCCTCGAACGTGTCCCGGGCCCAGCGGGAGGCGCCATCGTAGGAAGGCGAGTTCGCGTACCTGGGGCCGTAGAGGTCCGTCAGGACGTGGGCGAACTCCATGACCCGCGAGCGGTGGAAGCCCTCGTCTCGGAGGTTGGCAACGGTGGCGGCGTCGACCGTCTCGGCCGGGGCGGTCGATGGGGCGCCGCCCTGTTCGGAGGACGCGCAGGCCACGAGCATCGCAGCAAGTGCGAAGGGTACGGGCGTCCGGTTGATACCGCGCGCGATCACTACCGTCCGGCACTATACAGCCGGCGACTACACTGCCGCCGTGTCAGCGATCGGCGTAGCCGTCCTCGTGTTCATCGCCGTGACCCTGGTCGTCGGCATCCGGACCTACGCCAGGATCGGCGGCCGGGCGACGAACTACTACGTCGCCGGCAACGCGATGCCGGTCGGCGTCGTCGGCATCACGCTTTGCGCGCAGGCGTTCGACGCGAACGGCTCGGTGGGCAACGCGTCGCTCGTTCACTCGAGCGGATTCTGGGCCGGCGCGGTGATTCCGATCGGCCTGGCGCTCTGCCTGGTCATCGCCGGCGCCTGGTTCGCCGAACCCCTGCACCGGATGCGGCTGATGACGTTGGCCGACTTCTACCGGCGGCGGTACAGCGTCAGGACCGAGACGCTCGCCGCGGGCCTGATGCTCCTGAGCAACATCGTGCTGGTTGCCGGCAACCTCGCGGGGCTCGGCCTCCTGCTGCGGGTCGTGTTCGGACTGGCCTACCTGCCGATGCTGGTCGGCATCGCCGTCTGCATCCTCGCCTACGCGGTCTCGGGCGGTCTCCACGCGACGATCGCCACCAGCGTCCTCCAGGTGTCGATCTTCATCGTCAGCATCGTCGTCGCGGTGGCCTGGCTGGGCGGCGCGCACGGCTGGGGCGTCCTCCTCGCCGCGGCGCCCGAGGGCAGCATGAGTCTGGACGGCCTGTTTTCCCGCGAGCACGGAGCCCTCGTCAACTGGGCGGCACTGGGATCGCTGGCGCTCGGCGACATCGTTGCCATCGACTTCATCCAGCGGATGATCTCCGCCGATTCGGGTCGCTCGGCGAAGCGCGGTTGCTACCTCGCCGCGGGGCTGACTCTCGTGGTCGGACTCGCCGTGTCCCTGATCGGGCTGGCCGCCTTCCATTTCGACCGGGAACCTGGCTCCTCGCTGCTGATCGACCTCGCGCTCAGCGATCTGCCGATGCTCGTCGGCGGGGCGATCCTGCTCGGGATCATCGCCGCCAGCATGTCGACGGCGAGCGGCGTCGTGCTCGACCTCGCGAACGTGATCACCCGCAACCTGGTCCAGCGGCACAGCCGGTCGCCCTGGGATGACGAGCGGATGCTCCGCTTTTCCCGCTGGATCGCTCTGCCGACGATGGCCGGCGCGGTCGTCTTCGCCTACCTGCGACCGCAGCCGGGGATCCTGCTCATCCTGGCGTTCGACATCGTGTTGGCGGGCTGTTTCGTGCCGCTCCTCCTTGGCCTGTTCTGGCGCAGGGCGAACACGCCCGGGGCGCTTGCCGGCGTGATCGGCGGCAGCGCCGCGCGCCTCGTGCTTCACTTCGCGGTTGCGGACGCGTATCGCGGCCTCGACACCTTGCTGGCGCCGGTGTTCAGCCTGATCGCGATGATCGTCGTGTCGTTGCTGACGCAAGCCCGTGATCGGCCACGGCACGACGAGTTGAAGCGGGTTCCTTCCGAGCGTGATCTGGTGGCAGGGTTGGACGGTGGCTAGGAGTCCTCGAGGTCAAGCGACGCGTCACTCAGGACCAGGGAACGCGGGCTCGTCCGCATCCGGTGCTGGCTGCCGCCTCGACGACCAGGCGCGGCGGCTGACCTGCCTGCTCCGGCGCGAGCTGGAAGCCGAGGGCCTCGAAGTCAGGGAGGCCATGGAGAACGGCGAACAGGTGCTCGTCGTCGGCGAGATGCTGCTCTTCCCCAGGCGGCTGCTCGAGGGTCAGATGGCAGCCGCCGGAGCTACCGATCCGGGCACGATCGATCTCGACTGGCTCGCCTCCGCCAACCGCACCTACTTCCGCAACCTGCGCCGGTTCCATCCGAGTCTGGTCAAGCGACCGGCTCGCCTCCGCCAACGGGTTGGGCCTGGTCCCAGCGGCGCCGAATGACGTGGCATGGCAAGAACCTTGGTCACGGCGCCGACTCCAGGGCGATCAAAGGAGGCTCAGGAACTCCGTTCTGGAGATCGAGGCCGCCTTGACGATGGCGAGGAGAGTGCCCTTGGGAACGTCTCGCGAGTGCATCGGTATGCACACGGGACCCGGGAAGCCCGCCTTCCGCAGGTAGAGGTGGCCGCCCTTCTGGCGAGACTTCGACCAGCCTGCCTTCTCAAGAGCCCTCCTGACTTGCGCCGGCCTAACCGTGGGCAGTTTCTGGTTGGGCACCCGCCAGCATCCAGAAGGGGATGTCCAGCCATTCGACTTGCCTGGCGGTGGGAGGCTCCGTGACCACGACTGAGGTGGCGCTCGGCGTCAGGCCCGCCTGGTCCAGCGCCGCCCACAGCGTTCCGTGCTCGATGCAGTCCTCGAAGAAGCCTTCGAGCGCCTCCTGGAGCATCCTGTGGGACTCCTTCTTCGTTGGTCCGTGGCTCGAGACGTTCAGGGCGGGACAGGTGGCTACCCACGTCCTGCCTTCCCTGGTCGTCTCGATCTCAAGAGTGAGTTTCCAAGCGCCTCCTGGGTTCAAGGGCGTCCTCCTTTCGGGGCCCGAAGACTATAGGCTGCCGGAAAGGGCCGCTTCAAGGTTGCCTCGGTCGGGCTTCCGCCTGAGCTCCTCGGTACGGTCCGGCGCTTGGCCGCGTCGTAGCGCCGTCAGTCCTGCCCGGCGGCCGCCCGCGTAGACTTGCCGGCCGATGGGCGACGTCCCCACTGAGAGCCGCAAGTTCACCGAACAGGACGAGCTCCGCTGGCATCAGCTCGACCTGCTGCGCAGGATTCTGCCGCCTTCGGGCGAATCCGGCTCTGGTAACCAGTCAGCGGCGGTCGGGACCCCTTCCCGGGAGTGGGGGCTCGGCGAGCAGGTCGATCTCTATGCCTGGCAGGCGGCTGCCCTTGAGGCTTGGGAGAGCAATGGCCGCACCGGCGTCGTCAAGGTGGTTACCGGCGCCGGCAAGACGATGCTCGCTCTCGGTTGCATCGAACGCTGGCTGCGGGAGGACGCCGAGAATCGCGTGAGCGTCGTGGTTCCCACGCGCGTCCTGCTGGACCAGTGGCAGCAGGAACTGGTCGGCACGCTGGGTCTGCCCGAGGCCTGGGTCGGCCGGCGAAGCGGCGACTACAAGGACAGTTTCGGCGACGATGGCCGGCGCGTGATGATCTACGTCGTGAACTCGGCGCGGACGGCGCTCGGCCGGCCGCTCTCGGCGGAGCAGCTTGGCGCGAACCACTTCCTCGTTGTCGACGAGTGTCATCGTGCGGGATCGTCCGAGAATCGGAGGATCTTCAAGGCTCCTCGCCGGATCAGCCTTGGCCTCTCCGCTACGCCGGAGCGCGATCTCGAAGCGACGGACGACTTGGACGACCGTGGTGGGGACGTGCCGGACGTGGTGCGCCGGGAACTCGGGCCGATCATCTACGAGTTGACGTTCCGGGAGGCCCTGAAGGAAGGGATCGTTCCGCCGTTCGAGCTGATCCAGGTGGCGGTGGAGTTGACCCGCAAAGAGCGGCAGGCCTACGCCGGGCTCGACCGCGAGTTGAAGGACGTACGCTCCCGTCTGCGACGGGAGCCGCCCTTCATCAGGGGCCGTTCGCGCGTGCCGAACGAGTTCCAACTCATCAAGGCGCTGGCCCGGAGAGGGGAGTCAAGTACACAGCGACTGGCGGCGCGGTACGAGGCGCTGGTGAGCAAGAGGAAAGAACTCCTTTACCGCGCGCACAATCGCATCGAGTGCTTCGAGTCGATTCTTCAGGAGGAGCGACTTGGCGTGGCTGGCAAGCCCCGGGACAAGCGGGCGAAGCAGGGCGCACGGGAATCGGATTTGGATCGTCGCAGTGCCAGTGATGTTCGGGTCATGGTGTTTCACGAGCGGATCACCGAGATCAATCGGCTCTTCGACCGGCTGGTTCGCGCCGGCGAACCGGTCGTCGTTGACCACACCGGCATGACGGAGTCGCAGCGCGAGCGCTCGCTCGACCTTTATCTTCGGGGAACCGCACCGATCCTGCTCTCCGTCAAGGCGCTAATCGAAGGCGTCAACGCGCCAGCGACTGACATAGGCGTAATCGTGGCAGCCTCGACCTCGCCGCGACAGAAGATCCAGTCGATGGGCCGCGTCATGCGGAAGTACCGCGGCAAGGAAACGTCGCGGATCTACAACCTCTATGTCGCGGATACCGTGGACGACGCGGTCTTCCGCCGCATGGACTTCGAGGCCATCCTGGGGGTCGGGCGCGTCGGCTATCGCCGCTGGCTGGGTCCCGGGCAGTGGAGAGAAGAGGAAGGCCCTCCGCATACTCCTCCCCAAGCTGACTGGGAGCTCGACGAGAACGCTCTGGTGGTAGGCGAGCCGTATCCCGGCGCCGGCGACGGAGTCCGGTTGTCGCTGGACACACAGGGGAACGTGTTCCGTCCGGCCGCAGGCGGCGGCGCCTCGTCGCGAGAGTTCGGCGGACTTCCTTCAGCCGTTCTCGACGCCATCGAGCGGATCCGCCCGGGTGGCGGCGCCATCCGCGTGACCGAGCGCCGTCACCATGTTCTCGTGCCCCGCCGCCTTGCGGGCGGTGGCTGGGAAGTCATCTACGCGGGGCGTCTTGATGGCCCGATGCAGTGGCAGCGGGCGAGCGAGGGGCGAGTCCAAATCAAGGTGTCGGGAAAGTTCGCGGCCTACGGAGGGAGCATTGTCGTCGGGAAGAGCTACGACTACAGTTCGCTCGCTGCCAAACGGATCAAGAAGCTTGTGCGGGCCTTCCGGGCGGAAGGCATCGTTCCGGTCCACAAGGTGGAGTTGGACCGCTGTGGGTACCTGTACGTTCGGGTCCGCGGCAAGGAGCACAGACTGGGTAGGCTGCGTGAGAGCGTGGGCTGGCCAATGGGGGCGTCGTCCTACGCTGACTTAGCAAGAGGAGGTCATACACAAAGATGAAGGGCAAGAAGCACAAGTATGCGGTGAAGTATTTCCGGGGTCAGCGCTATGTGTCCTGTCAGGTCGAGGACTCAGAGGCCACGCTCACGTTGTATTGCAAGAATATCGATGTGCGAGATTACTTTCCCGAGGAAGCCGCAGGCGGGTTTGTCATCAACGAATGGAAGCAGGTGCTACGTCCAGATGAAGCAGGGGAAGAGTGGCGCTGCATTCGAGAACTGCCGCACGACTTCGTCTGCAGGTTCTCATACGGAGACCGCGTCTTCGACAATTCGCGGTGCGACTTGGAACCAGGCGATGCATGGCCACATCATGAGGTGGGTGTACCGCATTCTTTTGATGTCGACAGGAAGACACTCCGCCGCGAGGTGTACTCCAAGCGAGAGGAGATCACCCTGCCTGGTCCTATCCGAGAGGCTTTCAGGCAGATTGGAAGAAGAAGCGGAAGATGTCACGTCAACGAGCACCGGGTCGTGATCCTTCCAAGGAAGGATGTTGCTGGACTACCTGTCTTCGTGACGAAAGTGGAGGACTCTCACCCATGGTTCGAAAAACCGAAGGACTCCAAAGGGAAGGCGAGGTTTCTCCCGTGGCTATGGCGAAGGGGAGAGAATGAAGGTTAGAGCAGTGGACCCGATCCGCGCGCAGGATCTACGACGGCAGGCGATGCGAGCTGCTTCGTGCGGGTTCCGAGTGGACGGAGCACGAAGCCGGAATGAAGTACAGATACAACCTCCCAGAGGGAAGACTGTGGCGGAAAGTCCTTGGCGACGGCGTCGAACGCAAGGAGATGATCGAGGTCCCGAGTTCTCTACTCCCGTTGCTCAAGGCCGCTCGGCCCGATCAAGAGAGCGGTCGGTTCTACATCAACGAACACGGAGTCGTGTTCCTCCCGCGCTTGGAGGATTGGGGATCGCCGGTCTTCGTCGGGCAGATCGACGTGAACTCGGTGAACTGGTTTCCCAAGCCAGACGGCTCGCGGCTCGTCACTCAGGCAGGCGGAGAGGTTCCAGGCGAAGCCAAGCAGGTTCTGGACCTTCTGCGCGGGGTGGGGCTGCTGGCCCGGAGGTTGGGACTAAGCGCCGAGCAAGTGCGTGGGGCCCTGTCCGGGTCGGAGGCCGTAGACGATGAGGATCGGTAGTCGATGGGGGCGCCCCGGTCGGAGTGCAGGGTGAGGACATCGGGCTCGACGCCGTGCTTGAGGCAGGTCTCCTCGATGAGCCTTTGGGCGAGCGCGAAGTTTTGCGGTCGGCGACCATCCAGCCGACCGCGTAGCGGCTGAAGAGGTCAAGCAGGACGTAGAGGTAGTAATGGTTCCAGGTTTCCGGTCCGAGCAGCCTGGTGATGTCCCGCGACCAGACCTGGTTGGGCGCCGTGGCGACCAGCTCCGGCTTGGCGTACTGCGGGTGAACCCGCTGGTTGCGGCGGTTCTTCACCGGGTGATTCGCTTGGAGAATGCGGTGCATCGTGCGCTCCGAGCACAGGTATCGGCCCTCGTCGAGAAGGGTGGCCACTACTTCTCCCGGCGAACGATCGACGAAACGAGGCGACGCAAGCGTGGCCTCGACCCGTTTCCGCTCGACTTCGCTCAGTGCCCGGGTAGGCGTGGGGCGGGGCTGCCGTCGCCCGGGAGCGGGCCTCGCGCGACGATAGAAGGTCGATCGCGACACGCCCAGCGCCCGGCACGCCGGCGCGATGCCGACCTGCCGGGCCAGGGACCTCACAGGTGGTGCGGGGACGTCGCATAGCTGCTGTGAACCAGTATCAGTAGAGATACCATGGCGCGGTGGCGAAGACGAGCGCGATCATGGCGAAACTCCGGCGCAACCCGAGCGGTGCGCGCTTCGAAGACCTGGTTCGGGTTTGCGACGCGTACTTCGGCGAGCCACGCCAGAAGGGTACGAGCCACCGCATCTACAGGACTCCGTGGCCGGGGAATCCCAGGGTCAACATTCAGAGTGCCAAGGGGGTCGCCAAGGCGTACCAGGTTCGGCAGGTGCTCAAGGCAATCGAGAAGTTGGAGGGAAGGAAGTGAGCGACCACTACACGTACAGGGTCACTTGGTCGGCCGAGGACCGGGAGCATGTGGGCCTGTGTGCCGAGTTTCCGTCGCTGAGCTGGCTTGCGTCCACGCCAGAGGAGGCGCTTTCCGGCATTCGGCGTCTGGTGACCGAGTGTGTTGAGGACATGAGAGGGAATGGCGAGGAACTGCCCGTTCCCTATGCGGACCGTGCCTACAGCGGGAAGTTCCTGGTCCGTGTGCCACCCGAGACGCACCGGGCGTTGGCGATTCGTGCTGCCGAGGAGGGTGTGAGCATGAACCGCCTCGTCGGGGCACGGCTCGCGGAGCGCTCCTCGTAGCGCGATCTGGCTGCCTGGCGGAGCTCGGGTGGTCGGGGGCCGTTGCAGCCGGCAACGTACACTTGGCGGCCGATGCGGAACGCCTTGGCCCTGGGCCGTCGATCGATCCTGTTCTGTCTCGCGGCGGCCGCGGCCGTGGCGGGCTGCGGCGGGGACGGGCGGACGCCGCTGGTCGTCTATTCGCCGCATGGCCGGGATCTGCTGACGGTCGTCGAGCAGGCGTACGAAGAGGTGCGCCCCGATGTCGATGTCCGCTGGCTCGACATGGGGTCGCAGGAGGTCTACGACCGGATTCGCTCGGAGCGGGCGAACCCGCAGGCGGACGTCTGGTTCGGAGGCCCGGCGACGATCCTGGCGCGGGGCGCCGCTGAGGGCTTGCTGGCGCCGTCCGAGCCCTCCTGGGCCGACGTCCTGGACGCGGCCGACCGGCACCCGGAGGGTCTCTACTACACGCTCTACCAGACGCCGACGATCATCGTGTACAACCGCGACGCGATCAGCGAGGAGGAGGCGCCGGCCGACTGGGACGATCTGCTCGATGAGCGCTGGCACGACGAAGTCGTGATCCGCGACCCGCTCGCGAGCGGCACGATGCGGACGATCTTCGGCAAGATCCTGGCCGACTCGGTCGTGGAGACCGGGAGCACGGAGGCCGGCTTCGACTGGTTGCGGCGGCTCGACGGCCAGACCCGTGAGTACGTGCACAGTCCGGCGGTGCTGCACGAGAAGCTGACGCGCCAGGAGGGCGTGCTGACGCTCTGGGAGATGACGGACACGCTGTCCCTGATCGACCGCGGCGCGCCCGTCGCCTACCGGTTCCCGGCGAGCGGCACGGCGGTGATCCAGGACTCCGTCGGCGTCGTCGCGGGTTCCGACCAGCCGGCCGAGGCGGAGGCCTTTCTGGACTGGCTCGGTTCGCCCGAAGCGCTCGGCCTGGCGGTACGGGAGGCGTTCCGGTTGCCCGCGAGGCCGGACCTCGATGCCGGCGCGCTGGCGCCCTGGGTGACGGACGTGCAGTCGCGTCTGCGACGGGCGGAGGTGGACTGGCGGATGATCGAGGAGAACGGCGCGGAGTGGATGGCGGAGTGGGATCGGGCCGTCCGCGGCCAGGGCGGAGGATGACCCGGCGCGGCCCGCGGTGACGGTGTCCGGCGTTTCCGTCCGCTTCGACGACGTCTTCAAGGCGTTCGACGACACGGTCGTGCTCGCGGGCGTCTCGGTGACCGTCGAGCCGGGCGAGATCTTCGCCCTGCTGGGGCCGAGCGGCAGCGGCAAGACGACGATGCTGCGGCTGCTGGCGGGCTTCGAGCAGCTCGACCGCGGCCGGCTGTTCATTGCGGACGAGTCGGTGGAGCATCTGCCGCCTGCGCGCCGCGGTGTCGGCATGTTGTTCCAGAGCTACGCGCTCTTTCCGCACCTGAGCGTGGCGGAGAACGTGGCCTTCGGGCTGAAGGTCCGGGGCGGCGGGCAGGCCGGGACCATCTCGCGGGTGGCCGAGATGCTCGACCTCGTGCGCCTGCCAGGGTTCGAATCCCGTCGGATCGCGGAGCTCTCGGGCGGCCAGCAGCAGCGGGTTGCTCTGGCTCGCGCGCTGGCGCCCCGGCCGCGGGTACTCTTGCTCGACGAGCCGCTCTCCAACCTCGACCCGGCGCTGCGCGAGGACACCCGCGCCGACCTTCGCCGCGCGGTGAAGCAGACCGGGATCACGACCGTCCTCGTCACGCACGAACAGGAGGAAGCGTTCGAGCTCGGTGAGCGCATCGGCGTCCTGAACGACGGCCGACTGGAGCAGGTCGCCGGTCCGGCCGGGCTCTACCGGGACCCGGCCTCGCGGTTCGTCGCCACCTTCGTCGGCCGCTGCTCCGTGTTGCCGGGCGTCGTGCGGGAGCGGACCGGCGACGGTTCGCTCGACGTCCGGATCGAGTCGCCGTCGGCCGCTCCGGGTGTCGGGGAGGAACGGCCTACGGGCGACGCGCCAGGCGGCCGAATCGAACCTGGCGCCGCCGGCGAGGCCTGGCGCTGCCGGGGCGGGGACGGCGTCGAGGCGGGCGCCGCGGTCCACGTCTGCGTGCGGCCGGAGTCCCTGGAGCTTCTGCCGGGGACGGGCCGTGGTCTGCGCGGCGAGATCGAGGCGGAGCGCTTCACCGGCAGCAACAGCTTCTACACGGTGCGGTTGATGCGGGCGCTGGGCGCCGGGGCGCCCGGGTCCGGGCGGCCGTCGACGGCGACTGTCGAGGTGGCGATGCCCGGCGCCGCGACCGGGTTGACCGGCGTCTGCTCGCTCCGGCTGCGGGCCGGCGAGCCGCCGCCGAGTGCCTTCCCTGCCGAGCGGGGCGGGGTCGAGCATGCGGGCTAAGCCTGCATGGCGCAGCGAGGTCCGTAACGAGCGGATCCGCGGCCACGGCAGGAGATCGGTGGAACATGGGGGCTAGGCCTCGCACTCCGCAGCTTCGGACCTTCATGCCGTGGCTGGTCCTGGCGTTCCTCGTCTGGCTCGTCGGCTACCCGCTGCTCGTCGTCGCGGCGGAGGCCTTCGGCATCGGCGGTCCGGACGCCGATGGTCCGACGACGGAGGCGTTCCGGTCCTTCTTCACCCGCGCCGACGAGTGGAACGCGATGTGGCGGACGCTGTGGATCTCCGTGCTTTCGACGCTGGCCGCGGCCGCGGTCGGCGTGCCGCTCGGGTTCCTGTTCGAACGCAACGAGATCCCGGGCCGGCGCCTGCTCGGCGCCCTGGTCGCGCTGCCGGTGGCGCTGCCGCCGCTGGTCGGCGTCATCGCCTTCCTGTTCCTCTACGGCGAGAGCGGGTTCGTGGCGCGGGGGCTGCAGACCGTGGGTCTCGACGTGTCGTGGCGGCTCACCGGGGCGTGGGCGATCCTCCTGGTCCACGCGTACTCGATGTACGTCTACTTCTACCTGTTCACGCGGGCGGGGTTGTCGGGGCAGGACGGAGCGGCCATCGAGGCCGCGCAAAGTCTGGGCGCGAGCCGGTCGCAGATCCTGTTCCGGGTGACCCTGCCGCGGCTGCGGCCGGCGCTGGCGGGGGCGACAATGCTCACCTTCATGACCTCGCTCGGCTCCTTCTCGGCGCCCTACATCTTCGGTGGCGGTTTTCGCGTGATGACGACCCAGATCGTCGCCTCGAAGCTGAACGGGGAACTGCGGATGGCCTACGTCGAGACGACGATGCTGGCGCTCCTGGCCTTCGGCTCGCTGTTGCTGCTGCGCCGGATCGATCCGGGCCTGGACCTGGCGTCGGGCGCGCGGGGCACGCCGCCGGCGCGCAGGCGGCTGCAGACTCAAGCGTCCAGGATCGCGGCGGCGGCGGGTGGCTGGGTCCTCGCGGGCGTGCTGCTGCTGCCCCACGCGACGCTGATCGTCATGTCGCTCGTACCCCCGAACACGTGGACCGTGGAGGCGTTCCCGCCGGTGCTCGGCCTCGTGAACTACGGCGATCTTCTGTCTTCGGCTGAACGGCTGCGGCCTGCTCTCAACTCACTGTGGATGGCCGCCGCGGCGACCCTGGCGGCGGTCGTCGTGGGCGTCGCCGCGGCGCGATTGTCGCTCCGGCGCGGCGGTCTGCCCGGTCGGGCGCTGGAGGCGATGATGACCCTGCCCTGGGCGATTCCCGGCACCGTGTTCGCTCTTGCCCTGGCGGCGGCGATGAGTGTCAACGCCCCCTGGGTCGGCCGGTTCGTGCTGGTGGGGACGCTCTGGATCCTGCCCCTGGCGTACCTGGTCCGCTCGCTGCCCCTGACCGGCCGTTCGATCTTCGCCGGGATGCGCCAGCTCGACCCGCGCCTGGAAGAGGCGGCGGCGAGTCTCGGCGCGGGCGCGTTGAGGACGGTCGTGCAGATCGTGTTGCCGCTGTTGCGGCCGGCGGTCATCGCGGGCGCCGGCCTCGCCTTCATCACGATGCTGGGCGACTTCGTCACGTCGATCGTGCTCTACACCTACGACACGCGTCCCATCTCGATCGAGATCCAGTCCAGCCTGCGGATCCAGGAGACGGGCATCGCCGCCGCTTACGGCGTGCTGCTCATGGTGCTCAGCGCGGCCGCTTTCATCACCTGGGACGACCGCGCCGGCGGCCGGCTCTGAGCGCCCTGACGTCCAGCGGGAGAGCCCGGTGTCGCGCCTGATCCACCATTGCCTGGGACGACCGCACGGGCGGCCGCCTCTGAGGTGCCGCAGTTGATCCGCCATCGCCTGGCGGCGCTCATGGTGGTCGCCTTCGTCAGCACGCTGGGCGAGTTCCTGGTCGTGGCGCTCCTGCCGTTCTACGCCGAACGCTACGGCGCGACCCCCTTCGAAGTCGGCGCCCTGGTGTCCGCCTTCGCCCTGGCGGCGATGGCGAGCGCACCCCTCTGGGGCCGGCTCGCCGACCGCTCCGGCCGCCGGCCGGCGCTGCTTCTCGGCCTTGTCGTGTCGGCTGCGGGCTACCTGCTCTTCGGAATGGCGCAGTCGCTCGAACTGCTGCTGCTGGCCCGGCTGGTGCATGGTGTCGGCGGCGGCACGGTGCCGGTGGTGTTCGCCTACATCGCGGATTCGGTGACCGGCGAGCGGCGGGCCGAGGGAATCGGATGGGTGACGGCCGTCACGAGTTCGGCGGCGATGATTGGCCCGGCCGTGGGCAGTCTCGCGGCCCAGCTTCATCCGGCCGGGGCCGGCGCTGTGGCTGCGGCGTTCAGCCTGGCGGCCGCGGTGTTCGCGCGCATCTGGCTGCCGGAATCCCGGCAGAGAAGGGAAGAGTCCGACGCGGACGAGGCGCCGTACTCGATCCTCGGCGCGGTCGGTCGGGTGGCGGTCCAGCCGCTGCGTCCGCTGAACCTGTTGATCTGGATCTACGCCGCCGGACAGATCGGCATGGCGGGAATGACGGCGATCATCGGCCTCTATCTTGGACGTCGGTTCGGAGTGGACGAGTCGAACATCGGGCTGTTCTTCTTCTATCTGGGCGGGCTGTCCATCGCGTTTCGCGTGCTCGTTCTGGGATGGGCGGTCCGGCGCTACGGAGAGCTCAGCGTCCTGCGCGCCGGCGCCGTGAGCTTCGGCGTCGGCCTGGTCGCGATTCCGTTCGCCACCGGCCTCTGGACGCTCGGTGCGGCGGTGTTCTTCGTCCCGCTGGGCACCTCGCTTCTCTTCCCCTGCACGACGTCCCAGGTTTCAAAGCGCGCCCCCGGAAGCGATGTCGTCGGGCAGGTGCTCGGCGTGCAGCAGGCGTACGGCAACGCCAGCAAGATCGCGGCGCCGCTGGTTGCGACCTACATGTTCCAGGCGCTGTCGCCGGAGGCGCCGTTCGTCGCGATTGGCGTGGTGCTCATTCTGGCGGCGGTGATGTCCGTCCGGTTGCCGGCCGAGCCGGCCCGCTAGTCCGAAGTTCTGAGCACAAGAGCAGGGAAACGCCTGTAGTGGTGGGGGTTTGCGGCGATTTGGAGTTGCAGCGTACTGGGTACGCTTCTCAGGTTTTTCGGTTCAGGTCTTGAGGTTCAGGAGT
>LXNI01000364.1_pt1 | contig 54443 bp, 44 predicted proteins | sample 809091 | NCBI WGS metagenome assembly LXNI01 (sample SAMN04870527, study PRJNA318959) | sponge metagenome | biome: 01000161; feature: marine sponge reef; material: water | host: Sarcotragus foetidus | place: Greece: Milos, Mediterranean Sea | collected 2013-05-29 | depth 5-7 m
GGCCATTCGAGCGCCGATGCATCCGCCCCTGCGGCGTTGCTCCTCCTCGCAATAGCTCTGCTATTCCTCGTCGGAGCGCCTTGCAGTACTCGGCGCCTCGACGCTCTCGGTGGCTCGCGGACTCCTGCGACACCACACTAGAAGTCCCTGGCCACCTGGGTGGCGGATTCCACGCGGATCGTGAGGATGTCGATGTCGTGGTACTGCTGATGGCGGATTGAGGAGGCATAGTGCCTCAGCAGCCGCAGCGGGGTCTCCGCCTCGACGGGGACACCCGCCGCCGCCTCGCTGAGCATCGCCAGCTGATCCTCGACGTTCTTCTCGTCCGTCGTCGCAATGAACTCGAGATCCGCGGCGCGGCCGTCGCTGCGCGCGATCAGCAGCAGATTTCGCTCGACATCAGGCGCATCTTCCGCATCCTCGCGCATGAGGATCTGCAACGTCTCCTCGCCCACCGCGCGCAGACGCGTTTCCATATCCTCGTCCCAGCCCTTGCGCGCGGCGAATTGCACCAGGAAGGCATCGATCTCCGACCACGTATCGTCCGTCAACCGGGCCTTCAGTCGCGCCCGACCACCTCCGGTCACCTCCCCGAAGATCGTGAGCAGGATCACCGTGAAGCCGCCGACGGTCATACCGTTGCCGAGGAGTTCCGCCCAGGCACCCTGGAAGGACTCCGGGTAGATCCAGTCGAGCTGGAACGCGATGCCCATCCAGAAGGCGACGCCGACCACGAGACCGTTGCGATAGTCCAGCCCCTCCTGGAGCAGGATCTTCATCCCGAAGACGAAGATCAGCGCCACGATCACGACGAAGTAGGCCGCCACGACGGGGCCCGGGATCGCGATGATGAGGGCGAGGAATTTCGGCAGGAAGGCGAACGCCACGAAGACGAAGCCGACGCAGATTCCGATGGCGCGGGAGGCGACGCCGGTGAGTTCGGCGACGGCGATGCTCATGCCGTAGGTGGTGTTGGGGACGGTCCCCGCCAGACCCGAGAGGAGATTGCCCACACCGTCGGCGGAGATCGCGCCCTGAATGGAGCGGAAGTCGATCGCGCGCGGCCTTCGCCACGAGACCCTCTGAATGGCGATGGCGTCCCCGAGCGTGTCCATGGCGCCCACCAGCGTCACCATGATGAAGGACGGCAGCAGGGCCCAGAACTCCGGCCGGAAGCTCAGATCCAGGCCCGGGTACGCCAGGTTCGGCAGGCCGATCCAGGAAGCGGCCGCGACCGTGGACATGTCGTAGATGCCGAAGCCGAGGCCGGCGACCAGGCACCCCGCGACGATCCCGATGGCCGGCGCCCAAAGACGAAGCGCGCCGGAGAACCGAAGCGGGACCAGCACCATGACCGCCAACGTCACGCCCGCGGCGACCGGAGCCGCGGCCGCGTGTGCACCGGCGGGCACCTCGGCAAGCTTCCGCAGAATCATCGGAGCGAGCGTCACCGGGATCAGCATGAGGACGGTGCCCGCCACGGTGGGCGTGAAGATCCGACGCAGAAGCGCCATCCTGGACGCCAAAAGGAACTGGATCAGCGAGGAGGCGATGATCAGGACCGCGAGCATCCCTGGCCCGCCCTGCTCGAGAGCGGAAACGCTCACGGCGAGGAAAGCGCTGGTGCTCCCCATGACCAGGATGTAGCCCGCACCGATCCGGCCCACGCTGCGTGCCTGAATCGCCGTCGTGAGCCCGCTGATCACGAGCGCCGCGAATACCGCCCAGGACAGGTAGGCGTCGCTGCCGCCCGCTATGGTGATCATGACGGTCGGCGTGAGTACGATGCTGGCGAGGCAGATAAGCGCGTACTGGACGCCAAGTCCGGCGGCGACCGGGAGCGGAGGACGCTCGTCCGGTTCGAAGCGAACGTCCTGGCGGGCGAGGGCGGGGCCGGGACCCGCCATCAGTCGCTTCCTGCCCCGAGAAGTCCCGCAGCAAGCGCTTCGCCGCTTGCCCCGGCGCGCCAGCGTTCGGGGTGAGCCACCAGCGTCTCCACAGCCTCCCGGAGCACGTCCAGCGCCAGATCGATCGTGTGCAGGTGCGTCCGGAAGGCGAGCGCCGCCATCCGCAGCAGGAAGGTCCCGTCGACGGTCGTCGAGGAGAGGAAGACGCGGCCGTCCCGGTGCGTTTCCTCCACAAGCGCGCGGTTGAAGGCGTTCGCGTCGCCCGTCTCCGGCACCCATCGGTACGTCACGACCGAGAGGTCCGGCTCCGGGCCGGTCTCGAACCCCAGCGCCTCGATCTCACGGTGGAAATACCGCGCCAGTGCGAGCTTCTCTTCGAGGCAGGCCCGGAACGGCGCCTCACCATGCAGCAGGAGCGGCAGCCAGACCCTGAGCCCGCGGAAGTGCTTGGTGAGTTCGGGCGAAACGGCCGCCGGCGAGCGGCCTCCCCACTCCGATACGACCGTGTCCTGCAGGTAGCTGGCGTAGTAGGTGTGGGAGTCCTGCAGCGCTTCGCCGTGCCGGACGAGAACGGCGCCCGTCCCGTACGGAAGGAACAGACCCTTGTGGGGATCGAGGACCAGCGAATCGGCGCGTTCCATGCCGGCGAGCACCGGTTGACACCCCTCGACGAGGGCGAAGAAGCCCCCGTACGCGCCGTCGACGTGGTACCACAGGCCCTCGCGCTCGCACACGTCGGCGATGCGGGAGAGCGGGTCGACCGCTCCGGTGTCCGCGGTGCCCGCCGAGGCGAGGACGAGCCAGGGCCGGAGCCCGCGCGCGCGATCCGCGGCGATGAGTGCCGCGAGCGAGTCCGGGCACATCCGGAAGCCATCGTCCAGCGGGACATCGCGCCGCACGGTCTCGCCCAGGCCGGCGACACGGAGCGCCTTGTGCAGGCACTGGTGGACATGGGCGGTGGAGTAGACCACGGCTCGTTCATAATCGCGGGCGCGCAGTCCCGTTGCCTCCCGCGCCGTCACCACCGCGATCAGGCTGGCGACCGAGCCGCCCGAGGCGAGGTTGCCGTCGGACCCTTCCGGAAAGCCGACGAGTGCCGCCATCCAGTCGAGGACCGCATCCTCCATCTCGACGGCGCCGGGGCCCGCGAAGCGCACTCCGGCGTATTCGTTCGTCACGGCCGCGAGATAGTCCGCGAGCGAAGAGGCGTAGATCCCGCCGCCGGGGATGTATCCAAGGTGTCCGCCGTGCGAGGGCACGAGTCCCGCCCCGACCACGGATTCGTCGATCCGGTCTACGAGTTGATCGATCGGCCGCGTCCCGCTCCCGATCTCGAGTTCCCGGATCCTCGCGACGGACGACTTGTCGTGCTGGTAGGCGAGCCGTTCGGGGAGCCCATTCAGGAACCCCTGGGCGTAGGCGTGTACCTCGGCCATGAGGCGGTCGCGCTCGCCCGCATCGGGGTCGAGCGGCCGCGCAGCCTCCTCCAGTTGCAGGATCCGGGACCGCTGCCGACTTGAGATCGAGCGCATGATGCGATCCTATCCCTTTCGTTCGGGGGGCGCGAGCGTCCTGTCCCCCTTTCCGCTTCACGGGAGGATCCGGCTTGTATCGGCCCCGAAAATCATCCTGGACGTACGGTCTTGCCGCGGCCCTCGTCGTCGGGTTGGCGTCCGCTGTCGAGGCGCAGCCCCGGGCGGACCGCGCGGAAGCCTACCTCCGATCCTTCCACGACCTGAGGCTGTTCAACGGCGCGGCGCTCATCGTCGACGAGGGCGAGGTTCTGTTCGAGGGAGCGTTCGGCGCGTCGGACTTCGGAGGCGGCGCCGCGAACGGCCCGGCCACGCGCTTCCGCATCGCGTCGCTGACGAAGCAGTTCACGGCCGCGCTGATCCTCAGACTCGAGGAGGAGGGACTGCTGCGGGTCGAGGACCCCGTGGGCCGCTACATCGAGGAATACCCACCGGAGTTCGCGGAACGGATCACACTCCACCACCTGCTCACGCACACCTCCGGGTTGCCGAGCTACACGAACATGCCGGGGTTCATGGAATGGGAGGCCGCGACCCCGTTTTCACCGGGTGACATCGTCGCGCTCACATGGGAGGAACCGCTCTCCTTCGAGCCGGGCACCGACTTCGAGTACTCCAACTCGGGCTACGTACTTCTGGGCTGGATCGGGGAACGGGTCACGGGGCTGAGCTACGACGAGGCCCTCCGGACGTACGTGCTCGACCCGCTGGAGTTGAGCGATACCGGGTACGATCGCGCGCTTTGGCCGCCGGAGGGCCACGCCGGCGGCCACACGCGCGACCTCGTCGGCTACCGGCCGGCGCGCCTCATCGACCCGTCCGTGCCCTATTCCGCCGGCATGCTGTACTCCACCGTGGGAGATCTCGCTCGCTGGGCCACGGCACTCTTCGTCGCCGGAGACCTGTTTCGGGACCCGGAGACGCTGGCGCGCATGACCACCCCCGGTCTCGAGTCCGGGTCGTACGGGTACGGCGTCGGCGTGGGGACCCGCGCTATCGAGCACGACACGGGCGTGCGCGTGATCGAACACTCGGGGGGGATCTTCGGCTTCTCCTCGTACCTGCGCGTCTTCCCCGACCACGGGCGCCTCATCGTGCTGCTGGACAACACCTCCTCCGATCTGGGCCCGCTCTTGGAAGGGTTGACGAACGTGCTGTGGGGCGGCGAGGCCGTGCACCCGAAACCCTCGATCGCGGAGCGGCTGCTGCCGATCGTCGAGGCGGGCGGGGTCGAGGCGGCGATGTCCAGGTACGACAACTGGCGGCGTACGCGACCCGAGGAATACGACTACTCCCCCGGTCAGATCCTGAGGTTGGCCGGCCATTTCCGGGAGGACGACCCGGACACGGCCATAGCGATCCTCGAGGCATACGCGGCCGGGACGCCCGAGGCCCTCGTCATCCGCTACGCACTCTCCGAGCTTCATGAAGAAGCCGGGAATCCGGAAGCGGCGTCCACCCACCTCCGGGAGGCGCTCACCTACAACCCCGGGATGCCCCGGCTTCTTGAGCGCCTGTCCGATCTGGGCGTCGAACCCGATCTGGCGCTGCGACTTCCCATCGTGCGCGTCGAACCCGCGGATCTGGCTTCTCTGGTGGGCGAATACCGGATCGACCCGGGCGCGACTCTGACCGTTACGCTCGATGAGGGTGTGCTCATGGCCGCCCGCACCGGCGAAGACGCATTCCGGCTTCTCCCCCAGTCGCCGACCACCTTCCTGATGCACGGCTCGGCCGTGCAGTTCGTGTTCGAAGTCGCGGACGGTGTCGCGGGCGGCGTGTCGGTGGTGGAGGCGGATCAGCGCCTCGTTTTCCCCAAAATCGGAAACTGACCCGGCGGACTGACGTGTACGACTTCGCCGTCATCGGGCTCGGAGCGATAGGAAGCGCGACGGCGGCCGAACTCTTCCGGCGGGGACATTCGGTGGTGGGATTCGACCGCTACACACCTCCACACACGATGGGATCGGCGCACAGCGACACGCGGATGATTCGAGCGGCCTGGTACGAGGGGTCTCCGTACATGCCGCTGGTACGCGATGCTATCCGGCGCTGGGCGAATCTCGAGCGCACCTCCGGCAAGACGCTGCTGCGAACGGCAGGGGCCCTCATGATGGGGCCGGCAGAGGGCCGCAACTTCGCGGGGAATCCGCTTCACAGCGTCATCGGCCCCGACGCCGACTACCTCCTGCTCTCCGCGGAGGAAGTCGTCGAGCGCTTCCCGTGGCTCCGGCCGGATTCCGGGACCGTCACCATCTATGAGCCGGGCGCCGCGACCCTCTCACTGGAGGCCTGCCTCGAGGCGGCGCTGGAGGCCGCGGAGGGCGCGGATCTGCGTTTCAACGAGTCCGCGATCGGGTGGTCGGGCTCTGCCTCGGGCGTCCGGATTCGGACCGAACGGGGAGAATACGCGGCGAGGCGGCTCGCCATCGCAGCGGGAGCGTGGACTCCGCAACTGCTTCCCGAGCTTTCCCTCCCGATCGAAGTGGAGCGCACGGTGCAGTACTGGTTCGAACCCGCCGGGGCGCATGCGGACATGCTGGAAGAGGGTCCCGCCTGGGTGTGGGAACTCGAGCGGGAGGGTACCTGGTACGGTTTCCCCCCGACGATGCGAGGTCTGAAGGCGGGGATGCACTTCCAGGCCGGGCGCGGAACCGATGTCGAGCGGGTCGACCGCGAGGTCGGTACCGCGGAGACGGAGGAACTGCGAAAGTTGTTCGGACGGTACGCCCCCGGCGTGGCGGGCCCCCTGGCCCACGCGTCCGTCTGTCTCTACACGAACACGCCCGACGAGGACTTCATCCTGGACCGCCACCCCGAGCAGCCCGGCGTGGTGCTGTTCGCCGGCGGTTCCGGGCACGCGTTCAAGTTCGCCCCCGTCCTCGGGTCGCTCATGGCCGACCTCCTCACGGACACTACGCCGAGCCATGAACTGTCGCACTTCTCTGTCGACCGCTTCCGCTGAAGCTGTTGCGGCCCTGCCGGTGGGACCCCGACGCGCGCACCACCACGGGAGCGGCGGCAGGGCCCTGCCGTCGCCGTTAAGGGTTGGGAGTCAGCTGGATCTGACGGTCCAGACTCACATCCACTTCGTTCCCGCACAGCGTGCCCGAGGAACTTCCCGTCTGCGAAAGATCGCCGAGGTTCAACCGGGACACGACTGTGACCGATACTTCGCAGGTCCCGCTTCTTTCCTCGAACCGGTAATCGAGCGTGCCGACCGTCGACAGGTTCAGGTCGAACACGAACGCAAAATCCTCGGGCATCGAGAGTATGTACGTGCCCGTCTGTCGAAGACTGGGAGCGCCATTGAGCGTGAAGGTCCTGCTCCCGGCAGTTTCCACGCAGCCCTCCGGGACGATCGTCAGGTTCGCCAGCAACCGTATGCCGTCCTCGGTCTCCGAGGAGATCAGCGTCCCTCCCCCATTGACTACGCCGCCACCCGAGCAGTCGGCCGTCAGGCTCACGGAACCGGCGAAGGACGCCGGATCCCCCTCCAATGTTCTCGTCCCGACGATGTTGATGGCCAGGAGCAGCGCCTCACTCTCCTCCAGCGTCAGCGTGGGCTCGTCCGGCCCGGTTGTGTCGTCGCTGCAGGCCACCATCCCGAGAGCCATGGCCAGCAGCACTCCCGTCCGTCGACCCATTTTTTCGATCGTCATCTCCTCACCTCCCCTCACTGTCCAACCATCCGCCAGTCCAACATCGGTATGCTTCGCTACCTCCATTGACCGTCCGGGGGTCCCGCTCGTCACACGGCCCGGTCGCCGGAGAAGCGCAGGAAGAGGGCCGGGACCACGATCATGTTGAGTGTAGTGGACGTCAGAAGGCCCCCTAGGACGACGACCGCGAGCGGGGCCTGGATTTCCTTGCCGGGCTCGCCGATACCGAGCGCCAGCGGGACGAGGGCGAGACCCGCGGTCAGCGCCGTCATCAGGATCGGGCTCAGGCGCTCCATCGAACCCTGCCGGATGCTGGGGGCCAGCGCCGTGCCGGCCGCGCGAAGGTCCTGGTAACGGCTCACGAGGAGGATCCCGTTGCGCACGGCGATGCCGAACAGCGTGATGAACCCGACGAGGGTCGCGATGTTCACGGTGCCGCCGATGAGCAGCACAGCGAGTACGCCTCCCGCCAGGGCTAGAGGCAGGTTCACCATGAGCAGGGCCGCGATCCGGGCGCTCCCGAAGGCCCGGAACATGATGAGGAAGATGGCGGCGATCGAGAACAGCGAGAGGAGCGTGATGCGCCGTGTCGCCTCCTGTCCGCTCTCGAACTGCCCCCCGTACTGGACGTAATAGCCCGGCGGGAGTTCGACCTCCGCCGCGACGCGCGCCCGAAGCTCCTCCGCGGCTCCGCCCACATCTCGTCCCGCGACGTTCGCGCTCACGACGATCTTCCGCTGCACGTTCTCCCGGCTGATCGCGTTGGGTCCCAGCGACGGCACGATCGACGCCAACTGCGAGAGCGGCACGGTCGTGCCCGCCGGAGTCGTCATCAGGGTGCCGCCGATCGCCTCGGGGTCCGTGCGGTGTTCGTCCGCGTAGCGCACCACGAGGTCGAAGGCGCGGTCCCCTTCCCGTATGAGCGACACTTCCTCCCCCTGGAACGCGACATCGACGGCCGCGGCCAGCGCAGCCGGCGTGACGCCGTGACGGGCCATGGCGCGGCGGTCGGCGCGGACCTGAAGCTGGGGGATGTCCGCCTGTCTTTCGACGGAGACATCCACGAGACCCTCCACCGTCCCCGCGACGGTCTCGATCTCGCCGGCGATGTCCCGCAGTTGCCGGAGGTCGGGCCCGAACAGGTTCGCCGCGATAGCCGCCCGCGTGCCCGAGAGCATGTGGTCGATCCGGTGTCCGATCGGCTGTCCGATCGTGACGTTCGTCCCGGGCAGCCCCGCCAGGTCGTCGCGGAGCTCGGCCATGACCTCTTCCAGATCCTGCTCCGACAGGTCCAGTCGCGCGTCGACCTCGGAGGCGTTGGCACCCTGCGCGTGCTCATCGAGTTCGGCCCGGCCGGTCCGCCGCGACGTGGAGACGACGGCCGGGTGGGCCAGGAGCTGGCGCTCCACGCGGGCCCCGATCGCGTCCGACTCCACCAGAGACGTCCCGGGCAGGCTCACGACGGAGATGGTCAGCGACCCTTCCTGGAACTCGGGCAGGAAGCCGCGCCCCATTGAGGGCACGAGGGCCAGAGTGCCGGCCAGGAGGAGCACCGCTCCGCCGAGCACGGCCCCGGAATGGCGAAGGGCCCCGTCGAGGACGCGCCCGTACGCCCGCTCGATGCCGCGCATCAGCCACGGCTCGCGCGGGCGGGCGATCGCCCGGTCTCCCGGCAGCAGCATGTGGCAGAGCGCCGGCGTCACCGTGACCGCGACGAGCAGCGACGAGAGGATGCTCACGATATAGGCCAGTCCCAGCGGCCGGAGCATGCGCCCTTCCACGCCGGAGAGGAAGAAGAGCGGGACGAATACAATGGAGATGATGAGCGTCGCGCTGAGAATCGGGTTCCGGATTTCCCTCGCCGCGTCCCGGATGAGCGTCAGCGGTCGTCGCCGGCGCTCCGGCGGGCGGCGGCGATCCTCGCGCAGTCGGCGGTACACGTTCTCGACGACGATGATCGCGTCATCGACCAGGGCGCCGATAGCGATCGCCATGCCGCCGAGCGTCATCGTGTTGATCGTGCCCCCGAAGAGCCGCAGCACGATGACGGCCAGCGCCAGCGAGAGCGGGATCGCGAGCACCGAGATCGCCGTCGTCCTCAGGTTCCACAGGAAGAGCAGGAGCACTGCGATGACGAGCAACGCTCCGTCGCGCAGGGCGTCGATCACGTTCTGCACGGCAAGCGAGATGAAATCGGCCTGCCGGAACACGGACCTCTCGAAAGCCACGCCCGCGGGGAGTTCCGCCTCGATCTCGTTCAACTCGGCGTCGATGCGCTCCGTCAGCTCCAGCGTGTTGGCGCCGGGCTGTTTCTGGATCGAGAGGACCACGGCGGGCTCCGCGTTCACGGAAGCGGTGCCAAGCCGGACGCGCGGACCGATCCGCACATCGGCCAGATCCTCGATGAGGACGGGCACATCCTCCCTCACCGCGACGACGGTCAGTCCGATCTCCTCCAGGTCGCGCGCGCGACCGATGCCCCGAATCAGGATCTCGCGCCCTCCCGAGCGGTAAACGCCTCCGGACGCGTTCCTGTTCGAGCCCGCCGCCGCTTCCAGCACCTGGTCGAGCCCCACGCCGTACGCGAGCAGGCGCTCGGGGTGGATCAGGATCTGGTACTGGCGAACCTGTCCGCCGATCGACACCACCTGTGACACCCCGGGAACGGCGAGCAGCCTTCGCCGCACCGTCCAGTCGGCAACCGTGCGCGCCTCCATGAGTTGCTGCGCGGGTGCGCTCATGCCGACGAGCAGGATCTCGCCCATGATCGAACTCACGGGCGCGAGGACGGGCGCGCTCACGTCCTCGGGCAGTTGGGCCGTGGCGAGTTGGAGCCGCTCGCTCACGATCTGCCGCGCGCGAAGGATGTCCGTCCCCCAGTCGAAGTCCACCCACACGATGCTGATCCCCTGGGCCGAACTCGACCGGACCCGGCGCACGCCGGCCGCACCGTTCACCGCCGTCTCTATCGGGAAGGTGACGAGGCTCTCCACCTCTTCCGGGGCCAGTCCGTGGGCGTCGCTGAGCACCGTCACCGTGGGCGCGGTGAGATCGGGGAAGACGTCGACCGGCAGCGTCGCCGCCACCCAGCCCCCACCCGCCAGGAGGAAGACCGCCCCGGCCAAGGCGAGGAATCGGTTCTCCAGCGAGGCATGCACGAGCCGGTCCAGCAGCCCGTGCAGGAGACCCGGCCGATTCCCCTCCGGTCCGGCAGCGCTCATCCCGGCGTGCTCAGTGCGGATGTCCGTGGTCGGAGACCTCCACGTCGCCGAGGGAGGCCAGTCTCACCTGATAAGCGCCGACGGCGACCACCTGCTCTCCACCGGCAACGCCGGAGTGAACGATGGTCCACGACCCATCCGAGGGACCGGTCTCCACCACTCGCCGTTGAAACGCTTCGCCCCCGACCTTCGCGTAGACGACGGAGAGCCCGTCCTCGTCCAGGATCGCGCCGGTCGGGACGGCCACGCCCTCCATGGGGTCGCCGAGGAGGAGATGGCCTTCGGCCAGCATCCCCACCTTGAGCACCCTACCCGGGTTCGACACCGCGAACCGCACCGGCAGCGCCCGGCTCCCGGCATCGATGATGCTGCCCACCGACACCACACGGTCGGCGGCATGCGTGTGATCCGTGCCTTCAACGGTGAACCACGCGCCGCTCACTCCGCTGGCCGCCTCGGCGTAGCGGGCCGGGACGCGTGCGACGAACCACAGCGTGTCGGAGTGCACGACCGTGAACGCGTGCGTCCCGACGGCCACGTGCTCGCCGGGAGCCACATGGCGGTCGGCAATCACCCCGCCGATCGGACTCCGAAGCCGGTAGACGTACGGGTCCGGCCCCCCTTCCCCGTCCGCAGCGCCAGTACCTCCCACTGCCTCGAACGCGGCCCGAGCCACGTCGAGGTTGTGGCGCGCCTCCTCCAGGCGGCGCTCGGGGATGGCTCCTGCGGCGAAGAGACGCTCCGTCCGGTCCGCCTCGCGCTCGGCCTCCACCACGTCCGCGCTCATGCGGGCGTACGAGTCGTCGAGGCTCGTGGGGGCGATCAACGCCAATGTCTCTCCCTCCCGCACGACCTCGCCGGGTGCGGGCGATGGCCCCTGCACGAGCACCAGGCCTTCCACCGGTGTCGAGACATGCGCGAGACCGCGCGCGGGGGCCGTGATCTCCCCGGTAACGGGGATCGAGTTCGGAATCCGGCGCATCTCCGCGACCGCAACCTCGAACGGCATCGCCCACTGCTCTTCCTTCGGGAGCGCGATGAGCCCCGGCAGCGGTTCTTCCACGTCGTGCGGCAGCGCATCTTCGTTCGCGAACACCTGCAGCTGTCCCACGGGAATCGCATGGTCCGCGCCGCGGGCCGCGAGCGTCAGGTCCGCTCGCCATGTCCCGGTCTCCGTGAGCGTGGGGGTCGCATGGTAGACGCCCGGTCGATCCGGGGCCTCGACCACGACCTCTTCGCGGGCGCCCCCCGGCCCGCGGAGGAGGAGCGTCAGGCGGCCCTCCCGCACCGGCTTCCAATCCGCGAGCCACGTGAGGTGGATCTCCCACGGATCGCTCGCGACGCCCCGCACGTGCGGAGGGTACACGACGAAGAGTTCCAGCGATTCGGTCCAGTGCGTCACGACGCCGCCGCCGGCATGGGAGTGGTCGGCCGCGACCGCCTCGCCCACGGACGGTGCTTCACACCCCGCACCGGAGAGCAACAGCACAAGGGCGACGGCCCGGGTCACGCGCATGACACCTCCTGGACTGCGGTCCTGTTCCATCCGCTCAACGTTGCCCGAGCCTCGGCCGGACACCAGTGCAGCCGAAACCCGGGCGCGGATGAGGCCCGTACTGTTCGGTGAAGCGCCGACGCGCCACCTTGAAGCATGCCCAGCGCGGAAGAGGACACCACATGAAGAAGATCGCCATAGCCGTCGCGATTCTCGTCATTCGCAAGCTGCTCAAGAAGCTCTGACCGGTCGCACTGCGACGGGTTACATGAGACCGTCGATGTAGGCGTGGAAGCGCCACAGACTGCCGCCGCGGACGGCGCGGGCGATGTCGAGGCGGAACAGGCCCTCCATGAGAGACACTCCGGCCCCCACGCTTGAGAGCCAGCCCTCCGTACCGAAGGAATCCGCGGGTCCCGTCCAGCCCGCGTCCCAGAAGGCCGTGAGCCGGATCGTACTGCCGCCGATATCGTACGCGGCATCGCCGACCCGGAAGCCGCGCCCCAGTTCGACCCGCCCGAACCAGAAACTATCGCCTCCGGTCGATACCGGATCGAAGGCCCGCAGCGTATGCGACCCGCCGAGGTGGAAGCGGCGCTGTGGAGGCGCCTCGCCGAACACCCTTCCGGTCCCGCCTTCCAGCGCCACGGACCACAGGCCCAGGGGCAGTTGGAGTGCGGCGGAGACGGCGGCCCGTCCGTAGGGATCGAAGTCACCCGTCGCAGCTTCCCCCCACACGGATCCGCTGAGGATCGGCACGCCGGGGTCGACCGACGAGAACGCGCTCAGCCGGCCCGATACGCCCGCGATGTCGCCGCGAGCAGCCGTGATGTTGTCGGGGAAGACCGCATCCCCGAAGAGGTTCGGTAGTGAGAAATCACTCTGCTTCGGCGCGTTCTGGTGGCGCTCCGCGAACAGCGCCCCTTCTACGCGGGTCCTCGCACCCTGCTTGTTTGCCGTGATCTCGAAGCCCGTTTCGCGGAAGTACAGGCCTTCGTCGTACCCCCGGAGCAGGCTGTTGAGGGAGTTGCCGAAGGAGAGAGGACGGCCCCAGTCCCCGAGGTCGGTGAGTCGTCGGTACGCGGTGATGCCGAAGCCGCCCTTCGCCGTCTGGCGCCGCCACCCGACCTCCACCCCCGGCTCCCACTCCGGGATGCCGATCCGGGGCGTGAGCGTGAACTCCGACGTCACCCCCGTCGGCACGGCGAGCCGGGCGCTGACCGAGAGCCCCTCGACCCGATTGTAGCGAAGCCGGTTCAGACCCGGAACGATATCCAGACGGGGACTCAGGCTTTGGGCGGCGGGGATGCGCAGCGAGGACAGACGATCCTTCAGGTCGTCGAGTTCCGCGGCCGCGAAGGCGTCGACGGTGGCGGAAAAGAGCGGCTCCGGAAGCTCGCCGGACGAAGCGAGCTGCTCGACGGGAGGGACAATGATCACGACCGGCCGCGCGTCTTCGGGCAGCGAGTCCGGTTCCGCCGTCAACGGATCGTCGCGGACTCCCTCGATTCGCCCTTCTTCAGCGTCGGTCTCCTCGTCGACCCAGCGCGTCCAACCCGTCGGCAGCTCCTCTCCGGGATCCAGCGACGGTTCCGAATCCACCAGGTAATCCTCGAACGTCCATTCGTACCGCACGGGCATGCTCGCGAGACCCGCCATCGTGGCGACCGCATCGAAGGCCATGCGATTGGGGAGCCACCAGCGGAGTTCCTGGAGTCCGTAATCGATCGTGATGAAGTCGACCCTGGCCCGGATCGGCTTCACGAATCCGGGAACATCGTCCGCATCCTCCGGTTCTTCGCGGTCGAAGTCGTACTCGATTGCGGGACGGTAGGCGGCCCGCGTGAGAACGGCCTCGTCGGCGTCGAACCAGAACGAGCCCGCAATGCGATCGAAACGGGCCTCCCGCGGTTCGACGATCGCCTCGATCAGCGTCACGGTTCGGTCGGCCCCCGGGAAGCGAATGCGCAGCGTATCGCCGGAGCGGTAGCGGTAGTGATACGCCGCGGTATCGGCCAGTGGGTGCAGGGCCCAGTCCGAGCCGATCGCCACCCGCTCGCTGGCCGGGTCGATCATGTCGAAATCGAGTTCGAACGCATCGTCGTCACGCAGGTCGTCCTCGAACTCGACGCCCAGGCCGGCAATCGGCACCCCGCGGCGGACGCCCAGCCAGCGGACGACGTGCTCGCCCTCCGCGGCCCAGCGCAGGCGCGCCGCGCGTTCCTGATGGAACATCGCCCGCTCGCGTCGCAGGAGCGCGCCGCCCAGACCGGCGTAGATGCGCTCGCGAAAGGTGGTCTCGAAGCTCGTAAGCCCTTCGGCCCGGGCCTTGCGCTGCGCCCGCGCGCGCTCGATCAGCCCGGCGATCCCTTCGTCCGCATGGGCGTCGGGCGGAATCGGCCGCGAGGCGGGGTCGGACGGGTCCTGGAGGGCGTGCACGTCGACAACTCCAGCCACGGCGCCCGCGAGAGTGCACAGGGCCACCATGCAGACGGCACGTCCGGCAGCAAGCGATCGGTCCATTGACCTTTCCCGGTTACGGGGTGCGAGCGGTGCCCGCGTGCGCCGGCGACACATCCCGAAAGAAGCCGTTACGCCTATGTTTGGAGAGACGTTTCAACCTTCGCCCGCGTCACCCGGGGGAGCGAGTGGGGCTGTACGCCGAACATATCTTCCCGCGTCTCATGGAGAGCGGGCTCAAGAGCGACCTGCATCGCCGGTGCCGCCGCCGCGTGCTCTCCCGTGCACGGGGCGAGGTGCTCGAAGTAGGCTTCGGCACCGGCCTCAATCTCGAGTGTTACCCGGCATCGGTGCGCCGCGTCACCGGAATCGACCCGGTGGCGGTACTCGAGCGCCGGGTGCGCGCTCGCATCGCCCGCGCCCCGTTCCCCGTCGAACGCATAATTCACGACGCGGCCAACCGACTTCCCTTTCCGGATGAGCATTTCGATACGGTGACGAGTACCTGGACGCTGTGTTCGATCGAACGGCTTGGCAACGCCCTCGGCGAGCTGAGTCGTGTGCTGAAACTGTCCGGGGAGTTCCTCTTCCTCGAGCACGGACGGAACGAGAAAGGCTGGGTCTCGCGTCTGCAGGACACTTTCAACCCGGTCCAGAACCGCATCGCCTGCGGTTGTAACATTAACCGGAAGATCGACACCGAGATCGAGCGCGGCGGCTTCCGGATCATCGAACTCGACCGTTTCGCGATGCCGGGCGTGCCCCGGGCGCTGGGTTCCGTCTACCTCGGGGTAGCCGGACAGGAAAGTGGAACGCGCCTCGCAGGCCCGGAGCGGGCCCGGCCGTGAGCGATAGCGATCCTCAGGCTCTCGGAGTCCTCGAGGCGAGGAGGGCGCCGGCCACACCCGCCACGGCCGGGCCGAGGAGGAAGAGCAGCGCCAGGCCCCAATGGCCGGACGGCGGATCCGTCATCGTCACCCAGACGCCGATGACACCCAGCACGGCCAGGGCCCAGCCCGGAGCCAGCCCCCAGAGGAAGGGGCGCGTGCCACTGTGCAGCCGGGTGAGGCCGAAACCGACGGACAGATAGAAGAGACCCCCGAGCGCGATGAGCCCCGGACCGGGATCCACAGGCAGATCCCTGAACACGAGCGCCAGCCCCGCGAGGCCGGCGAGGAGGCAGACGATGACGGAAACCAGGAGCTTCAGGACGGCTCTCATGGCGTGCGAAGATGCGGTGGGATCCGCGGTTTCTCAAACGTCCCCTGCGCGGGCCAACCGCCGCCGGGCGGCAGCGGCCGCCGTCGCGCTCGCAGCCGTCGTCCAGCTGACCAGCACCACGGGGGCGATGGGTCAGGATACGGATCCGGTGAGCCATCCAGCGCCGGAGGCGCCCGCGCGGGCCATCGATCTCGAGGAGCTGGCATGGATCGCGGGCCACTGGGGCGGGGACGCCTTCGGTGGGCAGATCGAGGAGGCATGGTTCAGCCCCGCGGGACGCTCGATGTCCGGCTCGTTCCGCCTCGTGCGCGAGGGTCTTGCGGTCATGTACGAACTTCTGCTCCTGGAGCAGGACGACGACGGAGAGATCTACTACCGTTTCAAGCACGTCGGGCGTGGCTGGGAGCCGTGGGAGGAGACCAGGCTGGAGTACCATCTCACCGCCATCGAGGGCCGGAAGGTCACCTTCCGCAGCACCGCCGAGGAACCGCCGCCGAACGCTCCGTGGTGGTTCACATACGAGAGCCCCTCGAGCACCGAGTTGGTCGTGACCATTCATGGCAGCGCGGGCGGCGATCCGACCGTCCTGTCGATGACGAGGCGCTGAGGCCGTATCTTTCGGGCGACGGCAAGCGTTTATCACCCAGAGGCGAAGAACACCGGGAAGGAGCCCGTACCATGGCGGCATATGAAGTCGCCCATGTGCTGCGGTCAGGACATGGCTTGTTCCACGTAACGGGAACGCATCATCGTGAAGGAGAGAGCCGGACTCGACCAGGGGGCCACGTGAGTGCATTGAAGTCAGACAGCAGATGCGCCCGTCTGGCGGCGCTGACCCTCGTCGCGGGAGGCGTGCTGGCGGGTTCGCCGGGCTCGGCTTCGGCGCAGGAGGAGACGGAACGGGAGACGGCGGAACTGATCGGCCAGGTGGCCAGCGCCTCGACCGGACTCCCGATCGAGGGGGCCCGCGTGATCCTCCTGGGCTCCGGGTACGGAGCGATCACCGATGCCGAAGGCAATTTCCGTGTCCCCCGGACCTGGGCCGGCAGGGACTCGATCGAGGTGCGGCTCATCGGCTATGAGGCCGGCTATACGATCATCGACCTCGCGCCGGGACAGACGACGCGCGTCACATTGACCCTGTCGAGCAGCGTCATTCGCATCGCCGATCTGACGGTGGAGGTACGGGAGACCCGCCGCGCCCGGAACCTGGCCGGCTTCGTGGAGCGCCTGGAAAAGGGGTTCGGGACCTTCTACACCCCGCGGGACATCATCAATCGGAACCCGCGCCTCCCCAGCGATCTTCTGCGCGGCCTGCCCAACGTCTCCGTGGGCCGAATCGAGTACGGGAGAGCGGAAGTCTTCCTTGGAGATGGAGCCCGACTCGGTTGTCCGCCGGCGCTCTACCTGGACGGGATGTACCAGGCGGGGATGCAGTTCGACGATCTCCCGAAGGAAGATCTGGGCGCGGTGGAAGTCTACAGGCGCGAGGTGGAGACGCCGATGGAGTTCATGCGCACGGGCTCCACATGCGGCGCGATCGTGGTCTGGACGCCGGACGGCCCGGGCTTCCTGGACTGGGCCGGAGAACTCCCGGAGCCCTTCGACTAGTAGCGCCTTAGCCCTGCCCGCCGGCCGGCTCGCCGTTGAGGGTCAGCGTCCACTCGAGTTCCATGTCCTTGCGGAGCGAGTGGTAGACGGAACAGTAGCGCTCGAACGAGAGCATGACGGCCCGCCGGACCTTGGCTTCGTCCACCTGGCCGGAGACATGGAATTCGAACTGGAGACCCTTCACGTAGCGCGGCGCCGCGTCCGCCCGGCGCGCCCTCGCCCGGACCGAGAGTCCGGTGAGTTCCTGGCGCCCCTTCTGCAGGATGACGACCACGTCGATCGCGGCACATGCGGCGACGGACTCCACCATCAGGGCGACCGGGCTGGGGGCGATGCCTTCGTCGCCATCGATTTGCGTCTCATGGCCGGCGCGGGCGGCGTTGAACTTGAGCCCGCCGTCCCACCGGACCTGGATTCCGTCCGTGTTCATCTCGATCTCCGTGGCTGGGTTCGGATTTCAGCAACATAGTACAAGACGGCTAAGCTTCTGAAACCGCCCCGGGATGGAGGGCGTACAGGCACTGCGGGAGGTGTTACATGTTCGAGTTCATCGGGAATTTTCTCTGGCTGGCCATCGCCGGCGCCGCGTCGGTCGGCGGCTACGTGACAATGAAGAGGTTCGTCCGCGGACGGCTGCGCTTCGTGGACGGCGTGCACCGGCGTGGTGTCCCGCTCGTGGCCGGGGTCGCGGGTTGGGGCGTTGGCTTGCTGGCCGCGATCCTGCCCTTCGTCACTCCCCTGACGGCCATTCTGTTCGGGATCGGGATCGGCACCGGCGTGGCGGCGGGCCGCCGAGATATCAAGCGCCTCCCGAGCCCCTAGCGATCCCGTCGATCGAGTCCACCGCGTGGGCGTCTTGGAGTTGGCGGGACTCGACATCGATCGTGTACACCTGCCCCGCCGGCGAAGGTACGTAGGCGCGAGTCTCGTCGTCCGAGAAGATGATCTCACCCGGTTCATCGGGGAGAACGATCTCGGCGACCCGCTCCCCCGACGCCATGGCGAGCACCGCGATCGTCCTGCTCCCCCTGTGCGAGACCCAGGCTTCCCGGCGCGAACTGTGAAAAACGATACGGACCGGCTCCAGACCGCCGCTCGGGAACTTCCGGACTTCGCGCGGGCTGCGGAGGTCGGCCACTACGCTGACCGTGTTCTCTCCGCTGTTGACGACCCACACCTCGTCGCCGGACGGAGCGACGGCCAGGGCGCCCGGCCGGCTGCCCGTCGCGACGCGGGCCGAGACGATGGTCATGCGGTTGATGACCGTCATATCGTCCGTCTCCGCGTTCGCGGTGAAGATGCGGCTTTCGTCGTCGCTCACCGCGATATCGACCGAGCCCCTGCCGCCCGTCTTCCACAGCATTCGCACTTCGCCGGTGCTGGCATCGAGTTCGACCACTCCGTTTTCGGCTTCGGTCGCAACCCATAGCAGGCGACCGCCCTCCCCGGAGGCGACCGCGCCCAATTGTCGATAGTCGCCGGGCTGAAACACCGAATGGACCCGCTGCGCGCGGAGATCGATAACAGTCACGCCCCGCCGGCGGGGGGGCGTACTCTCTCCTGTTTCCGCCGACTGCCCGCGGGCGGCCGCATCCCCCCGCGAAGGTTCCCAGGCGTAGCTCGTGACGTACGCGAATCGACCATCGGCGCTCAAGGCAAAATTCCGCGGCTCGGGGCCGGTCGGCAGGCGCGCCAGCACGCCCCCGCCAGCCGGGTCCACGAGCAACGCTTCGCTGGAGGTGGAACTCAGCACGACCAGCGACGCGGGTCCGGGCGACGTCGCCCCCGGCTGCGGGATCGGCCCCTGTTGCGCCGCCAGCGTGTGGCCGCGCGAGGCACGATCGCAGAGTACGGCGGCGGCGGAGAGCACGAGAACAGTGGATATTCGGGCCCCGAAAGGCTGTGAGATCGTCCGCACCGGCTTCCCTTCATCGCACGACGGGCACGACCTCTGCCCGGGTCTGGTTAATGAGCGGCTAAAGTGAACGTTCAGACACCCGAGGGCGCAATGCGGGCGTTCCGGGAAACCCAACGGACTTGTCATGACTCCTCGGCCGAACATTTTTCGGCATGACCTTCTCTGCGGACTCCGTACGCCTTACGACCCTGCTCGCGGACTTCGTCTCCACGAACTCCGTGAACCCGATTCTCGTGGACGGAGCGCCGGGCGAGACGGCGATCGCCGCCGTTACCTCCCGCCACATGCGCGAAGCCGGCCTCTCCGTGACACGCTACGAACCCGAAGAAGGGCGACCCAGCGTGATCGGGCGGCTTGCGGGTACGGGAGGCGGCCCCGCCCTGATGTTGAACGCCCACTACGACACCGTCGGCGTGGAGGGCATGGAGGCTCCGTTCTCACCGAGCATCCGGGACGGCCGGCTCTACGGACGGGGAGCCTACGACATGAAGGGCGCGCTGGCCGCCTGTATCGAGGCGACCCGGCTCCTGCGCGCCTCGGGAACCCGGCTCGCCGGAGATGTCCTTGTGGCCGCCGTGGCCGACGAGGAATACGCGAGCCTGGGGACCGCGGACCTGCTCGAGCGGCGCGCACGCGGGGAACTCGCCTTCGACGCCGCGATCGTCACCGAACCCACCTCACTGGACCTGTGCGTGGCCCACCGCGGGTTCACGTGGATCGAGATCACGACGCGCGGGCGCGCGGCCCACGGGAGCCGGTATCGGGACGGCATCGACGCGAACGTGCGAATGGGACGCGTCCTCAACCGGCTGGAGGCGTTGATCGAGGAACTCCAGTCCCGGTCCGGCCATCCGCTACTCGGCCCTCCGTCGATGCACGCGGCGCTGCTGGAAGGGGGAAGCGGGATCAGCACCTATTCGCCACGCTGCACGCTGCAGGTCGAGCGGCGCACCGTACCGCCCGAAACCCGGGAGTCCGTCGAAGGCGAGATATCGGCCATGCTCGAGGATCTGCGCGCGGAGGACGCGTCCCTCGACGTCACATGGTCGACCTTCTTCCATCGCGAACCCTTCGAGACGACCCCCGAGGCGCCGGTCGCGTCCTGTGTATCGCGCGCCGCACAGGGCGTGCTGGGGCGGGCGCCGGAGGTCATCGGAGACTCACCCTGGATGGACTCCGCCCTGACACAGGCGGCGGGTGTCGACAGCATCGTGATCGGCCCGCACGGCGCAGGGGCCCACGCCGACGTGGAGTGGGTGGACCTCGAATCGTGCGCGCGGCTGGCCGAGATTCTGGCCGCGGCCGCCCTCGACTACTGCGGCTGACGGGAGCCGTCACCTCCCGCGGGGATGTTGGCGAAGATGCCGTTCGGTGCTCCGGAGTTCGCCGTGATGATTTCCGGGAAACCGTCTCCATCGAGGTCGCCGACCGCGATTCCGTAGGTGGCGCAGTCGTCGCACCCGAAGCGGAACTCCTCGAATTCTCCGCGCCGGTTGAAGTAGACGGCGTTCTGTGCGCCGGCGTTCGCGACGACGATGTCGAGATCTCCATCCAGGTCCAGGTCGGCGAGGCGGACCGCGTAGCTCTGGTCGTCTTCGCGCCCGAAGGGACGGCTTCGGGCGAACGAACCGTCCCCACCCCCGAAGGACACGGCGTTCTCGTCGCCGATGTTGGCCGCGACGATGTCGAGGAGGCCATCGCCGTTCACATCGCCCACGGCCACGCCCCGTGTCTCGTCGCTGCCCGTGCCGTACAGCGTTCGGCGGTCGAAAGCGCCGCTGTCGTTCCAGTGGATCGCGTTGGCTCCTCCGTCGCGGTTCGCGAGGACGAGGTCGAGGTCGCCGTCCCCGTCAAGATCCGCGGCGGCGACATCGATCGTGGAGTCGTCCCCTGCCCCGAATGGCGTCCCTCCGTCGAAGGCGCCGGATCCGTCTCCCCGGAAGACGAAGTTCTGGCGACCGCGGTTGACGACGAGGATGTCCGTATGCCCGTCTCCGTCCAGGTCCGCCAGCGTGAGGCTTCGCGTCGAACTCGGAGCGCCGAAGATCGGGCCCGCCTCGAAGTGGCCGGCGCCGTCGTTGAAGAAGATGAGATTGCGGGTCCGGTCGTTCCCTGTGGCGATATCGAGGTCGCCGTCCCCGTCGAAGTCCGCGAGCGGGGCCGCGTAGGTGCCGTCCTCTTCGTCTCCCAACCGGCGGGCCAGCGTGAAGCCCCCGCGCCCGTCGTTGAGGAAGATTCGGTTCTGCTCGGGCCAGTGCCGGCCGTTGGCCACCACGACGTCGAGCGCGCCGTCCCCGTTCACATCGCCCAGGTGTACGGAGGCCGTGAGCCGGTTCGCGGCGCCGAGCGGTCTCAGTGGCCTGAACGTCCGCTCCTGCGCGCCGCTCAAGCCGACGGCGGGAGCCCAGGTCGACGCCAGCGGAGCGGTGGCGAGGGCCAACAGCGCCACGAAGGCGGCCTGCCCCCTGAGGATCACGTGGCGCCGGCCCACGCGAGGCTCCGGTCCCCCCGTCAGAGGTCGGCTCATCGGGCCGGGAGGGCGAACGCCTGCAGCTTCGAGTCGACCTGGCCGTCGGCGGAGGTCGCGACGACGACGAATTGGCGTCCGGAGCGCGTGCGGTACGTCATCGGGTTCCCGCGCCCCAGCCCCCCGGCCAGGTCGCCCCGCCACAGCGTCTCGCCGTGGCTCGCGTCCATCGCCTCCAGCCACGGCGTCCCGCCGGCCAGGAACACGACACCGCCCGCGGTGACCAGAGGCCCCGAGGTCGTGCCATGGCTCTGCGGCGTCCCTCCCATCGGGGGCAGATCGAGACCCGCGAGCGCCGGGTGCTCGCGGATCGCGGAGTCGTCCCCGAACGGGCGCTGCCACACGTGGTCGCCCGTGTTGAGATCGATCGCGGTCAGCGTGCCGTAAGGCGGCTTGAGGATCGGGAGTCCGCTCGCCACCGACAGGGCGCCGGCGAAGTTGGGGAGATAGTCCGCGTCCCCCGCCCCCGGCTCGGCCTCCGCGACGCGGGCGAGGAACGGATCTTCGTACGCCTTCACGAACATGTGGCCGCTGGCGGGATCGATCGCGGCGCCGCCCCACCCCGCCCCGCCGATGAGACCCGGCATCATGATCGTCCCCTCGACCGAGGGTGGCGTGAAGATCGGCCCCGTCCGGTGGCGGCGGAACACCTCCAGCGCCTCCGCGCGCAGTTCGGGCGTGAAGTCGATCAGGTCATCCTCCGTGATCCCCTGCCGCGAGAATGGCGCCGGTCGCGTCGGGAACGGCTGCGTCGGCCACGGCACCTCGCCCGGCACGGTGCTCTCCGGCACGGCCCGCTCCTCGACCGGCCACACGGGCTCGCCGGTCTCGCGGTCCAGCACGTAGGTGAACGCCGTCTTCCCCACCGCCACAACCGCATCGATCGTGCGTCCGTCGACCTCGATCGTGACGAGCCCCGGCGGCGCCGGCAGGTCGTAGTCCCAGAGCCCGTGGTGGACGGTCTGGAAGTGCCACACCCGCTCGCCCGTGCGCGCGTCGAGGCACACGAGCGACTCGGCGAACAGGTTCTGGCCCCGCCGGTGACCGCCGTAGAAGTCGTTGTTCGGGGTGGAGACGGGGAGGTAGATCAGCCCCCGCTCGGCGTCGAGCGAGAAGGGCGCCCACACGTTCGCCGAGCCGGTATAGGACCACGACTCGTCCTCCCACGTCTCGACCCCGAACTCGCCCTCCTTGGGGATGGTGTGGAAGGTCCAAAGCGCTTCACCCGTGCGCGCGTCGAACGCCTGCACGTCGCCGGGGGGGTTGTTGCGGTAGATCCGGGTGTCCGGAACGCCGCTGCCCACGATGACAATGTCCTCGAACACGACGGCGGGAGACGTGTTGGAGATGTGGAGCCGGTTCGCGTCCCAGGCGAGCCCCTCGGTGAGATCCACCTCCCCGTCGTCCCCGAAGTCGCGGATCCGCTCCCCCGTGGCGGCGTCGAGCGCGATCAGCCGCCAGCGCGAGTTGAGAAAGATCCGCCGCTCGCTTCCGTCGCTCCACTGGGCGATCCCGCGGTGACAGAAGCGGCAGCCGCGGTGGAGGTTCCCCCACTCCCACGCCTTTGGGTCATAGCTCCAGAACTCCTCCCCCGTCTCCGCGTCGAGCGCGACGACACGGCTGTAGGGGGTCGAGAGCCACATGGTGTCGTTGATGACGATCGGCGTGGCCTCGAAGGCCCCCGGCGCCACGCGTTCGCCCTGGATGGGGCTCGCGGCGTCGGGTATCGGTTCTTCTCCCGTCTCCCAGACCCAGGCCATCTCGAGCTCCGCGACGTTCAAGCGGTCGATGTCCGCGAGGGAGGAATACTTGAGACCTCCCGGATCACCGCCGTACACGGGCCAGTCCTCACCGGCGTATGCGGCCGTCGGTTCCGTGCTTTCGACGGCCCGGCTGTCGGCTTCGTCGCCGCCGCAACCCGAGAGTGCGGACCCGAGGCCAAGCGCCAGAAAGAGCACGAGGCTGCGGACGCGAAGCTCAACCACGAGCCGACCGTCAGCCATCGTCATCCACCGCCGCGATCACCTTGACCTCTATCAGCACACCGGGGCTGTAGAGTTCGGTCACTCCCACCGCCGTCCAGGACGGGAGTTCCGGCAGGAACTCGTCCTTGACCTCGATGAACGCCTCGATGTGCGCGTGCATGTCGATGTGATACGTCGTGATGTCGATGACGCGCTCGAGGCTCGACCCCGCCTCCTCAAGGACCTGGCCGATCCGGCGGAAGGTGTTCCGAAACTGGGTGGCGGGATCGGGGTCCCGATTCACGACACCGGCCAGGAAGACGAGATCCCCCACGCGCACCGCGTCCGAGTAGAGCCCGTTCTCCCGTGGCGGGTCCGGAATCCGCTCCTGCGCCGCGGCTCCCGTCGTGCCGAACCAGGCCAGGGTGGCGACCAGCAGCATCGGGGCGAGTCGTGCCCATGGGTAACGTCCTTGCGACATGGACCCTCCTGGATCGCTCGGGAATCGAGTCACGGTGAGCGAGAATCTGCGGGAGACGGCCGATGTCGGCGAGCCCACGCCGTTCACGAGTCGTCGGCTCGGCGCATCATCGTCCACATCGGGTTGTGCGTCGCGGCGTAATCGAGGCAGGCCTGCCAGTCCGCCTGGTAGAAGGCCCGGGCGCGAGCGAGTTGCGCTTCGGTGATGAGCGGCTCCGCACTCAGGAACCGCATCGGCACCGCGCGTCCGAGCGCGACGCCGACATGCCACGCGAACCGGAGGGATCGCACCCGCAGCCAGCGAACCGCGGGATGACCGGATCGCGACTCTGCCCTCACCTTCCGGCGGCGCCCCACCGCCCGGAGGAATCGGTACTGCCTGTCGCGATACGAGCGGTTGGTCGGGCGGAAGGACACATCCCCCTCCTCATAGGACGCGCCCACATAGTCGGCGATCGTACGGACGAACCGCTGCGGATCCGCGACGAGTTGGTCGAAGAACAGCACCAGGGGCCGGTGTCGGAAGTGATCCTCGAGGACGCGTATCCGCTCCCGGAAGAGGGCCGAGGATTGCGGGCGGGCCCCGGCGTCCCCCTCGAAGTCGATGAAGCGCTCGAACGGAACGTACCGGAGTTCCTTGATCTCGCGGAGATAGACGGATCGCAGCCATTCGTCGTGGCGCCGAAGGACGAGGATGGGCCGGGCGTGCGGCGCCTCGCGCGCAAACCACGCCACCGATGGCGTGAACTCCCGGTACCCCAGCTGCCGCGACACGAGAACGGGGAGATCTCCGCTCTGGGCGATGATCCTCGCGCTCTGCCCGAACCCCGTCCGCGGCACGTAGCGGACGTCGCGGAAGCGCGGGAACACACGCTCCTGCAGCCAGCGCGAGGCGGCCCTTCCCGCCCCCACGTGGAAGAAGACCCTCGGACTCATCGGCGTTGCCCCGGGCGCCGTGGTCGTGGAATCCAGCGGGGCACGTCCCGGCAGTAGTCGGCGAAGGCCGCGCCGAACGTCCGCCTCAGATCCGGCTCCTCCCTGACGACGACGAAGACGGTCAGCCACAGCCAGTAGGCAAGAGCGTATGCGAGCAACCAGGGGGACGAGAAGAACACGGCTTCCCCGAGGAGGATCAGCACGACCCCGAGCAGGAGCGGATGGCGGGTATGCGCGTACCAGCCGTCCGTCACAAGCACGCTCGGCGCCGTACCGGGAACCGCCGATGTTCGCTTGCGTAGCAGGCGCGCGACCGACCAGAGATAGAGGTAGACGCCGAAGCCCCCCGCTGCAGCCCCAAGCCAGCGGCCCTGCCCGATGTCGACGGCGAGCAGCGGGATTCCGCCTGTGTTTCGAAGGATCAGGGCCGGAATGCCGACCGTGAATACCCCGTGCAGAACGACCGCGGCGAGCGCGGTCCTCAAGACGGCGGCTTGTGACGGCTTCATCAGGATGTTCTCCTCGTGACGCGGAAGAGGTTTTCCGCGTCTTGTGGATGTTCCGTCCGAATCTACGCGGGCTGCGCCGACACCGGGACCTTGTTATCGACCTTGCGGGAGACAGCGACATGAGCTGCCGACGAGTAGTCGCGGCGGGAGTGCTCGCCGCCCTGCAGGCCATCGGCGGGGCTATCGGGGTCGCGGGCCAGTCCGCCGACCCACAGGAGCAGGACTGCGACGACCGGGCCTCCCTCCGGATCTCGGTGGTGGACGAGTCCGGCTTCATCTCGATACCCGAAGCCACCGTGGTCCTGCGCTGGACAGACGCGGTGCGGCGACCTGTGCGAGAAGCCGCCGGTCCCGACGGCCGACTGCTGCTTTGCGCTCCGCGAGACGCGGGGGAAGCCACGCTGTGGGCCGAGTTCGGAGACGCATCCAGCGAGGAGTCGGTGGTAGCCCTCGAAGCCGGGATGCCGCATGACGTGGAGCTTCGGCTTCTCCTGTCCGAGACGGGCACGGGACGGCTCGTAGGGCATGTCCGCGACGCCGGTACGGATGAGCCCGTCGCCACGGCGGCCGTGTCCATCGCCGGAGATCCCGGCGAGGTCTCGAGCAACCGGAGGGGCCGCTTCGTCCTCAGCGGCGTCCCCGTCGGCCGGCGCGAGATTATCGTGCGCCACATCGGGTATGCGCCGCTTCGACATCCGATCGCCGTGGCCCGCGGCCACACGACGGAAATCGAGATCGGTCTCGTCCCCGAACCTTTGGCGATGGAGCCGCTGGTGGCGACGGTGGTGCGGGCTCGCCGACTGGAAACCAAGGGCTTCTACGAGCGGAAATACTGGGGTGAACTCGTCAGCGGCGGCGTCTTCTTCACGGCCGCGGACATCGAGCGCCGCAACCCCGGCCGGATCACGCACATGGTCGCCGATATCCCGGGGATACGCCTCCGTAACTGTGGAGCGCGACTGAACAGCTGCAAGCTGTACAATACTCGGATACCGGACATTTCCTCGAGTGAAGGCTGCCTGATGAACGTCTATCTCGACGGCAGCCTCGTCGTCCGCAGGGGCCGGATCGCCCGCGGCCCCGCCGAAAATATCAACGATTTCGTCATTCCGGTCGAGATCGCGGGCGTCGAAGTGTATCGGGGTCCCTCCGAACTCCCGGCCGAGTTCGCGGGGCTGGAGTCGCGGTGCGGCGTCGTCGTGATCTGGACGAAGTCGTGAGATCAGATCTCGCGCAGCGCCTCCAGAAACACTTCGCCGTACTGCTCGAGTTTGGCGGGGCCGATGCCCGGCACCCGTAGCATCTCCTCGGGCGAGCCGGGACGCAGGTCGATCAAATCCCACAGCACCTGGTCGCTGAACACGATGTAGGCCGGGACCCCGCGCGCGTCCGCCAGTTGCTTCCGCAGCGTGCGGAGACGCTGGAAGGCGGGGTCAGACGGCGAGCGATCGGTCTCGACCGCGGTGGTCCGGCGCCGGGTGCCTGCCGAGCGGGTCTTCCTCTTGAGAACGGGAAGCACGTCCACGAGATCCGTCACGCCGAGTCCCGTGCACACGTCGCATGATTCGCCGCACCCCTCGAAGTCCTCCCCGAAGTACGCGAGCAGCCCGCGGTGGCGGCACGCGTCGCGGTCGGCAAGCCGGAACAGGTCGACCGCCGCCCTGCGCTTTCCCTCGCGAACCACCGGATCGTCGATCTCGTCGAGGAACCGCTCGCGCACCTTCACGTCCGCCCACGAATAGAAGAGCACGCAGTCGCTCGGGAGCCCGTCCCGCCCGGCCCGTCCGATTTCCTGGTACCACGACTCGATATCCGACGGCATGTCGCGGTGGATGACGAAGCGCACGTTCGACTTGTCGATCCCCATCCCGAACGCGATCGTCGCCACGACCACGTCGACCTCGTCGCGGGCGAACGCGTCCTGATGCTCGGCCCGCGCGTCGTCGTCGAGTCCCGCGTGGTACGGCACCGCGTCGACCCCCTCGCGCCGCAGGAACTCCGCCATTTGGTCGACGGACTTTCGCGAAAGGCAGTAGACGATCCCGCTCTCGCCCCGGTGGCGGCGGATGAGCCCGAGGATCTCGGCCCGCGTATTCCCCTCGCCCTTCTTGCGGCAGACGACCCTCAGGTTGGAACGGAAGAAGGATCCCTTGTATCCGTCCGGCTTCCGCATCCCGAGTTGGCGAATGATGTCCGCGGCGACCCGGCGGGTGGCGGTCGCCGTCAGGGCGAGGACCGGCAGCCCCGCTGCCCCGTTCGTGTCGGTCCCGGGAGCGGACCTGATCCGAGCGGAGAGGACTTCGTCTCGCAGCCCCTGTAGCGCCCGATACGAAGGACGAAAGTCATGTCCCCACTGGGAGATGCAGTGCGCTTCGTCGACCACGATCAGAGACAGTGGCGCGTCACGCAGCCGCTCCCGCATGTGCGGCCCCAAGGCTTCCGGCGCCAGGTAGACGAGTTCATAGTCCCCGCGCTCGAATCCCCGCAACCGGCGCCGGCGCTCGTCGGGCGCGAGCGAGGAGTTGATGGCCGTGGCCCGGAACCCGAGGTCGCGCAGGGCATCTACCTGATCCTTCATCAGGCTGATGAGCGGGGAGAGGACCAGCACGGTTCCCGGCATGAGCCGCGCCGGAATCTGGAAGGTGAGCGACTTCCCCGCCCCGGTGGGCATCACGCCGATGCAGTCGCGTCCCGCCAAAACCGAATCGATAAGGTGCGCCTGCCCCGGCCGGAACTCGTCGTAGCCGAAGACGTCGCGCAGGACGGATCCGGGGTCGGGGGCACGGGGCTCGATCATCGCGGGCAACATACGACGGATGTCCGCCCCGGGCTCAACGTGACCTCAACTGGCTCGCTGGAGTCTGTCAGGCTGGAGGCTGCGCGCGGGCGAGTGCCGTGGAAACCCTTTCTCTCATCCCGACGTCAGTAAAGGTTGAGCGACCTGGCCTTGCGAGGCCGGAAGTCCCTGCCCTGGAGGTGTACGATGTCGATGCGTTCCCGCCGTTCCGGCTCGAGGGCCGGCTTCCTTCTCACCGGGATCCTTCTCGTCTGCGGTGCGTGCGGGGGCAACGATGCTCCAGCCGATTACACCGCGGAAGAGCTCGAGGCGGCGAAGGCTCAGCTTCGGGACCACGCGCGGCTCCGCACCTTCGAAGCCGGCAAGCTGTTCGGCGAGGAGTGGGTCGCCCGCGCGCCCCACGACGCCGAACTCCGTGGGCTCTACGCCTACCAGTTGGTGGGCTGGCGACTGTCGAAAGAGGTCCACGAGCAGGCGGATGCGATCCTGGCGGACGACCCCGAGAATCCCTGGGGCCTCTACGCGAAAGCCTACGCACACTACGTCGACAACGAAGTGGCGCCCGCCATCGAGATGGTCAGCGAGGCGTGGGAGGCCTCTCGCCAGCCGGAGTTCGCCTTCCTCTACCTTCGGGCGTTGAGCCGGGACGACTTCGAGACGGCGTGGGAGTTCCTCGAGTCGCTCGACGAAGGAACCCGCGGGTGGCCGGAGGTTCTCCGGATGCAGGCCGAGCTGGAGTCGCAGGCCCGCTACCGGCGCGAGGATCCGACGTGGGCGGATTCAAGCCGCGCGACGTGGGCGGAGTTCAAGGAGCGGTTCCCGGACCACGTGCTGGGATACACCAGGCTGGCCAACGAGGCGTACCAAGCCCGGCGAATGGACGAGTGGACGCCGCTCATGGAAGCAGCCCTCGGACTGGCGCCGGGCTCGTCGGAAGTGCGGAGCCAGCACTGGCGGGGCCTGTGGCTCTCGGAACTCCTTCCCGTAGAGGAGCGCCGACCCGCGGTTGAAGCGAGCATGGCGGCATTCCGCGAGGCAAGCCCCGAGACGCCGCCAGGCCTGTATGCCATGGCTTCGATGTACCGGGAGATGGAGGACGAAGAGCGGGCGACCGAACTCGAAGCCCGCATCGTCGAGAGCGACCCGGGGAGCTACTACGCTTCGATGGTCTACCTCGCCGAGTTGCAGGGGAGCAACGACAGGCTCTCCGAGCTCCGGGAGGAACACGGCCCGGATTCGCCGGAGCACCGGGCCCAACTCGAAGTCGTGCGAGACGCCGTCCAGGAGTACCTGGGGCGGCCGCTTTACAGCGACACCTACAAGGGAACCGCCTACCTTACGCTCTACTTCGCCCTCAGCTCGATGGACCCGATTCCGGTGGAAGACTTCGCCGACGCGGTGCGTGGACTCGCCGAGTACGAGCGCCTCAATCCGCACATCACGTTCGGGTCGGCCCCGCGCGCGATGATCGACAACACCCCCTACGCCCTCGAGGCGGCCGACATCGTGCGCAAGGGTGTGCCGATCACATTGGAGCGATTGAACGAATCGCGGGACTTCTTCGATACCGAGGGCGAGTACGACCAGGCCCTCAGATACTCCTTGAGCGACATCTACGACGTGATCGGCTGGGCCTACTTCAACGCCGGCCGCGCCGAGGACGGGCGCCACACTCTCGAGCGGGCACTGGCGATCGCCGAGACCAACCGCGACGTCCGCTATCACCTGGGGCAGGTGTACGAGCAGTTGGCCGCCGAGGCGGAAGACGAGGGCGGCGCCGGGGCCGCGACGGAGTGGTTGGACCGGGCCGAAGACTCCTATATCGCCGGATTCGGCGCCAGCCGGGGTACGAACCCCAACGAGGCGGCGCTCGAAGCGCTCTACGAGAGCCGAAACGGGAGCCGCGAGGGGATCGAGGAGTACCTCGCCACACTCGACGAACGCGACCGCATCCGCCGCCGCGACCGCATCCTCGAATCCCGGGTCGAGGCGGCGGGGACGTATGAACCGTTCACGCTTGCGCGGCTCGACGGCGAGATGGTCGACTCGGCAGATCTCGAAGGGAAGATCGCGGTCCTCCACTTCTGGGGGACGTGGTGCGGCCCGTGCGTCGTCGAGATGCCCGAGTACCAGAAGTTCGACGAGCGCTACCGCGATGACGCCGACGTCGCGGTCCTCTCGATCAGCAACGACCGCACGAACGACGTGATCGAGGAGTACCTGGCGAAGAACGACTTCGACTTCACGGTGCTCGTGGACGACAACTACGTCGAGCGCGCCGGCGTGTCCGCTTGGCCGACCACGTGGTTCGTCGACCGGGAGGGCTACATCCAGTTCGTGAAGATCGGCACGGCGCTCAAGCTCGACGAGGAGTTCTCGTGGCGCGTGGAAGCGCTCCGCGAAGAGACGACAAGCAGCCCATGACCAGGCCGCCGCGCTGGGGGACGCGGCTCAGGGGGTCGGGCGTCGGTAGATCACGACGCCCACCGTCTCGATGTGCCGGACAAGGGGGGCGTATCGAATAGCCTCGAGGGCCTTGGCGTCGACTTTCTGCGGCACGTCGAGATCCTCCAGGTCCAGCACGAGCCGGCCCAGGGTGCGGCGGTCGTGGATGCCCCTCGTGGCGAGGTCGATGTCCGACCGGGGAGTGGCCGATCCCGTGGCGCGTGAGCCGAATAGCGTGACCGACTCGAGATCGGGATAGGTCGCGAAGACCCGCGTCAGCTTCCCCAGCAGGCCGTCGTCGAGGACGGCGCGAGGCGAGGTCGGCGGCGGAGTCATCAGGATTCCGTCTCCTGCTCCGCCAGCCGCGTCCATAGCGTCTCGAGGAGGGGCAGATATCGCCCGTGGATGTTGGCCGCGACGGTCTCGAAGGCGGCGCGATCGTATTCGTGCGCCATCGCGTTTCGATCCGTCAGCATGTCGAACCAGCCCTGGCCGTCATCGATCATCCCGGCGGCGAACGCCTCGCGAAGCACATGACGCGGCGTGACGGTCGGCAACTGAACGCCGTCGTGTTCGAGTAGATCCTTCAGGGTCTTCCACGCCAACTCGAACGTGTACTCGAAGCGCTGGATCAATCCCTCGCGCTCCAGGTCGTTCAACGACCCGGGTTCCCTGCCCGCCGCCTCGCGAAACAGGGTGAACGCGCCCGTAAAGTTGCGATACCTGTACCGCCACCGGGGCGGTTCGCCGACGGCAGTCATGCCACTCGCACGCTGCGCGCGGAGCGGTTCCTTCCACACCCCGGCACCCCCAAACGTCTGCTCATGCGTGTCTCTCCTCGCCACAGACCCTCCATAATTCGGACGCGCACCGTACGCCGCCACGGACCCGCAAACAACGTGGGGCGGCGGGCACTGTCGTCGCGAACATCCACGGAACCTCCACAGGTGTCGGCGTGCCAACTTGATGCGGTCGTTGCGAACCCCGCTCACGCTATACGCCACCGGCACACCACTCTGCTAGAAGCCCTGCGGCCTAGGCATCGGCGTCGCCACCGTCGTCACGACGCCCTCCCATGTAGAGCACTACAGCCACCAAGACGGCCTTCGTGCCTCAGGCACGTCCCCGACGAAGGCACCGTGATCTACAACGCCGCGTGACCGCGTAGGTCGAGGCTGTCTTTTCGGACCGCAATCCTGCTGCAACGCCGGTCATGAGGGCAGTGACTTCGTGTACTGCCGACCTAACCGCCTGACGGCGAATCACCAGCGGAGGAGGATCAACGGTATGCGTTACGCGACCAGATTCTTGTAGAACCTCGTAACCTTGGCGCGGAACAGCACTAAGTCGCAGGACACCTCGTAACGCTCGGCAATGTTCGAGGCCGTCGAGCCCGCAGCCCCGAGCTTGCGCAGGCCCGCGTAAGGGACCAAGGCAGCCGCTCCGCTTCCGTACGCCTCTCGCTCGACCTCCCGTTGGAAGCTGCGTGACGGTTTTCCGTCGCCGAAAACGCGCAGCTTGGACCTCGGATGGCCGAGCTTGATATGGAACAACTCCTCCATCAGCGTTGCGCGAATCCGGGTGAGGGAGTGGCTGTCGTTGTACACCACGCATTCACGTCCGTTCGGGAGCGGAACGCTCATCCCCGACCATGCCGCCGAACCGGCTTGTCGGAAATGTTCAAGATACATAGCAGCCGCCGGGATCTCACCGTGGGGCATGAGCGTCACATGGTCCAGCAACCGATACGCATCTTCGTGCCGGAGCACGTCGAGCGGATGGAGGTTGAGCTCGTCTCGGAGATCCAAGCCGTTGTGCTCATTCTCCCACTGGGTCTTGTTGGGGGGAATCAGCCCCCTACCGCCCCTAGCTCTCCTGCGAGCGTACTTCGACCGCAGCATCGTGTAGCGCCTTTACCATGGCCACGAGGGCCTCCTTGTCCTTGTCCGAGAGTCTTGGCAACGCCCGCAGGTGAACCTCGACATCGGCCAACGTGGAGCTTGCGCTCCGGGCCCCGGGTTCGAAAGCCGTTATGCTCTTCCCGAGCCATGAGGCGGCACGGAAGAGGTTGCGCGTGTCGGGGAAGTTTGCCGCACGCGATCCCCTGAGCATCCGCGATAACGTGGCTGCGCTGCAGCCGATCTCGTCCGACGCGGTGCGGATCGATTTCTCCTCCGAATCGATCTTCGTCCGCAGGTGCGTGGCCAAGAGGTCGCGATCCAGCACCGCTTGCGCCATGGCTCCCCCCTTCCCTGGCGTCTCGCCCAAGGTCGACTTGAAGGCTCACGCTTGATGCGATACGATCAACCGTGAGCGGGGATCGACCCCCGCATTTTCCGTGCCGCTAACGTTTCACGTTTGGCGCGCCCAATGCAAGTGCGCCGAAGCAGAGGGCCCCGGGCCCGCGAGGAGTAGCGATGACACCCAACGAACGCTTCCTCGAGTTTCTCGAGGACATCGAGCCGAGCGCCACCACGAAGGCCAACTCGGTCAGTGCGCACACGCGCGTGAGGGAAACCCTGCTGGCAGACGCTGAATTCGGGCCGCATGCCCAGCGGGTGTTCCTGGGCGGATCGTACAAGCGCCACACGGCGATTCGTCCTCGCCAGAAGAAGGGCGTGCTGGATCGGCCCGACATCGACATCTACGTGGTGGTCGATGCTGCGCCCCACGCAACCACGCCATCTGCCGAAATAGAACGGCTCTACGCCGCCTTGGACCGGGCGCGCACAACTCTCGGCATCACGAGGCTTAGGCGGAATCGCGTGGCGCTTTCCGTGTCGATGAGCAGCGCGGATTTGGACGTGTGCGTGCTGATCCCGCGGCAGTCCGACAACCTCTATCGGATCGGAAACCGAGAAACGGGAGAGTGGTACAGGACGGATCCGGAAGCCCATACCGAGTGGTCGGCAGATCAGAACACGCGCTTCTCGAGTCGCTTCAAGCCGATGACGAAGCTGGTTAAGTGGGCGCGACGCGAGAACCCGACGAGGTACAGACGCCCCAAGAGCTTCGCGATCGAGGGCTTCTTGGCCGCGAATCTGGATGAGGCCGAAGCGCACTACGGCAAGCTCTTCCACGCCTTCTGCGCGACGTTCGTCGACACGTATCGCATCTACCGGCTGCTGGAAAGGTGTCCGCCGCTCGACGATCCCGCAGTTCCGGGCGGGAATCTCCTCGCCAGCGTGGACGGAGCCGATTTCTGCGCGTACTACGACAAGATCAAGAGCCACAGAGATGACGCGGATCGCGCCTTGGAGGAGGAGGACCAGGACGAAGCGACGAAGTACTGGCGACACATCTTCGGGTCTCGCTTCCCCGCGTCCGCATCGGTTAGTGCGTCGACCCTGAGGCCGGGCGTCACGGTTCCGCCCCTCGCCTTCGGAGCTAGGCCGGCTGTGCCGACCGAACGCCCGGCGAAGTTCGCCTGATGGTTTGGTGGGTCGGTGACCCGGCGCGCCTTCAGGTAGAGTGCGAAGCCATCGCGCGGATCGACGAAGATTGGTTCGAAAACCCCGAATGGTCTCTTGACGAGCAGCGGCGGCTAAGGCTGATCTTCGAAATGGTGTTGCCGCACCGTCGGTTCAGGCTCGCCATGACGTATCACAACACGTTCCCGGCTTCGCCACCGAGCGTGCGTCCCATCGGCGACGCCGAGCGGATTTCCGGCCATCAGTACGGTGTCGGCGGCGAGCTCTGCCTGTCGATCCGAAGCGACAACTGGAGCCCGGACGTCACGGGTGCCGACATGATCCGGAGTGCCTACAGTCTCTTGGAGATGGAGACGCCGAACGAGGACGGCGAAATCGACCCGGCCCCGTCCGCTCACGACGTGCCCGTTGAGCTGGCCGTGCGGCACGCCGGAGCCCGCTTCTACATCGACCCGTTTTCGTGCCAAGTGTTCTTTAGGGGCGACCCTGACGGCAGCCCGATCGAGGTCGCCCTCGATCCGAGTGTCGGATCCTGCTACGTCGCACACATCCTTAGTATCGGCTCCCATCCACACAATGCCGGACCGACAATCCCGATTCAAGCACCTCCCGTCCTGAGGGAGACTCACCTCGTCTACGCCGGCCGATTCTTCATCGTCGATTCGCCAAGCACCGTCAGCCGTTCGATCAAGACCGTGGATCAGCTCCACAGGACGGTGGGCCACCGCGCCTCAACGCTGACCGACTCGAAGTGGTCATGCGTGATCCGCACGTCGGATCAGAGACTCGCGCTCTTCCTGCATCTTGGTGGATCAGACGATTTGTTGACCTTCGACACCATCTACGCACCAAGCGATCCTCCACGTTCGGGCTTGGATCGCACCGTCCTTGCCAAGAAACGCGTCGGGATCGTTGGCCTTGGCTCCCTCGGCTCGAAAGTAGCCGCCTCGCTGGGACGGTCCGGCGTTGGCCGGTTCGAGCTCGTCGACGTGGACATTCTGCATTCCGGTAACCTGGAGCGTCATGACGGTGACTGGCGCGACGTCGGCCGACACAAGGCCCAACTGACAGCCCGGCGCTTGCATCTCATTGCTCCCGACATCGAAGCCCTGCCTTGGACTACCTCCCTCGGCGCACAGGTATCCGCCGAGGAGGCCGGTAACGTGCGTGCCGCCCTTGCAGCGTGCGACCTGCTCGTCGACGCCACCGCCAATCCCGATGTCTTCAACCACCTCGCACTCATTGCCACGAGGAACGATCAGCCGCTGGTGTGGGCTGCGGTGTATGCGGGGGGCTTGGGTGGCGAGATAGCGCGGTCCCGACCTGGCAAGGATCCTTCCCCTTACGACATCCGGCAAGCCATGACGCAGTTCTACGATATCGCGGATGAACGCCCTCCCTTGGCGGCTGGCCGAGGCTACGACGGATCCGTCGGTCAAGATCGACCGCTGATCGCCACGGACGCGGATGTTTCCGTGTTCGCCGCACACATGACCGCGTACGCTCTCGATGCCCTGGTCGACCACGACCCATCGACCTATAGCGCGCCAGCTTACTTCATTGGGCTGAAGCGAGGTTGGCTCTTTGAGGGTCCCTTCGACACCCGGCCGCTAACCGTCGATGCCCCGGTGCGCAAGCCTTCGACCGTCCCGAAGGTCGCGGAACTCGACATCGCCTTCCTGAGTGAGCTTCTGGGAGAATGAAGATCAGGATCGGCCGACGGGTCGTGCACGGTATGGTCCGGGATCTTCAGGCAGCCGGTTCACGCGAAATCGGAGGCGTACTGTTCGCCGAGCAACTCGATGAGGGCCATTTCCGAATCTTGGAGGCAACGCGGCAACGCAGCGACGGGACGCCAAGTTCATTCTGTCGGGAGGGGACGCAGGCGCGCGGCGACATCCTCGCGCTTCATCACCGGTACGGGGACCGGCCGCAGCGATTCAACTACTTGGGTGAATGGCACTCCCATCCGGGCAGCCCCTTGTTCCCGAGTCCTCGCGACCATTCGAAGATGGTCGAACTCCTCGCGGATCAAGCGGGAGCAGCCAGTTTCCTCGTGCTGATGCTGGCACGTCTCTCGCCGACAGGCGCCCTGGAGATCAGCGCGCTCGCATATCTGGCCACCGGCCAGCAACTACCTTGTGAAGTCGAACTCGAAACAGAGAACGGAACAGTAATGACGGACGTTAGAGGAGCGATGTTCATCTCCTACCGGCGGTCACCGTGTCGGCCTGTTGGGGATGCCGAAGCCGTGCGAATCCGCGATGCCCTGAGGGACCGCGGCGTCCCTACTTGGCGCGACCTTGATGATCTTGGCCCGACACCAACCGAGGACGCTCTCGCGGAGACGCTCTCAAGCGAGGAGTTGGCCGGTGCGGTCATGCTCATTTCGCGGGAAGTCAAGGAATCACCCGTGATCCGCCACGTCGAGGCCCCCGCAATCCTCGATCGCTTCCGCAGGGGTGACGGATTCATCTTCAAGCCCGTGTTGATCGGGCTCCCCTACGGGCAGGCTGACTGCGTACTTGGTCGACCGGGAGGCTTCCAAGAGGTGAGCCGTTTCAACATTGACCGCATCGCGGGTGAGGAACTCTCGATTGACGACGCACGGCGAATCGCCAACGATGTATTGAAGCAGCGTCTCGCGGCAATTCGACATCGTGACCCTGACCGACCGTTCTCCGTTGGCCTCTATAGCCGACTCTCGCCGTCCTCCAGGGGATGCGTTGTTTGCCACGACTTCACGTCCTATTTCGATGGTCGCGACACCTCATCGGGAGCTTACGCAACCATCGAGGTCGCGCTTGCGGACTCGGCCGCTGCCTTGGCTGCGACGGGGAACAGGGTCCGCATCTCCGCGCGAGGCAACGCTTCTTTGCCGCTCGGCGTTCTGTTCGGGGCGATCTACTCTCCCCTTGCCTTTGACCTCGACTGGCTGCAGGCCACGCCCGGTGCAGGCGAACAGACGTGGTCTCTTGAGTGCGATCCCTCGAATGTTCGACCGGCTATCCACGTCACCAAGGGGGATCCGAGTTCGGAGGACTTGGTGTTGGCGGTGTCGGTAAGTGCCGACGTTGAACAGGCTGCCGCAGAGTACTTGGACACCGCAAGCCTCGCGCCGCGAGCCATCCTATCTGTTGCACTCCCCGAAGGACCCCTTCAGCGGGGACAGACGATTTCCCCCGAGGAGGGGCGACGGATCGCTTTGGACGCGATAAATGCCACACGAGACCTCAGGACTGAACTGCGGATGAAGCGAGCCAATCTTCATCTCTTCCTCGCCTGCCCCCTCGGCTTGGCTGTCCTACTAGGCCAGAACCTCAACACCTTCGGAGACTGCATTGCGTACGAGCACTTCCCCGATCGAACGCCCGCCTACGAGCCGACCCATCGATTCCAACCGTCCAACTTCACCTACCACGGTTGATCTCTTCCGACTACAGCATTTGAAGCTGTCGCAGAGGGTGTCGACGGAATTGGAGTCCGGCTTGAACGACGGCAAGGCGACCGGGACACGCTCCGCCGTCGTCAGTCCGGCCCGCCTGCCGCGCACGTAGGCCCCAAGCGGATGGAGGGCCGTCCAAGTTAGCACTGGAGAGCCAGAGGTGACGTACTCGACGCACGAGGCGGGCCGTCATTCATCGCCGATCAGTCCCGCCATGCGAGCCCGGCGGGAGCCAAGGAACCCCGGGGCATCGCCGCCCGGTTCGGGACTCGCCTGGTACACAATCAACGCATGGGCGGGATGCTTACCAGCGGAAGGCGGTTCGGGCGGCCTCCCCGGCGAGTAGCGTTCGCAGTTTCCGGGCCGTGTCCACAGGCAGGTAGGGAATGTCCACCCTGTGCGCGGACGCGCCTCCGCCCGCGGTATCCACCCTGAGTCTGGCCATGCCCCGCCAGCGGTCGATCGGTGTCGCCCGCAGCGCCACCACCTGGATTCGGGTGTAGCGGGCCACGGTCGTGCGGCGCCACAGCCAGCCGCTCCGGAACCAGATCATGTCGTCCTTCAGCGCCCACCCGAGGTGGTCGACGTAGCGCCGCGCGTAGAGCACGGCCCAGGCCAGAAAGGCGGCGTGGAAGGCCACGCCCCAGGCGCCGAGGGCAAGATAAAGCGGAACGGACGCGAGCGTGGCGACGAAGGAGGTTCCCCTTACCACGCGGCGGAATGCGAGCGGGGATACGGGCTCCCAGGTGACGTCCGGAGTGTCCAGTTCGGGGATCACCTCCCGCAGGAATTCTCGCACGCGTTCCCGTCGGAGTATCGGTGCGAGTCGATGCCGGTTCGGATCCGCGTTCCCCGACTCCCCGCCCTGGCTGCCTCCGGCGGTCTGGACCCCGATGGCGACCCGGCCCGCCCAGCGCTGGAGCGGTCCCTCGTGGAGCGTCACCGTCTGAACTCGGCGCAGCGGGATGGTCGCCGCGACCTGCGTCAGCATGCCGAACGTCGCGCGCAGCCCCTCATCGGACCGCACGACGCGGTAGTCGTGGAGCCGCACGAGCGTCCAGACGATCGAGAGCAGCCGCGCAAAGATCACGAAGGCGACGACCAGCCCCCCCACGGCCACCACGGCCGCTACGATACCGGCGGCGGCCACGTCCGCGGCCACGCCCCCGACCGTGCTTCCGATCCACGACTGCTCCTCGGCGATCCAGTCGGAGGCCCGCTCGAAGATCCCCGTCTCCCACGCGAGCCCGAAAGCGGCGGCGATGAGCACCATGCCGCGGTTCTGGAGCAGACCGTGGAGCAGGAGTTCGCGCGCCGGGAGATGCAGCAGCGTGCGGTCCTCCGCCGAACCGGCCGACGCGAGATCGACCGGCGTCGCCCCGGTCGTCGCGTCCACCGATGCCTCCGCGACGTCCCGCTTTCCCTCGCGGACTCGCTCGCGCAGCGCTTCGAGGGCCGGCAGAGGGAGGACGGTCAGCGTGGCCTCGGGTTCCTGTCCCCCACCCGTCTGGAGCTTGACGTCCACCACCCCCAGCACGCGATGGAAGACGCCCTGCACCGCGTCGAGGTTCTGGATCCGCGCGTAGGGAACGTGCCGCTCGCGACGAAACAGGAGTCCGCTCCGGATCACCAGTTCCGCCTCCTCGTACCGGTACCGGAACGTCAGATAGCGGACGATGGACCCCACGACGAGCGGGATGAGTCCGATGAGGAGAACGAAGCGCAGATCCACCCCGCCCAGGAAGTTGGCCGACGCGCCCCCGACGATCAGAGGGAAGATCGCACGCCGGATCTGGCCAGCGAGCGAGAAACCGATCGACAGCGGGTGGAGCCGGTGCTCGGTCGGCTCAGACGGCATCGGCGCCCGCGGGCGGCAGGAGATGGTCTCGGATGCGGAGCGCCGTCTCGTGCTCGAGTCCGTCGAGGGAGACCTTCGCGTACTGGGTTCCCGCCGTGTAGATGCCCAGTGTGCCGAGGCCGTAGCGCCGCTCGAGCGGCCCCTGCGAGACGTCGGTGTGCTGGACGCGGGAGCGGGGTACGCTGATCGCCTTGCGCCACACGACGCCGCTTTGGATCTCGATGTCGTCCTCGTTGACGATGTAGGAGGCGTGGCGGTGATGCAGGGCGGCCCAGCGGTACAGCCACCAGCCGAGAGCGCCCGTCCCGACGGCCCAGACGCCGACGATGGCTGCCACGACGCCCGCTGGGGGTCCGGCCACGCCCCACGCGACGCCGACACCCACCGCGAGCGGGAGGGAGACGCACGCCGTGACGATGCCGCCGACCACCCGCTGCAACGGGATCGACCGCGGGTCCAGCCCGTGACGGACTCCGTCCGCGACCGCGCCGGCCGCCGGGTCCGCCGTCTCCAGCTCCGTCTCAAGGCTGTGCGTCGACTCGTTCATATGGACAAGTTACGCTGATCGAGGGGTTTTCGTGTCGGCGGTCCAGGACGGCGGGAACCCATCCGGCGATCCGACGGGAGGAAGCCGTGAGTGCCGCGGAGTCGCGCAGCGACGAACAACTGCTCGCCGAGTGCACGGTCGAGACGTTTCGGGCCGGCGGCCCCGGCGGCCAGCATCAGAACAAGACCGAATCGGGCGTGCGCCTCAGGCACGGTCCGACCGGCATCGTCGTGACCGCGCGCGAATCGCGCAGCCAGCACCGCAATCGGGCCCGGGCCCTCGGTCGCCTGCGAGCGGCCCTGAAGGAGCGCGAGTACACGCCCCCACCGCGCCGCCCGTCGAAGCCCACGCGGGCCGCCCGCGAAAAGCGCCTGGAGCAGAAACGGCGCCGCTCCCTCACCAAGAAGAAGCGGCGCCGTCCCGAGTCCGACGAGTGACCGCCGCGGCGCTGTAAGGCGGCGGCCCGGCCGTGCGGGTCAGGTCGTCGTCGTGGTGACCCGCCGTGCGGGACGGTTGTCGTACTTCTCCCACAGGCTGCGGTGCTTGTTGTCCAGATCGGACGGCACGCCTTTGATGAACACCCACTCGATCTCTGTCGTGATCTCGAGCGGATCTCCATCGGTCAAGATCAGGTTGCCGACCTTGCCGACCTCGAGCGACCCCAGCCGGTCGTCGACCCCCAGCACCCGCGCGGGCGCCAGCGTCACGGCTTCCAGCGCCGCATCCTTCGTGAGCCCCCACGACACGGAGTTCGCGGCCTCGTAGGGCAGCGTCCGCGAGTCGGCGGAGTTGAAGGTCGCGAAGGCGATTTCGACCCCGGCGTCGTGCAGCACGCCGGGCAGCGTGTTCGGATCGTCGTACGCGGTGTTCTCGCCCTGCGGCAGCCGCTGCACCGGGCCCAGGATGACCGGGATGTTCTTCTCGGCCAGCGTGCCTGCGATCTCGCGCGCGCCGGTTCCGCCCGCGATGACGAGGTCCAGGTTCCACTTCTCCGCGAACTCGACGGCCGACTCGATCTCGCGCCAGCCGTTCGCGCGCACGATGACCTTCATCCCCTGGTCGAGGACGCGCGACAGGTGCTCGAGCTGGATGTTGCGCGGCACGCGGTTCGAGCCCGACTCCACCGCCTGCCTGTAGTGCTGCGCGGCGACGAACCACTCGTCCATCTCCGCGACCTGCTCGTCGAAGCGCTCTTGCGCCTGGCGGAACGACCGACCGCCGCCGCCGCCGAAGCCGCCGAAGCGCCCCCCGCCGGCGGAGAGCGTGGGCCAGCCGAGGACCATCGCCGCGGTCTTCTCGATCTCCATCTCCTCCACGGTCCAGCCGTCGAGGTGAATGAGCGTGGCCTGGCCCTGAATGCCCGATCCGCCGCCTCCGCCGAAGCGGCCGCCGCCGCCCGGCGCGGCCATCGTGTGCGTGATGCCGTTCGCACGCGCGACCGGGATGTGCTCGCTGGCCGGGTGGATCGCCGTGTGCGCATTGAGATGCGGGTTCCAGCGGCCCAGCTCGCTCGCGTCGTTCGTCACCGCGACGGCCCCGACCTCCGTGAGCCCCAGCGAGCTGAAGGCGTCGATCATGCCGGGAAAGACGTGCTTCCCTTCCCCGTCGATGATCTCGGCGTCCGCCGGGATCTCGACGTCAGGGCCGACCGCGATGATGCGGCCGTCCCTGAGTACGATCGTCCCGTTCTCGATGACGCCGTCGGCCACGGTGTGGATCATGGCCCCGCGTACCGCGAACGTCCCGCCCTCCTGCGCGGCGGCCTGAGCCGGCAGGGCAAGTGCGACGGTCCCGAGGACTGCCGCTGTCGCGATTATCGACTTCACCATTGTGTCGATCCTGTCGTTCGTAGTGTTCCCGAGGGTGTCCCTGGATCTGCGCGTCATCGTCCACCTCCCGACCGCCTGCCCGGATCCCGCTCGTCCTCTGAATCCTCGGAGTCGTCCGCCTCGCCGAGCATCTCTCTCAACTCTGCCTTCTCCGCCTCGATTTCGGCTCGCATCGCCATGTCGGCGTCGATATCGAACATGACCTCGCCTTCGATATACGTCGTGCGAACCTTCGCGTAGGAGGAGAGCGGATAGTTTTCCCACAGGACGATGTCCGCGTCCTTCCCTGCCTCCAGCGACCCCACCCGGTCGTCGATCATGAGCTGGATCGCCGGGTTGATCGTGACGGTGGCAAGTGCCTCGGCCTCGCTCAGGCCGCCCCACTTCATCGTCTTGGCGGCTTCCTGATTGAGGTGCCGTCCCTCTTCTCCGCTGTCGGAGTTGATGGAGACGTTGACGCCGCGCCGGGTCATGATCGCCGCGTTGTAGGGAATCGCCTCGTAGGCCTCCATCTTGTAGGCCCACCAGTCCGAGAAGGTGGAGGCGTGGGCCCCGTGCTCCGCCATCTCGTCGGCGACGCGGTAGCCCTCCAGCACGTGCTGGAAGACGTGGATGCGGAAGTCGAACTCCTCGGCCGCCCTCATGAGTTGCAGGATCTCGTCCGCGCGGTAGCTGTGCGCGTGCACGTAGCGCGTGCCTTCGAGGACCTCCACCAGCGGATCCATGGTCAGGTTGCGGCGCGGCGGAATCGCGTTCCGGTCGCCATCGGCCACCCGGGCACGATAGGCGTCCCACTCGGCCTTGTACTCGGTGGCCTCGATGAAGGCCTGCCGGATCACGTCCATCACTCCCATGCGGGAGGCGGGATAGCGTGCCTCCTGGCCGGGGAGGGTGGGACTGCCGGCCCGCTTCGGATTCTCACCGAGCGCGAATTTGATCGTCGGCGGCGCTCCCTGGAACAGGAGCCCCTGCGCGTCCGCGCCCCAGCGGTGCTTGATGACGGCGTTGTTGCCGCCGATCGGGTTTGCGCTCCCGTGCATGACGTGCGACGTCGTCGTGCCGCCCGCCACCTCGCGATAGATCGCGATGTCCGTCGGGTCGATCACGTCGTGGATCGAGACCATGGAGGAGACGGAGACCGCCCCCTCGTTGATCGCGTCCGCCGCGATGTGGGAGTGCGCGTCGACGATTCCGGGCGTGATGAACTTGCCCGTGCCGTCGATCACCATCGCATCGGAGGGCGCTTCCACTTCGGAAGTCGGGCCGACCGCGACGATGCGTCCGTTCTGGAACAGGACGGCGCCGTCTTCGATCCGGCCGGCTTCGGCCGCGGTGAGGATCGTGGCGCCGCGGATCAGGATCGGCTGGTCCTGCGCCGTGACCCCGCCCGGAATCCCGAGCGCGACCGCGAGCGCCAGCCAGCCAGCCCCCACCCGCCTCGTGCCGTGTCTCATGGCCTGTCTCATCGGACACCTCCCCCGGGCCGCGTGCCCGTGAAGTCCATGTTGCGCATGCCTCCGAACGAAGCGTTGCCCTCGATGCCGTCGCCCTCGACCGTGCCTGTATAGACGACTTCGACCTCCATGCCCGGTCCCATCGTGGCGGAGGCCGTGATGCTGAACTCGTTGCCGCTCACCCAGCCGTCCGTGATCTGCTGCTCGCCCCGCTCGCCCTGAATCACGCCGGTGATCGTGCCGTCCTCGGACACTTCGAGTTCGGCCGTCGCTTCCTGCGAGTCGTTGTTCAGCGAGAGGAGCCAGGTGCCGTTCATGTCGACGGCCGGCGGCTCGGTCGGCCTCGGCTCGGGCGCCTCCTCCTCGAACTTGTGGCCGTCGACGAACACCATCCGAATATCGGTGTCGTCGTCGAACAGTGGGCCATCGGTGACGACGAGGTTCGCGATCTTGCCCGCCTCGACGGAGCCCAGCATCGCGTCCACGCCGTAGATCCGGGCCGGGGCGCTGGTGAGGCCTTCGAGCGCGGCCTCTTCGGAGAGCCCGTTCTCGATCGCGGTGCGCACCTTGTCCATCATGGCGCGCGGACTGCCGGCTGAACCGCTGTAGAAGGCCCATTCCGCGCCCGCTTCCTCGAGCCGGGCCGGCGTCGTCGGCGCGTAGGCGCGCCGCTTCATCGACGAGAGCGACTCCTCGGCCTCCGGATCCGCGTCCCGGTTCCGTTCCGGCCAGTCGACGTTGACGAGCACCGGGACGCCCGCAGCCGCGATCTCGTCGGCCAGCCCGTACGCCTCATGCCCGCCGGCCAGAACCGGACGAGCGCCCGTGTCGCGCCCGAGCTTGATCGCGCGCCGGATCTCACGCACCTCGTCCGCCGGCATCACCGTCGGCCAGCCACCCGCGATGGCGTCCTGCACCGGACCGAGCGCGCGGTCGTACGTCGGCCGCGGCTGTCCGCCGGGGCTGGCCATGTACTGCGCCTCGTACTGCCGGCTGTGGTCCGCATCCAGATAGAGCTGCCGGATATAGGAAATCACGCCCATCAGCGAGCCGGGGAAGCTCCGGAAGCCGCCCGCGCCGCTCATGGTAATGCGGAGCGCGGCCGGCGCCTTCACAACCATCTCCTGCTCGTCGCCCGCGAGGTTCACAACGACCCCCTGCCCCGTGACGATCCCGTCGTCCGGCGCCACGAGCGCGTTCGTGAACCCGCCGCTGCGCCACGTCTCGATCGCGTCGGAATCGGAGTTCAGCATGTCCGCGGCGTTGAACCAGGAGTTCGTCGCCGGACGGTCCTCGGGGCTCACGGTGCGAGGCTGGTTTCCCTGTGCCACGAGGAAGGCGAAGGGATTCCCGCCCCCGCCTCCGCCGGCGGCGGGCCCATCTCCGCCCTGCGTCTCCAAACCGACCTGAGACAGGCCGTCGAAGAGGCCGGGGTAGACCGTGAGGCCGGAGGCGTCGATGACCCAGGCGTCGCCGGGGACGTTGACATCGGCCCCGACGGCCTCGATCAGGCCGTTGGCGACGACGACGGTGCCGTTCTCGATCACGGCTCCCGTGCCGGTCACGATGCGCGCGTTCTGGAGGGCAAAGAACGGGGGAGGTACCGGGGTCTGGCTCGGCATGTACTGCGCGTCGGCAGGCGCCGGGGCGGCGAGGCCGGACAGCGACGCGAGGAGCAGGCCCGGGACCACCCCGCCCGCCAGCCGGCGCGCGAGTGCGGTTCGGTTCATGAGAGGTACATCCTTCCGAATGAGTCCTATCGCGATGAAACAAGTCTCTGCGCATCTCTTCACAACACGCGGGCGTGAATCTCCGTTCAGTCTCTCCTCGGGTCAACGGCACCACAGGGGCACGGGCGCCAGGCCCGCTTCCTCTCTTCGTACCCCATTCGGGGGATACCGCGACCGGTCTGGCTGTGCAGTTTGGTGAGGAGGATTCTCAGGGCCAGTCGGTGCAATTCCCGTGCAGCTCCCGGACACCAATCTCCATCTCTGGAGCTCGACAATCACGAATCCCACACGGTGAGGCGGGCCCGCCAAGACAGTCGAATCGGGCTCGTTGGAAAGCGCCGGACCGGAAACAGTTGCGTTAGGATATGGCAAGAATGACGCGATCCAAGACCCTGTTCGTTGTGGCCACCGGGTTCCTGATCGGCACGCACCCTCTGTTCGCCCAGGAAGTCGGTGACCGCGTTCGTGTCATGACCGATGCCGGCAGCGGGGTGATCGGTAGGATCGTGGCGGTGGAAAGCGACGCATTCGACGTCAGCGTGGCCGGAGGCCAGGCCAGCTCATTCGCCCATGCGGACATCCTCCGGCTGGAACGGAGCCTCGGAAGCCGGTCCCGCTGGAAGGAGGGCCTCCTCTACGGGGGCGGCGGCGCGTTCGTTGCGGGGTTCGCGGTAGCGGTAACCCTGATCACCACGACCTGCGAGGCCATCACGGTGGGGGGGCCCGCCGAGGAGTGTGCGGATGACAGGGTCGGTTTCGCGTTGGCCTACGGCGGGGTCTTGGGCGTCGTCGGAGGAGTTCTGGGTATGGGCGTCGGCGCGCTTATCAAAGGCCCCGAGCGATGGGAAGAGATCCGGTTCGGTAACGTGGGTGTAGGGTTCCGTCCGATATTCGACCTGCGGTGGGACCGGGGTCATCCCGGGGCAGTCATCGGAGTTCGTCTCCGGCTGTAACCCCGACAAGAGCCTGAGCATGCCTGCCGGGCTGCGAGCGCCTGCTCCCCGGTGACGCTAAACTCTGGATTCCAGGATAGTTGTTCACCGGATCGACTCGTCGTCTCGCTTTGTTTGCGTTGCACGGATGCACTACCCTTGCCGAATGAAACACACTCCGGTCCCGGGGGAGGGGCTCGCGGTCGTCGTCAAGCGGGACTGCCCGACCTGCCAGCTGGTCGAACCGGTGCTGGAGCGACTCGCTCTCGAGTCCGGCGGCCTCGCCGTCCTGAGTCAGGACGATCCCGAGTTCCCCGGCTCTGTGCCCGGCGTGATCGACGACACCGAACTCGAGTACTCCTTCTTCCTGGAGATAGAGACGGTCCCGACGCTGCTGCGCTTCGAGGACGGACGCGAGACGGGCCGCGCCGTGGGTTGGGATCGCAAGCAGTGGCGCACTCTGACAGAGACGCCCGACCTGGGGCCGGATCTTCCCGAGTTCCGTCCGGGTTGCGGATCCCTCTCGGTCGAACCCGGTGCGGAGGAGCGTCTGCGCGCTCGTTTCGGGGAGACGGGGCTGCGAGCGCGGCCGGTGGCGCTGGATCCACACGCGGATGCGGTGGAAGCGTGCTTCGAGCGGGGGTGGACGGACGGCCTCCCCGTCGTCCCGCCGACCCCGGAGCGGATCCTGCGCATGCTGGCGGGCACGCCGCGGGCCGCGGACGAGGTCGTGGGCGCCGTACCGCCGGACTACGCGGAATGCACGGTCGAGAAGGTGGCGATCAACGCGGTGCTGGCGGGGTGCAAGCCGGAGTACATGCCCGTCCTGCTCGCGGCGCTGGAGGCGGCGCTCGACCCCGATTTCACCCTGCACGGGATCCTGTGCAGCACCTGCTTCACGGCGCCCCTCATCATCGTGAACGGCCCCATTGCCCGCCGCATCGGGATGAACTCCGGGCTCAACGTCCTCGGCCAGGGGAACCGGGCCAACGCGACGATCGGCCGCGCGCTCAACCTCATCGTCCGCAACGTGGGCGGCGGCCGCCCCGGCGAGATCGATCGCGCCACGTTCGGGGCCCCGAGCAAGTACACCTTCTGTTTCGCGGAGGACGAGTCGGACGAGGAGTGGGAGCCGCTCTCCGTCTCGCGCGGCATCTCGCCGGGAACCAGTGCTGTTACGCTGTTTCAGGGCGAAGGCGTGCAGGGGATCATGGATCAGGCCTCCCGCACCCCGGAGGAGCTGACCGCGTCGCTGGCCACATGCCTGCTGGCCGTCTGCCACCCCAAGATCTGCGAGTGGGCGCACGCCGTGCTCCTCCTCTCACCCGAGCACTACGCCATTTACCGGGAGGCGGGCTGGGACCGGGCGCGGATCACTGCCGCGCTGATCGAGGCCACGACGCGGCCGTTGAGCGAGGTCGCACGCGGCGCGGGAGGCCTCGCCGAGGGCGTCCTCGACTCGGAGACGCGCCGCCATGTGCCCAAGTTCCCGCCCGGTGGACTGCTCCTCGCCCGGGCGGGCGGCGCGGCCGGACTGTACTCCGCCATCCTGGCCGGCTGGCCCGGCGGCCGCGCCTGGCAGGAATCGCACCCCGTGACGAAAGAGATCGAGACATGACCGCCACGACCGCCGCGAACCCGGCGACCATCTTGCACGATCCGACCTCCGAACTCGCCCCGGAGACGCGGCCCCGGCTCGCCCCACCTCCCTCGCTGGAGGGCCGCATCGTGGCGCTCCAGGGCATCGGCAAGCTCCGCAGCGACGAGTTTCTCGATCACGTGAAGGTCCGTCTCGACGCGCTCGGGATCGAGACGATCCGCACCGACAAGCCCACCAACGCCCGGCGGGCGCCGACCGGGTTGCTGCAAAGGATCGCCACGGAGGCCGACGTGGTGGTTCAGGCTTTAGCCGATTGAGGGTCCTGCACGTCGTGCGGTCTGCACGACCTCAGAGACCTCGACGAACGCGGGATCCCCGGCTGCTTCGTCGTCACGACCGAGTTCGAGCAGGCCGCGCGCAGCCAGTCGCGCTCGCTCGGCTTCGAGCCCGCCATCGTCTGGGTCTCGCACCCGATCCAGAACCGGACCGAAGCCGAACTCGAGGCGCTCGCGGATGAGGCGATCGACCCCATCCTGGCCATGATCACGGCATCGGCCTGACCCTCGCGGACTTGCTCGCGGCGCCCGGATCCGTCTATTTGGCAGCAGCCACGACATCAGTTACGACCGCGTCGATCCAGCCAGGAGGCCGCATGCCCACCCGCCGACGATTCCTCGCCCGCCTCGGAGGCTCCGCCGCAGCCGCCGGAGTCATGACCGCCGTGCCCACGAAGTGGAACACCGCGGTCGCCGCCGCCCGAGAGTTGTCGGACACGCCGGGCACGCCCGAGGAGATCGCGCGCGACGAGGAGTTCTGGCTCGAGATCCAGAAGGCGTTCACAACCGACCGCTCCCTCGTCAACCTCAACAACGGGGGCGTGAGCCCGACACCCGCCCACGTGCTCGAGGCGATGAAGCGGGACCTCGATTTCGCGAACCAGATTCCCGTCTACAACGGGTGGCAGATCCTGGAGCCGCAGCGGGAGGGCGTCCGCGCCCGCCTCGCCCGTCAGTGGGACGTGGACCCCGAGGAAGTCGCCATCACGCGCAACGCGTCCGAGGGTCTTCAGATCCTGCAGAACGGGTATGATCTCGAGCGCGGCGACGAAGTCGTGACGACGACCCAGGACTACGGGCGCATGATCACGACCTTCAAGCAGCGCGAGCGCCGCGAGGGGATCATCATGAAGCAGTTCAAGATCCCGATCCCGGCCGAGGATCCGGCCGAAATCGTGCGCCTGTTCGAGGAGCAGATCACCGACCGCACGCGGCTCATCCTCATGTGCCACATGATCAACATCACCGGGCAGATCCTCCCTGTGCGCGAGGTCGTGGAGATGGCGCGCGGTTACGATATCCCCGTCATCGTCGATGGCGCACATTCCCTGGCGCACCATGACTTTACCCTCTCCGATCTCAACTGCGACAACTACGCGGTGAGCCTGCACAAGTGGCTCCACGCACCGGTCGGCACCGGCCTCCTCTACGTGAGGCGGGAGAAGATCCCGGAGATCTGGCCGCTGCAGGCCGCAGCCGAGAGCAGCGACGATGACATCCGGAAGTTCGAGGCGATCGGCACGCACCCCGAGGCCAACTTCCTGGCAATCGGCGAAGCACTCACCTTCCACCAGCTGGTCGGCGGCGAGCGGAAGGAGGCACGCCTCGTCCACCTGCGGAACTACTGGGCCGAGCAACTCCTCCAGCACGACCGCGTGCGGCTCAACACGAGCCTCAAGCCGGGCTTCGCGTGTGGGATCGCGAACGTCCAAGTCGAGGGAATCGACACGAGCGCGCTCCGCAACTGGCTGTGGAACAAGCACCGGATCTTCACCGTCGGCATCAACCACGCCGAGTTCACGGGGCTCCGGATCTCGCCGTCCACCTACTCGACGCTCGAGGAACTGGACCGCTTCGTGGACGCGATGACCCACGCGGTGAAGCACGGCATCCCCGCCTGACGTTCCCGCGGGAACGTCCCGCTTCGCGATAAGGGCGGTTTTTTCGCTTTTCTGCGTGCTTGTGTGACGAAAATTCTCATTCCCGGGCGCGGCGCACCCGCGGCGCGCCGATAATTCCACACACCGTCCGTGGGGTGGACTGGCCGCCCATTCGGGTCGGCGCATATGATCCGCGCACCTTACGCTCCGGCATTCGCCGGAACCGATTCCGCCCTGTGACACCGACCCGACCGTAGACCGGAGAGGAGACTCATGACCGAGACCTTCGACATGGCCTTGATCCAGCGCGGGGCCCGGCTCCGCCGCTCACCCTACTTCGAGGCCACGCTCCGCGACGGATGCCGGAGCTACACGGTCTACAACCACATGTTTCTCCCTACCCGCTATGGCGACCTGCACGCGGAATACGAGAAGCTCCTGACCGGCGTGACGGTGTGGGACGTGAGCGTCGAGCGGCAGGTGGAGATCACCGGGCCGGACGCCTTCGAGTTCACGAACCTGCTCACCCCCAGAGACCTCTCGAAGTGTGCCGTCGGACAGGGCAAGTACGTCCTCATCGGCGCCGAGGACGGCGGCATCGTGAACGACCCCGTGCTGCTGCGCCTTGCCGAGAACCATTTCTGGCTCGCGCTCGCGGACAGCGACGTGCTGCTGTACGCGAAGGGCATCGCGCTCAACTCCGGCCTCGACGTCGAGATATGCGAGCCGGATGTCTCGCCGATGCAGGTGCAGGGTCCGAAGTCGAAGGAAGTCGTGCGCCGGCTGTTCGGCGAAGATATCCTCAAGCTGCGCTACTACTGGTTCCTCGAGACGGACCTGGACGGCATCCCGGTGGTCGTGACCCGCACGGGGTGGAGCGGCGAGGTCGGCTACGAGATCTACCTGAGGGACGGAAGCCGGGGGGTCGAACTCTGGGACCGCGTGATGGAGGCGGGACGCGATCTGGGCATCTCTCCCACCGGCCCGTCGGACATCCGCCGCATCGAAGCCGGCATCCTCAACTACGGGGTCGACATGACGCTCGACACGAACCCCTACGAGGTCGGGCTCGGCTGGCAGGTCGACTTCGATCAGGAGGGCGACTTCATCGGCCGCGAAGCGCTGGCCCGGATCGCCGAGGAAGGGCCGCGGCGACTCCTCGCCGGAATCGAGATCTCGGGCGCCCGGCTCGATCTGAACATGGACCGCTGGCCGGTGCGCCTGGACGGAGAGGAGATCGGCTTCGTGACCTCCGCCGTCCACTCGCCGCGTCTCGGGCGGAACATCGGCTACGCCTTGGTGCCTGCCGCTTCAGGAGAACTGGGCACGCGGTTGAGCGTGACCACGCCGGACGGAGAGCGCGACGCTACGGTCGTGCCCCGGCCCTTCGTGGACCCGAGCAAGGACATCCCGAAGTCATAGGCAGGCGGCGAGTTCGCCGAGTTCGTGCTCCCAGCCGCCAACGTTGTCCTGGCGGTCGCTCTCGGTCCGGAACCCGCTCTCGACCAGGCGCAGGATCGTCCCGCCGCCCTCGCGTTCTGTGAGCGACCACTCGACGGTCGTGTTGTAGCCGCCGTCGAGAGGGGTCTCCGGCTTCCGGGCCCAGCGCCACACGAGCCGGCGCCCGGCCTCCATCCACTCGATCGCGATCGCGTACCGCCCGTGGTTGTCCCACACGAGCCAGCCCGTCGCCCCCTCTTCCGGCGCGAGTCCCTCCACCCGGTCCGGGAACCACGAGCCCAGTCCGTCGGGGTCGGCCAGCGCCACCCACACGCGCGCGGGGGATGCGTCGAGTTCCAGCGTCCGTTCGATCGGGGTGGGCAGATTCGAGTCTTTCGTCATGTTCTTCTCGTGGACCAGATATGGGATGTCTCTGCGGGAACGTGCTCGGTCAGTCAGTATAGGTCGTCGGCGATGGGGTGCGTTTCACACGCGGATCCGAAGTTGGCCACGGCGAATTCCTCGACTCCGTTGACGGTCGCGCTTCACGACGAATATCGTCCTCGCCTGGTGAAGACGATGACAAGACGATGATGAGATCTCTGTCGAGCCGACGGCGTGGCGGATGGCTGCTGCTGGTGCACCTCCTCCTGGTGGGCATCCTGCCCATGATGGAGGTTCTCCACGACCATCACGCAGTCACCGTCGCAGAGCTTCACCGCGCCGACGGCGAGTGCGAGCACGAGAGACCTGGGGCGGACTGCCCCCTCCTCGGACTCGGGTCTGTTCCGGCCATGCTCGCCGGCGCCACGTCGTGGTCACCTCACTCTTCGACCCTTGCGGCCTCGACGTCTCCGGCATCCGCCGCCGATCTGCCTGACGCACCCGCGTCGCCGGCGCTTCCCCGGGCTCCTCCCCGGATCTGACCTCTCCCCCCGACAGGTATGTCAGCGGTGCGGGTGCGCCTTGCGCTCCACCGCCCCTGTCACCCCGCGCGCGCTCAGGCCGCGCACATCTGGTGCATGTGCGATCACATGACCGGAAGGAGATCAGATGAGCTTCACCCTCAGTGGGCCGCTGTGGGCTGTGTGCCGCGGCCTCGCAGCCGTGCCGCTCCTCACGGCGGCGGCGTGCGGAAGCAACGTCGAGGAGGCCTCGGAGGTCGTGCTCGCACGACACGTTCACACAGACATCTACGACGCCTACCCGGGCATTCCGTCGCCTGCCGGCGATCGAGTCGCATTCGCCGACTACGCCGCGGACAGGAGATCGCTGACGATCTACGACGTAGCGACCGGCGACCGCGTGGTGACGAGGACACAAGGGGGACGGTCGCGGGTGACTTGGTCGCCCGACGGTTCGCGCGTCGTTTACATCGACCGCCAGTCCGATCGTCACGGCGTCTGGACCCTGGACCCGACCACCGGCCGGGAGTCGCGCATCGTGGACCCCGGGAACGCACGCATCGACTATCCGCGACTGCTGCCCGACGGGACCGTGACCGCGCTTCGATACGCGGGTGCCGATACCGCGTGGGTCGCGTATGCGCCGGGACCCGGCCGGTCGACATCCGTGGTCGTCGACCGCGCCGGGGGATGGGTCGCGCCTGTTCGATCTCCCGACGGGCGCGCAGTCGCATACCTTCGCGTCGCGGACGGACGCGCGGCGCTGGCCGTGACGGAGATCGCGACGGGCGAGACGCGCACGCTCGCCGCCGACCTCCAGCTCGGATGGGACCGCCGTGTGGATTGGTCCCCCGCGGGAAGTGCGCTCCATCTCGCGGCTGCGGGGATCCACGACTCGCTCATGGTCGGCTGGCGCGTGCCACTGGACGGAGGCCCGGCCGAGCGGCTGGAGCGGCCCGGCCGCGACGTGCTCGCGGTCACGCCGCTCGCCGATGGTCGCGTCGCTCTCAGCGTATACCATACGCGCACCACGGTGGGTCTCGTGCCGGTGACCGGAGGCGAACCCTCCGATGTGATACCGGCAGGTTCCACGAGCGCTTTTCTGCCTTCCTGGCACCCCGCCGGCGGGGCGCTGGGATTCATCACGACCTCCTGGCGGCGCGTCCGCATGGCCGTCGACTTCGACCTGGGCGTCCTTGGCCTCGACGCGGAGGGAAGGCCGACCGGCGCAGCCCGAGCGCTCCTCTCGGAGGCGGACGAAGACTACGGAGCCGCGTGGTCGCCCGACGGCCGGTGGCTCGCCTTCCACGGACACCTGGAGCAGAGCGACGATATATGGCTCGTCCCGGTTGGCGGGAGTGAGCGACCCACACGACTCACGCGGTTCGGACGGGGCGCGGATACCGGCGAGCCGGATTGGAGCCCGGACGGGCGGGCGCTCGCCTTCAGCAGTTACGGCCCGCCTCTCGAGGAAAATCCCGGCTCCGTGTACTCGGTCGCCGTGGATCCCGCTACAGGGCTTCCGGTCGCCGACCCTGTCCGAGTCCCGCTCGACGGCTTCCAGGGGTCCGCCATGGGAGCCCGTTTTTCGCCGGACGGCGAGCGGATCGCTTTCTACGGACGCTCGCTCGAGGACGGACGCGTCACCGTCTACACCGTGGCGGCCACGGGAGGAACCCCCACGGCCGTTGTCTCCTTTGCCAATGGCGAACCGTACAGCGCGCCCGAGTGGAGCGCCGACGGCGCGTCGCTCTTCTACTCGCGTAACGACGGCTTCGGGCCCTTCCAGGTGTGGCGGGTGGACATCGCCACCGGCGCGACGGAACAGGTGACGACCGGCGTGCGCGGCACACTGCAGCCGAGCGTGAGCCCCGACGGACGGACGCTCGCGGTTACGATGCGTGAAGCTGCCATCGAGGTCGTCGCGCTGGCCGCGGGCAGCACAGATACCAACTCGGACGGAGGGCCCTGAACAACGCTATCCGGCGAGCCATTCCTCGATCAGGCGGCGCGAGATCGAGACGCGACCCGGGAGCCGGAGGCCGATCTCGCGGCGGCGGGCGAAGTCGGCACGCTCGAACCAGCGCGCGTCGACGAGTTCCTGCCGCGCAACGGTCAGTTCGCCGCCCGTGCGTTCGGCCCGAAACCCGAGCATGAGCGATGCCGGGAAGGGCCAGGGCTGCGACGAACGGTAGCGGATGGAGCCCACCTCGATCCCCGACTCTTCCTTGACCTCCCGGACGACCGCCTCGGACAGACTCTCGCCCGGCTCCACGAAACCGGCCAGCGTGGAGTAGACACCCTCCGGCCAGATGTCCTTCCGACCCAGCAGGCAGCGGTCGCCGTCGGTCACGAGGACGATGATGGCCGGGTCGGTGCGCGGAAAATTCTCGGTCCCGCACGCCTCGCTCGAACACCGCCGCACGTGGCCTCCCTGGCCCGGCCGGGTCGGGGATCCGCACCTGCCGCAGAAGCGGTGCCCGCGACTCCATGTGAGGAGCGCGCGGGCATATGCCAGGAGGGATCCCTCGGGCTGCCCCAGCATGGCCCCCACCCCGCGGAGATCGAGGAACTCTCCCGCCCCATCGAGCGAGCCATCTGACGGCGGCTCCTCTTCCCCGCCTCTCCCGGACATGTCCGCGGCGAACAGT
>LXNI01000365.1_pt1 | contig 54335 bp, 50 predicted proteins | sample 809091 | NCBI WGS metagenome assembly LXNI01 (sample SAMN04870527, study PRJNA318959) | sponge metagenome | biome: 01000161; feature: marine sponge reef; material: water | host: Sarcotragus foetidus | place: Greece: Milos, Mediterranean Sea | collected 2013-05-29 | depth 5-7 m
ACAGGCATGCGGGGGAAGCTCGGGAATCCGGGAGGGACGCGCAGACGCTGGTGCAAATGAATGCCCCAAAACCATCTGCGAACAGCCTCATTAATGAAACAGGCCTCATCAAACATGACGAAGTAAATCCAGGTATGCCGGCCTGTTTGCTCCGCGACAGCGGCAGGGCAGATTTTGGCCCGCTGAAGGCTCTCAGGGCCAAGTTGTGTCAGCCATTCCTGGCATATGCCATTTCCTCGGCTTTCTTGAAGAAATCTATCCAATCCTCGTCTGTCAGCAGTGACGGTTCACCCAATCGTCTGGCCAACACATACTGTCGGCACATGATCTCCAGGCGTTGAGCCTGATTGACTGCACGCTGCAGATTAGGTCCACGGGCGATCATTCCGTGGTTCCCGAGCAGGCAGGCTGTACGCTCAGTAAGCGCCTCAGATGCATCCTCAGCAAGTTTTTGCCTACCGAAAGTCGAGTATGGGACACAGGGGACATCGTCGCCGCCAAACACCCCTACAAGATAGTGAAAACCGGGCAACGGCTTTACGTGGCTCGCCACCGCTACGCAGTAATCAGAATGGGTATGCACCACTGCCTGGGCTTCTGCGTGTTTTTGATAGATGGCCGCATGCATGCGCCACTCTGATGACGGCAGACGGTCGCCTTTATAGTCGCCGTCAAACGAAGTCTCGACGACGTTATCAACAGCAATGGATTCTCCGGTTGCCCCGTTCGGTGATATGAGCATTTTGTCACCGAATCTGACGCTGAGATTACCAGACGACATTTCGTTCAAGCCGAGGGCGTCGACTTTCTGGTAGTGGACAACCAACTGCTCGCGCAAGCTCATTTCATCGATGGTGTCTGCCATATGGATTCCTTGGGTTTTTCTGTGTGGTAAGTGGTCACACCTTAATTAAAAGGTAATACCCCTGTTTCCCGATAATAAACGTTAGGCTCTGCAAGAGCTTGCGCACCTCCCGCGGGGTTCGCCGCTCCATATTCCGGAAACTTCGTACCAACCCGCCCGAGCCTGGCGGCCACAGAGATCCTGCCCTCACCGCCGCCAAAAGCCAGACTGCGATGCAGCAAACTGGCATGAAATACCACGAACTCGCCTCGCTTGAGCGGCAGTGGAGTGACCCTGTCCCTTACGACATCCGGCACTTCTTTGATATGTCTGGGGATGTCCCTGTCAAACCCCTTGATTGGCGAATGCGAACCCTTGACGTACTCGAGTCGACCCGCATCCATACCGATATCGGTCAGAGCCACCGTGACGGAATAGTGATTACTGGTATCAAACAGGTTGATAGGTGCATTGCCGCTTTCGAAATGTCGATCGTGATGCCAGATGTTTTCGCCCGTACCGCGACCATCCCTGTCAAGTTTATTCTTGACGAAGAAATTGGTCCGCCAGATAAAAAGATCATTGCCGAAAAGTTCAGACACTACTGACTGCAGGTTGGCGTCGAAAAATATGTCCCTGATGCAGCTGACATCCATGTGTCTGTCTATAAACGGGTTCGGTCCAACATATTCAACACCCGTTAGTGATGCCACTTTGTTTTGCTGGCGTTTCAGTGCTTTCAGTGCCAGGGCTACCTCACACACTTTGTCGAGTCCCGATTTGTCGGCTAACTCATGAGGGCCGCTCAACCCATCCTGCTGCAGTTGCACAGCTGACATACTTTTGCTCCTGTTTGGATATGACTATTTAGACGCAGACAGACAGCGAAACCTCAGCCAACGCCGTCGACACAGCGTCAAGGCCGGTAAATCTCTTCCGGTTCTCTCCTTCTACTCGTTCGCCTGTCTGATCGATTCCACATGATAGTCGAACCACACGTCCCTGTACCTGTCAATAATAGGCTTTTTCTTGTGTCCCAGACCTTCGATCTCCAAATAAGTGTGGTCCACGCCTGCTTCCAGCAACGCCTGATGGAAATCCCGAACGGTCAACAGATGACCCACGTCCAGGGTTCCGCACCACATCTGAATCCGCAGTTTACCCTTGATGTCGTCGACGTTCTTCTTCAGCAGTTCGTAAGCATCGTTGTTGATGTAGTTCTGCCTGTCGGGACCAAGGTAGTTGTTGGGGTAGGTATCCGTTTTCAATGGGTCGAAATATTCGAGCGTACGCGGTACGCGGCCTGCCAGGTTGAACAGCGAGCAGAACAGGGCCGGATATTTCATCGCCAGCCGCGTCGCCCCTCTTCCGCCCATGCTATGGCCTTCTATGCAGCGACCCTTGCGCCCGGCAATCGTGCGGTATTTCGTGTCTATAAAGGGAATCAGTTCTCGAATGACAAGCGTCTCACTCAGGAAGCGTCCGTCGCAGGAATCCTTGAAGAACGTGCGCTGACCCCCATTGGGCAGTACAACGATCATGGCTGGCCAGCGCCCCTCCCTGATACCCGCATCAAGCACCCTGACATCGTCGAAGCCATGCAGTTCGTTGTCGCCAGCACCGTGCAGGTTGTAAATCACCGGGTAGTGCCTGTCCGCCTGTGAATCGTAGCCAGGCGGCAGGTACACGCAATAACCAACATCGGTCTTGTGCGCCTCGGAGTAAAATGTGTGATGTGTCACTCCATCCGGCAACTGGCCCGATTCGGGTTTGTTGACCCAGATCGCAGAAGGTCCACCTGGTTGCTGTGGTACTGTTTCGAGGTTCATTTCTCAAAAGACGTCACGCGCCAGCCAGTCCTCAATTATTTAATTCCAAGGATTTCGCGATACCATTTAAGTAAACTGTCCCCCGATTTCGATTTCTCTTTAAGTATACTATCCCACGATTCAAGGAGTTCAAAATGATCGACGTCCACTACTGGCCTACGCCAAACGGTTGGAAAGCCACCATCATGCTGGAGGAGTGCGGTTTGGATTATCGACTGATTCCGGTCGACATCGGGGCCGGCGATCAATTCCGCCCGGAGTTCCTGAGAATCAGTCCCAATAATCGTATGCCTGCCATTGTGGATCACGAACCTGTGGGGGGCGGTGATCCCATCAGTATTTTCGAGTCCGGTGCGATCCTGGAATACCTGGCGGAGAAAACCGGCAAGTTTCTTCCCGCTGACACACGTGGCAAGTACCGCGTCCTGCAATGGGTTTACTGGCAGATGGCAAACCTTGGACCCATGATGGGTAACGCCAATCACTTTAAGAATTACGCGCGTAACATTATCGATGATCATACCCAGCTTGAATATGGTACTAACCGTTTCGTCGGGGAGGTGGATAGACTGGCTGGCGTGATGGATTCCCAGTTGTCAGTCAATCCGTATCTCGCTGGAGACGAATATTCCATTGCAGACATTATCAGCTGGCCCTGGGCATTTTTGATCGGACAAATGCTTGGAAAGGAAATGTGGGAAAAGTTCCCGAATCTTAAACGCTGGGCTTATGAGTTGCGCGGCCGACCAGCGCTCGAACGTGGTTACAAAGCCGGTAGAGACCTGCGCGTTCAGGAGATTAGCGAGGAACAGAAGAAAGCCAGACAGTCAGTCATGTTCAATCAAAACAGTGAAAAGGTCAGGCTTGCTCGAGAGGCAGTAGCCCGGAATGGCAAAGCTTGAAATAAGGTGACACTCCGTACGTCGAACATTGAAAACAAGCAAGTTGTCAGCTATGCAGAAAACTGGAGCGGAACTGAATACCCCAGCGCCCCTCAACCAGGGTCGCAATCCAAAAAGTATCGAAACTGTGATAAACCGAACCGTCGGCATGACAACGATCGTTTCTCAGGGCGATATGGACTTTGTCATTGCCGCTGTGTACTACATTGAGGGAAGCCACAGTGGTGTGATGCCATCCTTCCTGCTCAAGGATCGATTCGCCACGCTTTGAACCCCTAATAAAGATCTCTGCGTTTTCAATCCTGGTGAATCTGCCATTGGCAAGGCGGATATGCGGATAATTCAGAGTCTCGGCATGACGCTCGTGGTCCTGTGCATTAAATGAGTCGGTAAACGCGTGTACGACGGCAATGGCCGCTTTTTCAGATTCTTCATTCATTCTGTATCTTCTGGTTTCATCCATTCAAGTCGGTGTAGTGGGTGACATGACAATGTGGCTCCAAACCACCTGAGACAGGTCCACAATGCCCGTTCTCGGGGACAGCCATGTCGACAACGCATACCGGACAATATATTGCCAGTACAGGAACCAGCGTACTGCGAGTTGCCTGTTACTGTCCATCACATTCTCACATCAAGAGTTTTGGCCAAGAGTATCAGAAAGCGGGTAATACGATGTTGTCAATACAGTTCAGACTACTGAAATAATAGATTAGTATGTAGTGTACTAACACTTAACTTTTTGCCAATATGTAATATGCATCTATTGATACCTGTTTTGAACCCTTCCGGAACACAGGGTTTAAGGTAAACAACAAATGAGAGGAAGATATGAGTAGTCTGGAGCAATATAAAGATTCACCACATTACCAGAAGATTCACCAGCAAATCGAAACACTTGGTCTCATTGAACACATGAATCATCTGGATGAATACGGATACACCGTGATTCCTCCAGACCTGGTTGCCCCCGAGGAATTCCAGGATCGCCTCCGCAAGGCCGTACTCAGGGTCAATGAACAGAGGACCGGTCAAAAGATCAATGTCGAAGATATTGAAACGACCAAACTCAACAAGGACGGCCCGGGATACGGACATTGGGCAATCCTCACTGATGACCCGGTGTTTCAGGAAGCGATCATGAATCCTGCTGCTCTTGCCATGGCGAAGTATCTGTGTGGCAACAGTGTCATGTTGAGTGACCTGCTTTGCCAGGTAAAGCAGCAGGATGACACTATGACGCACCCGTTGCACACAGACCAGCACGGTACGCCACCACCGCTGCCGCCTTATACGCAGGTCGCAAATGTGACCTGGGCCTTGACTGATTACAGGAAGGGTAATGGACCGGTAGCCATCGTCCCCGGGAGTCATTTGAAGTCGCGCTATCCATTGCCCGAAGAAGGCAACTTCCTGCGAGAGGATGCGCCGGTTAAAGCCATTCCCATAGAGGCAGACGCCGGATCCCTGATCATCTGGCATGGCAACACCTGGCATGGCTCATATCCCCGGGAATCCCCCGGTTTGAGACTCAACCTGATCATGGTAATTACTCGTGTGTATATGAAGCAGATTCGTGATTTTCGCAGTGAAACTCCGAAGGAAGTACTCGATCGCCACCCTGTGGAATTTGCCAGGCTTATCGGCGCCAACAGTGCCTATCCGTTCGTCGATGGCAACAGACCACCCAAGGACGACATGGCCTACATGGTGGCGGCGGGACGCAATCCCTGGGCCTGACCTGCTGTTGAATAATCGGAAGAGGCTTGCATGTATCAGTGATCACATGGCGAGACGCTAGTGAATGGTTCCAGGCCTGCGACTGAATACAGCGGTGACCGGATATGTCTTTGATAGACTGATAGCATACTATATGGTAGCACCAATTTGACTTGATAAACGATGTAGTCGGGACAATGAACGAAATTACTCACACAGTACCCCGGAAACCAAGCCGTGCATCCTTGAAATCACAGACCCGGTCTGCGTTGATCAAGGCGTCAATAGAACTCTTTTCGGAACTCGGGTATGCCAATACAACTCTGGAAGCAGTGGCCGAGCGGGCAAACCTGCACGTACAGACACTTTACCGGCATTTCCCCAGCAAGGAGTTATTGGCTGTAGCACCCGAGAGGGATAATCTCGAAAAGTTCAAATCCGATATCCGACTTAGAGATCCGGAACAGCCATTTACCAGCTTCTGGCGCGAATGGGTAGCAAGGAGTGCGGAAAAATCGCAGACCAGGAACCGAGAGCTGTTATTGCGACGAATACGTGGCTACATAATTCCGACCGTCACGGGTCAGGGACATGAAATCATGAATGAATTTCTCGACCTGCTGGAGAACAGTCTCGCCGATGAATTTCACCTGGATCCCAGGACAAGCCGTTACCCCAGACTCTTTGCCGCCATGCTGTGGGAAGGGAACCGTTATGCCAGCCGCAGGTGGGCATCCAATCATGGAAGAAGCGATCTGGTTCAGGAAGTCACGGAAGTGATCGACGACGTGTGCAGTCTCATGCAATTGTGGAATTCTGCCAATACACCAGCGGTGGGAAACAAGGAAACAGACCCCCGGTAGCGCAAGTTCAATGGAAAACGAGCCGGGCGGGAGTACTTGATGGAAAGGATGTCATGGCCGTCTGGTAACCTGCAATTCAGAAGTATGAGTATTTTGATTCATGACAGGCATTACGATACACATTGGTTTTTCGAAGACAGCGACAACGACACTTCAACGTGCTGTCTTTGAGAACCATTCACAGATCTACTATCTTGGCAAAATTTACAAGAGCCAGCACCCGCGACAATGCATTACGGCCGACACTTTTGACTTACTTGAGCCACTGCTGTGGAAAACGGGTCAACCCTGCGATCTTGGGGCAAAAAAGAAATTTTTCGTCGAAACACTAATACCCAGAGTCGATTCGAATAAGATCATTCTTGGCTCATGGGAAGATTTGGGACAGCAGGGAGCCGCCATCAGGGCTGGTATCGACCCACTAATGTCCTTCGAAACATCTGTGAATCGCCTCAAAGCAGTATGCGGACAGTGCATAATTTTGATGAGCCTGCGAAATCCCATCACCCGCCTGCCGTCCATGTATCTACAGCATTTGAGAGGCAATCAAAAGCAATTAGCAAGGAATTTCATCACCTTTGAAGAATGGCTGGATTCAGAAGAGGCACGGCTTGGAGGTCTCAAGGATGTCTTCCAGTATCGGGAATACGCAGAGGTGGCCATGAATGTATTGGGCGCAGAGAATGTAGGCGTTTTTCTCTATGAAGAGTTTGATTCTGACCCTGAGAAATACCTGCAGGAGGTCTCTGATTTTCTGGGCATCGATGCGAAAGAAACCATGGACCTGGCGGAGGGTCAGCGCTTGCACACTCGAATGTTCGCCTCCCAGGTAAATCAAATGAGCAAAATAAACTCGTCGTTTACAGGTCGTCTCTTGTGGCGTTTTTCCAGCGTGGACAGAAAGAAAAAATCAATCGGTTTCTCTGATATTCATAGTGTTATCCAATCTACTGTTGACGATGATGTGCCTGCTTCCGTGGAAATATCTCCTGAGATTACCCAACGAATATCCGATGCCGTACGCGAAGACAACCGTTGGCTGGTCGACAACCTGCATCTGGAATTGGAGAAATACGGATATCCTCTCTGACTGGATCGCGCTATTCTCTGGGCTCAAATTGCAGAGAGTAGAGTCTATGTCTTACGACAATATAATTTTTGAAAAAGACCAGAACATCGCGATTCTGACGTTAAATCGTCCAGAACGGCTGAATGCCTGGACGGTTCAGATGGATGAGGAGATTATTGCTGCCATTACCGATGCCAATAATGATCCGGAAATCGGCGCGATTGTCGTCACAGGGGCAGGTCGCGGCTTTTGTGCCGGAGCTGACATCAGGGATAGCTTTAACGCCAAAATAGAAAGGGGCGAAGACCGGGATGCGGCTAAACCATCTAAAAAGTATGTGGATTTTATAAGGCAGAGTAAGCCTTTAATCGCGGCCGTAAACGGGGTCGCGGTAGGTGTCGGTGTGACGCAGATATTGCCTTTCGATGTAATTCTCGCTTCGGAGAAAGCACGTTTTGGTTTCGCGTTTGTGAAGATGGGTGTAGTACCTGAAAGGGCATCCTCGCATTTCCTGGTGCAGAGGGTTGGATTTGGGCATGCCAGCGAGATGTGTCTATCTGGCAGATTGTATTCTGCACAGGAGGTACATGAAAAGGGGCTTACAAACTATGTGGTATCTGCAGACCTGCTTATGGATGAGGCGATGTCCATCGCCCGCGTAATCGCGGCAAATCCGGCACGACAACTGCGCATGGTGAAGTCGCTTCTAAGCGCCAATGGGTCAGAATGTGATTTGAGCCTGGTACAGAATCGTGAGGCTGAAGCTATTGCGGAATGTTATGTCTCTGCTGAACACAGGGAAGCAGTAAAAGCTTTTATTGAAAAGCGTGAGCCGAATTTCAAGAACCTGTAGCAGGATTACTACATTGCTCAGTCTGGACCTGTAAGTCCGGTCTGCGTTCTTTCCCAGGTCTGGTGTTGTGGCGATTCAGTCAGAGATAGACGAAAGAACGAAAAAGCACTATAGTGAAAGAGCGCTGATGCGGCGCCCACCAGTGATTCAGAAGGAGAAAGAACCCATGGCAGAAACAGCCGCAAGGACTGATGTCGGCCTTGATCACATGTGGAAAGATATTATTGATCTGGGGTTGCAGCCGTACATCGAGCATCTGGATACCAACGGCTATACAGTCATACCACCCGAGATCGCCAACCCGAATGGCCTCACTGAACGGATGCTCGAAGCATGTCTTGATATTTCCGAGCGGCGTAACGGCGAACGACCCGATCTCATGCACGGTAAAATCCGGAGTGGGGGTTCTCCAATCGGTGATGCGATGAAAGCGATACTGCTTGAGGACTCCGTGTTTGAAGAGGCGCTGATGAACCCGGCACTACTCGCGGTGTCGACGTACCTGTGTGGCTACGATGTGGTGCTGTCCTCGCTGTCTTCTACGATGAAAGGGCCTGGTGAAACCCTGTTTCGGTTGCATACAGACACACGTTTACCATCACCGTTGCCAACTCAGGCTCTCCTTTGCAAATGTATTTATGCGCTAACCGATTTCGACCGGGAAAACGGTAGCACCGCGTTCGTTCCGGGTAGTCATAAGTGGGGTCGCAACCCGGTTGACAGTGAGACCGTGATCGGCGAAGGCGCCAGTTACAAGGCTGTCCCAGCTGAAGCACCAGCAGGTTCGTTAATCATCTTTCACGGCAGCACCTGGCACGGTGCATACAATCGCACGGCTCCAGGGCTGCGTGCCAGCGTGCATCTTCTCATGGTGCGGTCGATCCTCCGCGTAACGGAGGATTTCTACAAAAGGATTCCTGAAGAAGTGCTTGCACGAAACCCGGCACGGTTCGCAATTTTGACTCAGCAAGGCGTCGTTCCAGCATACCTCGACAAGGAGGACGAACGCGCCAAGGTCATGAATGCAATGAAGTATACCTCTGCATTTGAGAGGGAGTCGGGAATAGCATTACCTGTTAAGAGGTAACGCGCACGTTGACTTCAGGGAAGTGTCTGGTTAATCCGGCGCCACGCCCCAAACGGTAAAGTTACCGCCAAGCGGCATGGGCCCGCCGGAAACGCCGACTTCGGCTGGTATGCCTGTGATCTGCCTTGCGCCTGCACGACCCTGGATCTGCTGAATGCAATCGGTGTGCATCCAGAAACGACTACGTCCTGAGCCAATGTTACCACCGCTGGGAGAGACCGGGTTTGGACCCTGGATGCTGATATCGGTTTGATAGAAATCGAGAGCTTCACCAAAACCGACGCCACGGAAGCCTAATCCTTCCAGATGAAACTGGTGAAAAAGCGAGAATCCGTCGTACATGTTTTCGAAGGAAAGCTGTTCGGCGGTAATCCCCGCGCCTTCATATATTTTGCGTCCCGTGCGCGCCGTATCGGCCTCGACCTCTTCCAGTGTTGGCATGATGCTGCGGGCAAGGGTGCGACTCGACGCGTGGTTGAGAATGTAGACTGGTGGCTGCGCCAAATGGGGAGCGCGTTCTGAGGTGGTGAGCAGATATGCGCCGGAACACATGATGGGCAGGTCATTATCGAACAGGTTTGCCGGTTCGGCGATCCAGGGGGCAGCAAGATAGTCTTCCGTCCTCAACTCCTCCGGACGGTGCTGCGCCCAATACCCTTCTGGAAAGAGCAGACCGTTACGCCGGGAATTTTCCATGAAGGGCGCCATCATGGCATGGCTTTTACCATATTTGCGGCAGTACTCATTGAACTGCATCGCGGTGGCATAACAAGCGGGAGTGCCCCAGAGGTTTGTCAATGCGGCCAATGCGGCGCTACCGGGTAAGCTTCCGCCGTCGTTGGCGCCACCATGATAATAACGACCCTCGAAATTGTTCCAGGCCTTGAGCACGAGACAGGTGTGCGTCTCTCCCTCCCCCACGGCTTGCGCCGCAGCCACGAGCGCTCTGGACATACAGTTTGATGCATTCATGGCAAATTTGATACCGGTCAATTCCGGCATATTTTTCAGCAACCAGCAGATGCTGTTTTTTGTCAGCCCGTCCAGGGGGTCGTCGCTGGCTTCCCAACGGTCAAGCATATCCTGCGGGATCGGTTTGCCACGTGGCCAGTCAGCACCTGTAGACGTTACCGGGTCGATGACAAGTCCATCAACGTGACTCGGGTCAACCCCGGCGTCGGCCATAGCCTGCCTTAGAGCGTAGATGCTGATCGCCCCAACGCAGGTTTCAGGATTGTTGTCCCAGCGCCGCGCAGTAGGTGCATGGCCGATGCCAATAGCCACGACCTTACCCCGGTGTTCCCAGACGCCAAGGCCTTCTTCGCTGCGGAAAATGTCTTCGGGAACTGCTTCGACGTATTTCATTCGACGACTCTCCATTCAGGCACTTTCTGCCCGTTGGCAGTGTCTTCGAAAATCACTCGTACCGATGTTTTTACAGGAACCTCACCAGGAGGTGTGCCGGGTAGATGCGACAACATCTGGATATCCGGATTGTCGTCCAGAGTGATGACAGCAACATTGAAGGGTTGGTCTTCTTGCAGCATGCGAACGGGTCCGTCGTGGACTACACCGTAGCTGTAGATGTAGCCGCGCCCGCTCATTTCCTGCCAATCGAATTCAAGTCCGGAACAGCCGGCGCACTTGTCGGCCGGTGGGTGCTGCAAGCGGTCACAACTCGTACAATGTTGGATTACCAGACGATGTTCGTTCGCAGCAGCCCAGAATGGCGCCGTGAGGTCGTCCGGGATTACCCCTTGCTTTGGCATATAAATTCTCCCAGCACAGTAGCATAATGTAATCAGGTGATGCATGTCAGCTCTGAACGGGAGAGTACAATGCAAGAACATGGTCTGGTCGCTATCGTCAAGCGGGATTGTCCTACCTGTGTCCTGGTCGCGCCGGTACTGCAGGAAATTCTGCAGCGTAGCGATTTGAAGATTTATACCCAGGACGACCCAGGCTTCCCTGAAGGTATCGAAGGTGTTGCCGACGATACATCATTGGATGTGTCCTATCGCCTCGGGGTGGAGATCGTACCAACCCTGGTTCGGTTCGAAAATGGCGTCGAAGTCGACCGCACCTGTGGTTGGGATCGCGAAGCCTGGGAAAAAATTGTCGGCAGCGATGACCTGGGCCGGAATCTACCGGCCTTTAAACCCGGTTGTGGCGCCTTGAACCAGGAACCTGACCACCTCGCTGAACTGCGCATTCGCCATGGCGATACACCCATGACCTCCCGGCTGGTGTCCCTCGGCGCCAGGGAAGACGATATCGAGGCTTGTTTTGAGCGAGGTTGGACCGACGGCTTGCCCGTTGTGCCGCCAAGTCAGGAACGGGTCCTCGCAATGCTGGAGGGAACTACCAGAGAGGCGAACGAGATATTGGGCTTGATGCCGTCTAACCTGGACACCTGTACGATCGAAAAAGTCGCCATTAATGCGGTGATGGCGGGCTGTCGGCCAGAATACCTGCCCGTCGTTCTGGCGGCGGTCGAGGCGGTCCTGGACGAAGACTTTTGCCTACACGGCGTTCTGGCCACGACCCGATTCGTTGGTCCTGTTGTCATCGTCAATGGACCCATCGCGGAACAAATCGGCATGAACGGCAAGGGCAATGCATTGGGGCAAGGCAATCGGGCCAATGCGACCATAGGCCGGGCCGTGCAATTGGCAGTACGTAATATCGGCGGTGGTAAGCCGCAGGGTGTGGACCGCGCCACCCTGGGCAACCCGGGAAAGCTCAGTTATTGTTTTTGCGAAGACGAGCAAGGGTCAGCCTGGGAACCGTTGACGGTAGATCGTGGACTACCCGCCGGTACAAATGCTGTGACAGTGTTTGCCGGTTATGGTTTGCAGGGCATCACCGACGACAAGGCGCGCTCTCCGGAGGAACTGGTGCAGACATTCGCCACCAGCCTGCTCGCTGTCGAAAATATTCACATGTTTCCCGGTCCGGATTGTCTGTTGGTCATTTGTCCGGAGCACGAGCGGACCCTGATGCAGGGTGGCTGGGACAAAACACGCCTGCATTCAGAAATTATGTCTCGCATGCAAGTCCCGGCCAATGGCGTCATGCGCGGCACACATGATATGGCGGTGGGTGTGGAGCCCAGGATGGCTGGCAAGATCGTATCAAAACTGGTGCCGGATGGTCTGTTGATCGTGCGGGCTGGTGGTGGTGCTGGCAAATTTTCCGGCATTATTGCAGGATGGACACCGGGCTCGCGCGAATTAAGCCGGCCTGTCACTAAGGAGATCAGGAAATGAACATACTATTGGATCCAACAGGTGAGCGGGAGGCAGTGGAGCGGCCGCGCCTGGGGCGGCCGAATTCCCTCGACGGTTTGACCGTTGGCATTCTGGATATTTCCAAGTCACGAGGCGATATCTTCCTTGAACGGGTAGCGACATTGTTGGAGGGCCGCGGCATCGCTATCAAGCGTTACTGCAAGCCCACTGCGGGGCGCACCGCACCGAAGCAGATAGAACAGGCGATCGTCGAAGAGGTCGACGTAGTTGTCGAAGGGCTTGCCGATTGAGGCAGTTGCACGTCGTGCTGTACGCATGACATGCGCAATCTGGAAGGCAGGGGCATCCCCACAGTCGGCGTCGCCACCACAGAGTTTGTCGAGGCGGCAAGAGTGCAGTCCAGTGATCTGGGATTTGACCCCGCCTATATCTGGGTCCCGCATCCCATCTCGGATCGTACGGATGAAGAATTGCATGCCCTGGCCTCAGCCCATGTGGATGAGATCGTCGCCGCCCTGACCGACCAGGGCTGGATTTAAACCGACCCAGGCGCCTTGACGAAATATTCACCTGCATTGTGGACGACGTTTCAACTGGATTCAGGTAAATACATTCGATTAAAATCCTGAGTCTTATTCCTTGCTTTGCGGAAATCAATGTCAACTATCAGACTCAATGACGAACAGATGCGTCGATTCATCTGTGATGGTGTGCTGGTACTTGATAGCTCCCAGGATAAGGGTCTTCACCAGACCATTCTCGACAAACTACAGTGGGTCAATACCCATGACAGTCAGGTTCGTAACAATATTCTTCCCCGGGTCTCCGAGCTTCAGCAGGTTCTGGATTCACCATCCATCAAGGGAGCCCTGCAGAGCATCCTCGGCGATGATTACATGATGCACCCGCATAGACTCCTGGTCCCCAGCGAGCCGCTGGAGCCTGAGGAACGAAACATCGAACTGCAGGGTCATGAAAACGGACCACCCGTAGGAGAGGGATCCAGGAGTGCTTCGATCTGGCACAAAGATAAACTCGGACGTACCCGATATCACGTTCCCCGTGTTGTCTTTTTATTCTATTTCCCCCAGGACACACCCGTCTCACGGGGACCTACCCGGGTCATTCCCGGTTCCCAGTATCACGATCACATCACGGAAGCAGACCACCCCTTTGCTTACGTGCCTGACCATCTGAAAGCTGGTAGCTGCATGCTGGCCGCTATCGATATCGAGCATGCCGGGATGAGCAATCTCACTGATCAAACCCGCCATATGGTCAAGTTCAACTTCCTGAGAACACGTAACCCGCAGAAACCGAGTTGGCATGGCGGGACCGGTGACTGGGAGCCACCAGGTGAATACCTGGGGCGCTATGAACATCACGAGACCTGGTCCTATGTGTGGGACTGGATGCGAGGCTGCAGGAAAAGCGGTTTTGTGCCCGCGAGTGACATCGACCATCACATCTCCAATCTCAATTGTGCAGACCAGCAAAAGCGTCTTGCGGCAATCTACTCGCTGGGGGCGATGGGTGAACCTGCCCTGGAACCTTTGTTGTCCAGCCTCAAGCGTATCGAAGGCAAGAACCGAATCGAGTCACCATACATAAAAAATGCAGAAGGCAAAATTGTGCTTGATGGTGACCCCCATGAAAGACGCTGGAACTATGGAGCATACACGGTACAGGATGAAGCTTTTGCACTTGGATGCCTGGGAGAAATCGCTGTTGATTCACTCATGGCGCTGTTAGACAACGAAGACCCCTGGATCGTAATCAATGCCGCCTTCGCACTGGGAGAAACAGCCAGCATGGCGGCCCGTGCCGTCCCAAGGCTGTCAACTCTGCTGAAGAGTTCAAACCATCGCGTGATTTGTGCGGTCCTTGAGTCCATCGCTTGCATCGGCAGCAATACCATTGCTGCCCTACCTGATATCACCAATCTGCTATACACGAGTCAGGAAACCTGGGAGCAGAATGAAAAACTGGATTTTCTCGTTGCAGACAACATTCATTTCAATGCGATCTACGCGCTACTCCTTTCAGACCTGAACATAATGGATATTGAAGATCTACTGATCGATCTGCTTGAATCGCCAGCCACCAACGTCGGCGTGCCCGCGTTAGCACTGGAAATTCTGATTCGCGGAGGTAGTCAAAAGGGCACTCGCCACGCGATAAAATATCTACAAACCCATCGTTGGGACGATACCAGTTGGCCGGAATGATGAATCGCCAAACGATGCCATAATAGTGACACAATCCAACTTTCATTTACTCGTGTAGTTCCTCAAGTGCATGTCCACCTGGAGTTCCAGCAGGAGGTCAGCATCGTCCTCTTTGGGTCATGGTTTAAATGGTTCGACTGTCTGATTAGAATAATGCTGCTAACATGTAATGGTGATTCACCCATGAGCAAGATGATCCAGATTCGAAACGTGCCGGAAGCGCTTCACAAAAGACTAAAGTCCCGTGCCACAATGACTGGTATGAGCCTGAGTGACTACTTGTTGGCAGAGATCGAAAACCTCGCTGCATTGCCTACAGAACAAGAGTTGAGGCAGCGGATTTCCGGCTCTGACCCATTCGATATGTCAAATTCCTCAGCGGAAATCATCAGAAAAGACCATGACGCAGCGTGACGAGAGATCAGCGTCTTGCGAAAGCGCCACGCCTGGGTATCGGTGTTATCGTGCCGTGATCGGTCAAAGTCGGTAATGAGTGGGTTGAATGGAGACGAAAAATAATAGTGTGACCGTTATCCATGTGTGAGTAAACGATTATTCAGGCACTTCTCTCCGACCCCATTACTCTTCGGGTCTTTACCCTTACCCAAAGCTGCGCTAGAGTTGAGAATCATTTTGTTCGGAGAAGATTGGTGAGCGAGCAGGTCGATAAAGCCAACCTCTGGCGGCTTGAACCCTCTGGTCATAAAGGTTAGTAACAAACAACACATGTCGATGATGCAGTCGCTTGAGAACGTATTCCCCATCACGATGATATCCACCCCGCGGTACGAACTGACGACTTGTAGTCAAGTAGACCGCGTTGAGGACGTGATTCGTGACACCCGAAAAGAGGACTACGATCACGTTCCCGTAACACAATGAAGAAACCCGAGATCCCCATGTCATCTTCGCTGTTGCCGCAGCAAAAGATCGTCGGCTTGGCCGACCTTATCGAGCGTCCGGAGCCATTCGACAGTGTCGTCGGCTTTGATGAGAAACCTCCAGGTGTGGAATACTCAAACGGTCCATCGAAACCGCATTATCTGGGGCAAGTCGAATGGTCCTGGTCTCCAATGCATGGAAGCGTCATTGCCTACTACATTCATAGGGCGCGGCGCCATTGGGTCCTTTGGCAATATCGGTACGATGACAACTGGGAAAGTTGGGAGTGGGAACCGGTGGGTTACGTGCCGCGATTGCAGGTGAGCCAAAAACTGGCTGCCTTTCATCTCATGATCGACTACTGGCGTTTCCGCAAAACCGAGACCACGCTGGACCATTACCATTGGATCAACAAAAGCGGCGAGCTCAACATTGCCGAGTGGCGGACAATCGGTCTTCTAGTCTGGCCAGAGATCGCATCTCAACCACCTAACCAGGAGCAATAAGCTCCCGATTCCAGAAACCTGAGCCGGAAATCGGCACTCCGAAACGGATATACATGAACTTTTTGTCAACGCCAGGCCTGGTGCACTGGTTACCGGTCCCATTTGGTTTCTGGTAAGATCATGGCCGATCCTCTTCGGGGTTACCGTGCCTGGTGTGCATTTCGCCCAGGAAGACAGCGCTGACCCTATTGGCGAATCTGTTGCCGAATGTTACGAGAGCCTTTAAACAGGAAAGACCATGGAAGTAAAAGACCATAACGCAATTTTTGTCGGTGGCGCATCAGGTATGTGCCGCGCAACAGCTGAATACTTCAGTGAGAAAGGCGGAAACCTCGCGATACTGGATAGACCCAGTTCCGATGGAGCTGTAGTCGCTGCCGAATTGGGCGGCACATTTCACGAATGTAATGTGATGGACTGGGAAGGCACAGAGGCTGCAATCAATGCAGCCGTTGAGGCACTTGGTTCAGTGCATTTCTGCTGTAACTCTGCAGGTGGCGGCCTTGCCAAGAGAACTCTGACCAGGGATGGACCTCATCCCCTGGAAGAATTTCAACAAGTGATCGATCTCAATTTGATCTCAGCCTTCAACATTTCCCGATTGGTTGCAGACAAGATGTCGCAGAACGAACCCAATGAAGAAGGAGAGCGGGGTTGCATCATCAATACGGCGTCCATCGCTGCGTTCGAAGGTCAGATCGGACAGGTGGCCTACTCCACTGCGAAGTCAGGCATGGTCGGTATGACATTCGTCATGGCAAGAGATCTGGGCAGTTTGGGCATCAGAGCCAATGCAATTGCGCCGAGTCTCTTTAATACGGGATTAACCGCCGGTATTTCGGATGAATTTGCCAATGCACTTGTTAAAGATGCGGCCTTTCCCAAAAGAATGGGTATGCCGCGTCACTTCGCGATCCAGGCAATTGCCATTTATGAGAACGCCATGATGAACGGAGGCACAATCCGCGTCGATGCGGGTCAGCGATTTGCCCCCAGATAGTGATGTGGCGCGCGTCTGGAGATACACCAAGGGTTCCTTTGCAGATTGAAGGTCGCGTCAGAGTAAGTCACGGTTGGTATATTGACAATGTCAGCTCGGTGATTACACGATAATGCCTCACATTGGCCGACATCAGCGGTAGCCCGGATTCTATCGCGCTTGCGGCGATGAGCGAGTCCGCCATGGTCAGACCATGAGACAGCGCGTAGTTCTCAATGTAAATGCTTGCTCGATGGCTGATGTTTTCGTTCAGCGGAATAATTTTCCATTGATGATCGTGGATAGTTCTGCGGAACAGCCGGAATTCTTCATTGTTACGCATACCCTGGACCATTTCCATGTAGGTGACTGCAGATAGTTGGACTGAATCGAGTTGCTCAATGGCATTGTGAGCTGAGGCCCGACCTCGAAATAGCCAAATGAGTACATCAGTGTCGATCAGCATCGCGAACCTGACGTATGTTCCGGACATAGGATGCAACGTCTTCTACATTTTCACGGTCTGCCCAGATTCCGAATACGGGGAAAGTTGACGTATTCTTAAAGTCTGGTTCTTCAATTCTCGATAGTCGCGCTCTCGATTTTCCACGATAGGTAATGGTCACCGGCTCACCACGATCCGCACAATCAAGAATCTCACGCGCACGTGTGCGCAGTTCCTTAGTACTAACCTTCACTATTCCACTCTCCTTTCAGACTAAGTGTCACTTTAAAGTGTACACTCATAGGGCTCATGTGAAAACTACTCATACCAGCATATCGTGGTGAAATGCGTCAGTTTGTGCGAAATAGCTGATTAATCCATGGTTTTCTCATCGAAGGGGTGTGCGGAATGCGACTTGCCAGGCAATACTCGAAACAAAAGAATGGAATCGGGGATTCTTTGCGTGTTGCTCGCGATTAGAGTGGCCTCTTGATGTAACCTTTGAAAATATTTTCTACATCGTCAATGACTTTAAGGCTTGCCGCCAGGACGGCCTCATCATCGTTCAGGACATCTTTACCTGTATCCAGACCTGCGCAACGCTTCAGGGCAGCCTCGTTACCACTCCATAACAGGGACGCAACCAATCTGGGTAATTGATCATGTTTTGGGTCCAGTTGAAAATCCATCGCCAGATATTCTGTCAGGATATCTTCAAAGCCCGAATAGACAATCAGAAGAAAATTGTTATTCATCATCGACGATGCCGAATGTAATTGCGGTCTTTTATGCTCCCACCCAAGAGGCGCCAACCCAATTACTGCGCGACTTATGAAGCCACGCCAAATCTGAAAAGTTGATTGATCCCTGGGGGCTGCTTCGAAGCGTTCCCTACATTGTTCTATGACAAATTTCGCCGCCTCAATGGCGAGATCATCCTTGTTTTTAAAGTGACGATACAGGGTCTGCACATGCAAACCGGTTTTGGTCGCGACATCATCCAGTGTGGTGCCTTGATACCCATGAATCGAGAAAAGAACTCTTGCTGATTCAATGAGCCGTTCACGGTTGATTTGTTTCTTGCGATTTCTTTTAGGGTATTGGATTGTCAATGATGTTGCCCTTCAGACTATGATTCCCTGATTCCAACTCATTAATTACTGAAGGCTCAGTTCCATAACTGTTATAAGACTTTTATATAGAGATAGTCAACTATCTCAATAGTTTTTTTATTTGTCAATTTGAGATCGGGCTTTATCCAGATAGCCAGACTTGCGATCGGTTGCCAGTCGAAAACGTTGGGTACGCGCCTTAAATCACCAGGTCATTCAGTGAGATTGCGCCTTCAAAAACGTAGAATCCGGTACGCCAGTAGGCGTCGAGGAAGTCCTGGTGCACCCTGTGGAATGGCCACTTGCTTCGAAAATCCGATTATTCATCACGGTCACCACGGATGTCGAAGTACCAGGTTGCAGGGTGATAGGACAGGGTCCAGCGGTTATCCCAGCCCCAAATCCCATGCTCCGGAACACCGCGAAGGTTGCGTGCTATCACCACGGGCTGCGGGGCAAGCCCGATAGTACCAATAGTCCAGATATTCCTGGCGCTACTGGCGAGGAGCTTTTTACCGACTTCGATCCGATGCGCTGGATCGACGGTAGTGTACATTACGTCCGCCCAGCGCTGCAGCTCACGCATTACGGCTGGGGGTTCTGTGCCCAGCCGACCATCCGTCAGGTGCCAGCGAGCCCAGTGGTTCCAGAGTGTTTTGTCCCAACTGCTTTCTATCGGCGCCCACCAGCCCGGGCTTATGGGCAGCATGATATCGGTCACCCGGTCCGCGTGCCACGCGTTCATCTGCATTTCATTGGCCTGGGCGCGGGCAGACTGAAGGCTTTGATCGATAATCTTCAAGCGCAGATCAATGCCGATCTCACGCCAATACATACTGACCAGTTCCATGGTGATGCCCTTGGGTGTCTCCCAGTCCATGAATTCAAGTGTGATCGTCAACTGCGATCCATCGGGATATTCCCGCAGACCATCACCATCGACATCAGCAAGCCCGAGTCCATCAAGCAGGGCGTTGGCCCGAACCGGGTCGTACTCCGTGTATGCGGTGGCAAACTCTGGCTCGAACATAAGGCTGCTCGGGTGTGCCGTGACCTGGCGAGGTGTACCACGACCGAAATAGATGATCTCGTTCATTTCATCGCGGTTGATCGAAATAGACAGGGCTTCACGAAAACCATGTTCCCAGTACAACGATGCCAGCCGCTCGTCGTCATAATTGTAGTTCGGCTGAATAACAACATCGGCAGAATGCAGACGGTTCCAGATGAGCACACGGATGTCACCGCTGCGCTCGCCCAGTTTCAACAGTGGAATATCCTGGGTCTTGAGTTCGTAAGCAGAAAAATCAAGCTGGCCAGTGGCGGACATGGCCGCGATCACTTCCTTGTTGTCAATTTGCCGGGACTCAATGGCATCAATGTACGGTAACTGCTGACCAGTTGGATCAACTTTAAAATAGTATGGATTACGTTCAAAGCGCACCACGGTCGGTGTACGTTGCACGATCCTGTGTGCTGACAGTGTGGGGGGTTCTGAGCTCTCCTCGACGAGTTGCTGCCGGAGAGCGGAGTAGAACGCCATCCACGTTATAAATCCCATACTGCTGAGCTTGCTGTCCAGCGTTTCACGGTCCACATAGTAAGGATGAAAATTCCTGAAGTAGTGAGCCGGGAACACCATAAAATTACCATACTGGGCCAGATAGTTCTCAATTAACGGTCTCGGCTCTTCGAACTCATAGTAGAAGATCAGATCTGAAACCTTTACCGCCCTACCGTCTTCAATGATTCGCAGGGTTACCGGCGCATACTCTTTGTTCAGCAGGATATCGTTGAACACAAATAGAAAGTCGTCGCTGGTCAGCGGCACACCATCGGACCACTTGATACCTTTTCTAAGCGTCAGGGTGATACGACGGCCATCGGGGCTAACCTCCCAGGATTCCGCAAGATTCGGCAATATCGTGCGCATATCCGCTGAGATCGTCAGCACCGGTTCCTCGTTGGGAAAGGTCAGCCACTCATTGGTTGTAATCCGCGCAGTGCCACCGTACCGGCCAATTTCCGCCAGCGGCACGACCACTGCCGGATCATCCGGAAGGCGTTCTTTTAAAGGTGGTAAATCGTGAGAATCAAGCACCGGGCTTTGCGAAAATTGCGTGATGCCAACCTCACTGGCAGTTTTCATCGGTTCATACCAGGCGCGTGGCCAGGTTTCATCGTCAGCAAAACCATAGCAGGACAACACCATTAAAAGAAAAGTGAGGAACCGAACTGCCGATACACCAAATGTAGTAGAATTCAAGGATTGACTCATATTCAAGAGCGCATTCTTGGTAGCATACATCCCAAAACGCAGGATATTAAACAGGAACAAGTTGCTTATCAAACTTCGCTCAGTTGACGCCAACGGGACCTGATCAACCCCGGACGGAAATCATTGGCCTGGTGTCTTCGCCGGGATATTATGATCTGCTGGTCTTGACACTTTCCTCCGCCAATAATTTAATGGGCTGTCTGCGTTCAATCAATTCTACTATCAAAAAGCTTGACGAGTGCTCTTGGAATATCAGCAGTTGACGGCAAAGGATGCAACACCTTTAACACGAAAACAAGACTCAAACAGACACATCAGGACCAAGAGAAGTAAGCGTAATGTCGAAAACAGATCGTAATCCCCGGGTGCTTCAAATCGAGCCACCTGAGCACCGGTTCAATTACCTGATCGCACCGAACGGTGATTGGTTAGCGTCGGCAGACGGCTCGACGATGCACCTGCAGGGGTATGTCGACGACCAGGCGATCTGGAATATTGATGACGGCGGCTTTTGCCATGTTGCCACTGGTTTAAAGCTTGAAGCCACATTGACTGAAATTGGCCGCCGATGTCAGCTACGATTATCCGGGACTGATGTCGCAGCGGATGGCACTACAGGCGATGCATCGGATTTCATCATTGGCCAGGGTCCGGAAAAACTTCCATCTCAGTATCTGAAAAGTCTTCAACAAGACGGATACGTCTCATTGGCTTGCATTCTTTCGGCCGAAATCGTCGACGGGCTTCAAATGGTGGGTTGTGTAGAGGAATATGAAGGCAACAAACCAGGAAAAGATCACCCGATTGCGATGGATGCATCTGTATTGCAGGCGACGATCGAGCCAGTTAGTCTCTGGTTGACTCAGCAGTACATGCAACACTGTGATATTCGTCTGGGACATCCGCCATCAGTCACCTCCTTACCACCCGATGATGGTAAAAGAGAAGTCCCGGGATGGCATACGGATTATCCCTATTTGCAAGGTACCGGTGATCGGATCGGTGCTTCGGGAAACCTGGTGCTGGGGATGCAGTGCAATACCTGTGTATCAGATTTCAAAGTAGAAAATGGCGCAACAATGTTTAAGCTGGGTAGCCATCTCGAAGAGGCGGGGCCATATACAGAATGGGGAGTTACCAACAACACCGTTATGCCAGGTCACCGTAAAAAACATGGTTTACCCTACAGCGGAGAAGAAGCAACGGTAATCGAGGCGCCGGCGGGATCAATGGTATTGTATGATGCCCGGACCTGGCATTGCGCAGGACTCAATCAAACGAACAGGAGAAGGGGCGCCATGATTCAAGCCTTTGTCCCCGGCTACATCATGCCGTTTATGGACACCAGTGCTGCTTTTAAGGCTTTTCTTGAAAGCGATGTCATCAACGATGTAACCGAGCGTCAGCTCCTGGAACTTGAGAAGCTGATGCTGTTCGAGATTAACGGACCGCGAGGTCAGCATGCGATCACGACTGATGCCGACCTTACCCGGCGCGTGCGCGCAAGGGGAACCTCTCAAGAACTCAACTATTGACGCAATTTATTCAGGAGCCAATGTTTTGCCAGATAATAACCGCCATGCTGCAAAGGATAATGCACACCCTGATCTGTCTGAGTTAGCAGGCGGCATCGCGGTCATCACGGGTGGTGCTTCGGGCATCGGATACAGTCTGGCTGAAACTGCGATTGATCACGGCTTACATCCTGTCATTGCCGACATAGACCTCGAATCAATCACAACGGCGGAGCGGAGTCTTCAACAGCGTGCGAAGCAAGCTGGCGTAGAGGTATTCGGTGTCCAGGTTGATGTTTCTTCAGAGCAACAGGTAGAACAGCTCGCCAAGTCTATTTCTGCCCGTTTCCCTGTAAAACCAATTTCGTTGCTGTGTTGTAATGCTGGTGTTGGCGCCGGAGGCAACGTACTGACGGCCAGTCACCTCGATTGGGATTTCGTGTTGGGGGTTAACGTGAAAGGCGTTGCCAACTGCGTGCGGGTCTTTGTTCCTTTGATGATGTCACAGCAGGGGCCGGGATCGGTTGTGATGACCTCTTCCCAGGATGGTCTTTGTGCCGCTCAAGGAGTCTATGGCGTATCTAAACATGCCTGTGTGGCCTTGTCGGAGGCTCTCTACCAAGAGGTTCTTGGCCGCGTGTCAGTACATGTATTGTGTCCAAACCTTGTCGCGACCAATATCTTCAAGTCTGAACAGCACCGTCCGGAACGATATGGTGGGACATTAAAAAAAGTTAATACAAATCAGAAGCTGGCCGATCGGTTAAAAACATGGGGTATGCCAACGTCGACTTGTGCCAGTATGGTTTTTGACGCGATTCGTTCAGGGAATTTTTATATTCTGGCAGAAGCTGAAAACGACCCGGGACACATCAGGCGGCAGGTGGAGGTTCGCATGGATGCCATTTTAAACGGTGGCAAACCTTATCGTCCTCACAGTGAATTAATCTATCGGGTAATAGGCCGGAAATACCCATACCGTAAAGAAGCTGAATATGACTGATAGACAGTCAGATACTTAGATGGAGGTGTTATGTTTGGGGCACAACTGGTAAACGAAAACGCAGACTGGGACGAAATTTCTGCCGTGGTCGAAGTGCTTGAAGCTGGGCGATGGACCAGTGTTTATGCTTACGACCATTTTATTCCACCCTGGAGTCATACCAACGAAGTTAACGATTTTGAATTATTCGATACGCTGGAGGGATGGTCACTGCTGGCCGCAGTTGCAGCGGTGACGAAAAAGCTGGAGCTGGGTATTCTGGTATCCGGCAATACCTATCGCAATCCGGCTCTCGTCGCCAAGATGGCCGCCACTATCGATGTTGTGGCCAAGGGGCGGGTCATACTGGGTTTGGGCGCCGGCTGGAACATCCGCGAACACGAGGCTTATGGATGGGACTTCCCGTCGATGCGTGAACGTTCAGATCGTCTCGAAGAAGCCTGCGAATTGATCAGTCTACTGTTCAACCAGGAAGAACGGGTCGATTTCAGTGGTCAATATTACACATTAAAGCAAGCAGCTTTTGCGCCTAAAAGCGGTAGCAATGCCAAAATTCCCATCATGATTGGTGGCACCGGTGAAAAACGTACGCTAAAGACATTGGCTATGTACGGAGACATCATGAATGTCATCGCCAGTCCTGAACGTATACGGCATTTGTCGCAGGTATTGGCAAAACACTGTGATGCGATAGGACGGGATGCAGCAGAAATCAAGAGAACAGTCCATGTTCCGATCTCGATCGTCCACGATGAGGCCAAGGCCAGGAAATTACGGGATGGTAAGGACTGGTCAATGATCGGTCCACCTCAGTTTGTGATCGATCGCATTGGAGATTTTCTGGAAGTGGGCATTACAGAATTCATCCCTCAAATCAAACCTCAACGACCAGAACTTTATCAAGAACTGGATGAAGAGATTTTTTCTGCATTTGATTAATTTTAATTACACAAGATACTACAATTCAGGTTTCACCAGAATTTTGCCCTGCTGTTCAGGATTAGCCAAAACTTTAAAAGCATTTGCCAGGCCATCGAAACCGGTTTCATCAGTAACCAGTTGGCTCACATCGAATTCTCCACTGCTGATATGGTGCAACGACTGTACAAATTCTTCCTCCGTATAGCCCAGCACATACTGTACGGAGAGTTCCTTGTTGACGGCGATCAGCGGTCTGCTGTGGTCCATACTGATACATATCCCAACCACGACAATACGTGCATTATTAGGTGCGCCGACGAATATCTCATCCAACATGCCGGGTACGCCAACGCATTCAAAGTAAACCACATCCTGGGGTTTTGTAAGCGGGGCATAAGTATAGGCAGACTTATCTTCGGGATCGAAAACGACATCGGCGCCGACCTTTATCGCCAGCTCTCGTCGTTTCGACGAGTAGTCGGCAGCGACAATCGGTGCAATACCTCTCTGCTTCAGGGCAATGATAACGGCAAGACCCACCGGCCCACAGCCAATCACCAGGGTTGCTTCTGACCCGCGCAGGTTTGCCTTGTTTACGGCATGATAGCCAACAGCCATCGGTTCAGTGAGTGCTGCAAGGTCAGCATTTAATCCACCGGGAACCGGGGAAATCAGCGATTCTGACAGCAACATGTATTCCGCAAAACCACCAGGAGCAGCTTCTGAGTAACCAATAGGCACAGGTGGTGTTCGCCTGAGCATCGGTATGGAACATACCCTGGCGCCAACAGGCAGGCTATGTTCTGTGTGCGGCCCATAGTCGACAATCTCGGCACAGAATTCATGGCCCAGGACGACGGGATTAAATGTAGTGAGCTTAAACGCGCCACCGGATTCACGGCTTGTTCTAACAAAATCATCGAAATGGCGGGCGGCATGCAGATCGGAACCACAAATACCGCATGCCAGCGTTCGAACAATCACTTCGCCTTTTTCAGGAATTGGATCCGGTAGATCAACGGGTGTCAGAACACCCTGTTCCATGGTTACAGCGCGCATGTGTTTCCTCCTATGTGATATTCATAGCGGCGCCACCTCAACGAAGTTGATCGCCTGCCTCCAAAGGTAACACCGGGTTTTGCCAGGGTATAATCCCGCAGGTATGCCGTATAGCGTACAGGTCATTTTAATTTTCCGACCAGGTGATTGCTTCCTGGTAAATCATATTTGTATAGTCAGATATAAACAAGTGAAGTGCAGATCCTGTATCGTCACTATAAAACAAGAATAATCCCGCCACTTTGGCAGCGAAAAACGTCATAAACCTTATACAGAGAACATATAAAAGACCCCTACCCCCCAAGGATAAATCAATTTTCCCAGAGTATCCGGACATCAGGTGTTGTCACTGGCAGATTAGTAGTTTAGACTTGCGTGTAGTCTGATACTATTAAGTTGATATCTCACAAAATTGTGGGTAAATTGTATTGTCGGAATTGATCTTTTCACCGAAAGGGTCATTCAAAAAATTTGATTATGACTATTAAGGGAGTGGGGAAAATGCTTAACACTATTATCAATCGATTAAAAAAAATCTTTGTCCTGGGCCTTCTGCCGATGTTTATGGTCTGTTCGCTGAATGCTGCAGAGCCAGATACGTCCGCAAGAGCCGAAGGCACCATAGAAGAAATTGTCGTAACGGCCACGAAGCGGGCTGAAAATTTACAAGACGTTCCAATAACGATTAATGTTTTAAGTGGAGATGATATTGCACTCCGGGGACTTGAGAATGGTGATGATCTTGCGCGTTCAATTCCAGGAATGATAAAAACAGGTCAGGGGCGGGAACTGGACTCCAGCTTTCTCATCAGAGGCATAGGTACCGGCAGTAATCCGGGAACGGACCTGACCAGACCGACCTCGGTTTACCTTGACGATGTTCCAATTACCAGTAATAACGCGGGTACCCAACCGGATTTCCGGCTGTTTGATATCGACAGAGTTGAGGTGTTAAAGGGTCCGCAGGGAACACTGTTTGGCGCAGGGACGCTCTCGGGTGTTGTACGCGTTATTGCTAACAAGGCAGACCCCTCAGCTTTCGACTGGAGTCTGGGTTCAGAATTTGCTTCGACCAGTGGTTCGTTTCGGCATCGATACAATGCGATGGTGAATATTCCGTTCAACGATAGATTAGCGCTTCGAATTGCCGCCTCCATCCGGGACGAAGATGGTTACATGAAAAACATTGGCGCCAATTATAGCAGGGCTGACGGCGACCCCTACGACCTGTTCGCCCCTGAAAAAGAGAACTCGAATGCGAACAAGGATGAAGGCGTAAGAGCATCTTTATTTTGGGACGTTAACGATAACTTTAATGCGACGGTGAACTATTTGTATCAAAACATGGATACGGAAGACTTCGATGTTTTTGATCCCGAGCGCGGAAGATTAATAACAGGCAGCTGGCTCGCGCACGGTATTGAATCCGTATTTGAAAATTATAACCTTACACTTAGTTATGATTTTGGGTTTGCGACCTTAACTTCGTCAACAAACAGCTATGAATTTACCAGTGAAACCGTTATCGATCTCAACCAGATCATATTTAATAACGTATGGGCCTGGCCATGGGCGATGCACAGAACCGACCAGCACGAGAATTTTGTTCAAGAGCTGCGTCTGGTTTCCAGCGGTGAATCTCGTTTCAATTATGTTGTGGGCTACTTCAATCGTGAAAGTGATAATGATTTCGATTGGATCCACTTTACCGCACCACAGTTTGCCGAAGACAGGAATCTCGTTGGACTTATGGATAGATCAGACCGTACCTGGGAAGGGTTTTCGGATGGCATTAAGACCGCATGGTCTCAAACACCCTCGAGACAGAATAACGACACCGACGAAGCATTTTTTATCGAGGTGACTTTCGATATCACCGATACCGTGACTGTGGCTTTGGGCGCGAGATCCGGCGAGGTGTCGCTTACTGATCGTCGGGTTCCCCAGGGCGGCGTAGAAGGTAGTACATTCGGTTCCATGATCGCTACCGGAGTTGCGTGGCAGACCGATATGACCTCGGATCAAGTACTTACAATTGTTCAAAATACCGAAACATATGAGCACGAATCAGAAGACGTGAACACCCTGAAATTCAGTGTGATGTGGAAGGCTACAGATGAGATAAACCTGTTTGCATTGGCTTCCGAAGGGTTCCGAGGATCGGTAGCAAATCCTGGCGCGCTCAGGAATGGTGGCGTAAGTTTATCTGATCCCACGGATGTCGTGATTCCACCGAAATCCAACGGTGACGGGCTATGGAATTATGAGGTAGGCATGAAAAGCATGTTTCTGGACGGAGCGTTAAGTGCGAATGTGTCTCTCTTTCAGATTGACTGGGAGGGTTTCCAGTTCTTTGCCCGGCGCAGGTCGGATGCCTCGGGTTTTACCACCAACGTGGGTAAGGCTGTTTCGAGGGGAGTCGAGGCCGAGTTCGTCTACCTGCCCAATGCCAACCTGGATTTAGGGCTTAACTTTTCCATCATTAAAGCAGAGATTGATCAAATCAGCGAGGTAGAGTCGTTCATGACGGGTGGCAGCGTTGGCGATAGACTGCAATCGCCAGAGTTCAGTGCGGTGGCTTTCGCTCAATACTCGGCGCCTTCAACTCTCCTGAATGGTTACGAATGGTTTATTCGAGGAGACATACAACACGTGGGTGACGTGCCTAACTCGTTTCCCAATGTTGCAGGAGGTGGGGGGATTTCACCTAACGCCACTTTCGCACTGACGGATACCTACCAAAACGTGAACTTCAGTATTGGCGTCTCAAATGAGAATTGGCGTGCGACGTTCTTTGTAGAGAATCTCCTTGACGACGATGGCTCAATAGCGATCGACCAAAACAATACATTCGAGTTCAGCCACAGGGGTTTAATTCCAAGGACCCTTGGTGTACGACTGTCTTACAGAGCTTTATAACTGTCGTTCAGGTAGCGCTTCCCGGAAGTCCCGGGAGCGCTACCATTTTTATCTGATCAAGTGATGGTCTCTCACGCCATTCGGCGCCAGGAGGCTGTCCGAGCTGACTCCTGGTGTGACGGACCCGGAGCTGTACCATGCTGAAACAAAGAGTGGCCATGGCAAGGATCATCTTACAGGTGATTGGCATACTGATACTCATCCCCGTGGTGATTATTGTGACCTTACGTATCGACAACATGAATGCCGATGGCCCATCGATCTTGTTCCCTGGTGGTGAACTCGTTTCCGGTGAATTGCATTCCGGGACAGACCCGGATTGGAAGTTTACTGACGATATTTTTACCATCGAGTTGCAACTTAATGTCCCAATGGCATCTCGCAGAGTTTTCATTATGGAATACGATGGCAAAGTGTACGTACCCTCTGGTTACATGAAATCATTCCTTGGGAGAATCTGGAAAGACTGGGCTTTTGCTGCCGATGCAGGAGATGGTATGGGCGTAGCGAGGATTGAAGGTGTCCGATATGAACGCAGGTTGATTCGCATCAAGGAAGGGCCTCAAATCAAAGGCATCGCTGCAAAACTGGCACAAAAATATGCTGGGGGTGCACCTGGCGCGGCTGATGAAATTGAGAATTCCATCAACCTGGGTGAAACGTGGATCTTTGAACTTGCACCGGGGGATACATAATGAATACAAAAAATTACCTGATCCTCTGTGCAGGTATAACCGTTGTGCTCGTACTCGGTATTCTCTTTGTACCTGCCTTCTCAGATTTCATGGAGCAGGTCATGTTGCTGTTTTTATCCACCCAGGCTCGATAACCCGGGCAGTCGCGGACGGTAACAGAACCGATCAATTCTCACATGGTCTATCATTTCTGCATGACTTGAAATACGGCACAGATTACCAGCACTTCGGCTACTGGAATAAATTCGGCAGACCCAGTGCCAGCACCGACATGTATCTGTCGCCTTTCCCCGATTTACACCCGATTTCAATACCAGTAAACTGTCCCCCGATTTCCCTTCCTGTAGGCAATCACACTACAGGCTGATCATTCCATATCCACACGATGCGGGGGTACCATTGAGCGACCGTCCGAACATCCTCATCATAATGGCCGACGACCTGGGGTTCTCCGACCTCGGATGCTACGGCGGTGAAATCGAGACCCCCAACCTCGACAGTCTCGCCCAACGCGGCCTGCGTTTCACCCACTTCTACACCAACGCCAAATGCTCACCTTCTCGGGCATCGCTCCTCACCGGGCTCTATCCCACTCAGGTCACCGAAAAAGGGGATGGTGGTACGCTCCACGCGAGAAACAACATCACCATCGCCGAGATGCTCCAATTGGCTGGCTACCGGACGTTGGCGGCGGGTAAGTGGCACAATGGCGAAAGCCCGGAGCGTAGACCTGTCGCGCGTGGTTTCGAACGATACTGGGGATTGCTCAGCGGGTGCAGCAACTACTTCAACCCGGGCGACCGCAGAGACGGTGAACCGGAACCGGGACGCAAATCCGATGGAGACAGTGACGTACGTCCCTGGTGCGATCACGACACCGTCCTGCATCCCTTCACTCCATCCGATCCGGACTTCTACACCACGGACGCTATCGCAGATCATGCCATTGGGTTCCTTGACGAGTGCGGCGAGGACGAGGATCCGTTCTTACTCTACCTGCCTCATTGCGCACCTCATTTTCCGCTCCAGGCGTGGCCTGAAGACATACAAAAGTATCGTGATCGATATGCTGCAGGCTGGACGGAAATCCGTCAACAGCGATACACCCGACTGCTCGACCTTGGGCTTATCGATCCACGATGGGGTCTACCCGCGGCTGACGAGCGCTCGGACGCTTCCTACGCGAATCTTGGTGAACATGCCGTCGAAGCGATGGCGGTCTACGCGGCCATGGTGGATCGGCTTGATCAGTCCATCGGTCGCGTACTCGACAAAATTCGCGACATGGGTAAGGAGGAAAACACACTGGTGTTGTTCCTGTCCGATAATGGAGGATGTGCGGAAGAGATCCACAACACGCCGCACCTGCCTCCGGGCACAGTAGACTCTTACCAGACGATTGGTGCGGCCTGGGCGAACGCCAGCAACACGCCCTTCCGGCTGTTCAAGGACTTCGACCACGAAGGCGGCATCGCCACCCCCCTGATTGCCAGCTGGCCGGCCAGAATGAAAGGTAGTCGCATCATCCACGACATTGGCCACCTGATTGACTTTCTGCCCACGTTTGCGGAACTTGCAGGCATCGAAATTCCTTCCCGTCATGAAGGTCGAAACTTGCTCCCGCCTGAGGGTCGCAGCCTGGTACCTCTCCTTAAGGACGAAACTACTGCCGCAGAGGATCGCGAGCTCTACTGGATCATCGGCGGCGCCAGGGCCATGCGGAAAGGCAAATGGAAAATTGTGACCGAGGGTCCCGAGCGTGTTCAGGCCGGCATCCCCGTTCCCGGCGGTCACGAGTCGTGGGAGTTGTATGACATGGAGTCCGACCGTTGCGAACTCTACGACCTGGCGAACCGGCATCCGGAACAGGTCGAATCCATGTCAAAAAGTTGGGATGCCTGGCACGCACGATGTCTCGCGGACACGGGAGCAAAGTAAGCGCCGACCCGGTGCCGGGAAAAGTCTGACAATGGAAACGTCCGGGAAGAAGACGGCGGGTTGTCTGTGATGTTATCGTGGACGAACGCGAGAGCGGATAAATGCAGTTCGTTCCCTGGTGGGAGGATGAGAGTTGAGATAGTTGATCAGGGATCCACCCCCATTACCGGATCGCTCATTCATGTCCGATGATTCCCGATCCGCACTTTCCCTTTCTTCGTCGGAGTCCTCTGATCGGGCCATGTGGTGGTCTTCAAGTTTTTCCAGAATAGTTGCCAAATACTCCGGTGAAATGCCGGCTTCCAGCAAACGGTCTACAGCATAGTTATCAGCCTCGCGTTCAAATTCCCTGGAATATGCGCCCAGCCCGACAGCTACCGGTATCGTCAACAGCAACTCACCGACACCACCCAGATCGCCAGTCACGACGGTCAGAAACACCAGCCAGGCAGAAGCCCGGATTAATTTCTGCTCCACATGCCGCAAGTGTGCATGGCCATACTCATGGAAGTAGACCGCCAGCAGTTCTTCATCGGTTTCAGCCAACTCAATCAGATCGTCGGTAATGACAACCGTGGTAGCACTCAATGCCAGGGCATTGGCGCCGATGGTTCGAGTACTGCGAAACTCAAGTTGCGGGATTTTTTCGAAAGATAAAAGATAACGCCGCAACTCCCGCTGGCGGCCGGTATCGATATTCGAGGAATCCAAATCCAGCAACACGTGATTTATGGTCAGATTCGCCATCTGCTGACTGATTTCGGCCGGAATGGTGTAAGCCAGTCGCGCAGCCCCCGCAGGCACTCCCCAAATCGCGAGTCCGGCTAATAAAGTCACCGACAGCAACAAGGCAACTACCACCGTAGACATGCGCCGTTGCACACGTTCGGCCCAGCCTGGCCCCCCGGGCAGGGAGCGCCACAGAGTTCTCACCCCTTCATAGTCCAGGGTAACGAAACTTTGCTGGTCTCCCCAGGTAATGCGGGTTGGCGTTCCCGGCAGGGGAGCGGTAACTTTCAACTCCGACAGATTGATGCTGATTTGGCTGCCATCCTCCACGGTGACTATTGCGGATACATTTCGTATCGTCAGGGAACCGGGTTTCCCCTGGCTGCGTGAGCCGTCAAAATAAGTGCCTTGCAAAGCCGTCATATTCCAATACCAAGGTCAAACGCTTCTCCCAGTTCTTCGCCACGCGCGGCAATATTGTCGGATTCCCGCGCCGTGAATGCATTCAGGTCCTGTGCTTCAATCCATAAGTTGGATTGCAGATAGCGAACGCGCCGCACGGCGGCCCACGGATAATAGATTCCCAAAGTGACCAGGGTGAGCAGGAAGTTGGTCAACAGAATCATTACATAGACGTGTAGGCTGATGTTGTTTCTCAAGCGATTCTCGACAACTTCGATATTGTTGAATACGAGCCGGAAATACAGCGCCTGATAGAGAAAAATAATAGCAATATAGACCAGCATGAAAATGGCAATAGAAATTGCCGGCAGGAAACCCTGTCCATTCATACCTATGGCGGCAGACAGGAGCCCATATATGAACATCACACAGAAATACAATATGAATGTGGCGAAGAATGCACCTACACAGATCAATGCGATGCGATAAAAACCCCCTGAAGTGGCGGTCGAGTATGAATGAGCCTGGCCGAATCGATGGTGGTTGATGTTGTATTGATTGATTTTATATCTGGCATGGGGATAACCGAGACCGAGCGTTACCAGCGCGAACAGCAGCCATAAAAAATAGGGCTTGTAAGCTTGCAGGATGGAACCGTCAAATCCGAATCGCACCCCGCGCCATATGGAGTTGTTGGCATTGAATCGAAGCGCAGCTACGACGATTACGGGTATACACATGAACAGCGTAAGACCCAGAACAAATCCCAACAATGGACTGAATGCACCCGCCAATGAGTAGATCAGTAAAAGTGCGACAGCAATCAGTCGACCCTTGAGAATAGCGATGGGACTGGCAATGTAATCAAAGCGATCCCCTGCCAGTTCCGTGTTGCCATAGAAGTATTTTTTTGTTCTGACTTTCGCCCAGGCGGAATATATGCCCAAAGTCAGGATGGTAAACAACAGGTTGACGATCCATATCCGAAAGTAGTCGGCGCCATTGCCGTGAAACACGAACGGTGTAATAGAGCGTTGTGTAGCTGAATCTGTAGTAACTGTAGTTTCCTCCATGGAAATTCCTATAGTTTTCTTGTATGACCGATAGGCGGCAAAACGCCGACGGTACTTTATCACACCAACAGGGATACCCACCAAAATCCGGGATTACCGGGAAACTACGTTTCGACGACTTTGAAATTTTCGTTGCAGCCGTTAGCATATGCCAGGAACAAATTCTATACAGGGTGTGTTGTCCAGGAGGCAGAAAATGACCATCGAAACCCGATTACTGGGACGTACCGGGGTGCAGGTCAGCAACCTGTGCCTTGGCGCCATGATGTTTGGCATGCGGACCGAGCCTGAAGACTCCTGGGCAATGATCGATAAAGCGATCGATAGCGGGATTAATTTCATCGATACTGCCAATGTATATTCACGTGGGCGAAGCGAGACCGTTACCGGTGAAGGATTAAAGAGAAATGGTCACCGTGATCGAATTGTCATCGCTACCAAATTCCATGGCGCCATGGCCGATGATGATCCCAATATGAGAGGCGCCAGTCGACGCCACATTCTGGCCGCCTGTGAAGCAAGTCTTAAACGTCTGAAAACGGACTATATCGATCTCTATCAGATCCACCGGCCGCATTCAGATACAGCTATTGATGAAACGCTGCGGACCCTGGATGATCTGATCAAGCAGGGGAAAGTGCGCTATATTGGCACCTCTACCTTTGCCTCCTGGCAATTTGTTGAATCTCTCTGGGCTTCGGAAAAACATGGTTTGAATCGTTTTGTTTGTGAGCAGCAACCCTACAACCTGCTCGACCGGCGCGTTGAGCGGGAGCTGATGCCGATGGCCAGGACCTACGGTGTTGCCACAATTCCCTGGAGTCCCCTGGCAGGTGGATTGCTGACCGGTAAATATCAACGGGACGAGCAAGCACCCCAAGGTACTCGATATGCAAGTCCGGGTCGAGAGCACAGAGTCAATGACCGTGTATTCGATGTTATCGATGACCTGAAACCGCTTGCGAAAGCAAAAGGATGCCCGTTATCACAGTTCACGCTCGCCTGGGTGATGTCACAACCTGGCGTGACCAGTCCCATAATCGGTCCGAGAACAATGGAACAACTCGAGGACAACATCGCCGCAGCTGATGTTGAACTAACGCAAGAGGATTACATCGCGATTGACCAAATCATACCGCCGGGTCAGATGGTCTCACCTTTCTATGAGGCGGACTTTGGTCCCCACCGGTTTCGGATCTGAGAAATCAGGGAAAATCATGAAAAACTGCATTGGGTCACGTCGTTATCAAAGTCAGTGATATGGAACGCGCAAACCGTTAAAGCTGTAAATCCAAAAAAATTGAGTTGAGGAGGGAGACCATGACTGATCAGCAGTCCGACTTGGTGCAAGGAGTCTGATGCAATGGTAAATCAACAGGAATCCCAGGCGCGAATTGTTACTCTCAAGCGTCCAGAACATCACTACGTACTGCTGATTACAGACGATGGCAGCATGCTCGGTCTAAACAAAGACGGTGATCCTGCTCTGTTCTACGAAGCTGATGATCGTGTAATCTGGGATCGAACGGCAATAGGCGTAAAGCACATGGCAACCGGCAAGAACGTAGCAGTCGATATCGGAAATGACGTCTGCACTTTGTCGGTCGGTTCAGATGAAGTGTACTTCCATATCTGCCATGGTCCGGAAAAACTTCCTTCCGAATATCTTGAACACCTGCAGCGCGAAGGCTGGGTGTGTCTTAACTCTATCCTTCAGCCGGAGATTGTCGAACGACTCGAACGCGTCGCCTGTACGGGTCCATACGAACACATGGAGCAAAATATGGACATTCCCAAGATCTGTCAGGACGCTGCCGTCTGCAGAGCAGTCGCGGAGCCCATATCGCTCTGGGTGCTTCGCGAGTACCTGCAGACGAGGGATATACACCTGGGGCACCCACCTGGTTTCAATGTTCTGAAACCTGAAACACTGGCGCAGGCAGGCCGGCGCTGGCATTCTGATATTCCGTATATTCCATCGACGAGTCCTCAGCCCGTGTTCCCTCGAAAGGGACCCCCCAAGGCCTGCAACCGTAATACCTGTGTGTCGGATTTCACCCACCAGAATGGCGCAACGATGTTCAAACCGGGTTCACACCGGGTTGATTCGGGACCCCCGGAAGAATGGAACAGAGCCCTGCAGGATGATGAACTGCCTTACAGCGGACCAGAGGCCACGGTTCTCGAGGCTCCCAGTGGCAGTATGTTACTTTATGACGCAAGAACCTGGCACCGTGCCGGCTTCAATCGCAGTGAACATAAACGGGCAATGATGGCACAGAATTACGAGACACCAGATGTAGTACCCAAGAGGGATACACGGCCTGCCTGCGAGAAATTGCACCGATCACCGGTCTATCAGGAACTGAATACGAGGGAACAGCGCGATATAACAAAACTCCTGATGAACATCGCAGCAAGTCAGTAGGGGGAGCTTTGCTGGTCATCCCCTCAGTGATCTTATGCCTGGCGCCAATCGGTGCGATCGTTTACCTGACCCGCAAGCAGGCTTCGCAAGAATAGGTTAACGGCTATACGTCGCAAACTGCATTGCGGGAAGTTAACCACTTCTGATAGATTGACAAGCTGTAAGAAGAGGTTTAATTCGACATATACTCAATGAGTACAATGAAAGTAAAGATTCTTGATGGGGTTGGTGCGGAAATTACCGGTGTCGATATTGCCGCGGGTCTTTCCCAGGCAGAGTTTGCTGACATCAAGCGCGTCTTTGCAGAGCAGGGGCTCATCTTCTTTCGGGACCAGTCCATTGATGAAAAGCAGCATATTGAATTTGCCGAGCGGTGGGGGCAGATCAATATAAACAGATTCTTTACTGCACACGATAACTACCCACAGATTGCCATGGTTACCAAGGAGCCGGATCAAACGTACAATATCGGCGGGAGCTGGCACACAGATCATTCTTACGACGCTGAGCCTGCATTGGGTTCCATTCTTGTGGCGCGAGAAGTGCCGAAGACCGGAGGCAACACCTGTTTTACCAATATGTATAAAGCCTTTGCATCACTGAGTACTGGTTTGCAGGATACCCTGCTCGGATTAAGTGCCGTGCACTCCGCTCACCATGTGTTTGGATCTGACAAAGGCTATCAGAGGATCACAGACGACAGGGTGGGTAAAGCCGAAGCGGCAGATGCGATGGATGATGTCATTCACCCCGTGGTCATCACTCATCCCCTGAGCGGCAAAAAAGCGCTGTATGTGAATCCTGGATTTACTCGTCACTTTGAGGGATGGAGCCGGGAAGACTCACTACCCTTACTGGAACATCTCTTTAAGATCGCGACGAGTGACAGTTTTATCACCAATTTTCATTGGCAACCTGGTTCCATTGCCTTCTGGGATAACCGTGCAACCTGGCATTGGGCACAGAATGACTATCAGGGCCAGCGAAGAGAAATGCACAGGATCACCATCGAGGGTTGTGCGCTGAGTACTGACAGTTAATCATCAGTCCTTTAGAATACTTTCAAGTTTTGTTAGAGAAGGGTAACAACGATGCCGGACCCCGCATTACGCCTGCGTCAGATTTGTCTGCTCGCACGGGACCTTGAGTGGACATCCAGTGTGCTGAGTACAGCATTTGATGCCCCTGTAGTCTATCAGGATCCTCGCATGGCGGCAGGTGGGTCTCTTATCAACACCCACATCCGATTGGGTGACTCTTTTCTCGAGACTGTTTGCCCAACAGACCTCGCATGGCAGCAGTCTACGACCCAAACCAGACTTCTGGAACGCCATGGTGACTGCGGATACATGGCTATAGTGCAGGTTCCTGACGTTGCGGTGGCTTCAAGGGCAATGTCAGTCCAGGGGGCGGGGATAGGAATCGTTTCAGGGAATTGGAACGTTTGCCCTGGCTCGCCGGGCTCAGGTCTGGCTGGTGTCAAGTCAGGACGTTATGTGCTGGGTGAGCCTCTGCCAAGGGAACCCGGCGCCATTTCCGGTGTGAACGTTCAGTACCACCCGAGGGATTTCGGTACCCTTGCCGAGATTGAAGAGAATTGGCCTGGCCAGGACGTTTTCCCGAGGAATAAAGGCGCCTACTTCCCAGCCGGAAACAGGTGGCAGAACGGCGTTGACGCACGGCCCCACGGGGGTGTCACGACAGGTTTCGCGGCAGTTGAAATTGCACCGCGCGATGGTGACCCTGAAGAAGTCTGCAGGAGGTGGATGAATGGCCTTGGTGCAGGCTGCACGATCGACCCGGCGCAACCCACCACGCTCAGGCTGGCCGGCGAACAGACCATGCGGTTTGTCAATCCAGAACCGGGAGGAAGGACCGGCGTTGTCGGTGTGGACCTGTGGGCTGCCCCCGGCGCTTACAGGAAGTTTGATACATTGCACATCTGCGGCGTGAAATGGACCCTTGTGGAAGTATCTTGAAGAACAAGACGCAAGGGCACGTACATACGCAATCCAGTCGGGAGTATCGATGTCTGTTTGCAAATTGCCTGAACCCACCATCCGGGATGTCTATGACGCCCGAAGAAAAATTGAAGGTCACGTCCTTCGCACTCCGCTCCGTCGGGTTCCAGGACTGTGTGACCAGCTGAATGCGGATGTTTGGGTCAAGCATGAGAATATGCAGATGCTCGGGGCTTTCAAAGTCCGAGGTGGCATAAATCTTGTCTCACGAACCTCCGATGAGGAACGCTCTCGTGGGTTCGTCACCGCCAGCACGGGAAATCACGGTCAGTCGATAGCCTTCGCCTCTCAACAGTTCGGCGCCAAATGCACCATCATTGTTCCAGAGGGCGCGAACGCCGTGAAGATGGCTTCGATGCGGCATCTGGGTGCGGAGGTTGTGGAACACGGACCGACCTTTGAAGAAGCCCGGGACTACTCGGTAACAATTGCCCGTGAAAACGGTATGCGCTACGTCCATCCCAGCAATGAACCACTCCTCGTCGCGGGCGTTGGGACATACACCCTTGAAATCCATGAAGATCTGGACGATATTGATTACATCATCGTTCCGGTGGGAGCAGGAAGCGGTGCTTGCGGCGCCAGCATTGTCACTCGATACCTGTCGCCCGACACCAGGGTCGTCGGTGTCCAATCTGAGGCTGCACCCTCTGCACATCTTTCCTGGGCAAAGATGCAAGGACCAACGGTCGCTTCCAGGATGGAGACTGTTGCCGAAGGCATCGCTACCGGTTCGTCATATGACTACCCGATTGGGATATTGCGCAAATACCTCCATGACTTTGTGTTAGTAAGTGAGGAAGCTATTCTCAAGGCTATTGTCAACATGATCGCGACCACGCGATCTTTGGTCGAACACGCGGGCGCAACGCCACTGGCGGCTGCCGAATCAATGCGGGACTCGATCAAAGGTAAGCGTATTGTATTGATAGCCAGCGGAGCAAACCTCACGGTCGAACAGTTAAAGACCGTGCTCTCTGACTAAATCACCTGAGCCATATCGGTCCGTTCCCGTAGCGTGTTCGCCAACAATCGGAATTCCTCGGTTCTCAACGAGGTTTGGCGCCATGCCAATCCAATTTTGCGGCAAGCAGGCACCCTGAGCCGTGAGAGCGAGATACCCGTTCCCCGGGTGATATGGGCGTCGACCGCGAGCCGTGGGATGAGAGTGACGCCAATACCTGCTGCAACCATTTGAACCAGCGTGTGTAAACTGCTGGCCTCGAATTGTGTCCGTGCCTTCGTTTCAACCATACCGCAGACATCGAGCGTTTGACCGCGCAGACAGTGACCTTCCTCCAGCAGCATGAGCTGTTCACCTTCAAGCGCTTCCATTGAAACCTCGCCGGAGCCGGCCAGCGCATGAGTCTGATTACAGGCGAACAGAAACTCATCCTCCATGATGACGTCGATGCCAAGGTCTTCGGTCTCGTAAGGCAGCGCAATCAAGGCGACATCCAGGTCCCCGTCTTTCAACTGAGCGAGTAACGTGGCAGTTTGCTTCTCTCTCAGATAGATCGTAAGTTCCGGGAATTTTTTCTTCAGCACCGGCAGGACACGCGGCAAGAGGAATGGGCTGATCGTCGGGATCACCCCGAGGCGCATCTCCCCCGTCATCGGAGATCGACCAGCTCTGGCCACTTCCATGACCTCTTCCGCTTCGCGTAATAGCGCTTTTGCCTTCTCGGCAATCCGAACACCGGTATGCGTTATCAGCACATATCGGTTCGAACGCTCTGCGACCGCGACTCCAAGTACCGACTCGAGATCGCGAATGCCCGCGCTGAGTGTCGATTGGGTGATGTAGCATCGCTGTGCCGCTCGGCCGAAATGTTGCGTGTCCGCGAGTGCCACCAGATACTGGAGCTGTTTCATCGTGGGCAGGCGCTTCATCAGAATTCTTCAGTAACCTATGTTCGTAATATACGATTATTATAATCAATTTTAATCGTTTTACACGAATATTTGAAACTCCTATGCTCTCCCCTTAAGCGGAAACAGCTGTCGCCGGAACGGCGTAATTTAACGCCCGGGATTGTTGCCTCTCAGGGCTCAGACCGACAGGCGCCAGGTACAGTTTCCCGGAACGTTTCAAACTAATGCAGGACATGCAATGGAGAACATCATGAAAGAAAGCAAGTGCCCGGTCATGGGCAAAACCCGTAAAGAAGCCGCTCGCGGCCGCAGGTCTAACCGAGACTGGTGGCCGCACCAGGTAAGACTGGACATTCTGCACCAGCATTCTTCCCTGTCTAATCCAATGGACGAGGCATTCAACTATGCCGAGGAGTTCAAGAAGCTCGATCTTAACGCCGTGAAAAACGATATCTTTGAACTGATGACCACCTCTCAGGACTGGTGGCCAGCTGACTACGGTCACTATGGGCCGCTATTCATACGGATGGCGTGGCACAGTGCAGGCACCTACCGGACCAGTGACGGCCGCGGCGGCGCAAGGACAGGAACGCAGCGCTTTGCGCCTCTCAATAGCTGGCCCGACAACGCCAACCTCGACAAGGCGCGTATGCTGCTCTGGCCGGTCAAGCAGAAGTACGGCAGGAAAATCTCCTGGGCAGACCTCATGATCCTGGCGGGTAACTGCGCTCTGGAGTCGATGGGATTCAAAACGTTCGGTTTCGCCGGTGGGCGCGAGGATATCTGGGAGCCTGAAGAGGACATCCATTGGGGCTCCGAGGACGAGTGGCTCGGTGATAATCGGTATACTGGAGACAGAGACCTCGAAAAGCCTTTTGCCGCGGTTCAGATGGGTCTGATCTATGTGAATCCGGAGGGGCCAAATGGCATTCCCGATCCGGTCGCCTCTGGCCGGGACATCCGTGAGACTTTCGGCCGGATGGCAATGAATGACGAGGAGACCGTTGCGCTCATCGCAGGCGGACACACCTTTGGCAAATGCCATGGTGCGGGCGATACGGCCCTGGTCGGTCCGGAACCCGAGGGTGCCGGCATAGAGGAGCAGGGGCTGGGCTGGAAAAGCGGCTTCGCCTCGGGTAAGGGCGTCGATGCGATCACCAGCGGTATCGAAGGCGCGTGGACCACCGACCCGATAACGTGGGACAACGGCTACTTCGACGCTCTGTTCGGTCATGAGTGGGAGTTGGCGAAGAGTCCCGCGGGTGCGCATCAATGGGTGCCCGGGAATGACGCCGGGGAGGATACCATACCAGATGCCCACGATCCGTCGAGGCGGCACGCACCTATCATGACCACGGCTGACATGGCCTTGAGGATGGATCCCGTCTATGAACCCATATCGAGGCATTTCCATGAGAATCCGGATGAGTTCGCCGAAGCATTCGCCCGCGCGTGGTTCAAGTTGACACACCGCGACATGGGTCCCCGTTCGCGCTATCTCGGACCGGAGGTCCCTTCGGAAGAACTCATTTGGCAGGACCCCATCCCTGCTGTCACCCATGAATTGATTGATGAGCAGGATATCGCCACCCTGAAGTCCAGAATACTTGCTTCAGATCTCTCAGTTCCCGAGCTGGTCACGACCGCCTGGGCTTCGGCATCGACGTTCCGCGGCTCCGATATGCGCGGCGGGGCGAACGGCGCGCGCATTCGACTCGCACCGCAAAAGGACTGGGAAGTCAACCAGCCAAAGCAACTGGCCAGTGTGCTGCGGATTCTCGAAGGAATCCAACAGGAGTTCAATCACTCGGCACCCGGCGGCAAGAATGTGTCGCTGGCCGACTTGATCATTCTGGGCGGGTGCGCAGCCATCGAGCAAGCGGTGAGAAACGATGGGCGCCAAGTGACGGTTCCGTTTACGCCTGGACGCTCGGATGCATCGCAAGAGCAAACCGACATTGCGTCCTTCGCCATGCTCGAACCCGCAGCAGACGGGTTTCGCAATTACCTGAACGGACGGTTCACCGTATCGGCAGAGGAACTGCTCGTCGACCGGGCACAACTGCTGGGTCTGACCGCGCCCGAGATGACGGTTCTCGTCGGTGGCATGCGCGTCTTGAATGCGAACTTCGGACAATCCCGACACGGAGTCTTCACCAGGCGGACAGAGACACTCACCAACGACTTCTTTTCGAATCTTCTCGACATGAGCACTACATGGAAGTCGTCCTCTGAATCCGAAAACTTGTTCGAGGGGCGTGATCGGGAAACGGGCGATCTCAGGTGGACGGGCACCCGTGTCGATCTCATTTTCGGATCGAACTCCCAGCTTCGGGCGCTCGCAGAAGTGTACGGATCCGAGGACTCGCAGCAGCGGTTTGTGAATGACTTCGTGGCGGCCTGGACCAAGGTGATGAATCTTGACCGTTTCGATCTTGCCTTCTAACCTGCCGCCTCCTGTTCCGGCACGTTTTTGTCGAGTTTGACAAATAATGGTGCGGGCTGCCTCAATGCCTGGCCTGGGGCAAGCGTCCCTGGTTCCCACAGACCGATGGCCTGACTGTTGTCATACCGCAGCACAAGATGCTCGCCTCTTGAGTCTTTAACGGTCTGTGTGTACTGATGGCCAAAGAGTTGGCCGTCATAGCCCAGGAACTCATGGAGCTGTTGGCTGGAGTGGGGCAGTATGGGAGCCCAGAGAATTTTAAGCCAGTCAATGACCTGCAGCGCCACATAGACTGAAGTGGCGGCTTGTTGTGGGTCAGTTTTAATCGTGCTCCAGGGCGCCACGTCATGCAGATACTGGTTCGTCCGTTGGCTCAACCGTCGGGCTTCCTGCAGTGCGGCTTTGAGCTTCACCTGGTCATACAAGTCCCCCACGCTGTGGAAACCGGCTTTGACTTCTTCAAGCAGGTCCTGCTCTTTTTCGCTTAACGACCCCGGTTCCGGGATGACGCCCTGCCAGCGCTTATAGGCAAAACCCAACACCCTGTTCACCAGATTACCCCAATTCGCCACCAGTTCGTTATTCACGCGTTCAACAAAATCGTCCCAGCTAAAGTCCACATCGTTTGCTTCCGGCGCGATGGCGGTAAGCGCGTAGCGCCACGCATCAGCCTGGTAGCGTTCAAGCACGTTCAGGATGCTGATAGTATGTCCCCTGCTCTTGCTGAACTTCCGACCGTACATATTCAGGTGCAAGTTGGCTGGAACATCATAGGGTAGATTCAGTCGCTGACAGGCAATCAACATCGCTGGCCACATCATGGCATGAAAGGGGATGTTATCCTTGCCGATAAAATTATAGATACGGGCCTGGGGATTAGTATCGGCGTCCCACCACTGACGCCAGTGTTCAGCCTCGTCAGAAAGCTGAGCCCACTCTTTTGCCGCACTCAGATAGCCGATGACGGCGTCGTACCAGACATAGATACATTTTCCTGCGGTGTTCGGCAACGGAATGGAGACGCCCCACTCCATGTCACGGGTGATCGGGCGACCCCGAAGCTCTGTTTGTTCAACCTGGGAAAGCGAAAATTGGATGACATTCGGACGCCAGTGCGTTTTACCGTCTTCCAGCCAAACCTGCAGTGGTTCCTGGAGTTTCGACAAGTCCAGGAAGTAATGCTCGGTATTACGGACTTCGAGGTTGGTGTTTCCGGTAATCCGTGAGCGGGGGTTTATAAGTTCAACTGCTTCGTAGGTACGCCCGCACTGGTCACACTGGTCGCCGCGAGCTTCGTCATAGTCACAATACGGGCAGTAACCCTCAACATAGCGATCAGGCAGAAACCGGCTCGCATTGGCGTCGTACAACTGCTTCTGGCTGTCCTTGTAGATATAGCCACTACCAAGATGGGTACGAAAAATATCCTGTGTCACATTCCAGTGATTCTGGGTGTCAGTATGTGTGAACAGGTCAAATGTCAGTCCGAGTTTGAGATAGCTGTCGATAAAAGTGGCATGAAATCGATCAACTATTTCAGCCGGGCTGACTCCTTCGTCCTCTGCCCGTACAGTGATCGGGGTACCGTGCGCATCAGAACCACTTACCATAAGGACATGGTTACCGCACATACGCTGGAAGCGGGCAAAAATATCGGGCGGAAGATAGGCGCCGGCAATATGACCGATGTGCTGTTCACCATTTGCGTACGGCCATGCGACGCCAACAAGTATATGCCGGGCTTGATTCATATCTGTCCCTCGAATCATTCAAGAGTAAACGTGACACGCATTTTTAGCAACCCATGGCTAACTCAATGACTTGGGCCAAGCTGCTGCCATATTTCGATATACTTCATTACCCCGCTTGATCAGCAACCGGCTATTTCCTATTATCTGTGCTCTATCCTTACCGAGGTGATCAGCAATGCATACTACTGCACTGAATACAAAGAACGATGCCTTGGAAACCGTCGGGGGAAAAGGCAGATCTCTGGCAAAACTGTCGAATGCAGGCTTCAACGTACCGGGCGGATTTCAAGTAACGACTTCGGCTTATCGCAGCTTCGTTGCCGACAATCACCTGCAGGAGAAAATCGTATCGCTCGCCAAACCTGACGTCAAAGACGGCCGGGTGTCTTTTGAGCAGGCATCACACGACATTCAGGCTCTGTTTAAAGACTATGAACCTTCAACAGCGATCAGTGAAGAAATCAAAACGACGTATGCGACACTTAACGATTGTCCGGTTGCGGTCCGCTCCTCTGCCAATGCTGAAGACCTGCCGGGTTTGTCATTTGCGGGACAACAGGAAACCTATCTCAACGTCAAGGGTGCGGATGAGGTCGTCGCTGCGGTAAGAAAGTGCTGGGCGTCCTTATGGACCCCGCAGGCGATCAGTTATCGGCATCAAAATGGCATCGACCAGGACACCGTGGCAATGGCGGTCGTTGTCCAGGTAATGGTGCCATCAGCAGTATCCGGAATTTTATTCACTGCAAATCCAGCCACCGGAGAACGGGCTGAAATCATTATCAATGCAAGTTTCGGACTCGGGGAAGCGGTGGTCAGCGGACAGGTCACGCCTGACACTTACATCGTCGACAAATCGACTTTGAACACCAGAGAGACCATCATCGGGCCAAAGGAACAGCAGATCGTGGCCGATGGTGATCAAGGTACCAAACTGACTGATGTCGCCACCGGGGACCGCGACCAGTCATCGTTGTCCGATGACATGCTGCAAGAACTCGCATCAACCGCAGTGGAAATCGAACGACTCTACGATGGTGTACCGCAAGACATCGAATGGGCGTTTTCTAATGCAGCTGAAGGCTCTGATTACGAGTTGCTGTTGCTGCAGTCACGTCCGATAACAAACCTGCCGGTCCAACCCATCGAGGTTGTTTGGGAACCGACACCACCGGCAAAGATCCTGTATCGACGGCAGATCGTGGAGAATATGCCAGATCCGATATGCCCGTTGTTCGAGGAGTTATACCTGACGGAAGGTCTCGAGTCCGGACGCAACGGCCCGAGCATACATGTGGGGGGCGGTCCGGGCTTCGTCACCTGCAACGGATATGCCTACAACCGGGCTGACCATCCTATGAACCATATGGACCCGAATCAGCCGGAAGAGGAGTTAAAAGCTGCCTTTCAGCAGACGATCGACGAAATCTGGGAGCGATATGGAGACCTGTCCGACAAGCAGGAACACGACATGGCGCTGTTTCGCTCGGAGTTATCAACCGAAGAACAGGCGGAGTTCGACGCCGTTGCCGCCGCATACGAAGGTGACAATCTTGCCCATGATCTGACCCTGCCACCTTCCGATAATCCCACCTATGTCGCCAACAACATGACGCAGAACAACGATGCACGCTGGCGGACATGGCAGGAGGAGGCCCTGCCCCGTCTGATTGGGACAGCAGAGAAGTGGAAAAAGCTGGATCTCAAAACTGCAACCGATGAGGAATTGCTGGCGGGTATTCGCGAGATGGGGATTGAGGAAGGCTACTACTGGACCGGCAATACCAGCCACACCTTTGGCATCGCCAAATCCACCGATGACCAACTCCAGTGCTTCCTGCATGAGAACCTGCCTGACGATCACTATATAAGTGGTCAGTTTCTCACCGGCCAGGAATCGAAATCGATGCTGGCCAATGCCATATTATTCGAGATCGCCAAACAGATTCGCGCCAGCGAGGGACTGACCTACCTCATTATCGTGACGCCAACGAAGTTTGTTCTGCAGGCATTACATGACCATCCGGAAGGTGGTCCCATCCTCAAGGCCCTGGACGAGTATTACGAAGTCTATGGTCATCAGGGCTACAGCCTTGATTTCATCGAACCGACCCAGGCCGAAGATCCGTCAGCGACGTTTGCGTCATTGAAGTCCATGGTCCAGGACGCCGATTACGATCCGAAGAACCAGGATATCCGCGCCGCCACCGTGCGTGAGCAAAAGTTCAGGGAAGTGTCCGAAAAACTTGAGGGGCTCACCTACTGGCAGTTCCGGTATCGTTGGTGGTTTGCGCTCAAATACAATCACATTCGCGAAGAAACCGCTTTCTACTTCGGCTATACATGGTCAGTCCTGCGGCCCATGGCGTTTGAATTGGGGCAGCGACTGGTCGCTGCGGGGACGTTCCTTGATCGCGAAGATACGTTTTTCCTGGTAACCGAAGAACTCACCAGGGCTATCGCGGCGCGCAAGGCCGGTACGAGTCTCCCGGAACTGGGCAGGCTTGCCGCGGAACGTCGTGAACTGCGGGAGGCACGCAAGCTGCTGCACCCTCCTGGCACCATTCCCGAAGAGGCAAGCAAGATCCCATCGGTCCGGTTTAAAGAAACCCAGATGAAGAACGACGAGTCCGCTGATTTACTCAACGGTTTCGCGGTCAGTTCCGGAAGAGTTACCGCACCAGCCAGCGTCATCCTTTCCCAAAACGATTTCGACAAGATGGCGCCAGGGTCAATTCTGGTAGCACCCAATACCACACCTGCCTGGACGCAGCTCTTTGCCCACGCAGTCGGTCTGGTGACGGATATGGGCAGCATCCTCGCACACGGTTCCATCGTGGCACGCGAGTACGGCATTCCGGCGGTACTTGGTGTCGGTAACGGCACAGTACGTATAAAACATGGACAGATGATCGCCATCGACGGCGATATGGGTACCGTCGAACTACATGACGAGGAGCAAACTATCGCTTGAACTTACGACTTTCGTGATCGCCTGGTCAACTTCCTGTTGACGTGTAGTGTTTTACCCCGACGAATCGAAACAGGGCGATGGCAAACGCCAGAAACAGGAATCCCGCAATGGGTGACAGCACCTGAAACACGATGCTGCTTCCCAACGGGTCCTGTTTCCCCAGTAAGACAAGAATCGGGAAGTAGGCGACGCAGGCCACCGGGACGACGAAGGTGAAGAATTTTCTGAACCATTCCTCATAGATCGAAATCGGGTACTGGGTAGTCTGCACTCCTCCGTAGGTGAGTGTATTCATTACTTCAAGAGATTCTACGGACCAGAAACTCAGTGTCGCCTGCAGGACGAATAATGCCATGAAGAGGCAGGTTCCACTGGCGATGGTGATCATCAGGTAGATAAACGTTAACGGGTCAAGCACCAGATCCAACATAACGATGGCCCAGACGAGCACTATCAATCCCTGGGTCAATCTGCCCAAACGCCGTAGAGCCAGTTCATGACCCAAAAGCTGCAATACGATGCCTCGCGGCCGGACCAGTATACGATCAAAATTTCCTGTGCGAATATACTCCGTACCAAACCGGTCAAATCCCGAAGACAGACCGTCGGCAATGGCGAAGGAAATATTGACGATCCCGTAAAACAGGCATACCTCTTCAAACTTCCAATGCTCCAGGGACCCAAAGCGTGTGAATAACGCCCAGATACCAGCCATCTCGATGATGGTGGAGACGAACTGGCCCGTCACATTCAGGATGAAGCTGACCTTGTATTGCATCTGACCAAGGATAGACACCAGGATCAGTCGCCAATACATGCGCAGGAATCCTGTTTCCTCACCCACCCTGAATCACCATACGACCCATGCTTCTCATTAACATGAAACGTCCAATAAGGATAAAAGCTATTGTCCAGACGATTTGATGCAGAATATCGGGTCCTGCGGCCAGCGCCTCAATGTTCCCCGTATAGATTCGAAACGGCACATCCACCAGCCCTCGGAAAGGCTGCAGATTCAGAAAGGGTTGTAACCAGTCCGGAAACAACGGCAGGGGAATGATGTTGCCGGACAAAATGATAGTAAAAGCCGGCAGAATCCTGTTAATGCCTTCGCCAGACAGCGTATACACCAACACCACATGCATGATCATGGTAAAACTCACGGCAAGCATCAGGGCAAAAAACAGCGAGATGGTAAATACAAGAAAGCTCGTCATGCTGGCAGGCAAATCCAACGCCCAGTTGTCCAAACCAGCAAGGGGCAATACCACCATCGCAAAAATCAGCATCGGGATGGAACGCAAAGTGGTGCTGGCGGTGCGTAATGCAATAGTCCTGCAAAACCAGAAGTCGTACAGATCAATGGGTCGAACCAACTCGTAGGAAACATCGCCATTGAGAATCATGGCCTCTATCTCCTTGTCAACGGTCCACGGCAGCATACCCAGCAATGCCTGCCCCAGCCAGATATAGGAAACGACCTGCGCAAGACTAATGGGCTGCTCTTCACTACTTAACGCGAAGAACGCCATCATGACCATAATGTTGATACACCCCCAGAACAGCTGGGTAACGAATCCCGCTATCGCTGCCGCACGGTATTGCAGCAAAGTTCGATAACGTGCACTAATGATCGATATATAGGCGATCCTCATGAGTTTGTTTCGTACAATTGAGCAATAATTTCTTCAATCGGTGGATTTTCGACGAACAGATCTTTTACAGGATAGGATTCGCTCAACAATTGAATCAGGCCCGTTGTGGTCATCCTGTTCGGATTGAAAGAGAGATGTAACGTGTTGCCTTCACGGGAGACGATGCGAACATCGTCATGAGAGAAGGCGATATTCTCTGAGAACTCTACTTTCAGCCGGCGCTCCGGATTGACTCTGCTTCTGAGACTTTCCAGGGTTCCGTCATTGAAAATGGCGCCATTATCAATGACGATAATTCTTTCGCACAGCGCTTCGATTTCGTCCATGTCGTGGGTTGTGAGAATGACCGTTACCCCATGATCACGATTCAGCTTTCTGATGAATTCACGAATCGCCAGTTTGGAAACTGCATCCAGCCCGATGGTCGGTTCATCCAGGAACAGTATTGACGGCCGGTGTAATAGCGCGGCAACCAGGTCACAACGCATGCGTTGCCCCAGGCTCAACTGACGAACCGGTGTATCCAGCAGGTCTTCAATCTGCATCGTCTGTATAAGCTCATCCCTTCTGTCTTTGTAATCCCGGGTGGGCACCTGGTAAATGTCGCGGAGCAATTCAAACGACTCGACAACCGGCAGATCCCACCAGAGTTGAGTGCGCTGACCAAATACAACACCAATATTCTTTACGTGCTGTTGACGGTTCAACCAGGGCGTCAAGCCGTTGATTTCACACTTGCCGGAAGACGGCGCCAGAATGCCCGAAAGGACCTTGATCGTCGTCGATTTACCGGCGCCATTGGGACCGATGTAACCTACCAGTTCACCGGGTTCGACGCTGAAACCCACATTCCGTAAGGCATTAATATCCCGGTAACTACGGGAAAACACACCGCGTAAAGCTCCGATGAATCCAGGTTTGCGTTCAGCCACCTGAAATCGTTTCCACAGGTTTTCAACAACGATCTGAGACACGGTAATCTCATTGGGTGGGGGGAGGAAGCGTAGTCTACATTATTGATTGATTATTGGACAACGCATCGTAGCCTTGCTCGCATCGCGCTACACGAAATCCCGTCAGTTCTGATGTTCACTCTGAGCGTGAATACCGCCGTCCGGAACTGATCTGGTTATCAGGCGGATGAGACTCTCAATCGCATCCCGAGGCAGGGTGAGGAGTTGGCTGGCGAGGACCTCTTGTGCAACTCCAGACGCCTCAATCAGTTCGCGCGCCTCGTTTTTCGTTACCGCCTTGCCGGTTGTGCCAGCCGCTCGAATCACCGACTCTCGCCAGGTGTTCTGTACCTTTCCATGAGCACGGTCAAGAATGCCGCGGACCACCCGTTCGGCCAGGTCCAGATCCCCTTCTTTAATAACGTCCGCCTCAACAATGGCATAGCGGGAGTTCGGCGTGCTTCTGCACAGCTTAAGTTTGTATTTCGAAGCCACGAGCGCCTGCAGATTTTTCTGGGCTTTCTCATTGGTTATCGCCGGGTGGTTGTTTGAAACCAGGATAGCGAGGCGTTTAGCGTTAAGGGCGAGTAGCAGACGAAACAGCCAACCACCGGGGTCGCTGATGAGATTTACTGCTACACAGGAGGCTGAACCTGACTGTCCCAACAGAACTGCTTTGAGTGAAGTAGCCTCCTTTGATGGCCATCCTGCACCGACCATCCTGACCGAATGCTCGTTCGAAGCCGCCGCCGCGCGCGTGACCGCTGTCTCAACTTCAGGCGTTATATCTTCCGGCTCTCGTTCAATGGACTGCGATCCGTGAGTGTAGATATTCGTCGTAGACTTGCCTTTCGTATTGGCAGCACGCCAGGTTCGAGAGGTTGGTCGTAGCACATAAATGCTGCTTCTACTGCCCACGGCTTGTGCGCCGTGGTAGCTGTTGAATCCAGGCAATATTGTATCGAACGTTAGATGAAGGCTTGCAGCGGCCCGTTGAACTTTCAATCCCAGAGCGGGGTGCATCTCGCTGAATCCATACGCCATTACTAAACGCGCCAACTCGCTGTTCCGTAGCCCCTGTACGCCTCTGCCAAGAAAGAGTTTTACGCCCTCTGGTGTGTACGGCGGATCGGTAAAGACGAGGTCGGCCCATCCTTCGGCGCTCGGAGCGAGTCCGTATCGGAAGTCGGACCAAAGACATCGAATGGAGGCGTACCCCATGGAGTCGATATACCCCAGGATATCGTCATCAATGTCGACTACCGTGACCGCGGTGCGAGGGTTTACTTCGGCAATAGCAACGGATGTCAGGTCGTGATCGCCAATACAAAGAACTCGGGCATTGTCGAGATCGAAAGTGCACTCCAACCATAGCGCACGGCGCACTGCGGTCTCAGCTGTGGCAGATACATGATCCAGTGATTTCCTTGATGCAGGCGTCTTTTCAATAAGCCGGGCCAGCTTCGCAACTACAGGGGAATGCGCGTCAAGCAATCGTCCGAGTGGATCGTCAGGTGCAGTAGAGAAGAGTTGACGGTGGTTGATCAGTTCCCTGTATTGATCAGCACGTTCGTGGACAATCTGCAGTCGACCATCTGTCATACTGATCAGGTCGTCGCCCAAAGCATTGACGAGAGAACTGGCTGTACGATGCTCTACCGCGGATTCACGTACCAGCGTGTCAAAAGACACGGGACGCTCAATGAGCATACTCAACAGGTATCGCAGGCGACGACCATTTATGCCCGCGGCGCTCAATATCTCTTGAATGGCTTGTGCCCCCCCTGGGTCTGAGGCGTTGTCGGATGCATTGTTATGGTCTTCCAGGGTCATGCCCGTATTATAGGCGCTGAACCTGGATCAATACAGCGCCGCACCTCCATGCTCTCGTCAAACACACACTATCCCCGGCATACAGCAGATGGCTTTGGGGTGTTCATTTGCACCAGCATAATGTCGGAGCGCCGAGTTGGAGGAGCATGACTACAGGCATGCGGGGGAAGCACATGACAAAGAAAATCCAGGTAAGCCGGCCAGTTTGCTGCGCGACAGCGGCAGGTCGAGATTTTGGCCCGCTGAAGGCTCTATTGAGGATCGAGGTGCGAGCGACGTCAATCAGATATAATTCCCGAAAACCAAACCAGGAGTCCGGATGACTCGGCAGCCCAACATCCTCTTCATCTTTCCCGATCAGCAGCGTGGCGATACAGTGGGTTTTGCGGGCAACCCCGTGGTAATCACCCCCAACCTCGACCGGTTGGCAGCCGAGAGCGTCACCTTCAGCAGAAGTGTCTGCAATGCACCGATCTGTATGTCGGCCAGGATGTCGCTAATGTCTGGTGTACCCGTCAGCCAGCACGGCATCTGGGCCAATAATATCAATGGCGATCCGCAAACGCCTAACCACGTAAGGAACATTCGTGATGCCGGTTATCACACCGCGCAGATCGGCAAAGTCCATCTTCACGTTCGAACACGGGGAGACGGTCATTCCCGGGACCATGCGTACAAGATGCACGCCTGGGGGTGGGACTATTCCCACGAACTGCGTGACATCACCGCCTATGTTCACGCCGACTGTTATTTCACGGACTTTCTGGAGGAACGGGGACATCTGAAGATCTTCCGCGACTACATGAGCACCTACGTTAGTGGCGAGACGCAGGGCAAGCTGCTTCCCTGGGAGACACCCCCGAGTCTGCTTCCCGATGACGAGGACCTGGATATGTACACGGCTCAGAAAGCCGTAGAGTGGATAAACGGTTACGAGGACGACAAGCCCTTCTATCTGCAGGTAAATTTCCCGGGTCCGCATAATCCCTTCGACTCGCCATCAACAGAGCGTACTCTCTATGATCCCGCCGATATGCCACCGGCGATTCTGGATCAAACCACCGGCCCCCTATCACCACAAGTGCTGCAGCAGATGACTATCAGCAGGCTGCAGGATATAAAGAACAGTCAGGAACAACTCATGCGGCTGTATTACTACGCCAAGGTCACGCACATTGATCACGGTATCGGGATGCTGATCGATGCACTTTCGGCAAAGGGGCTGATGGACAACACATGGATCATCTATACCTCAGACCATGGCGAGATGCTGGCCGACCACTACTGTAGCCACAAAGCGCTTTTTTATGAGAGCGCGCTCCATATTCCCCTGTTGATCAGGCCACCGGGAGGCACCAAAGGCTGGCGATCTCGCGCACTGACCGATCAGTTGGACCTCGTCGATACAATGCTGGAGATTGCAGAAGCCAAGAACCTTGAGGATGGTGCTGAATACAGAACCTCTCTCGTCGACAAAATCAGCAGCGGCGCCGATGCTGCCGACGCCCAGGAAGGAAAAGAAGTCGTTTTCAGCGAGGTACGGCTGTTCTCCATGGTGCGCAACGATCAATACAAACTTAGCGTCGACAGTCTGACTCGGCAACCACTGGAACTTTACGACATGAAGTCAGACCCCAGGGAAATCCACAACCTGGTGGAAGATTCTGCCTATGCAACGGTGTGTACAGAGCTCATGGAAAATCACCTCAACGGACTGCTGGACAAACTCGACCATGACAAAGCAAAGAAATACCAGGATGCACTCAACGCCAATCCTGATCGTGGAACCCCGAATGCACACGTAAAATCGTTGTAAGGTAAGCTGTGCAAACGATGACACCCTGAACCGGATATAGAGTGATCTCGCCGCCGGCAAAACGGGCTTCCACCTCGCGTCCTTTACTGCATGGAAAACGAACAAACTCCGGGTTGTTCCAGTATGGTCCGGGTCGCCTTCTCCTGCTTGTCCGGCGGATAGCCGTGTTTGTGGAGGATGCGCTTGACCAGCACCCGGAGTTGGGCACGTACGTTTTCGCGCATGGTCCAGCCGAGGCTTTCCAGCCAGTCGAGTGAGGCGTCTTCGACCTCGGATTTGGTGATGCGGGTCACGTCGGCTCCCAAGGATTGAAGACATGAACGTCCAGGCCTTGAAAATCCCTGACGTTGCGAGTCGCTATGGCCAGATCATAGGATTTCGCCGTTCCCGCGATAAGCGCATCGCCCAAGTCCAGCGTACGACCACTACTTTGTGCTTGTGCCCGAAATCTGGCTGCCCAATCTGCCCCTTGTCTTTCCAAAGGCAGGATGCGGTCCTCGTATTCAGCCATGACCTCCAGCAGACCATCCTGCAAACTGACGCGCCGTTTTCCTTGAGCCATACGCTGCACCCCATATTCCAGTTCATGTATCACAATCGACGACAACCATAAGTCATCGTGTTCTGTGAGAAACGTGACGACACCTGTGTTTGGAGTGCGCCGTATAACCTCTGAGACCACATTGGTATCCAGGAGATAACCGTTCATGCCTCTTCTTCATCGATAAACGGGATCTTCCGATTCGAATTGCGGTCCGGGAATTCAAGTTCTATCCCACGCGGCATGTTCTCGACCAACCACTGGCCCAGCGGCTTGCGCGACGGCGTTTTCGCATCCCACTCAGCAGCGGGTACTATGACGAATGACCGACGAGTGCCGATACGTTGCGGCCCCTCCTCTTCTGTGAGCCTCAGGATTTCAGACAGTCTCGCCTTGGCCTCGGCAACGGTCCAGGTCCTGTTGGGCTTTGCATGTTTGGCAGTCATCGGCCCTCCAATCGGTTTATAATAGTCCAGTATAGACTATATCTAACCCGGAAAAATCACCAAAGAGGTGGACATAGGCCTCGATCTGTTGAATAAAGTGAGTGTAAACAACAAGTTGTGCAAAACAGGATCAGAGGCCTATGAAAACACAGTGTACACCGATTCAATTTGAATTTCTCCCCCTTGAACACCGTAATTCGAGTACCCTCAATCGTCTGGAGTTGGGCGATCCGGAAACGGCCAGGAGTAATCGCTACAAGCGCATTGCCGGTGACAATGATGGCCTCCCATCAAACACAACTAAGAGATTCCAAGTAAGCCGACCTGTACGATACTAAAAAATCAGTACAGCATCCAACCCACAGCAGATGGCTTTGGGGTGTTCATTTGCACCAGCATAATGTCGGAGCGCCGAGTTGGAGGAGCATGACTACAGGCATGCGGGGGAAGCTCGGGAATCCCGGAGGGACGCGCAGACGCTGGTGCAAATGAATGC
>LXNI01000366.1_pt1 | contig 54324 bp, 38 predicted proteins | sample 809091 | NCBI WGS metagenome assembly LXNI01 (sample SAMN04870527, study PRJNA318959) | sponge metagenome | biome: 01000161; feature: marine sponge reef; material: water | host: Sarcotragus foetidus | place: Greece: Milos, Mediterranean Sea | collected 2013-05-29 | depth 5-7 m
GAGTCGGGCGACGTCGGTGGGGTGCAGGGGGCGGTTCTGGAGGTGGCCGCCTCGCCGCAGGGTCTGGAACAGCGGTCCGTGTTCGATTCCCGCAAGTTGCAGCCAGGAGCGCAGTCGGCTGACGGGGCGGATCCGTTCTCCCTCGGGTACGGCGATGCGCTGGCCCTTGCCGGCCTGGTCGGTCTTCGAGCGGCGGATGTGCAGGAACATGCCGTCCGGCCCCTGGGCGGGGCCGGTGAACTCCACGTCGGCTGTGTCGAGGGCGCAGCTCTCGGAGCGTCGCAGGGCGGCGGCGAAGCCGACGGCGATGACGGCCGCGTCACGGACGGCCCGGGTCCGCGCGTCGCTTCGCGTGGAAAGTTCGTCGCAACGGGCGAGCACGCCGGCGACATGGTTGGCGCGGAGCGCCTTGACCTGACGCTCCCGGTCGGTTGAGAGGCGCGAAAGGCCGCGCAAGACGTTGGCGACGTCGGGGTCCCTGACCGGCGAGGGGCGGTTGCGGTCGCCGTAGGTCCGGTTGATCGCGGCGACGGCGACCCGGATGGTGGCCAGCGCCAGCGGTTCGCCCCTCCTCGTGGTGGCCCGGCCCGACCGGGGTTCGCCGGCCAACGCGACGAGGAAGGCGGCGACCTGGTCGGGGCTGGCGTGCATCGGGTCGAGGCGTCGCCGTTCGCACCATGCGGCGAAGCGCCGCCAGCCCTTGCGATAGGCGCTGCGCGTGTTCTCGGCGAGCGAGGTGCGTCTCGCGTCGTGGACGGACTCGGCGGTCGGCAGCCTGGTGGCCAGGGACCTCTTCGATGACAAGGGCAAACCCCTGGGCGACCCGGTTGAACCCGCGGATGCCGGCGACAGCGTGACGGCGACGGACGGCAAGGGCGCCGTCCTGCTGAAGCATGCGAGCGGACGTGTCGGCATCCTGCCGACGCTCCTGCCGAAACCGCCGATGGAGATCGTTGAACCCACGAAGTGCGGCGCTACGGGCAGCGCGACGGGCACGGATCCGGCAAAGCCTCGCTACAAGGAGTGCATGCTCGGAGACGGCAAGACGATCACCCTCGCGACGATCTCGGACGGTTTCACCGCACAGACGCGCACGGTTGCCGACAAGGCAACGATCGTGCGCCCGCGGTCCACTGGAGAGGTCAAGGTCGAGATCGACCTCTGGGGTAACGGAAGCGGCCACACTGCAGCAAGGACAACAACTACACAGCCACGGTGACGGTGAAGGCGGTGATGGATTCCACATCAGTGACTTAGATCACGCCCCCGGTTTCGAGATCTGACAACGGCGAGGTCGGGTCCACGGCCCGGCGCCCCTTTCCGTTGAACGCGCGTAGCCCTTGCAGTTGAAGCGCCTTTGCAGTTGAAGCGAATTTCGCCGCCAGTCGCCCGCCGGGTGCGCGGGTCATCCGGCCCGCCGCCCCGGGCGGCCAGGTGACGGCCGGTCGTCCCGACGCGCGCGGTTCGTGCGGCGTTTGCCGGCCGTCAGGCCTGCGCCGCTCCGGCCGGACCGTCAGCATCAACTCAGAAGATCGAGGAACTCGCTCCGGCTCAATCCGGCCTGCCGGAGGATGGAAACCAGGGTTCCGCGCTTGAGATCCTTCGTGTGCATGGGGATGACGACCAGGCTGATTCCCTGGCGAGCCAGGTAGAGGTGCGAACCACGCTGGCGAACCTTCGCGAACCCGGCCTTCTCCAGGGCTCGGCGGACCTGCCGCGGCCTAACGGACGGCAGCCTGCGGGTCGGCGGCATCGGGCAGGAGCCAGATCGGAACGTCGAGCCAACGGGCTTCTGCTTCCTCCGGTGTCGCTCTGCGGAGAACGGCGGCCACGGTAGGCGCCAGACGCTTCTCGTCGAGCACCTGCCACAGGGTGCCGAGGTCCGACAGGCACTCGAAGTAACCGATCAGGGCTTCCTGCAGCATCTCGAAGGCGTGTTCCCTGGTGTCGCCCTGGCTGGCCACGTCGAGGGCGGGACAGATCGCCACCCAGGTGTCGTCCTCTCGGTGCGCATCGACTTGCACCTTCAAGGTCCAGACCAGCCCTGCGGCAGACTTCTCCATTTTCGCAACGTCCTCCGGAGACCGTCATTCTCGTCGACGGCAATGCTACCTCCTGGGCGGTCGGAATGCCGCCAGGCGCCCAGCCGAGCGTCGGAGCGGATCAGTTCGCCGTCCGGCACGGCGATTGCCCCTTTGCCGGCGCCGGTAGGATCCGGCCCGCCGTGAAACTGATCGACAAACTGCGCTCCGCGGCGTCCGAGGGACGGCCGTTCTACTCGTTCGAGTACTTCCCGCCGAAGACGGAGACCGGGATCGAGAACCTCTATGCGCGGATCGAGCGAATGGGGCGGCTGGAGCCCGCGTTCGTCGACGTGACCTGGGGCGCCGGCGGCAGCACCGCCGAGCTCACCTTCGAACTGGCGAGCACGATCGAGAACGTGCTGGGCATCGAGACGATGATGCACCTGACGTGTACCAACATGCCGCGCCGGAAGATCGCGGAAGTACTCGAGAACTGTCGCGAGCGTGGCATCGGCAACATCCTGGCCCTGCGCGGCGATCCGCCCCGCGGCGGCGGTTCCTGGTCGCCCATCGCGGACGGCTTTTCCTACGCGTCGGACCTCGTGCGGTTCATCCGCGACGAGCATGGAGACCACTTCGGCATCTGTGTCGGCGGCTACCCGGAAGGTCATCCAGAGGCTTCGAGCAGGCAGCGGGATCTCGACCATCTGGCTGAGAAAGTCGCGACCGGCGCGGACTTCGTGATCACCCAGATGTTCTACGAGCCGGAGTTGTACTTCCGCTTCGTGGAGGGTTGCCGCGAGCGCGGCATCGACTGTCCGATCGTTCCGGGTCTGGCGCCGATCAATGGCTACCAGTCGTTCCAGCGAATCACCGGTTTCGGCGCCAGCGCGCCGCCGGAGATTGCGCGGGAGATCGAGGCGCGCCGTTTCCACGACGCTTCGGTCCGCGAGTACGGACAGAATGTTCTGACGGATATCTGCCGCCGCCTGCTCGACGGCGGGGCGCCCGGCCTGCACTTCTACACCCTGAATCTCGAGCGTTCCGTGCAGGTCATCCTCGACCGGCTCGGAGTTGTGCCGCGGCACAGCGAGCGGGTGCTGCCGTGGCGCAGCGCCGCCGCGGTCCGCCGCCCCAAGGAGGACGTGCGGCCGATCTTCTGGGCCAACCGGCCGAAGAGCTATCTCGCCCGCACCCAGGACTGGGACGAGTTCCCGAACGGCCGTTGGGGCGATTCAGGTTCGCCCGCGTTCGGCGACCTCGCCGACCATCACCTGGCGTTCCGTCCCGTGAAGCCGGAGGTGGCCCGTGACCGATGGGGCCGCGAACTGCGCTCGATCGATCAGGTGCGCGAGGTGTTTGCGGGGTTCTGCTGCGGCGATGTCGACGGCATTCCCTGGTACGACTGGCCGCTCGACCTGGAGAGCGAGCCGCTGAAGGACGCGCTGGTGAAGTTGAACCGGGCGGGACTCCTGACGATCAACTCCCAGCCGCGGGTCGACGGCGCACCGTCCGACGATCCCGCCGTGGGCTGGGGCGGCTCGGGCGGCCGCGTGTACCAGAAGGCGTATCTGGAGTTCTTCGTGGCGCCGGAGCAGGCGCCGCCTCTGCTGGCTGCCATGGACGCCAGCGAGAGCCTGACCTACCACGCGATCGACCGCTCCGGCAACGCGATCAGCAACAGCGACACGGTCAACGCGGTGACCTGGGGTGTCTTCCCGGGCGGCGAGGTCCGGCAGCCGACGATCGTCGATCCGGGATCCTTCGTGGTCTGGAAGGACGAGGCCTTCGACCTGTGGCTGACGTCGTGGGCGGCGGTCTACGAAGAGGACAGCGAGTCGAGGCGCCTGCTTCAGCGCATCCACGACACGTACTTCCTGGTCAACGTCGTCGACAACGACTACGTCGACGGCGACCTGCTGGGCTATCTGCTGGAGGCGGTTCAGGCCGAAGAGCCGCCGTCCATGACGATCGTCGCCCCCGTCACGTAGCTGCCCATCTCCGAGGCCAGGAACACCGCCGCGCCGGCGATCTCGTTCGGCTGCGCGTGGCGGCCGACCGGCGTCCGGCTGGCGATCGCCTGCCGCTTCTCCTCGGAGTCGACGAGGACGCTGGCGAAGTAGGTCTCGACGACGCCAGGCGCGATCGCGTTGACCCGGATGCCGAACTGTCCCAGCTCCTTGGCCCAGCCGCGGGTCATGTTGAGCACCGCCGCCTTGGTCAGCGCGTAGGTCAGTTCGTTCGGGCCCGGTCGTAGCCCCGCGATCGAGGCGACGCTGATCACGTTGCCCGAGCCCTGCTTCTTCATCAGCCGGGCCGCCTGCTGGATGTGGACGAAGTAGCCCTTCAGGTTGACTTCGAGCGTCTTGTCGAAAGCCCACTCCGGCATGTCGATCGCGGGCCCGAAGTAGGGGTTCGTCGCCGCGTTGTTGACCAGAATGTCAAGCCGTCCGAACTCGCTCTCGATGCGCTCGAACAGGGCCGCGATCTGCTCCACGCTGCCCGCGTGACAGGCGATCGGAACCGCCTTGCCGCCGTCGGCCTCAATCGACTCGGCGACCTTGTCGAGCCCCTCCTGTTTGCGTGAGGCGAGGACCACGGTTGCGCCCTGCTCGGCGAATCCGCGCGCGATCGCCTCGCCGATGCCGCGCGAGGCGCCGGTGACGAGGGCTACTTGGTCGTTGAGGCTGAAGTCGACGATGGGCATGGCTGAGTCTCCTGTGTGCCATCCGCACGCCCGAATGACGGGCGCACGGAGTGGTTCGCTGGTCGCGCGAGGTGCGCCACCGGGGTTCTGGTTCGGCGCGCGAGCATACGACGAGCGCCGGCCCCGGGACGCCGCCTCACGCCTGTTGCAGCGCGTGATCATTGCCCGCCTGGTGGCCGATCGAGCGATTTCTTGAACAGGTCGATCTCATGCCGGATGTCGCCCGCCTCGTCGATGGACTCTCCCCTCGCGGCCCTCAGGTGGAGGCTCAGGGTGCTTTCGCAAGAGGAGGCGACGAACTCGATGAACTCCCTCAAGTCCCCGGCGACTGGAGAACGGCCGGTTCGCTGCCCTCGCTCCAGGATGTCGATGTACAGGCCACGGTCCTCGGCGCGGATCATGGCCACCGTGTAGCCGTGCCGGATGAGAATGAGGTTCATCAGCAGACGGGCCATGCGGCCGTTGCCGTCGTCGAAGGGGTGAATCGCGACAAAGCGGTAGTGGAAGACCGCCGCCAGAACAATCGGGTGCTCGCCCGTCCGTTCGCTCTCGTGGTACCAGTCCAGCAGGTCGGTCATCTCGGGCTTTACGAGTTCGGGCGCCGTGAAGTAGTGGACCTCGCCGGTGGTGGTCAGGACGTTGTTCGGTGCCGCTTTGTAGTTGCCGATCGCTATCGGCCGTTGGACGATGCGCCCGTCCGGAGTCCGCGCGTCCATCTCGTACGGCTCTTTCAGGAGCACTCGGTGAAGATTGCGAATGAAGACCTCGTTCAGGGCCTCCTCGTTCCTCACCGCGTCTTCGACCGCCTTGACCGCGTTGTCGTGACCCTGGATGTCCAGGTGGTCCCGCATGGGTTTGCCGTGAGCGGTAATGCCGTGGAGGATCAGGCTCCTCGTCTCGCCCAGCGTGAGTGAGTTCCCCTCGATCGCGTTGGAGTGGTAGTTCCACTCCAGCCGGAGCTTCTGGTTGACGCGACCGACGACCTCAGGCGACAGCGGCCGGAGCGCGTCGAGGTCCGACTTGAGTTGATCGATCGTCTCCAGGATGTTGCTGGCCACGGTGGATTATCGCCGATCCCGCTGTTGGGGTAGGGGGCCACCTCTCGCGGAACTCGTGTCACTGCCTCGGCTGTTACCGTGCCGGTTTCGTGACGGATCATCCCTGTTCCAACATCCGCGTGCTTGAGGTCGCCGGCTCGCCGGCGGGCGCCTATGCGGGGCGGCTGCTGGCGGCCTGTGGGGCCGACGTGCTGCGACTCGAACCGCCCGGAGGCGATCCGTGGCGCGAGGTCGGAGAGCGCTGGCGGGGCGTCGGGGCGGAGTACGCGTACCTCAATGTAGGCAAGCGCGCCGCGCGGTTGCGGCCGAGCACCGATCGCGGTCGGGCGCAGGTCCTTGAACTGGTCGAGCGCGGCGGTGTCGATGTCGTGATCGAGAGTTCCGCGCCGGGGCCGCTTGAACCGCTGGTCGAGGAGGCGGATGCGCCGCGGGCCGTGCTGCTGCGGATCTCACCCTTCGGTCTGGGCGCCGGGGCGCGCGAGGTCTGGGGAGGGATGAGCCCGCCGCGTTCGAACGGCTTCACGGACGACGCCTGGTCCGGCCACCTCTACCTGAACGGCGCGCCCGACCGGGAGCCCATTGGGCGGCCGGGCCTTCATTCGTCCTGTCAGGCGGGTGCTCACGCGGTGATCGGCGGTCTGGCTGCTCTCCACGCGAGGCCCGTGATTGGACGAGGCCAGACGGTCGATGTCTCCCACGTTGAGGCGCTGGCGGCTCTGCACCAGTACACGACGGTGATGTGGACCCAGGCCGGTTACATCCTCGGCCGGGTCGGCAACTCCCAGGGTGGGCCGTGGCATCCGGTCGGCGTCCACCGCTGTATGGACGGGCATGTGGCCCTCTCGATGCCGAGCCGGGAGATGCTCCAGCCGTTCCTCGAAGCGGCGGGTCTGGCTCACGTCCTGGAGGATCCGCGTTTCGCCGAAGATGCCGATCGGGCGGAGCATCGGAAGGAGTTCGATTCCGCGATCGATCCGTGGATGATGGCCCACACGGCGGCCGAGATCATCGAGCTGGGCGAGCGCGTGCGAGTACCTATCGGTCCGGTACTCGATGCGCTGGAGGTGTTGGACGATCCGCACTTGCAGGCTCGCGGTTTCTTCGTGCCGATCGATGGGGTCGATGGGCCGCTCGTTCCGCGCGGGCCGTTCCTCCTGAACGGCGAGGCGGCGCCGCCGTTGATCGATTCCTCGGTCGCGTGGGCGCCGCCGCCGGTCGACGGCTTGGCGGGTTGGCGGGCGCGCCAAGCGACGAACGGCGTCAGTTCGGAATCTCCGGAACTGGTCCGCGGCCCGCTTCAGGGCGTCCGCGTGCTCGATCTCACCAGGGTCTGGGCCGGGCCATTGGCTACCCGGATACTGGGCGACCTCGGCGCGGACGTGATCAGGGTCGAGGCCGCGTGGGCGCGGGGCCCGGCGACCCAGTCCGCGAGAGTCGCTCGCCTCACCCACCTGTTCCCGGAGAACGACGCCGGCGAACGTCCTTTCAATCGCGGCGCGGCCTTCAACAAGATGAACCGGAGCAAGCGCTCCGTGACGCTCGATCTGGCCGACCCCGAGGGGCGACGCATCTTCGAGGCTCTGGTCGAGCGCTCGGACGTCGTCTGCGACAACTTCAGCCCGCGGGTCATGCCGAAGCTGGGGCTGGACCCGGAGCGACTGCGCGAGGTGAATCCCGGTGTCATCGCGGTCTCGATGCCCGGCTTCGGCAACTCGGGTCCGTACCGTGATCGGCTCGCATACGGACCGTTGATCGAGTCGACGGTGGGGCTGACGTCCGCGCTCGGCTACCGGGACGGCGGGCCGCACCGGTCCGGCATCGCCTGGCCGGATCCGATGACCGCTCTGCACACCGCCGTTGGAACGCTGGCCATGCTGTACGGCCGCACGCAGTCGCCGGAGGGCCGGGGCGGCACGGTGGAAACCCCGATGGTCGAGGCGATGGCGACGATGTTCGGCGACCATATCCTGGCGGCCCAGCTTCGCGGAGCGGCCGAACCGCGGCGCGGCAACCGCGTTCCGCAGCGAGCGCCCCAGGGTTGCTATCCGTGCCTGGGCGAGGACCGGTGGATCGCGATCAGCGTCGAGGACGATCAAGAGTGGCGGGTGCTGTGCGGCGTCGCCGGCTTGCCGGTAGCGCTCGCCTCGATGTCGCTGGCCGAGCGGCAGGCGGATGAGGACCGGATCGACGATCTGCTCGCCGCGTGGACCTCCAGCCGGGAGCGGGACGACCTGGTGTCCTCCTTGCTCCGCGCCGGCGTCACGGCGGCGCCGGTCGCCGACGCACGCGACATGGCCGAAGACCCGTTCCTCGAGGCGCGAGGCTTCTGGGCCGAGGTCGACCACCCCGAAGTCGGCCGGCGACGGTACCCGGGCCTGCCGATACGCCTGGGAGCGACGCCGCCGACCTACCGTCGCGGCGCGCCTTGCCTGGGTGAGCACAACCGGGAGGTACTCGTCGAGGTCCTCGGGTTCCCGCCGTCGCGCGTGGACGAGCTGGAACGCGCCGGAATGCTGCGCGACACGCCGCCTGAAGGCGCAACCGGCCGCGGCATCAAGAAGAGCTAGCACTGCGGTCAGGATTGGCCGCCAGTTCGCTGCTAGCGTGATTGACCGTCCCCTCGGACGGACACTCCCCGGCGACCAACTCCTACGTGCCCACTATCAGCGAGGCGTCAACCGCACCGCAGCCGCTTTGGGCCAAGGTGATCGACCAGACCCGCTGCATCGGGTGCCATGCGTGCACGACCGCGTGCAAGTCGGAGAACGAGGTGCCGTTGTCGGTCACGCGCACCTACGTGAAGTCCGTCGACGTTGGGCGCCACCCGCGTGCGCGGCGCGCCTTCCAGGTCACCCGCTGCAACCAGTGTGAGGACGCACCCTGCGTGGCGGCCTGTCCGACCGCCGCGATGTACCGACGGGAGGACGGCATCGTCGATTTCGACAAGTCGGCATGCATCGGATGCAAGGCGTGCATCGCGGCCTGTCCGTACGACGCGATCTTCATCAACCCCGACGACCACTCGGCCGAGAAATGCAACTTCTGCGCGCATCGGCTCGACATCGGCCTCGAGCCGGCGTGCGTCGTCGTCTGTCCGACCGAGGCGCTGATCGTCGGTGACATGAACGACCCGCTCTCGGAAGTCGCCGGGATCGTCCACCAGGAGCCGGTCGCCGTGCGCCGGCCGGAGAAGGAGACGCGGCCGAAGGTCTTCTACAAGGGCGCGGATCGGGCAACGCTCGATCCCCTTGCCGCGCGCCAACCCGAGGGCGGACTGTTCATGTGGAGCGAGCAGGACAATAGCCACGGGAAGGTGTCGTCCGGCCACACCGGTCCCCGAAACAGCTCCGCGGCGGCACTGCTCAGCTACGACGTCCCGCACGAGATTCCCTGGGACTTCCGGGTGAGCCTCTACACCTTCACCAAGTCGATCGCCGCGGGTGCCTATCTGGCGCCGTTGCTCCTGGCGGTCGCCGGCATGATCCCCTGGTCGTCGCCGGTGTGGACGCTCGTCGGGCCCCTGGTGGCGCTCGCTTTTCTGGTGCTGACGGGCGCGCTCCTCGTGTGGGACCTGGAGCACCCCCAGCGATTCTGGATGGTGCTCGCCAGACCGCAGTGGCGCAGTTGGCTGGTGCGCGGAGGCTTCGCCATCACCGCGTACGGGGCGCTTCTGGCGGCTCACCTCGCTGCGGTTGCCGCCGGCCGGCCCGAGTGGACGTTGGCGTTGGCGTGGGCCGGGGGCCCGCTCGCGGTCGCGACCGCCGTCTACACCGCGTACCTTCTGGCCCAGGCACGTGCGCGCGACCTCTGGCAGAGCCCGCTCCTGCCGCCGCACTTTCTGGTCCAGGCGCTGCTGGCGGGCTCGGGCGCACTAATCCTGGTTGACCTGGCAACAGGAGGGGCTCTGGCGCTCGGTGTCGGCGCCGTCTGGATCTTCCAGACCTCGCTGGCCGTTCATGTGGGCCTGGCCTTCAGCGAGGCGACGATGGCGCACCCGACCGCCCACGCCGCCCTGGCTGCCCGGGGAATGCTCCGCGGTCGCTACGCGGGCCCCTACTGGGCCAGCTTCATTTTCGCCGCGGCCGCGCTCGTGCTCGTGGGCTTGGGAGCGCATCTCGGCGTGGCCGCCGGATTGGCGGCCCTGTTGCTCTACGAGCACGCCTACCTGCAAGCCGGTCAGTCGGCGCCCCTCTCCTGAAGCGACGCGTGACCGAGCGGCGCAACCTGGAGAAGCTGGAACGCCTGGTCTCGGCGGCGCGGGCCGACGCCGAAGCCCGCGGCGAGACCTTCTATCCCGGCGCCAGCCGCGTCCACCTCGCGTCCTATCCGCCGAAGGAGCGTTGGAACGACTGGGTCGAGCTCGATTCCAGGGCATGGCCCCGGCGCGTCGAGAAGCGCTACATGCTGGTCCCGACGACGTGCTTCAACTGCGAGTCCGCGTGCGGACTCCTGGCCTACGTCGACCGCGACACGCTGCAGGTACGCAAGTTCGAGGGCAACCCGGAGCACCCGGGCTCACGGGGTCGCAACTGCGCCAAGGGGCCGGCCACGCTGAACCAGATCACCGATCCCGACCGCATTCTTCATCCGCTCAAGCGGGCCGGGGGCCGGGGAGAAGGGAAGTGGGAACGCGTGTCGTGGGACGACGCGCTCGACGACATCGCGGCGCGCATCCGCAGGGCCCTGGAGGAAGACCGGCACAACGAGGTGATGTACCACGTCGGCCGCCCGGGCGAGGACGGATACACGGAACGCATGCTGGCGGCCTGGGGCGTCGACGGGCACAACTCGCACACGAACGTCTGTTCGAGCGGCGCCCGCTCCGGCTACCACTGGTGGATGGGAATGGATCGCCCGAGCCCGGACCACGCGAACGCAAAGGTCATCGTGCTCGTCAGCAGCCATCTCGAGACCGGTCACTACTTCAACCCCCACGCGCAGCGGATCATGGAGGGCAAGAAGCGCGGCGCCAAACTGATCGTCCTGGACACGCGCCTCTCGAACACGGCGACCCACGCGGACCACTGGTTGTCGCCCTATCCGGGCTCGGAAGCCGCGATCTTCCTGGCGGTCGCGAACTGGATCATCCGGGAGGGCTGGTACGACCGCGAGTTCGTGCGCCGGTGGTGGAACTGGCCTGACTTCCTGGCCGCCAAAGGCGTTGCCGGCGCGCCGTTTGAGCGCTTCGAGGAGTTGCTGCGCGAGATGTACGCCGGGTACACCTTCGAGTACGCGGCGAGTGAATCGGGGATCGATGCGGATGAGCTGCGCGAGGTCGCGGAAGTCATCGGGGCGGCCGGCACCCGCCTCGCCACCCACAACTGGCGCAGCGCCGGCGCGGGGAATCTAGGCGGCTGGCAGGTCGCCCGCACGCTGACGTTGCTTAGCGCTCTCCTCGGCGCCCTGGCCACCGAGGGCGGGACCTTCCCCAACGCCTGGAACAAGTTCGTGCCGAAGCCGCCGCGTCTTCCAAAGCGCCATCCGGGCCGGTGGAACGAGGTGCAGTGGCCGCGCGAGTACCCGCTGGCCCTGAACGAGATGTCGTTTCTGATGCCGCACCTGATGCGCGCCCAGGACGCCTCTCTCGACGTCTACTTCACGCGCGTTCACAACCCGGTGTGGACGAACCCGGACGGTTTCAGTTGGATCGAGATGCTGAGCGATCCCGGCCGGATCGGTCTGCACGCAGCGCTGACGCCGACCTGGAACGAGACCGCGTACTTCGCCGACTACGTCCTGCCGATGGGGCATTCATCCGAGCGGCACGATCTGACCTCGTACGAGCAGTACGACGGCCAGTGGCTCGGCTTCCGCCAGCCGGTCCTGAGGGCGGCCCGTAGCCGCCTGGGCGAACAGGTCGGCGACACCCGCGAGGTGAATCCCGGCGAAGTGTGGGAGGAGAACGAGTTCTGGATCGAACTCACCTGGCGCGTCGATCCCGACGGCTCGCTGGGGATTCGCGAGTTCTTCGAGTCGGTCGAACATCCGGGCGAGAAGATGACCGTCGACGAGTACTACGGCTGGATCTTCGCGAACACCGTGCCCGGGCTGCCTGAAGTCGCCGCGCGGGAAGGGCTGGCGCCGCTTCAGTACATGCGCCGCTACGGCGCGTTCGAGGTGGCGAGCAAGGTCGGAAAGGTCTTCGAGCAGCCCGTTCCGGACGATGAGCTGGAGGATGCGCACGTCGACGAACGCGGCCGCGTCTACACGCGCGCGCCGGTTCCAGCGAGCCCGCAGGCGCAGGGAGGCACCGCGCTCGAGCCGGACGAAGACGGCCGCCGGCGGGTCGGCGTGCGCGTGGACGGTGAGTTGCTCAGAGGCTGGCCGACGCCCTCCGGCAAGCTCGAGTTCTGGTCGAACACTCTGGCGGAGTGGGGATGGCCGGAACTGGCCGCGCCCACCTACATCAAGAGCCACGTCCATCCGAGCCGGCTCGAATCCGGACAGATGCCGCTGATCTCGACCTTCCGGATCCCAGTGCAGATCCACACGCGGAGCGCGAACTCGAAGTGGCTCGACGAGATCGCGCACACGAACCCCCTCTGGATCCACCCGACCGACGCCGAGCGGCTCGGCATCGGCGGCACGGGCAGCCTGGTCCGGGTCACGACCGACCTCGGCTACTTCGTGGTCAAGGCCTGGTTGACCGAGGGGATCCGCCCCGGCGTCGTCGCCTGCAGCCATCACATGGGCCGCTGGAAGCCGGAAGGCCAGCCAGGCCAGCGGCTCGGAATGATGACCGTCGCGCTTGGGCGGAGCGGCTCGGAGTGGTCGCTGACGCCGAAGCAGAGCGGCGGCCCGTTTCGCTCGAACGATCCGGACACGATGCGGGTCTGGTGGACGGACGTCGGCGTGCACCAGAACCTGACCCACGCGGTCCACCCGGACCCGGTCTCCGGGCAGCACTGCTGGCACCAGGCGGTTCGCGTGACCCCCGCCGCACCAGGCGACCGGCGCGGCGACGTGTCGGTCGACACGGATGGCTCGCGCGCGCAGTTCGAGCGCTGGCTGGAACTTGTGCGGCCGGCCGACCGGCACTCGCCGGGTGGGTTGCGGCGACCCTGGTGGATGCTGCGTCCGGTCAGGCCCGCCCGCGAGGCCTACCGGTTCTAACAGCCGGGGAGGCCCGCGATGATCCCGGCCGAGCTGCTGCGCGCGCTGTCCATCTTCGCTGAACCGCCGGAACCGGAGCACGCCCGGGTCGCCGGTCTGCTCGACCTGGGCGACGGCATCGACGGCTCGGCGTACGCGGAGCTCTTCGTCTTCCAGTTGCCTCCGTATGCCTCGATCTACGTGGGTCCCGAGGGCTGGATGGGCGGCGAGGCACGGGAGCGGATTGCCGGGTTCTGGCGCGCGGTGGGCCGGACCCCTTCCGCCGAGCCGGACCACCTGAGCGTCCTGCTCGGCCTGTACGCCGCCCTGAGCGAGGAACACGAGCAGGCGACCGGTCCGGCCGCCGCCCTGGCGGCGGAAGCCCGCGGCGCCCTTCTGCACGAGCACTTGGCGCCGTGGGTCTTCGCGTATCTCGACCATGCCGGGGACCTGGCGGTGGGCGGCTACAAACGCTGGGCGGAGCTGCTGCGGGAGACGCTCGCCCGCGAGGCCGAGCGGCTCGGGCCGCCGCCGGCCCTGCCCGCTCATTTGCGCTCGGCATCCGGACTTCCGGACCCGCGGTCCGAGGGTGGCGAGGCCTTCCTGAAGGGCCTGCTGGCGCCCGTGCGGTCCGGCGTCGTCCTGACTCGGGCGGCTCTCGGGACGATGGCGCGCGAACTTGGTCTGGGGCTGCGTGCCGGTGAACGGCGATTCGCGCTCGAAGGCCTTCTGGGGCAGGACGCGCAGGCGACGCTGGCCGCCCTGGCGGCCCTGGCCACGTGCGAAGAACTCGCTCACAAGAAGCGGGACTGCCTGTTGGGGGAAACGGCCCTGTTCCTGGCGCGAAGAGCTCGGTGCGCGGCTCGGCTGCTGAGGGAACTGGCGGCGGACAGCGCCAGCGATAGCGTGACAACGCGGAAGGCGACGAACTCGCTCTGATTGCCGGGCGGACCTACTGCGGTGGCGTCCGGGTTCCGCGGGATACGCTGAAGGCAGGCTATGCACGACGCGGGCGCAGCAGACCAGGAAGGCCGTCGGCCGAAGAAACTGAGCCAGGTGCTCGAGTCGTCACTCTACGTTGGCGATCTCGATGCGGCGGAGGTCTTCTACAGCGAAGTCCTTGGCCTAACGCTGCACTCGAAGCTCGAGGCGAGACACGTCTTCTTCCGCTGCGGCAGCCAGATGGTCCTCCTCTTCAACCCGGAGGCTACGGCCAACCCCGACCTGACGCCGCGGGGCCTCGGATCGCATGGAGCGCATGGCCCCGGTCATCTGGCGTTCGGTGTCGGTGAGGGTGAGATCGACCGTTGGCGGAGCCGCCTCCGGGACCACGGCGTCGAAGTCGAGCAGGAGGTCGATTGGGGAGGGACCCGAGGGCGGTCTCTCTACTTTCGCGACCCGGACGGCAACAGCCTGGAGTTTGCCACGGCGGCCCTTTGGGGCCTGGATCGCTGAGCAGGCGGCTATTCGTCGAAGTACGGGTGCTTCGCCACCGGCAGGTGGGGTGCGTTCCCGGACGGCTTGCGCAGGCTCAACTCCTCGAAGAGCAGGTCGGGGACCGAGACCGAGACGACCTCGCCAAGCCCGAGCGCACCGAACGCGCCGGACAGGAAGGACGGGATCAACCCGCCCGCGGGGGAGTGGGTGAAGCTGTGTAGGGTGGACGTGTCCGAAACGGCGACGATGTCGCGAAAGGCGGCTTCGGCGAGGGCCACCAGTTCGGCCTTGGGAATCAGTTCCTCGCGCCCGTCCGGGTAGACCTTGTACGCCACGCTGATGTGGCCGAGCGTGGGCCCCGCCTGGGGGCCGCCCCGCAGGAGGCTGAGAGGATCCGACGCTCCGTCGTCGGCGCCGAGCTTCGCCATGCGGCGCACGACGATCCCGTAATCCGAGCCCCGTTCCTCGATCAGTAGTTTGAACTCGGCAACGAGTTCCTCGTTGCTCATTCCGCGGTTCGAGCTCACGACCAGGTTGCTTGGAGCGGGACCGTCGCCGCGGCGGTTGCCGGAACTCCTGTCGATTCCGGGGATCGGATTCCGGCTGGTCACCAGGGATCTCAGGACGCCGTTCTGCACCAGGGTCGTTGGCCCGGCTTCGACGCCGTCGTCGTCGACCGCGTAGCTGCCGAGAAAACCGTCGTCCGCCAGAGTGGGGTTGTCCTCGATGCTGAGGAGTCTCGGCAACACCCTCGCCCCGATGCGATCGAGGAATGGGTTGCGGCTCATCTGCAGCATCCTGGCGAAGCTCGGTTCAGCATCCGGCACCCGGTTGCCGAGCAGTCTGGGCATGAAGGCCTGGGCGAACAGCTCGGCGGCGGCCTGGCCTTCGAACAGCACGGGACCGTTGTAAGGGTCGAGCGCCGCGGCGGTGCGCCGGGCAGTCAGGCTGGCGCCCATCGCATCGACGCGGGCCTGCAGGGCCGCGCGATCGTCCACGTCGTCCCATGAATCTCCCCATGCCTCGACAGAGTCGTTCAGGACGACGCCATCTTCGGCCTGGGTACGTGCCTCAACGACAACCGAGGCGGTGGGATCGGAGCGGATGAACGCGGATCCCTCGGTGTTCACGTAGTAGGTGTGCCGATTGCTGACCGACGCCTCGGCCTTTGAACTGAAGACGTCGGGCACGCTCCGAAACGACTCGGAAAGCTCCCGGACCAGGTCTTCGAGAGCGCGCAGTGGTGGCAGGTCCAGGCCGTTACCTGCGAAGAGAGTGAACTGCTCCTCTGCGGTGAAGTCGCCGATCTCCTCAGCCCGCGTCTCGTTCTGAAGCGCCGCCCGCTTCTCGGCCAGGGACTCCAGAGCGGCCTTGTAGGCCCTGTCGGTAGCCAGCCAGATCGCTCTTCGGATTTCCCGGTAGTCGTTCTCCAGGGGCAGCCCGGCAATCCGGCCAAGACTCGACGGCAGGAACGACATGCTGCCGAAGTTCGTGTTGTCGAACGAGGAATCTCCGACCCGTACTTCGACGTTCAGGCGTCGGTTCTCGGTCTCCGTGCTCGACAGCAGGGCTCCGAAGCTCCCGGAGACCTGTAACCGCTCGGTTTCGTGCACGGTGTAGGCAATGAAGTAGGGCTTCTCGAGCACCTCCATCTCGAGTTGCTCGGAGCTGCGGGCCATTTCATCGCGCATGGCCTGCATCACGACGCTGAGTCCCGGCTCTTCCTGGGCTCCGGCATTGGAGAGTGGCCAGAGAACCGTAGTGAGCAACAGGACGGCCAGTGCGGCCTTGCCCCTTCGCCGTCGTGTTGGTGGCATGTGCACGGCCATGGTCTAGAGATCCCCCACAGGAGCAGGCAGGATGGGTGGTCGGTCCTGGGACTTCTCTTTCTTCTGCACCTCGATCTGCGACACGAGGATCGAGGGCGCGGCCGCGGAGACTGGCACCATGCCCGACTCCGCGCCGCAGAAGCCGTTGAACACGCCGATCTGGTCATCGGCCGCGACGACCCGGCTGAACGTCGTGAGGGGGGTGCCGATCAGGTCGACGCCGCGGACAAGTTCCTCGCGTCCGTCGGGATAGACGCGGTAGACCAGTAGCGGCGTCACGTTGAACGAGTTCGGGATGGAGCGACCCGTGAAGGTGAAGCCGCCCTGGATCTCTTCGATGCGCAGCCCAAAGGGCTTGTCGGCTGCCTTGATCGCTGCGACGAATCGTGCCTGTAACTCCTCGCCCGTCAGCGGGTCTTCCACCTCGACGATCAGGTTGGATTGCCTGGCCACGGGTTTGAGGCCGGCCTGCTTGCGGCCGTGACCGTTCGAGTTCGGGAAGCCCTCTACCGGCGAACGTGACATGAGGAAGTTCTTGAGGATCCCCTTGTCGATCGCGGTCACCCGGCGCGCCGCTACGCCCTGGTTGTCATACCTGTAGCTGCCGACCAGATCGGAAGGCCCCCAGGTTCTGATCGTCGGATCGAAGTGGACCGAGAAACCCTCCGGCAGGACCCTCTCGTTCAGTTGCTCCCTGAACGTGTGGCTGTCGTCGGCTTCCTTCAGACGGTGACCCTCCAGCCGGTGGCCGAGGATCTCGTGGAAGAACACGCCGCTGGCCTCGCCGGAGAGGATTGCCGGGCCGGTGTAGGGGTCCACCAGGGGCGCCTCACGCAGTGCGAGCAGGGTCTCGATCATCTTGTCGACATCCTGCGCCACGGTTTCCGCGTCGGGCAGACCGGTGGGCGAGAAGGCGCTGTAGCTCTTGTGGAGCGGCAGCTCCATCCCGTCGTCCGCCTTGGTCATCGCGCGCAGGAACAGTCGGTACCTGGTCTCTGAGGTCTGAATCTCCGAGCCCTCGCTGTTCGTGAACCATCGGGTTTCGGTACCGGCCGTGAAGGTGGCGCTGCCGTTCAGGAACTCGGCGTGTTCGGCGAACGGGGCCGTGTAGTGGCGGACCTTCCGCTCCCAATCGGCCCGGTCGACATCGATCGGCGCCGGTTCGTCCACACCCTTCGACGGTTCCTCGCGCGAGAAGTCGTCGGACTGGTCCTCCGCCTCGACCTTGACCTGGACGTTCGTCTTCACCTGGGTGAGCTGTTCGAGGGCGCGCTTGTAGTGCTTGTCCGTTTCGCTCCACAGGATGCTTCGAATCGCCGCCTCATCGTTGTCGACCGGCATCTGGGTTCGCCCATCACGGAGAAACGAGAGTGACGGGAACCGGTCCCGGATCGGGCGGGTGTTGTCGAACTCGTAGTCGCCGACCCGGAGGTCGATGTCGAGCAGCCGCCCCCGGTTCTCGCTGCTGTCGGTCAGGGCCCCGAAGGCGCCGCTGACGGACACGCTGTGGCTCTCCGTGATCTCGTAGCTCAGGAAGTACGGCGGCACCTCCTGCTCGCCGAGCAACTTCAGCGACCGGTCGAGCTCCGCTTTCATCGCGTCCAGGACGATCGACTGGCCGGCCATGGGCGCCGCGGCGAGTGTGATCGCGGCGAGGCCGATCAGAACGCGCCGCAGGAGCGGTCGTCTAGCCACGGGATTGCGACCCCTGTGTTTCGGTTGAACTTCGGACATGCACACGCCTCCCCTCGATGTGGTCCGTTTGATGGTACGGAGCCGGCTGGCCGCGCGTTTGCCTAGCCGCCCGCTTGCTCTTCGACTTCCCTCTCTTCAAGCCGCGCGCCGCGCAGGGTATTCCCGAGGGAGTAGTTCCCCTCGTGGCAGGCGTACTCGTAGAGCTTGTCTTCGGTCGCGGGCCAGGTGTACTCGCCTGTGTACGGCGCTTCCCAATCCCCGTTGTCGACAGTGAACCGGTAGAGGAGGGTGTCCGCGTCCTGGAAGGAGAAGCGCTCGACGACGCGCTGATCGGCGGGCGGCGAGGGGTCGCCGTAGAGGGCGAACGTCATCCAGTTCTCTTCCTGGAAGTTCGTCGTCTCGATGACGAGGGTGTCGCCCTCCCACCAGGCGACGGAGTCGCCGGCCCGCGAGCGGTACCCGGGCGGCGCGTGGCGGGCGGCTTCCCGGGAAGGACTGATCGGGATGATCCGTGCGTAGTGCATCCACTCGATCAGGATCATCAGGTGAGATTCGGTCTGCGTGACGGTCTTCAGGTTGTTGTAGAACTTCGGGTAGATCGGGATCGTCCCCTCGAGCGAGAAGATGCAGCGGTCCGCGATCGACAGCGACTCCGGGTCGTCGTAGGGGCCGACCTCGCGGTCGCGCCACCAGGCCTTCCCGGCGTTCTGCAGGAAGAACCCGTAGACGCCTTCACGTCGCGCCTTGCCGCGCTCGGTCAGCGACGGGTAGCGGCCGTTCGGCGGGTCGACGAGCAGTGAGGTCCGGTACAGGCCGTCGACCTTGACCGCCGAGGTTCCGCGGTCCATGAAGAAGTAGTTGTAGCCGCCCACGCTGGCGCCGGCGGTCGGCGCCTTGCGGTCCGGGTCGCTGGCCTGGTAGCTGAGGTCGATCCGCGCCGCTTCCTGAGACCGGATCCGTTCGGCCTCTTCCTCGGTCAGGTGGAGGCGGTCGCCTAGCTGGGGGCTGCGCTCGATCGGCGTCAGGGTGCTGATGTCGTAGTTGCCGGAGAAGTCGGGCTTGCCGCTCGGCGTTCTCGGGATGTCATCCGCCGGGGCGGCCGTGGCGCTGGCGATCGCGAGCGCGAGGACGAGGGCGATGCGGGTGCCTGGCCGAATGCTCATGGGGCGCCGCTGCTCTGCGCCGCGACATCGCGCTCCTCGAAGCGCGCGCCGCGCAGGGTGTTCCCGGTGGCGTAGTTCCCCTCGTGGCAGGCGAACTCGTACAGCTTGTCGTCGGTGGCCGGCCAGGTGTACTCGCCGCTGTACGGGGTCTCCCAGTCGCCGCTCTCGAGCGTGTATTGGTAGAGGAGAGTGTCCGCGTCCTGGAAGGAGAAGCGCTCGACCACGTGCTGGTCGGCCGGCGGGGAAGGCTCGCCGAAGAGAGTCGTCGCGATCCAGTTCTCTTCCAGGAAGTTCGTCGTGTCGACAACCAGCGTGTCGCCCTCCCACCAGGCGACCGAGTCGCCGGCGCGGGAGCGGATGGTGTCCGGGAGATGGATCGCCGCGTCCCGGGACGGGCTGATCGGGATGATCCGCGCATAGTGCATCCACTCGATCAGGATCATGAGGTGGGTATCGGTCTGCACCACCGTCTTGATGTTGTTGTAGCTCTTCGAGTACACCGGGATCGTCGCTTCGAGCGAGAAGATGCAGCGATCGGCGATCGAGAGCGACTCGGGGCCGTCGTAGGGGCCGACTTCCCGATCGCGCCACCAGGCCGGTCCGGTGTTCCTCTTCGAGAATCCGTAGAGTCCCTCCCGGCGGGCCTTGCCGCGTTCGGTCAGCGGCGGGAAGCGGCCGTTCGGCGGGTCGATGAGCACCGAGGTCCGGTACTTGCCGTCGATCTGGAAGCCGCCGGTGCCGCGGTCCATGAAGAAGTAGTTGTAGGCGCCGACGCTGCCGCCGACCGGGGGAGCTTTACGATCGGGATCGCTGGCCCGCGACCTCTGATCGATGTTCTGGGCTTCCCGGTCCCGGATCGCCTGGGCTTCCTCGGCGGTCAAGGTGAGCCGATTCCCCAGCTCGGGGCTGCGCTGGATCGGCGTCAGATGAGCGATGTCGTAGTTGCCGGAGAAGTCGGGCTTGCCGCTCGGTGTGCGGGGGATGTCGTCTCCCGCGGCTGCGGTTCCGGCACCGGCGACCGCGACTGCGAGAACGAAGGCGATGCGAGTACGACCGTTGATGCTCATCGAGCTCCTCCCTGACGGTGACCTTCGAGTGTGCCGGCCATTGTAGACCGCGGCTACTCGCCGGGTACGTACCAGATCGGCGACGACCAGGCCCGCTCCTGGAGTGTCGCCGGCAGGTCGGGCCGGGGCTCGACGCCGGCCCGCAGGGCGTCCCAGGTGGACCAGCGGCAGGTCGGGTTTTCGAGCACCCGGACGTAGTAGACGGCTCGCTGAGCCGGGTCGAAGTCGGGGTCCCGCCACAGGGCCGAGAGCTCCGCGGCGCCCGCGTTCTGGGGGAAGCTGCAGTTCGACAGGTCGACGGCGGCGCCGTTGTCGGGGCAACGGGGCGGGCTCCCCGACGGTGCGCCGCCGTTCGCGCAGGCGACGTCGACGATCTGTTCGCGCGCCTCGCCGTCCTCGATCCAGCCCTTGACCACCTGGAGGCGCTGGAGCGGGGCGCTGTCCTTGTCGCGGGAGGCCCAGACCAGGAAACGGGGGCTCTTGCCGGCAGAGGCGAGCAGGTCGCCGCCCATCGGCACGCCGCCCGCGTAGGCCCTCTCGATCATCTCCGGGTCCGCCGCGAGGTCGTCGGGGTAGTCGTATCCAGCGAAGAACCGGACGCGGACGCGCGGCCCCGTCGTGGCGAAGGTCTCCTTGCGCCGCAGCGCGTCGTAGATCGAGTCGCGGGTGTTCTGCTCGGCCCAGACTCCCGTCAGCCCGGCGCCGCTGTAGTAGCGGTTGTTGGTCTGGCTGTACTTCCGGCCGGACGAGTCCCCGGCTTCGAAGGCGCTTCGTCGCCCTTGAAGATCACGTTGCCGCGGCCCTCCGAGAACGCGGTGTACTCGTAGGCGATGAAGGTGGTGAAGCTGCCCGGGGCGTTGTGGCGCTCGGCGGCTTCGATCGTGGCCTGCCAGGCATTGCGCCCATCGCCTGTTTCGGCGGCGACCGGTGCGTTCGCCCGGTTGCCGCCCGGGCCCATCGCGGCGAAGAACGAGTTCTCCGGGTCGTAGGTGGCCGGCATCTCGTAGAGAAAGGCGCCGTGATCGGTCACGGCCATGAAGTCGAGCGGGCCGGTCCGAAGCTGGAAGCGAAGCCGCTCGGATGCTCGATCGCTTCTCCGCGTGCGAACCGGTAGGCATGGTCCGGATCGGTGCGGCCGCCGAACAGGTAAGCGTCGATGGAGTACCGCGTGTGGACGTGGAGATCGCCGAAGTAGGCGTCCTTGAGCGGGTTCGGCGGGGCCGTGGTCTCGGCTGCTGCGAGCAGGGCCGGGACCAGGACAACGCAGCAGAGGAGCGGTCGGCCTGACGGCCGGCGCTTTCCGGCCGCCTTCGGCGGCAGCCGGCGGGGACGCCGGCGCACCCAGTTTGCGGCCAGTTTTCTCGGCGCCAAGCCCTACCCGCCAGGGACGTACCAGATTGCCGACGACCAGGCGCGCTCCTGGATCGTCGCCGGCATCTCGGGGTTGGGCTCCACACCGGCCCTGAGCGCGTCCCAGGTCGACCAGCGGCAGGTCGGGTTCTCCAGTACGCGCACGTAGTAGATGGCGTGCTCCGCCGCGTCGAAATCCGGGTCGCTCCAGATGGCCGACAGTTCGGCGGCGCCCAGGTCCTGGGAGTGGCTGCAGTCGGAAAGATCGACTTCGGCGCCGTTGTCCGGGCAGCGGAGCGGGTCGCCGGAGGGCATGCCGCCGTCCGCGCAGGCGATGTCGGTGACCTGTTCACGCGCCTCGCCGTCCTCGACCCAGCCCTTGACCATCTGCAGGCGCTGGAGCGGGGCGCTGTCTACGTCGCGCGCGGCCCAGACGAGGAAGCGGGGGTTCTTGCCCTCGTCGGCGAGCAGGTCGCCGCCCATCGGCACACCGCCCTCGTAGGCGGCGGCGATCATGTCCGGGTCGGAGGTCAGGTCGTCGGTGTAGCCGTAGCCGCCGAAGAACCGGAGCCGCATCCGTGGCCCGCTGGTGGCGTAGGTCTCCTTGCGGCGGAAGGCGTCGTAGATCGAGTCGCGGGTGTTCTCTTCCGCCCAGACCACGGCCAGCCCGGAACCGCCCCAGTACCTTCTCGGTCTGTACTTCTCGCCGTCCTCGGTGGGCTCGTCGACTGGCACGGCGCCGCGAAGCTGGCCGGTGCCGTCGCCCCTGCCGACCTTGCCGTGAAAGTTGTGCTCTTCGGGTGTGCCGCCGGAGTTGTGGGTGTCCGTCGCTCCGACGACGCCGAAGCGGAACGGGTTGAAGCCCTGGGTCTCCTGGAGCACGAGGCCGTTCACGTAGGCCTCGCGAACGTAACTGCCCTTCGGTTCGCTGTAGAGCTGCGTGGCGATGCGGTAGGGGAAGATCTCGAAGTCCGCCCACTCGTCGTTCGGCGACAGCAGCGGGTGCGTCTCCGAGGTGCCCTTGACCTGGGTCATCTCGACCAGGGGTTCGTTGCGCATCCGCAGCTCGGCGTAGGCCGCGTCGAGCGGCTCGCCGCCGACCGTCTCCAGCTTGAACATGTGGCCGTTGCTGCCGTTCGAGTTGTGCGGGATGGCAAGGCCCTCGATGCCTTCGTCCCGGCGTTCGTCGAGCCAGCGCCAGAGGTCCTCGGGATTGCGCGAGTCGGTCGAGGCGAACGGCATGGGCGGCACGTTGCTGCCCCTGAAGATCACGTTGCGGTGCAGGTTGCCCCGGTCGTCCGCCGAGGTCGTGTACTCGTAGCCGACGAAGGTGGTGAAGTTTCCGGGGTCGTTGTGGGCCTCGGCGGCGTCGATGATCGCCTGCCAGGCGCCGCGCTTGGCGTCGTCCTGCGCGTCCTGCGGCAGTGCGGCGAACTCGCCGCTGCGGAGCCCCTGGATGGCGCGGGCGAAACCGCCGCCTTCCCGCAGATCGGTCCCCAGCTCGGTCGTGTAGAGGGGATTCTCGGGGTTGTCCATCTCCGGGAGCGCGCCGAGATAGAGGCCGTGATCGGTCACGGCCTGGAAGTCGAGGGCGCCGCTCTGGAGCTGGATCTGGTGGCCGCTCGCGTGCTCGATTGCCTCGCCCTTGGCGAACCGGTAGGCGTCGTCGGGATTCGTCCGCGTCCCGAACAGGTAGGCGTCGAAGGAGTACTTCGTGTGCACGTGCAGGTCGCCGAAGTAGGCGTCCTTGAGTGGGTTCGGCGCCGCGATGTCGCCGGTGGGGGCAGCGTCGCCGCCGCCGTCGTCGCCGCCGGTGGAGCAGCCGAGGAACGCGAGCGAGAGGATGGCGACGGCCGCGAGGAATGAGGCAGTCTGGCGCATGACGATCTCCTTTGGAGGGATTGCGCTTACATTAGCGCGGGAGGCCAGATTCGCATTCCCGAGGCCGGAATCCGTCCTGGTCGTAGAAGGCAGTCGTTCGCGTCCCGGCACCGTTGTCCGGCGTCGGAGCAGGCGGACGCCAGGTGGACAAGGTCTGGCCATCGGTGCGGTTCTCCCAGCGACGGTGTTGATGGAAGGAGTTGGAAGTGACGGGAGCGGAATCCGAGGGCGCGGAGACGAGAGGCCGGCCGCTTGGCAGTCATGCGGCGGCCCGTCGGAGGACTCTGACTGGCGCTGGTCTGGCTCGGCCTGCGGCGGAAGAGATAGTCGATATGCTCGACGAGATGGCCGCTCCGCTGATGACGAGAGAGGAAGCGGATGCCCGGTTCGACTTGATGCTGACCCGGTATCAGGCGGAGCGCGCACAGGACCGGGCCTGGATGGAAACCCGGTTCAGCCAGATAGAAGCCCGTTTTGGCGAGATGGAAGCCCGGTTCGGCGAGATCGATGGCCGGTTCGGCAAGATCGATGGACGCTTTGGCGAGATCAAGGCCGACATCGAGAAGCTGCGCGCTGACATGACCTGGCGCACCTTGCTGATCGTCGGCGGACTGCTGGCCGCGACCACGGCGTTGAACCGGTTGCTCGGGTAGCGGCGAATCCTCACGCTGACTCGGTGCCTTGGTGGATGCGCAGTGGCGGGCTGCATGGCCTCAGGGGCCGGACGCAGCGTCAAGTGTTCCCGGCGAGAGCTCGACGGCGGCGCCGCGCAGCATGACGGCGAACACGCGGTAACGGTCGTCGAAGGAGGCAGCGTCGGTCTCGCCGGGAAACGTTCCCCGGAAGCCGGCGCGGAGGAGACTTGCATCGTCGAAACGCTCGGCGACCTCCGGCCGTTCCTGGTTGAACCCCATGTTGGTCAGGAAATGGCCGTCGCGGTAGATGACGATCTGGCGTGACCGCTCTCCGCGCCTCGCGTCCACGGCCCAGCCTTCGATCTCGACCCGGTTCGGAGAAACGACGAGCGCCAACTCCCCTTCGAAACCGTCGCCGGGCTGTCGGACGTTCATCCGGCGGCCGTCGCTGGTCGGCAGGATCTCGATCCTGGCCGCTTCCCGCTCAAGAGGCAGGTAGGAGAAGCGGAGGCGACTGGCCACGCCACGCCGCGACACGGCGTAGGCGACGACGCCTTCGCGCTCTACGAGGCCGCGATCGGCCGAGGTCCAGAAGGCGAAGCCGCTGTGCTCGAAGGACGGCCCGTAGAGGGCGGCGAGATCGGGCCTGCGGTGGGGGCCGGGCTGGTGGACCGTCATCTCGCCGCCAACGAACAGGACGACCGCTTCGACTCCGCGGGGATCCGGCGGTTCGTCGCGGATGAAGCCGCTGACGATGAACCTGGCCGTACCCTCCGCCGGCCCGCTTCCCGGTCGCGGAAGGACCGCATCGAGCGCGCCGTCGAAGCCGGTCGGCGGCCGGGCGATGGGAATGCGGCTCGGCGGCTCCGATTCGCCCTTCCCGACGTGGTGACGAAGCAGGGCCTCGAGGTTGCCGGTTGCGCTTCGGGCAACTTCGTACCGGTAGGGATCGCCCTCGCTCCCGGTTGAAGCACCGGGGTCGATCAGCGCGTGGAGGCTCCACTCCTGCCCGTGGTCGAACTCCTCCACCGGTTGGTAGCCGAGGTTCGACGGGAACCCGGCGCCCTCGCGTGGGTCCTGGACGCCGTAGTTGTCCGCTCGCAGGAGCAGCAGGTCGGGCAGGAAGCGTTCCGTGGCGACGCGGCGCGGGACGTCGTAGCGCAGGCCGGGTGTGACCAGGCCGCCCCGGTCGACGATGCGCAGCCCGCTGGCCCAGCCGACATGGCCGATTTCACGGACGAGAACGGACGTGCTCGGGTCGTAGTGCTCGGCGAGCCATCGTCCGATGTTCTCGAGACCTTGCTGGCGGTCGGTCGGTTCGGCGCGGTACGCGATCTGCTGGGACGTGTTGCGCAGCACGGGCAGCGTGAGTGCGAGTACCGCCGTTGCCGTTAGCAGCGCGGGAGTGAGCGGGCGCTTCAGGACTGCGCGGACGGCGGCGGGAAGATGTTCCGCCGCCTTCAGGCAGAGTCGGCCCGCCCCGACGAGACCGGCGTGGACGCCCAGTGCGAGCAGGAACGCGCAGAGAATGTTCAGGGTGTAGTAGTGCCACGTGTATCCCGGCAGCGAGCCGATCGCGGCGTAGCCGAGAAGGGCGCCGAGCGGGAACGCGATCAGAGGCCAGAGCTCGGCCCGGCGGCGCAACAGCGCGGTGGTGCCGGCTAACAGAAGCCCCAGGAGGAGCAGTGGCCCGGCAATGGACTGCGCCAGCCAGGGACTGTACGCCGCCAGCAGACTGCTTCCCGCCTCGGCGTAGGCCTCTCGCACCAGATCCAGATAGCGCCACGCGGAGGCGATGCTCTCGCCCTCCTTTGCTCCCAGCGTCTTCGGGAGGACACCGCCGTAGTAGCCAAGTGAGAAGAGGAGCCATGGCAGCGCCACAGCGAGTGCAGCCACCGCCTGGCGCAGGGGTGGCTTGCGTTCGCGCAGCCAGCCGTGAGCGATCAGCATGGCCGCGAGCAGTGCGCCCTCCGGCCGGGTCAGGAACAGCAACGCGCATGTGACCGCGGCGGCGGTGGCGCGATCGCTCAGGTGAAGATCGAGCGCCAGGAGGAAGAGCAGGGCGAAGAGATGGATCTCCATCCCCAGGTAGAGATAGTTGTAGGCAACGGCGGGATTGAAGGTGACCAGGGCGACCGCCAGAGGCGCCGCGGGTCCGGCCCCGAGACGAACCAGGAGTCTGGCGGCGAGGGCGGCCGTGCCCAGCATGCAGAGCAGGCCGAACCCGTTCTGCCACGCCGCGGCCTGATCACCGCCGAAGAGCACGAACACGCTGCTCAGCAGGGTGAACAGCGGCGTCGTGAAGCCCATGACCCGCTCGCCGACGTTGTAGACCAGACCGTTGCCCTCCGCCAGGTTGCGCGCGTACCGGAGAACGATCAGCTGGTCTTCGAACTGCAGCCGCAGCACGAGGTTGGGGATCAGGCGGGCGGCGAACCACGCGCCGAAGATGGCGAAGGCGGTCCAGGAGATGGCTCCGAGGAGGCGCTGCTGTCGGGCTGGGACCTCCGGCGGCGCAGAGTCTTCGTCGGGCTCGATCGCCACAGTGGTCATGGGGGCCGAACCGGCTGTGCGAGGTAGGGCAACTCGACGGCGGCCCCGCGAAGCATGATTGCGAACACGCGGTGCCTGTCGGCGAACGTGTCGGGATCAGGTGCTCCCGGCACCGCCCCGCGGAAACCGGTACGCAGCAATCGCGAGTCTCCGTACTGCTCGGCGACGTCGGACCGCTCCTGGTTGGCACCCAGTTGGGTCAGGAACTCGTTGTCTCGGTAGATCACGATCTGGCGTGGTCGCTGTCCCTGGTCGAGATCGCCCGCCCAGCCCTGGATGACGGTGCGGCTTCCCTTGCGCGAAACGAGGTCGACCGCACCGTCGAAACCGTCGCCGGGTGGTGTCACGGTCAACCGGCGACCATCGGTGGTCGGGAGGATCTCGGCTCGACGTCGATCTGGCTCGATGGGCATGTAGGAAAAGGGGATCCGGGCGGCGACTCCCCGGCGGGAGACGGCGTAGACGACGATGCCCTCCCGCCGAACCGCATCGAGGTCGGCGGTCTGCAGGGTGGAAGGCGGTCCGTTCGAAAAGCGGAAACCGCTGTAGAGATGTTCCTGGCCGTGGCGCGAGGCGACGTCCGGACGTTCGAGGGCGGTTCGGCTGATCCAGAGCTGACGACCCTGGAGGAAGGCGACCACTTCCTGGGCTCCTCCCGGATTGGCGAGGTCGGCGGCCCAGCCGGCGACGCTTATTGTTTTGCCGGCCCTCGAGGCCAAACTGCCAGTTAGCCCGGCGGGGCTCGATGGCACGGGAATCCGCACCGGTTCGTCGTCGTCGTTGGGGTACCGCAGCAGCGCGTCCACCCGGCCTCGGTCGTCCCAGGACAACTCGAATCTCCCCGGGGGCCGGGCCGAAAGGCGGAGCTCCTGGACCTGATCGCCCTTCCTCGCGAGCAGGCGCAGCGATGCACTTCGTTCGCGCACGGCTTTGGGCAGGAAGATGCCGAACGTCGTCTGTTCCTGCCCGTCCTCGTGGCGGGCGATGCGGCGACGGTAGCGATCATCCTCGCCCCGGTAGAGGAGGTCGGCACCGTCGAAGAGGAAGAACTCGTCCACAGCGGAGGGCCGTCCGTCGCGTTCGTAGGTCAAGTGCCCTCTGATGCCTCCGCTCACCAGCTCGACGTCCGCCCGAAACAGGTGGTCGACGCTCTGGAGCAGTCCTTCGCCGGGGATCTCCAGGCCGCTCACTCTGTGGCCTGCCAGCACCAGACGGGGAGATTGAGCATCCCGATGCAACGGTCTGAGGATCGTGTGCTCGGATTCGTCTGGTGCCTTCCGACTGCTTTCGATCGCGTACACGTCGATTCGGTGGCTGCCGGCGGGCAGCCACCGTTCGTGAACCAGCGCGGAGAAGCGCGTCGCGTTCCGGTGAGTGAAGGTCCAGGTGGTGGCGCGCACGAACCCGTCGACGGCGACGGCCAGTTCCGTTCCGTCGCGTGCGTTCGGCTCGATGCGCCCGCTTACGAGACCTGGTACGAAACCGCTGTCGGGCCTAACGTTGGCGAACGCATCCGGCGCGTCGAGGATGGCGCGTCGAGGTTCGGCAGCTCCGCCCTCCGCGTTGGACCCGGACAGTTCGGCTGCTGGACAATCCATGAGGTCCGGCCGCGGGCCGGCCGCGAACACGCCATCGAACGGGTCGTCCAGTTGGGGCGCAAGTGAACTGGCGTTGAGGAGGTCCTCACCCGTGGTCGCCTGCGCATCGGATCTGTAGCAGGCATTCGAGAACGAACCGAACAGTTGCTCCAGCCGATCGAGAGTTTGCTGCCGGCGCTCGGGGTCTGGGCGGAAGGTTCGCACCGCGTCGCCGTCTTGGTAGCAGCAGACGGTCATCGTCCGCTGAGAGGTGTCGTTCAACTCTTTGCCATCGACACGCCAGGGTGGGGGAGAGCCGATTGCCGCGGCGACCGTGGGCACGATGTCGATCGTCTGCGCCCCATGGTCGTACACGGCGCCGCCTCTTTGGCCCGGGCGTTTCACGAACAGGGGAACCTCGAGTACATCCTCGGCGTTTCCCACGGTGGCGGCGCGGTTCGGCTGTCCGGGCCGGAAGGAGTGACCGTGATCGGCCGTGACCACGATCAGAGCCCGGTCGTAGATCGCTACGGCTCTCATCCGGTCCAGTAGTTGGCCCAGGACGAGGTCCGCGTAGCCCACCTGCAGCAGGTGTCGTTGCCACGCGCTAAAGGCCTTTCGCTCTTCGAGCAGTTGGCCGCCTCCGACGCCGGGAGGCAGGGCCTCCGTGCCAGCCGGCGTGTACTCGCGTCCCGAGGGCAGGTACTTCCAGGGGCGGTGGGGGAGGTTGAGGTGCAGGTAGTAGAAGGTCGGTTCATGGTCGTCGTCCCGCCCGATTCGGCGAAGGAAGTCGTCGACCAGACCGGGCACCTCCTGGTGCAAGGGGCCCGGGACGGCCAAACGGTCTGCGGGGGCGTCTCGACTGGCGCTGCGTTCACGGAAACCGGTCCATCGACGGCTCACGTCCGGCAGGCGACTCCGGAGAGCCGATGGCAGCAGAAGATGACCGTAGACCACCGTGAGGTCGTCGATTGCGGCCGAGAGGTCTTGCCAACGGTTCCGGTCGCCCGAGTTCGCGCACACGGCTGGAGGGCAGAGCTGAGAAACCGTCTGCTGGGCCACGATCCGATAACGGCCGCTAGTTGCCAGCCACGAGAAGAGGTTGGCCGGATGGTCACGGTAGGAGGCCGTAGACGCGGGCCGTGGCAACTGGCCCGTTAGCAGCGCGGGAACTGCCTTTGTAGTCTGTAGGCCGGTGGTGGCGGCGTGGCGGTACCAGTTGGATTCCGCGGCGAGGGCGGCGAACGAAGGGAAGCGTTCTGCGTTGAGCGTACCGTCCGGACGTTGAAGCGAACTGGTCGGTAGTTCGTCGAAAACGATCAGGACGACGGGAAGGTCGCTCTCGAACTTTGGCGCCTGAATGATCGCTGGGGCGAGTTCAGACTCATCTTCTGGAGGCAGGAGGCCGCGAACGCCGGGCCGCAGCAGGAAGATGACTGGTGCGGCCAGGGCTGCGAGGGCGGTTGCGGCGACCAGGCTCGACAGGCCACGCCAGCGGTGGAGAGCAAGGGTCGCGCCCAGACCGCCGACCAATGCCGGAGCCAGGATGGCGGCGGCGGGAAGATTCGCGAGGAGTGGCAGATCCAGTAGTTGCACGAAGAACGCCGCAGCGAGCAGCGTCCGGAGTCCGTCGGCGTAAAGGCGCCCGATTCGGCTGCCGTGGATCGAGGGAACAACGAGAGGCGCTGCAAGTAGCGCTGGTATGCCAAGCGACAACCCCAGCGCGAGGATCCCGAGTGACGCGCCGTGGAGACGATGGGCGACTAGAAAGTCCGGTTCCCTGCCCACAAGGTCGAGGATTGGCTGCGCGACAGCGAACGCCCACAGGCCGAAGACGTGCGCGGCAGGTATGAAACGCCCCGCCTCGTGGGTTGCTGCGAGCGGTTCTCTCTTCCGTCGGTATTCCACGGCGCGCATCTACTGCTGGACGGCCGGGCCTTCCGGCGGGCGGACTGGCAACTCGACGGCGGCGCCCCTCAGCATCACTGCGAACACTCTGTGGCGCTCCGAGAACGTCGCCGGATCCGGGGCCCCGGGAACCGTGCCGCGGAAGCCGGTGCGGAGAAGGCGTTCGTCGTCATGAGCGGCCGCGATGTCGGGCCGCTGCCGGTTCGCCCCGAGGCTGACCAGGAACTCGCCGTCGCGGTAGATGACGATTTGCCGTGGCCGCTCGCCTCGCGCAAGGTCCGCGGCCCAGCCCCCGATCACGGTTCGGTCGCCCTCTCTTGTTACCAGGTCAACTGAGCCGTCGAAGCCGCTACCGGGACCTTGCACCGTTAGCCTGCGACCGTCACTGATCGGAAGCGTCTCCAGACCCGCCGGTTCCGTCGCCAGGGGTTGATAGAGAAACCGAAGTCTGGTTGCGAATCCTCGGCTGGCCAGCGCGTAGCCGACGAACCCTTCTCGCTGGATTCGTTCCCGGTCTTCCGTCAGGAGGAGCGAGAACCCGCTGTACTCGAAGGGGCGGCCGTACTGGGCGGCTACATCTGGACGCGCCAGATCGACAATCTCCGAAGCGACTACCCTCTCGCCGAGTACAACGACCACCTCCACGAGGCTGGTGGGATTCGTCGTGTCTGCGGCCCAACCGGTAAGAGTCACCGAACTGGCATTCGAGTTCGGGAACGGGCTCGATTCGAGGCCAGCGGAGTCGAGGTAGCCGATCGTGGCGTCGCCGCGGCCCGCAATCGGGAAACGCCTGGAAGGTCCCGCAGTAGCTGGCCCGGACTCGATCAGAGCCTCGACGTGACCGGTTTCGTTTCGTTGCAGTTCATAGAGGGAGCCGGCCTGAGAGCGGTTGGCGATGTCGCCTCCGCTGAACTCCCAGAGGCGGTACCCGGGCGCAGCGGGGAAGTCCGGCACTCGCCGGTAGCCGAGGCTACGAGGGAACGCGGTGGTCTGCCTGACGCCGTGACGGGCCGGGGCGTCGCCATGCAGAAGAAGGAGGTCCGGCCGGTGACGCTCCACGACCAAGTGCCGTGGTACGTCGTAGCGAAGGCCTGGAGTGACGAGTCCTGCCTGATCGATGATCCTTACCGAACTCCACCAACCGATGTGGCCGATTTCATCCACCAGGACGGAAGTTGCGCCATCGAAGCGTTCGCCGAGAGCTCTTCCCATGCCGGCGAGCCCTTCGCTTCGAGGATTGGGCTCGACACGGTAGTGCGCTTGGGCGTAGGTCGACCTGAGAACCGGAAGGGCGACGGCTAGCAGGGCTAGGGCGGCTACTCCCCGCACAGAGCGGTGCGCAGCTCCTTGCGGTGTTGGCCGGAACCTTCGCGCGGCGGCTAGTACGGCTCTCAGCAGGTACGAGATCGTCGCATGGGCGCCCAACGCGATCACGAACGCGCTCGATACGCTGAGAGGATAGTAGTGCCAGGTGAACTCCGCCCACGCTCCGAGGACTCCGTAACCTGTGGCCGAGACGAGCGGGAAGGCGATCAGCGGCCAGAGGGACGGACAGCGGCGCAGCAGTTCGACCACGCCTGCCACAGTGAGCGCTGCCAGGGGAAGCCATGCCCAGGACCGGACGGCCAGTGCGGGGCTGTACGTGGCCACGACGCTGCTCGCAGCATCGGCGTAGATCTCACCGACCCGCCCGAGGTACTGCGGTGTGTGAATCAAAAGGGCACCGGCCTTTGCGGGAAGCGTGGCGGGTACCGGGCTGCCGTAGTAGATCGTCGCGAAGACGAGCCAGGGCGCTGCCGTGGCGAGCCATGCGCCGGTTTCGCGGACGGGAAGCCGGCGTTCACTCCACCAGTTCGCAGCGAGCAGCATGACGATGAGCATCGCTCCTTCTGGCCTCGTAAGGAACAAGAGCGCCGCGACGACGCTCGACGCCACGGTTCGACGAGCCAAGTGGAGGTCGAGCGCCAGCAAAAAGAGCAGGGCGAAGAGATGAACCTCCATGCCGACGTGGAGGTAGTTGTACGCGGCCGCGGGATTGAAGGTGATCAGGGCGACCGCGAGCGGTGCGGCGGGACTGGCGCCGACTCGAACAAGCAGCCTGCCGGCGATCGCGGCGGTGCCGAGCATGCAGAACAGGCCGAAAGTGTTCTGCCAGGCTGGCGCTTGATCCCCGCCCAATGCAACGAACAGGCCGCTCAGCAAGGTGAACAACGGCGTCGTGAAGCCCATCACATGCTCGCCGGCGTTGTAGACGAGGCCGTTGCCCTCGGCAAGGTTGCGGGCGTAGCGGAGGACGATCAACTGATCTTCGAACTGCAGCCGGAGGGCCAGGTTCGGGATCAGGTGAACGGCGAACCACACGGAGTATGCGCCGAACACCGCCCAGGAAAGCGCTCCTATGAGTCGTCTCCTGTTGCGCCGAAGGTCCGGCTGAGAACCGTCTGCGCTTTCGTTCGAACGAGACATCGGCCTGGCTCAGGCTAGCGAGCCTCGCCGTCGGCGGGTGCGACCGGCAGTTCGACGGCGACACCCTGGAGCATGACGCCGAAGATGCGGTGGCGCTCGGCGAAGCTCTCGGGATCAGGAGCGCCGGGCACGTGGCCGCGAAAGCCGACGCTCTTCAGGCGTTCATCTTCGTAGTGTTCGGCCACATCCATCCGGGTTCTACCCGCTTGCAACGTCGTCAGAAACTGGTCATCGCGGTAGACCACTACTTGTCGGGGCGGCTCTCGCTGTTCCAGATCGGCGATCCAGCCTTCGATCAAGGTCCGTCGGTCTGGTTTGGCGAGCACGTCGATGGCACCGGCGAAGTTCCTTCCCAAGGGCTCGATCGGCAGTACGCGGCCATCGCTAGCTGGAATGGCCTCCCGACCCCAGAGCCCCCGAACGATCGGACGATACGCGAAGCGCAGCCGGGTCGCTGTACGGCTGCTGGAGACAGCGAACACAACGACCCCATCCCGTTCGAGCAACGCCGACGCCCTTCGTCGAGCGCGTCGGCCGGACTTGGGCGGGGGTGCAAGAGACACCGCGAAGCCGCTGCGCGAGTGGCCTCTTCCATGGCGTTCTGCGACATCGGGTCTCGGTAAACCCGTGGTACCGCTCCAGACGTGCTGCCCTCCCAGGAACGCGATGATCTCAACTAACTCATCGGGATTCCGAAGGTCGGTTGCCCATCCGTTGACTTCCAGACCGTGTCCCACCTTGCTGCCGTCGAGGAAGCCGATCAGATCAGTGTCTCGCTGCCTGATCACGGTCCGCTTCCAGGTGGCGGGCACCTCCGCAAGAGGCTTGTAGACGATCTCGTCGGGCCGACCGCCGACGTCCCAGGTGAGTTCGTAGCTGCCTATGGGCCGGTTCCGCGGCGGGCGGCCCATTCGCACCATGCGGAAGCGCTCCAACTGAAGGTCGGCAGCGGTGCCCTTCACGAGGAAGGCCTCCACCCGGTTGAAGCCATCGACGAGGCGGTCTTCCGGCAGAAGGGCTCTGATGCGAGCGCTTCCGGGCTGGGTGTTGCTGTGGGGCTGGACAGTGGCTTCGATCACACCGTTCAGAGCGACAGCGACCGTCAGTTCGGAGGGAAGAGACAGGGTGGGCGGGTTGGGGACCAGCGCGCCGTCGACCAAGGCGGGGACGCTGTTCTGGTTGAGGTCGACGCGGTCCCAAACCCAGGCGTTGTCAATCTCGATGCTGGACTCGCTTTCGCGGACGGGGAAGTCCGAGACTGCCTGGCCGTGGAGCTCCGGCTGCATGCCGATGGCCATCGGATCGTTCGTTTCGCCGAGGAGGATCGCCTGCTCGGTGATCCGGCCCTGCCGCCATTGCTCGCGTTCGGCCGGGATCGCCACGTCGCCGGCGAACCTGGTGGCCATTACTGGCTGGTCCGGTGCGCGCTCCGGAAGCCGCGCCGCTCCAGAGTCTGCTCCGGCCAGCTCGAGGAGCCTTCGGGCCAGTCCGACCAGCGAGACGTGTGCTTCGTCAACCACGGTTTGCTGCTGAAACGGCGCCTTGATCAGCAACGGCACATGGGCAATGTCGAGAGGTTGACCGCCCTCCAGATCGGCAGGCAAGAGGAATCGCCGTGTACGGCCGGGCCGGAAGGCCACGCCGTGGTCGGCGGTGATGGCCACCACGCTCTGTTCGAAGAGGCCGCTCGCCTTCAGGCGGGCGGTGAGTTCAGCGACCAGGTGGTCCAGGAACTGGACCTGCAGCAGGTAGCGCTTGTAGTGGTGGAGGGCAGGCCACGGGCTTTCAGACCAGACGTCCCGGTCAAGGCCAAAGTAGTCGTTCCAATAGGGGTAGCGCCTGCCCGAGGGCAGATACTCCCAAGGTGCGTGGGGGAGCAGGGAGTGAAGGAAAAAGAGCTGCGGCCGCTCGCTACCAGGGCCGGCGGCCTCGATCGCTCGCACGAAGTGGCGAAAAGCGGCCGCCCGGTCCGTCCTCGGCGGGATGGAGGGGGCGCGCGGAAAGGGCTGATCCGCCGGTGGCGCGACAGGCGTCCTCGGCCCGTCTCGGCCGAAGCCGCTCCAGGTCTGGGTCACGACCGGTAACCGATCGCCCCAGGACGAGGGCAGGGTGACCCTGAGCCATAGGATTGTCAGGTCGGAAAAGAGAAGGCTCAGACGCTTTCGTATGGGTTCGCGACTTGTACCAAGCAGGTTGACCTCGGGCGGACACAGGCTGGTGATGGGCTCGGCCGCGTAGATGTCGTGGCTGGGCGCGAGCAACGTAAAGAGGTTCACCGGATGCATGGCTACGGTCGGGAGTTTGCCGGAGGCAGGTCTCGAGCCCGTCAACATCGCCGGGATGGAAAGGTCCGTCTTGTCTGCGGCCGCCGTCGCGTTCGGGTACCACGTAGCTTGATCGGCGAGAGCCGCCAAGTTGGGGAAGCGTTCCCGATCGATCGCTCCCTCGCCATCGAGAATCGACGTCAGGGACCACTCGTCGAAGATGACCAGGACGATTGGCGCACGGGCCCCGGTGTCTGGCAAGAGCTCTGGCGCTGGTGTATGGCGGGCCGCACTTCTGCGCACGTCGCCGTCGAGCACGAGGATCGCCGGTACGAGGATGGCGGCTGCTGACAGGAGGATGCCGAAGGTTCGGGCCGCGCTGAACCGGAGGTAGACCACGGTCCACCGATCCAGACGACAACGGCTGCGGCCAGTGCGACCGGGGCGGCCAGATCCTTCAGCGCTTGCAGTGCGACGATGGCGACCAGTAGACCGACGCTGATGGCTGCCGCTGCGCGCACTCCGGCGGGAAAGAGGAAGCGCAATGCAATGGAGGGTGCGCACAGGACCAGGGCCGGGCCGAGAGCCACCAGAGCGACCAGAGCGGCAAGATCGCCCATGTACAGGTCGCGGATGGCGAAGAACTCGGGCGACCGTCTCAGAATGTCGTAGAGCGGCTGGCCGAAGGCGAGGCTGGAGAGACCGGCAATGGCGAATAGCCCGGGAAGGAGGGAGGCCGGATGCTCATCGTCGCCCTTCGTCGCCTTCACGGCCCCCGGGCCCGCTGGGCTTGACCCCTGTCGCTTGGCCGATCTTCCCCTGTGCAAGTCCACCTTACGCTGCGGCACGGACGGTGATGTTACTCGGGGGTCGCTAGGGATTCGTCGTGGACGCGGAGAGGGTCGGTAGTTCCAGGGCGACGCCGCGTAGCAGGATCGCGAACACGCGGTGCCGGTCGCCGAACGTCGCCGGGTCAGGTGCGCCGGGGACAGCCCCGCGGAAGCCGGTGCGAAGCAGCCGGTCATCGCCGTGGTGCCGTTCGACATCGGGCCGTTCCTGGCTGGTACCCAGGCTGACGAGGAATCTGCCGTCGCGGTACACGACGATCTGGCGGGGGCGCTCGCCGCGTTCGAGGTCGGCGGCCCAGCCTTCGATGATCGTCGCCTCGCCTCTTGTCGCCACCACATCGAGCGAGCCGTCGACCCCGTCGCCGGGAGCTTGCAGCGCGAGCTGACGACCGTCCGTAGTCGGTAGTGTCTCGACGCCGCGACCCCTCCGTTCGATGGGCAGGTAGGAAAAGCGGAGCCGGGTGGCGATGCCGCGGCGGGAGACGGCGTAGGCGACGACGCCTTCACGGTGTACCGTCTCGGCCAGACTCTCACCCGCCCCGAAACGCCTGTCGAAGGGTGTTTCCGGGGCAGGTCGGAGCAGGAAGCCGCTGTGCAAATGCTCTGTGCCGTGATGTTCGGCTACGTCGGGGCGGCTACCGCGAACGCCGCTGACCGCGATCTGGCGTCCCGCGAGGAAAGCAACCGCCTCTTCGACTCCTCCCGGGTCGCCTTGGTCCAGAGCCCAACCCTGGAAGGCAATCCCCTCGACGCTACCGTCCAGATTCCCGTACAACCCATTCGGATCCGACCGCACGACCGGGATCCGTTTCGCCGGACCGTTCAAGGAGTGCCTGGAGCCGCGGACAAGGGCGTCGACCTGGCCTCTGGCGTTGCGGGAGATGGCATAGACCGGGTACGGAGGACGCCGGATGTGCTCCAGTTCGGTGCCGCCCTGGCTTTCGCGGACCAGAAAGACGTCCAACTGGTTCAAGCCCGCCCGGAGGTCGTTCTCTGGCAGCATCGCCGTGATGCGGACGCTCCCATCGGCGCCGCGGTGGGGGCGAATCGTGGCCGCAATGACGCCGTTCAGCGCGACAGCGATGTTGCGGTCGCTGGGCGGTTGCCGCCTCTTGAACACTCCTGCGACGGCGACGGGAACGATGTTCGTGTCAAGATCGACATGGTCCCAGGCCCAGGCGTCCTCGAACTCGATGGCGAGATCGTTGTCTCGGACGACGAAGTCACTCACGGGGCGACCGTGAAGTTCGGGCCGGACGCCGATCGAGATCGGGTCGTTCGACGGGGTCAACAGTCTTGCCTGCTCCGCCAACCGGTGATGCCGCCAGGCTTCGCGGTGGGCGCCGATTTCGACCCTCCCTGCATACTTGCCGACGATCGTCGGCGTACCGAAGAGAGCCCCCGCTAGCGGTACTGCGTCGGGGTCAGCGCCGGCAAGTTCGAGGATTCGTGCCGCCAGACCGACCAAGGACACCGGCGCGTCGTTGATCTCAGGTGCCTTCTGGAAAGGCGCCTTGATCAGCAGGGGCACGCTGGCGAGGTCGAGCGGCTGGCCGCCACCGAGGTCGGTCAACTCCAGCAGTCGGCGGGACCTGCCTGGCTGAAAGGCCACCCCGTGGTCGGCGGTGACCGCGATGACACTGCTGTCCAACAGGCCAGTCGACCGGAGCTTCGCCACAAGCTCGCCGAGAAGGCGGTCCACAAACTCGACCTGGAGAAGGTAGCGCTTCTGATGGTGGAGGGCTGGCCACGGGTCCGTGTGCCAGATCTCGCCCTCGAGTCCGTGAGGTCGCCCGGACCGCTCGTATCGTCGACCGGAGGGAAGGTACTCCCAAGGCAGGTGCGGCAGCATCGAGTGCAGGAAGTAGAGGTCGGGACGCTCGTTCGAGGGCTGGATCGCCTCCACGAACCTTCGGAACTCGGCGGCGCGGTCGGTCCTGTTGAGATGGAACAGGGCTCGCGCAACGGGCTGGTCGGTGGGAGGTGGGACCGGGGTTCCTCCGACGCTCCGTCCGAAGCCGCTCCAACTCCGGGTCACCGCCGGCAACCGGTCGCTCCACCTCGAAGGCAATGTCAGATCGAGCCAGACCAGTGAGAGATCGGACATCAACAGGCTGAAACGCTGGCTTGCCGGGGGCCGCGATGCGGCCAGCAGGTTGATCTGCGGTGGACTTAACGAGGTGATTGGCTCGACGGCATGGATGTCGTGGCTTGGCGCGAGCAGAGTAAACAGGTTGACGGGGTGTTCGGCTGCGGTTGGGAGCTGTCCCCGGGCAGGTGTCGAACCGGTCAGCATCGCGGGGAGCGCAAGTTCCGAAACATCGGCTGCGGCCGTTGCGTTCGGATACCAGGTGGCGCGGTCGGCAAGTGCGGCCAGATTGGGCAAACGCTCGCGGTCGATCGCCCCGGTTCGGTCCAGGATCGAGGTCAACGACCATTCGTCGAAGATGACGAGCACGATCGGCGCTCGGGCGCCGGTGTCGGGGGCGTCGATCCCGACTGCCGGTGTCGGAGCGGTGGCGCTTCGGCGTACATCGCCGTCGAGAAGCAGGAGTGCCGGTACGACGACTGCCGCGCCACACAGGAGCAGGGCGAAGCTGCGAACTTCCTTGAGCCGGACGTAGGCCCAACTGGCGCCGAGCCATACCATCAGGGCCACCCCGAGAGCGCCCGCCGCGGCGAGGCCGTTGACCGCCTGCAGGGCGATCAGGGCGGCAAGCAGCCCGATGGGCGGCGCGATTGCCCACCGGGTCCAGGATGGGCGGAGGAATCGCGCCACGATGCCCGGTGCCGAGAAAGCGAGGGTGGGGCCCACGAGGAGTCCCGCGACCAGGGCGAGGAGATCGCCCATGTAGAGGTCCCGGATGGCGAAGAACTCGGGCGAGCGCCTCAGGAGGTCGTAGAGCGGCTGGGCGAAGGCGAGACTCGATAGACCTGCGATGGCGAGCACGCCGGAGAGAAGCGAGTCCGCGCGCCTCGCATCGGGTCCCTTGCTTGCGGTGCGGTCGACGGCGCTTGACGGACGGAGCTTTCTACCGTCGCCCTGCCGGTCCCGCCCGTCCTGAGCTTCGTGGCTGTCCGGCATGGGCGGCGATGTTACATGGCGCCGGGGGAGCGAAGAGCTGGGATCCAACACCGTCATTGTCTGTAGGCACGGGTGCTCCGGCCGCTTGGCGCGGTTGCCGGGGCTGGCCGCCGCCTGATGTACCATCGCTCCGTTGCCGCGATAACCGGCCCCGGGGCGTCGACCGGAGGAAACGGATGACGGCAACGGAATCGGAGACTGGTGGAACGGAAGGCCGGGAGTTGTTCTTGACGAGAGAGGGCGCTGAGGCCCAGTTTGAGGCGCTGCGCAGGGAGCAGCGCGCCGAACGCGCTCGGGACCTGGCGCAGTTTCGGGTCGAGACTGCCGATCTGCGAGGCGAGATGCGCGCCGGGTTCGCCGAGCTTCGGGGCGAGATGGGCGAGCTTCGCGGCGAACTTCGCGCTGAGATGAGCGAGCTTCGCGGCGAGATCCGGGTCGATATGGAGAAGCTCCGCGTCGACCTCACCTGGCGGATGGTCCTCGTCATGGGCGCCATGCTGGCCGCCGCGACCGCGTTGGATCGGTTGTTGGGGTAGCGACTTCAGCGCGCTCGGTCGACATCGGCTTGACGGCCACCGAGAGGTACGGCCATACTCTCTGGATATGGCCACCATGACAATCAAGTCGACCAACTCGCTTGATGTCGAGTCCGTGCAGGCGCTTGATGACCTGGCCCGTCGGCAGCAGGTTTCGAAGTCCGAGGCGTTGCGGCGAGCGATCCGGAATGAAGCTCGCCGGCAGCCCGCTCAGGGTGAAGACGCGGTGGCAGCCCTGGATCCGCTTCAGGCCTCGCTGAGCGCGCGCGATGTCGATCTTGAGCAGTGGGCGCGAGATGTGGAGGCTGGGCGGCAGGCGGCCGCCCAACGGCGCGCCTCCTGGCCGCAGTGACTCACCTGGATGCGAGCTTCTCATTCGGGCACTGTTTCCGGGAACGCCGGAAGAGGCGAAGCTGCGTGGGTGGCTCGGGCAGGGCGGGGCACTGCTCATCGATTGCATGATCGGGGCTGCCGCACTCGCGGATAGCGCGGCAATCGCAACGTCGAACAGACGCGACTTCAGCCGGTTCGCGACTAGCGGTCTGAAGCTGGCGTGAAGCAAACCGCGTCGGCACTCCACCGCAGCACGACCCACCCGGTCGACATCGGCGGCGTGGTGGTCGGCGGCGGGGCGCCGGTCGTCGTCCAGTCGATGACGAGCACGGACACCGCGGACGTCGACGCCACGACCGCTCAGGCGCTGGCACTCGCCGAGGCCGGCTCGGAGCTGGTACGGATCACCGTGAACGTCGACGCGGCGGCGGCCGCGGTGCCGAAGATTCGCGCGCGGCTCGACGCCGAGGGATGCGACGTGCCCCTGGTCGGCGACTTCCACTACAACGGCCACGTGCTTCTCGAGCGCCACCCGGAGTGTGCGCGGGCACTGGCGAAGCTGCGGATCAACCCCGGCAACGTTGGCCGCGGCGGCCGCCGGGATCCCCAGTTCGCGGCGATCTGCGAGGTGGCGCGGCGACTCGGCAAGCCGGTGCGGATCGGGGTCAACGGCGGGTCGCTCGACCAGGACCTGCTGGTGGCGAAGATGGAGGAGAACACGGAGCGGGACCTCGGCAAGACCTCCGAGGAGATCGTGGGCGAGTGCATGGTGCTCTCGGCCCTTCGCTCGACCGAGCTGGCGCTCGAATGCGGTCTGACCGAGGATCAGATCGTCATCTCGTGCAAGACGTCCTCGCCGCGCGACCTGATCGGCGTCTACCGCGATCTGGCGAAGCGGACGCGGCAGCCGCTGCACCTCGGCCTGACCGAGGCCGGTATGGGCATCAAGGGTCTGGTGTGGTCGTCCTCGGCGATGTCCGTCCTGCTGGCCGAGGGCATCGGCGACACGATCCGCGTCTCGCTGACCCCGCGTCCTGGCGGCGACCGCCGCGAAGAGGTCCAGGCCGGCCGTGAACTCCTGCAGGCGCTGGGTCTACGCGCCTTCGCGCCCAGCGTCACCGCCTGCCCCGGCTGCGGCCGAACGACGAGCACGACCTTCCAGGAACTCGCCTTGCAGGTCGAGGACTTCATCGGCGCGCGGATGCCCGAGTGGCGCGACCGCTACGAAGGCGTCGAGGAACTGAAGCTCGCCGTGATGGGCTGCGTCGTCAACGGCCCCGGCGAGTCGAAGGCCGCCGACATCGGCATCTCGCTCCCCGGCACCGGCGAGGCGCCGACCTGCCCGGTCTACGTCGACGGACGCCACTTCACGACGCTGCGCGGCACCGCGGCGGAACTGTCCGAGCAGTTCACCCGGATCGTCGGGGAGTACGTGGAGAGCCGGTATCCACCGAGGGCGTGACCGTGCAGCGGAGGAAGGATCAGAGACCGCTACCGGAATCGTAGGTCGCTCGTTTCTCGTGGACCTCACTGGCAGGCGGTGGTCCTTGCGGCCTTGTGCTCCGCAGGATCCTGTTGAGGGAGCTGCACAGGCTTGCTCGCTCGCGACCGAGCAGGTCCAAGACCCACTCGCCATGATGATGCTGTACTCGCATGCGAGCCTTGTAGGCAGCGTTGAAGACCGCGTCGGCTAGTTCATCCCTCGTCAGGGCCTCCTGAATCCGTGGATGGCGCAGCAGATCGACTGTGGTGGCGGTGCGGAGTTCGTCAAACCGCGACGCACAAATGTGCAGGGCCTTGCGCTCGTCGATCAGTGCGAGGCTGTTTCGTTCGAGGCCAGCGGCGATAGTGGCGGCCTCGCCGTCGTCCAGGGTCGTGGCCGCGGCTCCGCTGACCAGTTCGGCAAAGACCTGGTGGCAGTTTTCGCCAAGGGCTACTACCTTGATGAGATCGAGGGCTACCAGGTCGGCGAGCATCTCCCCGTCGTGGTGCTGGCGGCTCCGCTGGTCCTGCAGCTCCCACACAACCTGCTCTGCAACGAGAACCTGGTTCGGTAAGGCGGCCAGGAGAGCCTTCGAACACCCGGTGGCGTTCAGATTGATGACGACGCTGGTGTCCGCGACCACCGGGCCGGTGAAGCTATAGAGAAAGTGGCGTGGCGGCACTTGGTTCGCCCTCCGCAGCTTCTTTGTCGAGCACCTCACGGAGGGCTACCCGATTGAGCTCCAGGAGGCGTGCCAGTTGTCCCTCGCTGAGAAGTTCTTGCCTATGCGCCTCGGCCGCGAGAGCGGCGATGCGGGGGGGTATGTAGTGCCCCGATTCGGTACCGGTCTTGTCAGGCGCAGGCTCGCCAAGAACGTCTAGCGCCTGTTTGTCGGTAATGCCGCCATTCGCCTGGAACCAGTCCCACGCGCCGGTCGGAACGAGCTTCAGCTCCTCGATGCGGCGGACCATTGCCTTGCGCGACACGCCGAAGGTGTCGCTCAACAGGATGACGTGGCGGCGAGTCAGAGTGGAGAATCCCGACGTGTACTCGCGGAACTTCTCAGTGACAGTTCTCGGCGGCATCAAGAACGTGCGGGCAAATGCGTCGGCGTAGAACTCCGCTCGCGACTTTGGCCGGTCGTCGCGGTAGTGGATGCTCGTCGCGTGACGAACGGAGACCAGGTGGGCCAGCTCGTGGACCGCGGTAAGGGCGCGTCTGGTCACCGGGTGGTTTGCGTTCAACAACACGCACGCTCCGACTTCGACGTCGTAGGCGAAGAGACCAGCGACCCGGGAGGGGAGCGGACGCACGTAGACGCGTACTCCGAACTCGAGTTCAAGCAGGTTCTCGATGTCGCGAACGGGCGCCAGCCCCAGGCCGATGCGTTGGCGGAGTTCGAGCGCATCGCTCTCGGCCTGAATCCGCACGTTCCCCGGGAGGAGAGGCCGTTCAGCGGGGTGGTTGCGAGGCCTTTGGACGCCGAGCAGATTCTCGAGCTCAACCTCTGCGCGGACAAGCTCCACCAGGATTCGGGCTGCCTTTCCGGTTTCGGCATCTACGTACCGGCCGTTCTTCCGGAACCGACGCGTGAGGTCGACATGCACTGACTCGCGCCGCAACAGTTGGTTCGCGGACGTGCCATAGGCCACTGCGAGCCGCTGAAGCTCAGCGGGCTGCCAGCGCCGATGTCCTTTCTCGATGGCCAGGAGCGTCGTCCGTGCGACTCGAATAGCGGCCGCGGCTTGTGCTTGCGTCATGCCCACTGCCTCGCGGGCGTTTCTCAGCCGTCGACCGACCTCCGTCGCGTCGAGGGCCGACCCCTGGCTAGCGAAACCGGGCGGCCCAGCGTGTAACGAAGGAGCCTGGGCCGAGGGAGTCGAGGAAGGCATTCCACTCTTGTTCATGTGCTTTCAACATCCTGAATAGTCGTGTTCAAGCGGCAGGCCGCAGTGTGGCCCGTCACTCATCTGGGCCTATGATGTCAGTACTGTGACGCTATGAACACGACAATGTCAAGTAGTGGCCGACGTAGCGCTTCGGGCGACGACAGTGCCTTCCCTAAGGTAGATCGCGGAACTCGGGGCTTCGAAGCCAGTCGCTGGCGAAGCGCTCCGTGATCTCGTCCATCGCGGCCTGGGACCTGGGGTACTGGCCCTTGTCGTCGGTGTCTTCGATCCAGTCTGCCAGCGCTTCGCGCATCTCGTTCAGCACGTCGGCATGGGCGGGATCTTCGGCCAGGTTGACCACTTCGTCCGGATCGTTCTCGAGATCGTAGAGTTCTTCGGCGACGCGTTGTTTGTAGGGCGCTGCCTGGGCGAGCGTCAGCCTGCCTTCCTCGGCCAATCGCCGGATCGTCAGGAAGCTGCTGTCCTCCGGATTGCGCACGAGGTCGACCATCTCCCGATGGCCCCAGTTGATCAGCGGCCTGTCCAGCAGGAAGTTCCTGATGTAGTGGAAGCGCGGCCCCACCACGGACCGGACCCGGTCGATGACGTTCGACATGCGGTCGGCCGAGGTGAACACGTAGTCGCGGCGATAGTCCGGATCGAAGATGTTCCGCGCGTCCATGAACCCTGGCACGTCGAGGCCGGCGAGCGCCAGAGACGTGGCCGCAATGTCCATCAGGTTGACGAGATCGGCCCGTCGCGTGCCGGGCTTCACGACTTCCGCAAGTCCCGGTGCGACGACGATCAACGGGATCTTCAAGCCTTCGTCGTAGGAGAACTCCTTGCTCCGGGGCAGGTCCGAACCGTGGTCCGAGAAGAGCACGAGGATCGTGCTCTCCCAGAGTCCGTCGGCCTTCAACTGCGCCACGAGCTCGCCTACTTGCTGGTCGGTGCGCAGGATCGAGTTGTAGTGGTTGGCGATGTGCCGGCGCACCTGGGGAATGTCGGGATACTGGGCCGGCACCGGCACATCCGCTGGATCCACGGGTTCAAGGCCAAGCGCCTTCACTTCCTCGGCGATGTCCGCGACGCCCTTGCCGCCGGACACCTTCATCTGCCCGAAGAACGGCTTGCCTTCGGACACGTCGCGCCAGTGTCCACCGCCCTGCGGGCCCTTCCAGGACGGGATTTCCGACGGCTCGGGGCCGATCGTGTAGAGCTTCGTGCGGTCGTAGGTGAAGTTGAAGTCGTCCTTGCTCGCGTTGTAGGTCTCGTAGCCCGCAGCCCGGAACAGTTCGGGAACGGTCACGACCCCTTCGGGCAGATGGATCCGGTAGCCGGGAACCCGCCCCGAACGATGGTCGTGCGCTCCGATCCGAATCGCGTAGCTGCCGACAATCAGGGAGGAACGGGTCGGGCTGCAGACCGGCGTCGGCGCGTAGGCCCGCTCGAACAGCACGCCCTGTCGCGCCAGCGCGTCGATATTGGGTGTTTCGACGAGGTCGTGCCCGTAGCTCGAGTACCAGGGCGATTGGTCGTCGATGTCGATCCAGAGAACGTTGGGTCGAGCGGTGGGTTGTGGCGCCGCTGCGGCGCCCGCGAGCAACGCAAGCAGAGCCGGGAAGATCACTTCGCCAGGCGGCCGTCGAGCTCGAGCTCCGCGGCGACCCCCTGCATGGCCGCCAGCACGTTGCCGGCGTGCTGCCAGAGTTCGAGGTCGCCGCCGAAGCACTCGCGGCTGAAGTCGGCCGTGACTTCCTCGACGTGGTCGCGGTCGACGCCGGCGGCGAAGGCCCGTTGCTTCCAGCGCTTGCGGACGGACTTGAGCGGCACGTCGCGGACGTCCTTGCTGGGGCGGATCAGGGCCGAGGCGCTGATCAGGCCGGTGATCTCGTCGCAGGCGAGCAGCGCGTAGTCGCGCGCGGTTTCCCGCTCGACACCGGTCCCCTCCGTGTTGTGCGAGAGGATCGTGCGGATGATCCCCTCGTCCAGCCCGCGTTCCCGGAGGATCGCGGCGCCGTCGGCCGGGTGCTGCTCCAGGGTGGGGTGGATCTCCCAGTCGAAGTCGTGAAGGAGTCCGGCGAGGCCCCATGCCTCCGGGTCGCCGCCGAGCCGTTCGGCGTACCAACGCATCGCGGCTTCGACTGCCAGCATGTGCTTTCGGAGCCCGGGCGCCTTGACGAACTTCTGGACGGTTTTCCAAGCGGCTTCGCGATCCATTGTGGGTCTCCGTTGCGTGATGACTGAGGCGGCCGGCCGCGCTGCCGACGGATGATACAGACGGCGTCCGGGGGCGGTCGGCGCGCGGCCCGAACCGGTCGAGACTTGTCGGGTCTCAAGTAAGAGACTATATTGGTCGCCGTGACTGCGGTCTCGATCTCCGACCTGAAAGCGAACCTGTCCCGCTACCTGCGCGAGGTCCGCCGGGGCGGCGAGGTTCAGGTTCTGGATCGTGGGAAGCCCGTGGCCAGACTCGTGGCTCCGGCCGTGAAGGACGACGACGACGACCTTCGGACGCGCCTCGTCAGTGCGGGTGTGATCCGTCCGGGCAAAGGGGGCGCGGCCCGGATCCTCGATGAACCGCCGCTCGCCCTCGACGCGAGAATCTCCGAGGCGCTGGCCGAGGACCGTGTCGACCGCCTCTGAGTCCAGGGCAGCGTGAGGTACTGGGATGCATCCGCTCTCGTTCCGCTGTTCGTCACCGAACCGGACAGCCCGCGGGTTCGTGAGTGGCTTTCCGAGGACGATGGCATCGTTACCTGGGTGTGGACACGTACTGAAATCGTCAGCGCCGTCGAGAGACGCGCCCGCGAGGGCGCGCTTTCGCGCTCTGAGCGCCGGCAGGTCTTTGGGCGGTTCAATGCACTCGCCGCCCGTTGGGATGAGGTGACGGACGTGCTCGCGGTTCGCTCCCTGGCGGATCTTCTGCTGGCCCGCCATTCGCTCCGGGCCGCCGACGCCGGCCAACTCGGGGCGGCCCTGCTCATCCAGAACCAATTCGGCGGTGCGCTTCCGTTCGTGTGTCTCGATGAGCGCCTTTCGGCTGCGGCGGAGCTTGAAGGGCTCCGGGTCATTCCCTAGCGCCGCTCCCAGATAAGGTCACGCCCACGATGACGATGGGTGGAGGACCTTACGCGCGCCGAATGAGCTTCGGCGGCCTTTCCGGGCCGCACGCGCGCGACCTGCTGCTGCTCGTGGCGGTGCTCTTCGTCACCTTCTCGATGCAGTTCCTGCCCGGGCTGGCCTTCGTGCCGGACCTGATGCGCCTGTCGAGTTCCGTGTGGCAGCAGGGGATGCTCTGGCAGCTCGTGACCTACCCGGCGGCGGGCTGGGGCGGGCCGTCGATCTGGTTCTTGCTGGAGCTCCTGATCTTCTACATGTTCGCCGGTGATCTGCGCTGGGCGCTGGGCCGCCAGCGTTTCTGGAACCTGCTCTGGATGTCGGCGGGCGCGGCCGCTCTGGTGGCTTGCCTGGTACAGGTACTGCTGCAGTCGGCAGGAGGCGCGGGGACCACCGCCTTCGTCCTCATGCAGGGCCAGCGGATGCTGATCGCGATCGTCATCGCCGCCTTCGCCCTGATCCGGCGCGACGCAACGATCATGCTGTTCTTCGTTCTGCCGATCCGCGCCAAGTGGTTCATCTGGATCGAGATCGCGTTCGCCTGGGTGGGCTTTCTCGCGACCACCGATCTGGCCGGCTTCCTCGGCATCTGCACGGCGATCGGCTCCGTGTTCGTGCTCCTGCGACCCGGGCGTACGAAGGGTCTGATGCGCGAGATGCAGCTCCGCTACGAGCGCTGGTACGTGAAGCAGAAGCTGAGCCGTGGCCGCCGCCGCTTCCGCGTCGTGCCCGGCGGCAAGAAGAAGCCGAAGGACGACGACCGCGTCCGCCGCGGCCCCTGGGTCAACTAGCCGGAGGCTGGTAGCTCCGCTTCGACGAGTCCATCAACCGGAAGGCGACAAGGATCGCCAGGGTGGCCAGGACGTAGTGCCACCAGGTCGGCTGGTCCGGGAGCCGGATCTGCTCGACCCGTGCGCTGCCGAGAGCCAGGGCGTTGTGCAGGGCGTGCCAGGCCATGGCGGGGTAGATCGAGCCGGAGCGAAGAACGGCGATCACCAGGAGGACACCGAGAAAGGACGTCCCCGGAATCCGGAACAGGTCGACGTGGAAGAAGCCGAAGGCGATACCCGCGACCAACACGAGCCGGACCGGTCCGAACCGGCTCTTCAGACCGTGAAGCAGGACGCCTCGGAAGGCGATCTCCTCGAAGATGCCGGGAAGGATGGCGAAGAAGAAGAGCATCTGCCAGACCGGGATGTCCGCGCCGAATGCCTCGGCCATCGCTTCGATCCACTCCTCCGGAATCGGCATCGCCAGGCTCGCGAGGCGGACGACGCCGTCGGCCAGGAGGAGGCCTGCCGGCACGCCGATCAGGACGCCGAGCCAGGCCGCCGGAGGTGGCGCCCTGAGCGACAGCGTCTCGCGGATGGGCAGCCGGTAGCGCGCAAGCATCAGCCACGCCGCGGCGCCGAAGATCGCCATGTTGATCACGATCAGCAGCCGACTGTCGATGCCGCCGCCGACGTTCAGTTGCCAGACCAGGAGCAGCGCCCAGAGCACCGCGAACCAGCGACCGACACGGCGCGGGAAGAGGGCGGGGCCCCCGGTGAGGTCCGCGGCGTCGATGTCGCTGGCCGTGATCAGCTTTTCCGCCGAAAGCGCGCGTACCGAGGCGCGGGCGAGAACGGCGGCGGCAGCGGCGGTCACCGCCCAGGCAGCGAGGATCAGTGGCCAGTCGTACTGGCCCGTCAGGATCTCCCTCGCGGCGACACCGAGGTTGGCGATCGGCACGACGACGATCGCGCTGCGCAGCGCGATGCCAGGCAGCACGGGAATCGCCGCGACGGCCAGGGAGACGAGCATCACGGGCGCGAACAGCAACTGCGCTTCCTTGTAGGTCTTCGACCGGCCCGAGACGAGCAGCAGGCTGCTCGAGAGAAGCACGGCGGCCGGCGCGTAGAGGAACAGCAGCAGCAGGGCCGCGCCGACCGGGATGACCAGTTTCAGGCCCGCCGGCGCCGCGATCACGTCGAGCTGCATCCACAGGACGATGTTCGCGATGTTGAGCACGCTGGTGGCGAAGGCGACGGTGAGGATCGAGAGGTTCTTCGCGGTGACGATCTCGATCCGGCTGGCGGCTGTGGTCAGCAGGGTTTCGAGCGTGCCGCGTTCCTTCTCGCCCGCCAGCGCGTCGGTGGCGACGATCGAGCCGCCGGTGAGCATCATCATCACGATGATCGCGGTCAGGATGCGTCCGAGCAGGAGCCCGGAAGTCTGTTCTTCGCTCGCGGTTTCGATCCGCTCGACCGGCAGCAGATCTTCGGGCGGCACCTCGAACCCGGCGGTCGCCAGTCGTCCCTCGCGGACCTCCACCCGCGTGCACTCGAGAGCTCGCCGCAGGTACCCCTCGGCGGCGTCCGAGGCGTCGAGGTCCGCGCGGTACGAGAGGACGATGCGCTGCGCGGCGTCGCCGGCGTTGCCGAGCGTCTCGCTGTCCACGTCCACGTCCTCGTCCGAACCGTCGTCGGCCCCGGCTTCCCACGCGACGTGGACGTGGAGTTGCTCCTCATCGAGCGCGGCCTCGAAGTCGTCGGGCGCCTCGACGCGCTCGAAACGAACCGCGGGAGCGTCCGTCGTGTCGGCTTCGTCGGCCGGGCCGTCTTCGCCGACGACGGCCAGAGCGAGCTCGAGCCATGCCCTCGTGGCGGCGGCGTGTTCGGCGTCGCGCGGGTCTTCGGCCACGGCGTACATGTAGGTGCGGCTCTCGAGTCGCTCCTGCCGCCGCTCCGTCGTCAGGGAGGTCAGGAACCACATCAGCGGCCAGATGACGAGCGGCAACGCGACGGCGAACACCAGCACCCGGGGGTTCCGGGCGAGCTGGCGCAGATCGTTGCCGACCAGCGCGCTGACGGTGCGGCGGTTCATCCGGCGCTACGAGTCTGCGTTGGCGGTGACGTAGTGGACGAAGATGTCCTCGAGGTAGTGCCGGGACGTCGCCGCCCGCAGCCCTTCGAGGTCGTCGCAGGCGCGGATTCGCCCCTTGTCGATGATCGCGATCCGGTCGCAGAGGCGCTCGGCCTCGCTCATGATGTGGGTCGAGAACAGGATCGCCTTGCCGTCCTCGCGCAGTTCCTGGATCGCCTGCTGCAGGTCGAGCGCGTTCAGCACATCGAGGCCGACGGTCGGCTCGTCGAAGATTAGTACCGGCGGATCGTGGACGACCGTGCGGGCGATCGACACCTTCTGCTTCATGCCGCTCGAGAGCTTCTCGATGCGCACACCGGCGTACTCGCCGAGGCCGAAGCGCTCGATCATCTCTTCGACCCGGCTCTTCGTGCGCTCGGCCGGGTACTTGTTGACCCGCGCGAACAGGGTCAGCGTCTCGCGGGCGGTCAGCCGCGGGTAGAGCGCGGTGCTCGCCGAGTAGAAGCCGAGGTTGCGGCGCACCTCCACCGGTTCGCTCGCGACGTCGTGCCCGAGCACTCGAGCCGTTCCGGAGGTCGGCTGGAGCACGGTCGAGATCATCCGCAGCGTCGTCGTCTTGCCGGCTCCGTTGGCGCCGAGCAGACCGAGAATCTCGCCGCGCCGGCACTCGAAGTCCACCTGCTGGACGGCGTGGACTTCGCCCCGCGACTGATCGAAGAAGTTCTTGGAGAGGCCCTGGACCTCGACCTGGACAGTGCTCACGGTTTACCTCCCGCCGGGCGAAGTCGCTGGCGCAGGAACTGGAAGAAGTTGCCCTCGAAGGAGCCGGTGGCGATCTCCTCGACCCGCAGGACGCGCGAGGCGATCCACAGGCAGGCGACGATCGCGGCGCCGTTGGCGAGCACCGTGATTCCGAGCTGCAGCCAGAGCACGTTGCCGGCGATCGCCTGGCGCAAGAGCAGGACGACGTTGACGACCGGGATGCCGGCCAGCGCCGGCGTGAACACCATGCTGGGGTCGTTCAGGACGATGACCGGAAAGACGACGAGCAGAATGATGGGAGTGACCATGGACTGGCCTTCCTTGAAGGTGCGGGCAAAGGCCGCGAGGATCATCATCGCGGCGCCGATCAGGGCGCCCAGCAGTACGGCGGTGAGGAACAGGACCGGCAGCGAGCTCAGGGGCAACTCGAAGGCGAGGCCGCTGCCGTCGCCGCCTCCCAGCCGGGCGAAGAGCGGCCCGAGGAAGGAGCGGAAGGAAACGACCATGGCCGCCGCGTTGAGCGCCCCGGCGACGGTGCCCATCGTGGCGACATAGAGGTACTTGGCGGTCACGACGTTGAGGCGCCGGGTGGCGAGCGTGCTCGTGGTTTCCCAGGTGTTGCGCTCGCGTTCCCCGGCCGTCGAGTCGATCGCGGGGTAGAGGCAGCCGTTCGCGATCATGATGACGAAGAACAGCGGGATCATCATCCCCATCAGGAACTGCCCCATCTGGCGGCCGGTAGCCAGGTTGTTCGAGCGCACGTCGAAGACCTGCCACTCGGCGCCGTCGAGGCCGTGCTGTTCGGCGATCCGCTCGAGCCAGGCGGAGCGCTCGGCGGACAGCGCGCGCTCCAGCCGGCCACGCGCACTTTGAGACTGATCGCTCGAGCCGTTGCTCAGCAGCGAGACCGCGGCGTTGCCGGGCGGGTCGCCGGTGGCTTCGAAGATCAGTGCCGCGTCGAGTTCACCGGCGAGGAGGCGTTCCTCGACTTCTTCCCGGTAGGCGGAGGCGGCCCCGGCAGGTGGCGCGTCGACTTCGTTGATCTCGGTTCGACCCTCGTCCTCCTCCAGGCGTTCGAGGATCCCCCGGTGCTCGGCCGGCAGGCCGGCGATCTCGATTCGCGAAGCGAAGCTCTCGAAGCGCGCCGTGACGAACAGGATGCCGGAGAACATGACCCACATCATCAGCGGGTACATCAGCAGGGGGACGAGGATCCCGTTGATCAGGACCGACCGCTCGCGCAGGGCGGAGCGGAGTTCGCTCAGGTAAAGCAGCCGGATGGCGGTCCAGTCCATCAGACCTCCTCTACGGCGGAACGGACCGCGGGGTTCAAGCGCGCTGCGCGACTTCCCAGGCCAGACCCGCGGTGCGCGGCACCGATTCGCCCACCTCCTTGGCGTGGGCGCTCGCGGCCGTGCCGTCCCGCACCCGGCCGGCGATGCCCTGGGCGATGCCCGCGCTCCGGAACAGGTTGTAGGCGAGGTAGAAGTTCCAGTGCGGGATGCCGTCGCGGCCGGTGCGGCGGCAGTAGGCGTCGCGGTACTGCTCGAGGGTCGGCAGGCCGATGGCGGCCAGGTCGCGGCCCTTCAGGCCGCCCTTCTCCTTCGGGATCTCCCACTGCATCGTGTGGTAGCTGAAGTCGGCGAGCGGATGGCCGAGGGTGCCGAGCTCCCAGTCGAGGATCGCGATCACCTCGGCCCGCTCCGGGTGCAGGATCATGTTGTCGAGCCGGAAGTCGCCGTGGACGATCGTCGTCTCGTCGTCGCCGGGGATGTTCGCCGGCAGCCACTCGATCAGCGCGTTCATCGCCGGGATGTCACGGGTTTCCGAGGCGAGGTACTGCTTCGTCCAGCGGTGGATCTGGCGCGCGAAGTAGTTGCCCGGCTTGCCGTACGTCTCAAGTCCCACGGCCTCGTAGTCAACCGCGTGCAGCCGGGCGAGCGTCCTGTTCATCGCGTCGTAGATCGCCAGGCGTTCATCCGGTTCCATGCCCGGCAGCAGCGCCTCCCAGAGGATCCGGCCCTGCACGTGCTCCATCACGAAGAACGTCGTCCCGACGACCGACTCGTCGGTGCACAGGCAGTAGGTCCGCGGCACCGGGACGTTCGTGTCCCCAAGCGCCGTCATCACCCGGTACTCGCGGTCCACGGCGTGCGCGGAGGGCAGCAACTTGCCCGGCGGCTTACGGCGCAGCACGTAGCTCTTGCCGCCGGCCTCGAGCAGGTAGGTGGGGCAGGACTGGCCGCCCTTGAACTGCCGCACGCTGAGTTCGCCCGAGAACGCCTCGACGTGCTCCTCGAGGTAACGCTGCAGCGGCTCGAGGTCGAAGCTGAGGCGCTCGGCGACCTCCCGGGTGCCCGAAAACTTCTCCTGGCGGCTTTCCGTCATCGGCGGCGCATGTTAGCGCGGCCGGGCTGTCGCGGTTCGGCGGACTCGCCAGCGGCCCCTACTTCGCCGGCAGATACACCTCGCCGCCAGCCTTCTTGAACTCGCCGGCCTTTTCCTGTAGCCCTGCCTCGACGGCTTCCGCGTCGTCGAGGCCCTTCTCCGCGGCGTAGTCACGGATCTGCTGGGTGATCTCCATCGAGCAGAACTTGGGACCGCACATGGAGCAGAAGTGGGCGACCTTGGCGCCTTCCTGGGGCAGGGTCTCGTCATGGAAGGCGCGGGCGCGCTCCGGGTCCAGGGAGAGGTTGAACTGGTCCTCCCAGCGGAACTCGAAGCGGGCCTTGGAGACGGCGTTGTCCCGGGCCTGGGCGCCGGGGTGGCCCTTGGCCAGGTCGGCGGCGTGGGCCGCGATCTTGTAGGTGATCACGCCCTCGCGGACATCTTCGCGGTTGGGCAGGCCGAGGTGCTCCTTCGGCGTGACGTAGCAGAGCATCGCGGTGCCGAACCAGCCGATCATCGCGGCGCCGATGCCGGACGTGATGTGGTCGTAGCCGGGGGCGATGTCGGTCGTGAGCGGTCCGAGGGTGTAGAACGGCGCCTCTTCGCACCACTCGAGCTGCTTGTCCATGTTCTCCTTGATCATGTGCATCGGCACGTGACCGGGGCCCTCGTTCATCACCTGGACGTCGAACTCCCAGGCGCGGCGGGTCAGCTCGCCCTGGGTCTTCAGCTCGGCGAACTGCGCCTCGTCGTTTGCGTCCTCGATCGAGCCGGGGCGCAGCCCGTCGCCGATCGAGAAGGAGACGTCGTAAGCGGCCATGATCTCGCAGATGTCGTCCCAGTGGGTGTAGAGGAAGCTCTCCTGGTGATGGGCGAGGCACCACTTGGCCATGATCGAGCCGCCGCGGCTGACGATTCCCGTGCGCCTCTTCGCGGTCAGGGGCACGTAGCGGAGCAGGACGCCGGCGTGGATCGTGAAGTAGTCCACGCCCTGTTCGGCCTGCTCGACCAGGGTGTCCCGGAACATCTCCCAGGTCAGTTCCTCGGGGCTGCCGTCGACCTTCTCCAGGGCCTGGTAGATCGGCACCGTGCCGATCGGTACCGGCGAGTTGCGGAGGATCCACTCCCGCGTCTCGTGGATGTTGCGGCCGGTGGAGAGGTCCATCACCGTGTCGGAGCCCCAGCGGATCGCCCAGACCATCTTCTCGACCTCTTCCTCGATCGACGAGGTGACGGCCGAGTTGCCGATGTTCGCGTTGATCTTGACCAGGAAGTTGCGGCCGATCGCCATCGGCTCAAGCTCGGGATGGTTGATGTTGGCGGGGATGATCGCGCGGCCGCGGGCGACCTCCGAGCGCACGAACTCGGGCGTGATCGTCTGCGGGATCGCGGCGCCGAAGCTCTCGCCGGCGTGCTGGGCGGCGATCTCCGCGGCCACCTCTTCGCGACGCTGGTTCTCGCGGATCGCGATGTACTCCATCTCGGGCGTGATCTCGCCGCGCTTTGCGTAGTGCATCTGGGTTACGCGGCTGCCGGCCCTGGCTCGTAGCGGCCTGCGACCGGCGACGAAGCGCACGCGGTCGAGCCGCGGGTTCGCGGCGCGCTCCCGCCCGTAGCTCGAAGAGACGCCATCCAGCTCCTCGACATCGCCCCGCGCCTCGATCCACGGCAGGCGGAGCGGCGCCAAGCCGCGACGGACGTCGATCTCGACCGCCTGGTCCGTGTACGGCCCGGATGTGTCGTAGACAACGACCGGCGGGTTGTGCTCCTTCGGCCCAAGGGCCGTCAATCCGCTCGCGGCGGACGGCCCCGCGCCGGCGGTCGTCGGCGACTGGCTGATCTCGCGCATCGGGACGCGGATCGAGGGGTCCGACCCCTCCACGTAGACCTTGCGCGAGTTGGGGAGGGGATCGCGGCTCAGCAGGGGCGCCGCGGTCTGAGGGATTCGATCGGCAATCGTCATGGCTGCATTCCCTACGTCGGTGTCAACCGTTTCAGGTTCGAAGGCTTCCGCGTCCAGTTTCGGCGACGGAGCCGATCCAACGCGGTCTCAGGCTGTCGTTCCAGCCACACCCAGCACGACGGACCTTAGCAGTCGCGGAATCCGGGCGTTGCCAGACGCGGTTGGGAGGCTTCGGGCGGGTAGAATCGGACGCCCTGGGGTCGCGCGGAGCGCGCGTGGAAGCCCTTAGCAGCCCGGGGTGAAAGTGGGTTTACTGGTGTGAGGGAGGCGTTCTTGCGGTGCTCGTTCGGCGTTGCGGGTCATGCGCACGGGAGCGTGGCGAGTTCGGATCGCCGGGGATTCGTTG
>LXNI01000367.1_pt1 | contig 54198 bp, 47 predicted proteins | sample 809091 | NCBI WGS metagenome assembly LXNI01 (sample SAMN04870527, study PRJNA318959) | sponge metagenome | biome: 01000161; feature: marine sponge reef; material: water | host: Sarcotragus foetidus | place: Greece: Milos, Mediterranean Sea | collected 2013-05-29 | depth 5-7 m
ACCCACAGCCGCAGCGTCTCAGACGAACACCCGAACTTCTCAGCTATCGAACAGATCGCCGCCCACTCCCAACGGTGCTCCCCCCGATGCTCTGACACCAACCGGACAGCCCGCTCCCGAACCTCCGGCGAATACATGATCGGTCTACCCATAACTCCATTCTCTCCCAACTAATCGAGTCTCCGGGAAACCCGGGGCGGTTCCGGGGCGGTTCACAAACGCACAGCCCTCGGCTTACCCAACTTCTCCAACTACCGAATCAGAGCACTCCTCTACGCAGGCAAACCCAACTGAAATCCGAAGAGCCGGTTTAGCTGCCCGGTTGTGTAGCCCCGACGATGAGGTTGCGCCATCCACGTCGGCGGGCGCGCCCCGTAGTGCGGCCTCGGCCTCGATGGGCGGCGGCATGGGGTTCGGCTTGGTGCCGTAGAGATCGACATCGCCCGGCCGGTCACCCATCGGCACCACCAGATCCGCCACCGATCCGAGGGTCATGAGATCGGCCGTCATGTTGTGGAAGCGGTTCAGGGGTTCTTCGAAACGCGGCGCCATGGGACCCGGCGGCGCGCCGGCCCGGGAGACGCCTCGCTGGACTCGTTCGCATATGTCGATGTCCTCGTCGTTCACGTCGATCCAGAATCGCCGAGTGGTCTCGAACGCTTCGGCAAGCCGTTGCCTCCCCTCCTCGTCCTCGGGTGACGGCGCGGCACCCGGCGGGAATAGGAAGGTGCAGTGCTCGATGGTCCGCCCGGCGCTCAGCGGCTCGAGCAGGACCAGGAACACATGATTCGGCAGCACGGCGAGCAGAACGTTGGGGAACAGGGCGACGAACCGTCCGCTCGCGGCATCGGAGGCGCCCAAACCGGCGGCTGGGGGTAACACCGCCCAGTCCTCGTGCTGGTCGCTCGAGACCGGAGTCGTGGTCTGCCCGCAGTACATCCCGGGACCCTGATAGCGGTAGTGGTCCTTGACGCGGGACACCTTGGCCAGCTTCGGATGCACCCAAGGCAGGTGGTAGTACTCGGCGAAGTTCTCGACGAGGAGTTTCCAGTTGGCTGCGACATCGAACTTGGCGGTCGCCCCGTCAAGGTCGGCAAGCTGCCACCCCTCCAGGCGGTAGCCGGCCAATCGCTCAGGCAGGTCACCGAGCCACACATCCAGCGGTGGCGTCTCCTCGTCCAAGCAGACGAACACGATGGGACCCCACGTGTCCACGCGCACGGGCACGAGACGCCAGTCCGCGGGGTCGAAGTCCGACGGGGGTGACGCCTCGAACAGCGGCGCCGCAACCAACCGGCCGTCGGTCGAGTAGCTCCAGCGATGGTACGGGCACCTGATGATGCCGCCTATGTCACAGTCGGCTTCGGCTAGTTCGGTCCCCCGGTGACGGCAGGTGTTCATGAATCCGCGCAGCTGATTCCCGGACCGGGTCAGCAAGACCGACTTCCCGGCGACCGACCGCACGAGAAGTCGTCCCGGCCGGGAAAGTTCGTCAGCGAGAGCCACGCCGGTCCATGCCCGACCGAAAAGTCGGGTTTGCTCATCGGCGAAGAAGGCTTCGTCCGCGTACACGGCCGGAGACAACCCGAGGGCCGACCACACTTGCGGCCGGATGTCGGCCCAGAATCCCGGAAGGCGCCAGGGCGCCGCGACGGCAGGTGGCATCGCCATCCGACGATTTTACTGCGCGAGCCAAGACTTCCCCGCACATCGGCGCCGGTCGCGCCCTTGATCTCGATGTGTCATGAAGGAAGGCTTGGCGACGAGCAGCCCGCACGGGAACCCGGCCACGCAGCCTCCCCAGGCAACCCCGTTTCGGTTCCGGGCTCAGCCGAGGTCGAAGTCGACCCGCTCCAGGCTGCCGGTGAACGGGAACTCCCCCTCGTACCCACTGCTTACCGGGGACAGCGTGTCAGCGCCCACGCTGAGTGACCCCCACGAGATCATCCCTCGGGCCATGGAGACCATCTCCATGTCGCCGAGAATCCGGCCGTCGGCTTCCAGACGACCGATGCCCCGGAAGTCGTCGGTCCTCTCGAACCCGAAGGACAGTTCGGTCGCACCTGGCATCACCGGGCCGGACGAGGCGAGCGTCTGGCGATCGCCGAGGTAGCAGTACTCGAACACGAGGCGCCCGCCGGCCAGGTACAGGACGTAACCGCCGCTCACGTCGCCCACCGCCACCAGCACCCCCTCGTCGGCGTCGCCCAGCGGAGCGACCCGGGCCGTGATCTTGAAGTCCCGGTTGAACACCAGTGGCGTGGCGGCGCCGGGCACCCGGCTCGAACCGGCCAGGTACGAGAACTTGTCCCTCGCCCTCGGCGTACCTGGGGTCGTGAAGGTGGAGGCCCTCACTGCCAGGTAGCGGTCGTCCAGGGGGAACACCGAGTAGCGGGAGGCCTCCTCCGACCACTGCCCCACGAGACCGGCCAGCTTCTCGGGGTATTCAGCGGCCACATCGTCGCACTCCGAGAAATCGGAGTCGATGTGATACAGCTCCCACGGATCGTCCTCGAAGGGTTCGTTGCGCCGGTGCCGGGTGAGCGCCTTCCAGCCGCCCTGCCACATGGCCCGATGGCCGATCATCTCGAAGTACTGCCGATCGCGGGGAGCGGGGGCGCCCGGGTCGTCGAGCACGTCGCGGATGCTGGCGCCGTGGTAGGGCATCTGGTCCACACCCCGATACGAGGCCTTCGGCGCCACACCCACGAGGTCCAGGATCGTCGGAGCGATGTCGATAGCGTGGACGAACCGGGTGCGCACCCCCCCGTTGCCTGCCAACCCTTCCGGCCAGGAGACGATCAGAGGCGTCCGCACACCGCCGGCGTACGTGTTCTGCTTGTACCACCGGAGCGGCGTGTTGGCGGCCTGCGCCCAACCCCACGGGATGTTGGTCTGCGAGTGCGGGCCGCCGATAGTGTCGAACCGCTCCATGTTGAACTCCACGGTGCAGAATTGGTCCTCCTCGTAGGTCACGATGTCGGCGCCACCGTCGGGTCCGCCCTCCTGGCTGGCCCCGTTGTCCGACAAGACCACGACGATCGTGTTGTCGAGCCTCCCTATGGAGTCGAGGAAGTCGAACAGCCGTCCCATCTGGGCGTCGGTGTGATCCAGCATCGCCGCGTACGCCTCCTGGAACCGGGCGAAGAGCTTCTGCTGGTCGGGCGTCAGATTGTCCCACTCCTCCACCCCGGGGTTGAGCGGCGCGAGGACGGCGTCCTCTGGAACGATCCCAAGCTCCTTCTGGCGGGCGAAACGGCGTTCGCGGATCACGTCCCAGCCCTCGTCGTAGCGGCCCCGGTACTTGTCCAGGTACTCCTGGGGCGCCTGGTGCGGACAGTGGGCCGTTCCGAAGGCCGTGTACAGGAAGAACGGCTGCTCGGGCTTGACCGACACCTGGTCGCTCACGTAGGAGATGGCGTGGTCGATCAGGTCCTCGGTGAGGTGGTAGCCGTCCTCAGGCCTGCCCGGCGGGTCGACCCGGTGGTTGTCCTCGACCACGTCCGGGTAGAAATGGTCGGTGAGGGCGTCGAGGAAGCCGTAGTAGCGACCGAACCCCCGGCCGAGAGGCCACTCGTCGTAGGGCCCTGCGGCGGTGGTCTCCTCGAGGGGCGCCAGATGCCATTTGCCGATCGCCATAGTGGCATACCCGGCGCCCTGCAGCACCTCGGCGAGTGTGCCCGCCGACTTCGTCACCCGGCCACGGTGTCCGGGGAACCCCGAGTCGACATTCGACAGGTAGGCCATCCCGACGCTGTGATGGTTACGCCCGGTGAGCACGCAGGCACGGGTCGGTGAGCACAGCGGGGTGACGTTGAAGTCGTTGAATCGCAAACCCCGCTCCGCCAGCGCATCCATCACCGGGGTCTCCACCTCGGCCCCGTAGCACCCGAGGCCGGCGAAGCCCACATCGTCGAGCACCACCAGCACGACATCCGGCTTGCCACGGGCATCGTTCGCCATCGGGGGCCACCACGGAACCGACTCGCGGAAGTCGGGTCCGATCACACCTTCGAAATCCGGCTCCGGGTGATTCGGAGCCTCATGCCCTCCGTCTCCGGGTGCTCCGCCCGGACCAGTGCTGGAACCCATCGACCTTCCTGGCCTTTGCCGCCGCCGGTAACCATACTCGCGACCATGACCTCCATCGACGCCGAAGACGGCGGCCCCGGCTTCCCCATCATCGACCCGTTCACCATCGAGTCGTTGACTGTCCACGTCTACCGCGCCCCCGTCACCCGTCCCGTCCGAACCTCCTTCGGGACGATGGTGAACCGTCCGGCGGTCGTGGTCACCACCCGATCCACCGAAGGGATCCCGGGGTACGGGGAGGTGTGGTGCAACTTCCCGGATCCCGCCGCGGGGTACCGCGCCGACCTGATCGCTCAGGTGCTCGCTCCGGCCGTCGTCCGCCGGCCGTGGCCCGGGCCCGAGGCCGTGTTCGATCATCTAACGGAACGGTTCAGGTTGCTCGCCATCCAGGCGGGCGAGCCGGGGCCCTTCGCCCAATGCATCGCCGGCATCGATATAGCACTGTGGGACATGGCGGCCCGGCGGGCACGCATGCCGCTCTGGAGGTTTCTCGGCGGTTCGGGCAGCGGACGGGTACCGGCCTATGCCAGCGGGATCGGACCGGATGATCCCATCCGGCTCGTCCGGCATGCCCGGCAGGCCGGCCACCGGGCCTTCAAGCTGAAAGTGGGATTCGGCTTGGAGCAAGACCTGGCCAACCTCTCGGCCATGCGGGAAGCGCTCGGCTCGGACACGACCATCGCCGTAGACGCCAACCAGGCCTGGTCACCGGAGGAAGCGCGGACGATGATCGGCGCCATCGCGCCCTACCACCCGGCGTGGATCGAGGAACCCATCGCCGTCGACCGGCCCGGATCGGACTGGGTGGACTTGGCCTCCCACTCCCCCGTGCCGCTCGCCGGCGGAGAGAATCTCTACGGTCGAGATGCATTCGAAAGGGCGATCCGGGGCGGAGCGCTGGCCGTCATCCAGCCGGACGTGACCAAGTGGGGCGGCATCTCGGGATGCCTGCCCGTCGCCAGGCGGATACTGGCTGCCGGTCGCCGCTACTGCCCCCACCATCTCGGGGCGGGAATCGGGGTTGTGGCGTCCGCTCACCTGCTGGCGGCGGTCGGGGGCGACGGTCTGCTGGAAGTGGACGCCAACCCGAACCCGCTGCGGGAAGACCTCGTCGAGCCCTACCCGGGGATCGAGAAAGGGAACATCGAACTCCGCGAGTCGCCCGGCCTAGGGATAACCCTTAGCCGCGGCACAAGTCCGGTCCGGATGGTGGCCACCCCCGCTTGAGAGACTTGGCCAGGGCGATGCCCCGTGGCTGATCAGGCCGCCGAGGGAGCCGGCTGTGGTCGTCTTTCCGGGGTCGCTCCGCCATCGTCGGGTCGGAGCTGGGTCCATATGGAGGCATACGTTTCCACCCGCCCCTGGTTGAGAGCGAACAGCGGACCGGTGGGGAGGCCACTCTCCGACGACAATCCCATCGCCGCTTCGGCGAACTCTCGACCCCCGCTGGCGCCGGACTCGGCACGCGCTCGGTCTACCAGGGCTTGGTACTGCTCGACCAGGCGTCCGGCCGCAACCCGGTATTCCTCCACCATCGCGTCATACCATGACCAGAACTCCTCCGGGAGATCGGCTCGCAGGCTGCCGACCGGATCGGACCCGCGTTGCGCGATCGCCTTTACGGTGTCGGGGTCCAGCCTGAGTCGGGCCGCCGCCGTTCTCGCGTCGATTCCTCGGCCGATGACGTCGGCGACTGCCACGACCTCCCACACCCTGAGCGAGGTAAGCCCGGTCACGATGCGGTGCGCCACGACATACTCCGGGAACTTGAACTTGAATCGAACGTGCGGAACACCCTCTCCCGTGGCGAACCGGACGACATACCCCTCCCTTCCCAAGTCGCCACCGGACGAGACAGAATCCGCCAACTCCGAGAACGAACCGAACTCGTGCTGCTCCGCCACCGGCCCGGGCCAGTCCAGGCATGCGAGCGGGAGGTCGGCGCCGGTACTTATCTCTATGACCGCCAGAAGGACCAGGTCTCGCTGGGCCCCGTAGTCGACCACAATCCGGTTGGACGGGTAGATGATCTCGAAGAGCGGCGTGATCTCCTTGCCGAAACCGACCTGGCCGTACTTGTCGCGCCAGATCTTGGAGGCCTCCAGCGCCTGTTCCGAATCCAGCGATCCGCGCGTTGCGATGCGTATCGCTCCATCAGGATCGTGGTAGGCGATCCCCAGCGACCCGTCGAGCTTGTCGGTGACCACCATCGGCGCATCCTGGGGAACCGGAGGAGCGTCAGGTTCGCCCGGGCTGAAGAACTTCGGGAAAGGCCTGGCCACGACACGCTCCGCCGTGTCCACGATCAGCCCCCTGCAAATGAGTGTCGCCGGGTTCCATCTCCGGGAGTAGGTGGCCCTGGCGGTGTAGTTGAGGATACGCAGGCCACCTGCGGCGCGAACCGATACCAGTCCCTCATCGATCGCACGGTTGAGTGTCGCGCCGTCGATCAGATCGGACAGCCGGGGCTGCCGGGGTGGTGCGAGTGTTCCGGTCACGTTGGCAGCTACCATCCGGTCTGTTTCCTCCGGGGTCGGGACGGCACGGCCGGCCGGGGGGAGCGATCGGGTCCGGCCGGGGAGTACCCTCCGCCCGCAGGGTAGAACATCCGGCGGCTACCGAGGGAGAACTCCGACATCGACCATCCTCTGGAACCGAGCCCCATGGCGCCCCGGAGGGTCGGCCTCGTGGGACTCTCCGCCGTCCTCGCCGGTGCGATGGCACTTTCGATGACACCCGGGCCGATCATCGGGATACTTTCCCGTTTCTTCATCGATGACCTCGGCCTGACCCGGACCGAAATCGGAGCGGTTGCCACCTTTCACGCTTTCGCAATCATGATCACCAGCATCCCGCTCGGGGTACTGGCCGACCGCCTGAGCGGCCGCTACACCCAGGTCCTGATGCTGTCGTTCGTGTTTCTGGGGCTGGCGACCATGGCTTTCTCCTGGGACTTGTGGTCCCTGCTGGTGTTCGTCGCGATAGCCGGGCTGCCGGCCGCCGGGGCCAACTCGGCAACCAACAACATCATCGTCGAGAACGTTCCGGCCGGGTCCCGCGGGTGGATAACCGGGATCAAGCAGTCCGGTGTACAGATGGGGATCCTGGCCGCCGGGCTCGCCCTCCCGGTGACGGCAACACGGCTCGGATGGCGGATGGCGCTGGTGCTTGCCTCTCTCGTAGCGCTGGTAGGGATCGCCGCCACCCTCGCCATCGTGCCTCCCGGACCCGCCGCTTGGACTCCGGCGAGGAACGCCGGGGAACGGGGCGGCCGCCTACCGGGCGCGGTGCGGTGGATTTCTGCCTACGGCGTCACCATGGGGATCGGGGTGGGCACGTACGCGGCCTTCGTTCCCCTCTACGCCCAGGAGAACCTGGGCATGGGTGTGGCTCTGGCCGGCACGGTCATCGCCGTGTCGGGCGGGTCCGGCGCGCTGTGGAGGGTGGTGTGGGGAAGGATCGCGGAACGAGCCGCGCATCCCTCCGTCCCGCTGGTGGCGATCGCCGCCCTCTCCGCGACCGCTTTTATCGCCACCTGGGTGGCCCCCTTTACCACGCCCTACCTCATCTGGGTCGGGGCGGTGCTGGTCGGGATGAGCACGGGCTCGTGGATGTCGGTCGGCATGATGGCCGCCATCATGCTGTCGGAGCCCAAGCAGACCGGCCATAGCACCGGGTCGATCGTGCTCGGGTTCGCCGTGGGTCTGACCATCGGACCGGTGGTGTTCGGATGGGGCGTGGACACCTTCGGGTCCTATGACCTACCCTGGGCAGGCGTAACCCTTAACTTCGCGGCTGCCATGGCGATGATGGTGCTGTGGAGGTTCCGTGCTCGCTCCGAGGAGACGGCGGTCGACCATGTCGCCTGAGAGTGGTCTGAACCTGCAAGAATCGGCCCGACCGGAACCACGACACCGGAGGATCCCGCCCCGATGAGCACGCCCGACACCTCCAATCGAGTACCCCTGACCGTTCCACAGATGGGTGTGGTCGAAGAAGTGGTGGTCATCGAATGGCTGGTCGACCCGGGCGCCGCCGTGGCACAGGGCCAGGAGGTGGTGATCGTGGAGACCGAGAAGGCCGAGGTCGCCCTGGAGTCTCCGGCGGACGGCGCTATCGAGATCGTGGTGGCCGCTTCCGATGACGAAGTACCGGTGGGAGCGACCCTCGCCTATATCGACCCGTGACCCCACCCGGATTCCGTCTTGACGGCCGGAGGGCGCTGGTTACCGGATCGGCCGGTGGTCTGGGCAAGGCAATCGCTCTGGCTCTCGCGGCGGCCGGCGCCGAAGTGGTGGGTGCGGACATCGCGAAGGAGGCCAACCATCAAGTGGCGAGTGCCGTAGGGGGGTCCGCCGTGACCCTGGACGTCTCCGACAAGGAGGCCGTCGACGCGGCGGTGGAAGACATGAGCACCCGCCTGGGACCCATCGACGTGCTGGTCAACAGTGCCGGCATCGGGGGCCGTGGAACTGCAGCCGACTATCCACCGGATCAGTTGGCGCGGGTGATCGACGTGAACGTCAAGGGCAGTCTCTACATGTGCCAGGCGGTGGGACGGCGCATGATCGAACAGGGCCACGGCTCGATCATCAACATCGCTTCGATCGGTGGACTGGTCGGCTTCCCCGGCAGTGTCGGGTACCAGGCCAGCAAGGGCGGGGTGGTCCAGATGACCAGGAGCCTGGCCGTCGAGTGGGCGTCCTCGGGCGTCCGGGTCAATGCCGTCGCGCCAGGGCATATCGGCACCGCGCTCGTGCGGAGGCAATGGGAGGTGGAGCCGCACCTGAAGGAGTTCTTCCTCACCCGCACCCCGATGGGCAGGCTGGGAACCCCGGCCGATGTCGCCGGCCCGGTGGTGTTCCTAGCCGGTGACGCCGCGGCCATGATCACCGGCCAGATCATCGCCGTCGACGGGGGATACACCGCCCAATGAGCGTCGGCGAGAACATGTCACCCGGCCTGGCCCTCGGCATCCACCGGACCATGGTGCGGATCCGGGTGTTCGAGTCCCGGGTCGAGGAGTTGTTCACGGCGGGCAAGCTACCGGGGTTCGTCCATACCTACATCGGACAGGAGGCCATCGCCGCAGGCGTGTGCGCCGCCCTGGATCGCGACGACTACATCACGTCGACCCATCGCGGTCACGGCCACGCCATCGCCAAGGGCATGGAGCTCGGTCCGATCATGGCGGAGTTGTACGGCAAGGCGACCGGGGCCTGCCGGGGCCGGGGCGGTTCGATGCACGTGGCCGACTTCTCGGTGGGGATGCTGGGGGCCAACGGGATCGTGGCCGGTGGGTTGGGCATCGCCGCCGGAGCCGCCCTCTCCGCCCGCTACCGGGGCACCCACCAGGTGGCGGTGGGTTTCTTCGGGGACGGGGGCATCAACAAGGGGACCTTCCACGAGGCGCTCAACTTCGCCGCCACCCACCGCTTGGGGGTGGTGTTCGTGTGCGAGAACAACCAGTACGCCCAGTTCACCTCCCGGCTCCGCACCACGTCGGTGGAAGACCTCTCCGTGCGGGCCTCCGCTTACGGAATCCCCGGTATCACGGTGGACGGCAACGACGCTGCGGCTACCTACCGGGAGGCTTTGGAGGCGGTCGGTCGAGCCCGCGACGGAGGGGGACCGACTTTGTTGAACATGGAGACCTACCGCTTCGGCGGCCATTACGTGGGCGATGCGGAGGTTTACCGGGCATCCGCCGAGGTGGAGGCTCGACGCCAGGCAGATCCGATCCTCCGGTGGGAACGGACGCTCACCGATGAGGCGCTCATGACGGCCGGACTCGGGGAGGCGGTATGGGCGGAGGCTGCGGATGAGGTGTCCGCCGCGGTGCGCTTCGCCGAGGAGAGCCCGCATCCGGACGGTGGCACCGCCCTCGAGAACGTGTTCACCCAGGTCTGCTGATGCCTCAGGGGGACAGGACGGTGCGAAGGATGAGCTTCGGCCAGGCGACCGTGGATGCCATGCGGTCCGCTATGCGAGAGGACGATCGGGTCGTAGTGCTCGGAGAGGACATCAGATGGGGCGGCAACTTCGGGCAGTTCCGGGGCTTGCTGGACGAGTTCGGACCCGACCGCGTCATCGACATGCCCATCTCGGAGGCGATCATCATGGCGGTCACCGTCGGGGCGGCGGTGACCGGACTGCGCCCGGTAGCCTCGATGAGCTTCGTCGAGTTCACCCTCGGGGCCATGGACGAGATCGTCAACCAGGCCGCCAAGTTCCGCTACATGTTCGGCGGGCAGGTGTCGGTCCCGCTGGTGCTCCGGGCTTCCGACGGGGTTCTCCGCTCATCGGCCGGCCAGCATTCATCCAGCCTGGAAGGCCTGTTCACCCACCTGCCCGGCCTGAAGGTGGTGGCCCCTTCCAACCCGGCCGACGCCAGGGGCCTACTGCGGGCGGCCATCGCGGATGACGATCCGGTGGTCTACCTCGAGAACAAGCGGATCACCGCCAAACGAGGGCCGGTACCGGCTGGGGATCATGTGGTCCCGCTCGGCTCGGCCGCGGTGCGCCGCGAGGGCTCGGATCTGACGATCGTCACCTACTCCGTGATGACCCTCCACGCTGAAAAGGCTTGCTCCTCCCTTGCCCAGATGGGCATCGAGGCGGAGCTGATCGACCTCAGATCGCTGGTCCCACTCGACCTCGATACCGTGCTGTCCTCCGTGACCAGGACCGGTCGGGTGGTGGTGGCACACGAGGCCTGGGAGTTCGGCGGGTTCGGCGCCGAGGTGGTGAGCGCCATCACCGGCCAAGCCTTTGACCGGCTGCGAGCCGCCCCGGTGCGGGTGGGCGCCGCCCAAGCACCCATCCCGTTCAGTCCCCCGCTGGAACGGGCGGTCGTTCCCGGAGCGGATGAGATCGTGGCCGCCGCCCGGGAGGTCATGGGCCGGGCCTGATCAGGTCGCCGGTACGCCGTCCGTCCATAGACAATCCCGCGGGCCCTGCAAACGGTGGAAGGCGAGGGCCAGCTCTGACGAGCCCGAACCCGGGCCGGCGTGGAGCTGCCCCGGGAGCCGGTACGTGTACGTCCCCGCCGCCCACCGGTGGATCTGTTTGCCCGCCGGCCCGTCGGAGGGGTCAGGATCATGGCCGGATAGGTGCTCGGCAATGGTGAACTCCCCGTCCAGCACGAAGATCTCCTCCGCGCCGGCGTGGGAATGCCACGGACCGTCCTCGTTGGTCCAGGAACGGGCCCCGGCCAGCCACACATGGCCGTTGGGGCCATCGGCGAGTGGGCGGATGAACCGGCCCGGGAGTTCGCTGACGGGCGCCCACGGAGATCCGCTGACCGATCCGATCAGGGGCTTGGACAGCATTCCGCCGGCGGAGCTGTCGTACCGGACCGGAGCCGAGGTCATAAGGAGCGCCAGGGTGGGCACGAGAGCCCGGATTCCGGAGATCACCTCGCCCGACCGGACAGCTGCGTAGTCATACCGTCCCACTCGCTCTCCCGCCACCGTCAGGTCGCCGCGTATGACGAACAGCTCGACATCGGCGGTGAACGCCCCCACCACGCCCGACCCCCATCCCTGGCTCAGCATGACGAGACGGGTGGCCGGCCCGGACATGTCCTTCGAGAGGGTCCGGGCTTCGATCCGGCCCTCGCATCCCGGGATGGTCATTATCCGGCTCGGTAGTTCGGCCTCATGAACGGCCAGCAGTGACCGGTGACGCCGGTCAACCACCGCCGGGTCGGTCACGGTCGTGCTGGAATCCACGTTACGCAAGAGTGCCGGGTAGCGGTAATGGTCTAGTCGGCCATGAACAGGGCCGGTTCCTCCAGGTTTTCGACCAGCCTGTTGAGGAAGCGCTGCGCGAGTCCGCCGTCGATCGCCCGGTGGTCGAAGCCGAGCGACAGCGGCATCACGGGCGCCACAGCCACCGCGCCATCCCGGACCACCGGGGTGTCGGCGGCCTTGCCGATGGCGAGGATGGCGGTGGTGCCCAGTGGGATGATGGGGGTGCCCCTCCCCCCGCCCAGGGCTCCGATGTTGGTGACAGTGAAGGTGGCGCCGGTCAGGTCGGCCGGACCGAGCGACCGGGACTTGCCCCTGACCCCGAAGTCGGCAACGGTTGCCGCCAGTTCCATGAGGCCCAGCTTCTCCGATTGGCGTATCACCGGCACCAGCAGGCCTTCATCGGTATCCACGGCGATCCCCACATCCAGGGAGGGGTGAAACACCAGCTCGTCACCGTCCAGAGTTGCGTTGAAAACCCGGAACTCATCCAGGACCGGAACGAGGGCCTTGATCACCAGGGCCTCCATCGGAATGCTCCGTCCATGGCGGGCCGCCAGTGCTCGCCGGCCCGTCAGGAGGCGGGTGGCGTCGGCATCGTGGAAAACGGTCACATGGGGGATCTCCCGCCATGAAGCCGTCATGTTGCCGGCGATGGTACGGCGAAGCATCGAGAGACGGACCCGCTCACCCGCGGGCGCCGCCACCGCATCCTCCGACGGCATGCCGGCGGCGGCCGCCATCACGTCGTCCCTGGTGACCCTCCCGCCCGGCCCCGTACCCCGGATGGACGACAGGTCGATGCCGTGTTCCCGGGCCAGCCGCCGCACCACGGGCAAGGCTTTGACAGGGGCATCCCCCGCCGCCGCCCCGCTACCCGGATCCGGGCCTCCCGGGCCCGGAGACCGCCGGGAACCGGTCGCTGCTTCACCGGGTTGATTCCCATCCGGCCAGACCTCCCCGGCCCTACCGATGACCGCCAGCACCGCCCCCACCGCCAGGGTTTCCCCCTCCTGAGCACCGTGGTGCAAGACCGTCCCTCCGGCTGGAGCAGGGATCTCCACCACCGCTTTGGCCGTCTCGACCTCGACCAGCACGTGGTCGGCCTCCACCGGCCCGCCCACAGGAACGTGCCACCGGACGATGTCTGCCTCGGTGAGTCCATCACCGATGTCGGGCAGTTCGAACACGTAGGGCATCGGGTCCAATAGTACGCGAACCGGGCCGCCCTGCCATCGTGTGGAGGTCAGCGGCCGGCAAGTCGGATCAGACCGGCACCTTTGCCCGTTCCCGTTCCAGATCCTCCATGGTGACCAGCACTTCGCGGGCCTTGGAGCCCTCGGAAGGCCCGACGATCCCTCTGTTCTCGAGGATGTCCATGATCCGCCCTGCCCGGGCGAACCCGATCCGGAGCTTTCTCTGCAGCATCGAGGTGGACCCCAGTTGCGAGCGGACCACGAGGTCGGAGGCCTGCCGGATCAGGTCGGCATCCTCGCCGTCGTCCTCCTCGGTGGCCTCCTGGCGCCTGGATTCTTTGACCTCTTCCTCGATCTTCCGGTACTCGACCTTCTTCTGGTCCCGCACCCACTTGACCACCGCCGCGACCTCACCCTCACTCACCCACGCTCCCTGCACCCGTTGCGGGCGCGGTTCGCGGGCGGTGATGACCAGCATGTCCCCCACTCCGACCAGCTTCTCGGCGCCCACCACGTCGATGATCACCCGAGAATCGGCCTGCGAGGCCACGGAGAACGCGAACCGGCTCGGAATGTTGGCCTTGATCACGCCGGTGATGACGTTGACCGACGGCCGCTGGGTAGCGATCACCAGGTGGATCCCGACCGCCCGGGCCATCTGAGCGATGCGGACGATGGCCGTCTCGACATCGCGCCCCGCCACCATCATCAGATCGTTCAGCTCGTCCACGATCACCACCAGGAACGGGAAGCGATCGAACTTGGCCCGATCCAGGCCTCCCGCGTCGTATTTCTCCTGGTAGCCCGTGATGTCCCGCACCCCGCTCTCCGCGAGCAGCTCGTAGCGCCGGTCCATCTCACCGACCGCCCAATGCAGAGCCTCCAATGCCTTCTTCGGCTTGGTGATCACCCGGGTGAGCAGGTGGGGAACCCCGTTGTACTGGCCGAGTTCAACCCGCTTGGGGTCGACCATGATCAACCGGACATCCTCCGGTTTGGTCCTCATAAGGATGGACGTGACGATCGAGTTGATGCATGAGGACTTGCCCGCGCCGGTCGCGCCGGCGATGAGCAGATGGGGTAGCTCTGCCAGGTTGACCAGGACGGGACGCCCCGAGATGTCCTCTCCCAGACCGACCGCCAGCGGATGGTGGTTACCGGTAGATTCCTCCGAAGAGAGCACGTGGCCGAGCGTGACCAGACGGCGATGCCGGTTCGGCACCTCCACCCCGATCGCCGACCGGCCGGGAATGGGCGCCAGGAGCCGCACATCAGGGGTCGCCAGCGCATAGGCGATGTCGCCGGCGAGGTTGGTGACCCGGGCGACCTTCACCCCGGCGGCAAGTTCGATCTCGTAGCGGGTCACGGTCGGTCCGGAAACCACGTTGGTGAGCCGGGCGTTGACATCATGGTCGTGGAGCGTGGCTTCTAGCTGGCGGGCTGTCTCCTGGACCATCCTCCCGCTCCGACGCTCCGCCTTGGGTGTATCCAGCAGGTCGAGAGGAGGTAGCCGGTACCCGTCCGCATCGGGTGGAGTCGCTGCCTGGGACGGCTTCTTCGAAGCTTTGCTCTGACCGGCGACCTTCGCCCTGCCGGGCTTCGAGACGCCCGGAGCCGGACGCTTGGCAACCTTGACGACCTCACCCGATCCGGGGGGGTTCACCGGGGCAGGCTTTGGTGGACGGATTGGTCGGCGTGGTATCGATACCTCGGAGGGCAGGACTCTGCGGCGCTCCTCCCGCCCGCCTACGATGCCGGCGAAACGGACCCGAGCGGCGCTCAGCCGTGCTCGAATCACCCTCACCGTATAGACGCTCAACTCACCCGACGCGACCAGGACCTCACCGATGGAGGCCCGCATCGCGAGCATCACCCCGCCGGACGACACCAGCGCGAGCACCACGAACGCACCCCAGAACCCGAGCGTCCGCTCCAGCGGGAAGGCGACCAGCGACCCGATCACCCCTCCCGACTGCTTGACCCCCTCGGTGCCGGCGGCGAGGGCCGGATTGCCGGTCATGAGGTGGAACAGCCCCACCAACCCCACCAGCCAGACCAGTGCCCCGAAGAGAATCCGGCGGTAACCCTCGGTGGAACGACCGAGCAGGAGGGTGCCTCCCAGCCCGAGCAGCACCAGCGGAGACAAATAGACCCACATGCCCAGAAGCAACCGGAGACCATCCAGCAGGTGCTGGCCCAGCGGACCGGCGGCCTCGACGAATGCGAGGGCCACCACCACGCCGGCCAGCGCCAGCGCCAGTCCGATCAGGTGGTGTGCCTGGCGCCCGATCCCGTAGCGGAGGCGCTCGTAGAGGAGAGCGAGGAGCGATTCACGAGGCTGACCACGCGAGCCCTGCTGGACCCCCTTGGATCGGCCGGATGCTTGCGGCTTGGCCGACTTGGACCCAGACGCCCGGCGGGTAGCGGCGCTCCCGCGCGGCTTGCTCCGCTTCGTCTGCTCCCGATTCGCATGTACCTGTGACACCCGTCTCCGCCCCGTGTCCCCACGGGTGGATGTCGCCTTGGTCATGTAGCCGACCAGATTACACCAATCCGGGCCACACCGGCGGCTATCGGATACCCGCAGGTGAATCCCCGGCCGCAGATGTGGTTGCTCGCTGCTGGTTACTGGTCGCTGGAAGGCAGCGGGATAGACCTAACTACCAACTAGTCAAGGTAGGTGATCACCGGCACGACCACCGGTTTGCGGCGGACCTCGTGCCTGATCACGCGGCGCGCCGCGTGGCGGACGGCGGTGTCGACATCCCGGAAGAACCGGGCAGGATCGTCGTCGGCGGCATCCATGATCTCCTCGGCGACATCGTCCATAACGTGTAAGGGATCGGCCATCAACCCGTAACTCATCACCTGCGGCACGCTCACCAGTTCCTCCCCTTCCCCGTCCAGGAGGAGCGCCACCACCAGCACCCCGTCATCGCTGAGCCGGGCCCGCTCCCGGAGGAGACCCTGCTGGATGTCCCCTACTCCTGAGCCGTCCACATACACGTAACGCGCTTCGACCACACCACGCTCCACCCTGGTGGAATCGCCATCCAGGACCACCGCATCGCCGTCTTCCAGGACCAGCACGTCCCGGACTCCCATGTCGATAGCGAGGTCGGCATGCGCACGCAGATGGCGGTACTCGCCATGAACGGGCACGAAGGCATCGGGACGGATCAGGTTGATGAATGTCTTCAACTCCTCGGACGCAGCGTGACCGGACACATGCACGTTCGCGTTCCCCCCGTGAAAGACCGTGGCGCCCCGCCGGATCATGTCGGAGATGACCTTGGAGACGGCGGTCTCGTTGCCCGGCACCGGGGTGGCCGAGATGAGGACCGTATCGGTCTCGTTCAGGGCGACGAAGCGGTGCCGTCCCACAGCCATCAACGACAGCGCGGCGAAGGGCTCCCCCTGCGAACCGGTGGTGATGATCATCACCTCTTTGGCGGGCAGATCCATCGCATCGGTGATCCTGATCACCCGATCCTCGGGGATGTGGAGAACGCCCAGATCCCGACCGATAGCCACGTTGCGCTCCATGGACCTACCGATGAAGCTCAGGTAGCGACCGGCGGCCAAGGCGGCGTCGGACAGCTGTTGAACCCGATGCAGGTGGCTGGAGAAGCAGGTGCTGATGACCCGGCCCGGCGCCTGCTGGACGATGGAGAGGATGGGCGCCTCGAGGGACTTCTCGGAAGGCACGAACCCGTCCCGCTCGGCGTTGGTGGAGTCAGACAGCAGGAGGCGCACGCCCTGGTTACCGAACCGTCCGAAGGTGGGAAGGTCGGCGCGGCGCCCGTCGATCGGCGTCGGATCCAGCTTGAAGTCCCCCGTATGAAGGATCAGACCCTCGGGCGTGTCGAACACCACCCCGCTTCCCTGCGGGACCGAATGGGAGACCGGGATCAACTGGAACCTGAACGGCCCCTCCGTGACCCATCGACCGTCCGGGGTGGGCCGGAAGTCCCTCTCGATTCTCATCTCGTCCACCCGCCCGGCCGCTATGGCCAGTGACAGCTCGGTGCCGAAGACCGGGACCGGTATCTCCGACAGGAAATAGCCGAGGCCGCCGATATGGTCCTCATGGCCGTGGGTGAGCACCACGCACCGGACGTCCTCCCAGCGCTCGACCAGCCACCGCCAGTCCGGAAGGACGAGATCCACCCCTCGCATGTGCTCCTCGGGGAACATCAGGCCGCAATCGACCAGCGCTATCTGACCGTCGATCTCTACCGCAGCACAGTTGCGGCCGATCTCGCCCAGACCCCCTAGGAATGTGACCCGGACGCTCACAACCTCTGCGCTCGGCCTACTGCGGCAACCACGACGTCGCGGGTCTCCGGCGACGCGGGGACCAGCGGGAGCCTCGGATCACCAACCGGTTCCCAGAGGGCGTTGAGACCGGCTTTCGTGGGCATCGGGTTGGGCTCCATGAAACAAGCATCGAACAGGGCCATCAGCCCGTGGTGAAGGCGCCACGCCTCGGCAGCGTTCCCCGCCCGGTGGGCCTCGATCATCCGCTTGATCTGGCGGCCGGCCAGATGTCCTGCCACCGAGACCACGCCCTGGCCACCCAACTCCATCATCGGAAGGGTGGCAGAGTCATCCCCCGAGAGCACCATGAAGTCATCCGGTAGCAGTTCCATGCCGGCTTTGGTGAACTCGAGGTCGCCCACCGCGTCCTTGGTAGCGGCGATATTCGGATGCTGTGCCATCTCGGCGAGGGTCTCCGCCTCGATCAACCGAGCGGTGCGGCTGGGAATGTTGTAGATCATGAGGGGAAGATCCGTTGCGTCGGCGATGGTCAGAAAGTGGGCCAGAAGACCGGCCTGGCTCGGCCTCGAGTAGTAGGGGGTAACCGCCATCAGGGCGTCAACGCCCACATCGGCCGCTTTCTTGGACATCTCGACCGAGTGCCGGGTGTCGTAGGTGCCGGTCCCGGCGATCACCACAGCCTTACCTCCAACAGCCTCCACCACGGTGGAGTACAGGGCCAGCTTCTCCGCATCGGTCAAGGTGGGCGACTCGCCGGTGGTTCCGGTCACCAGCAGACCGTCGTGACCGTTCTCGACCAGGTGGATCGCCAGCCGGGCCATCCGGCCGTAGTCGACCGACCCGTCGCCGGCAAAGGGGGTGATCATGGCGGTGGTCAAGCCGGCGGTCAGAGCCAAGTTCGTTCCTCTCGCGGGTGGCCGGCCTGGAGGCCGCCCATTCGGTTTACCGCGCGGGCTCAATCATAGGAGCATGCCGAAAAAGACGGGGACGGTGATCAGAGGGCGAGCAAGCCATCGAGGCCCACGGTGACCGGCTCCTCCAGAGAGGGCACCGACCGCAGTGCCAGCACGATTCCGGCGGCGAAGGCGGCAATGTCAATGGTGTCGTGGCGGATGGTGAGGTACTCGCCGACCCCACCCAGGATCACCTCCTGGTGAGCCAGCATGCCCGGGGAGCGGATCGAATGGACGGGAACACCCTCGACGTCGGCGCCCAGGGCGCCTTCCTTCAACTCCCGGCCCCGATCGATCGGTGGAATGCCCGCCTCCTGACGGGCCCGCCCCATGCGGGCTGCGGTGTTGAGAGCGGTTCCGGAGGGTGCGTCACGCTTCCGGTCGTGGTGCAACTCGATGATCTCCGCCGCCGCGAAGAACGGCGCCGCCATCTCCGCGAACCGCATCATCAGCACCGAGCCGAGGGAGAAGTTGGGGACTACCAGGCATCTCCGGTCGCTCCCCGCCCACTCGTCCCGGAGCCTGGCGATGCGGGAGGAGTCGTACCCTGAGGTTCCGATCACCACGTGTGCTCCGAAGGACTTCCACCGGCTGACGTTGGAAGGGGCCACTTCCGGGTGGGTGAGCTCCAGGATCACATCACAACGGCGCAAGTCCTCGGGATCGCCCGAGCAAGTGCCCCCGGCGAGCGGCTCGCCGTCGTGGCCCGGTGCGTACAGACCGCCGACGACCAGATCCTCCAACGGTTCGATGGCGGCCTGCGAGAGAAGACCCATCCTTCCGGGGGCACCGGAGATCCCGACCGAGATCACGATAGGTATCCCTCGAACTCGCCGGCCGGGAGGGGGCCCACGGCGCCCACCACGCGCGGGCCTGTCAGGTTGCGGGCGGCTATGTCCGTGATGTCCGTCCTGGTGACGGCCTCGACCCGAGCCAGGCGCTCGTCGAGCGAAAGATGCGGCAGGCTGAACAGCTGGTTACGGCCCAGGCGGATCATCCGCGCGTTGGTGTCCTCCATCGAGAGGGCCAGAGCACCCCGCATGTGTCCCTTGGCCCTGTCCAGTTCTGCACCCGTCACTCCCTCCGAGATCATCCGCTCTATCTCCTCGGAGAGGATCTCCATGACCGTGTGGGCATTGGCCGGCGTGGTGCCTACGTACACTCCCCAACCGCCCGTCTCGGCGAAGCGCATCGTGAAGCTGTGGACCGAGTAGGCCAGGCCCCGTTCCTCGCGGATCTTCTGGAACAGCCGGGACGACATACCGCCGCCCAGTATGTGATGCATCACACCGTCAGCGATCCGACCCTCGTCGGTGCGGTGGATCGACTCGCCCCCGTACACCAGGTGAACCTGCTCGGTGTCTCGCTCCACCACACTCGCCCTCGAGCCGACCCGGAGTGCATCCAGGTCATGGGTGCCGTCCTCCGCCTCCCAGGCGCCGAACCGGCACTCCACCATCTCCACCACCTCTTCGTGTTCCACATTGCCGGCCACCGCCACCAGTGCGGTTCCCGAGCCGTAGCGCCTCTTCCAGTAACCCCTCAGCACATCCGGCGTCATACCGCCGATCGACTCTCGGGTTCCCAGCACCGGCAGGCCCAGCGGATGTCCATGGAAGAGGGTCCGCATGAAGGTCTCACCCGCAACATCCGACGGGTCGTCCTCGTTCATGTTGATCTCCTCGATCACCACGTTGCGTTCGGAATCGATCTCGTCCGGCCGGAACGCGGGACGCTGGAGCATTTCCGCCAGCAGGTCCATGCCGGTCGCCAACTCGCTGTCGAGCATGCGTGCCCAGAAACAGGTGAACTCCTTGGATGTGAAGGCGTTGCTCTGGGCGCCGATGGCGTCGAATGTCTCGGATATGTGCCTGGCGGACATCTCCTCGGTACCTTTGAAGAGGAGGTGTTCGAGGAAGTGGGCCGCGCCCGCCTCGCCGGGACGCTCATCCCTGCTACCGGTGTCTATCCAGCAACCCACCGCCACCGACCGGACACCCGGAACCGGTTCGGTCACGACCGTCAACCCCGTGGACGCCTGGGAAATCTCAACCTGCATGGGCCGGTATGGTACAAGCTCGCGCAGCCGCCGATTTCGGCAGGGCATGACCCCACCAGCTCCTTACGTCAGTAGGTCCGGACAGAGTTCCCGCACTGTGACGCCGGCCTCACGAAGCGCCAGCACGTGTTCTTGGTAGTCACTGTCGACCGCGTTCACCAACTCGGTCCGATCCACACCCGACTTGATGGTGGCGGCGACGAACTTGCGGTCGTCCTCGTCGAAGCTCGCCAACTCGGACGCATCGGGGAACTCGGCGTACCCCTTGCCCGGATGACGCTCGAGTCTCACCAGACGCACCGCTTCTGCCCTACTTGCCCAGATGAAGAACTCCTCCCCGGGACCGCGCGGGCGGTGCACATGCATCTGAAGCGTTCGACTGTACTCCTGAAGAATCTCCCAACCCTGGTCGAGCACCAGCGACTTACAGCTTCGTATCGCGGCAAGTGCCCCGGCTGCTGAGGCCTGGCAATCCCATGTGGCGTGGCTTGCACGATTGCTAGCAACAAGGAGCACATTCGTATCGACAACTGAGTATTCCATCAATCCGTGTTACGCTGGGCTCGGGCTTGCACCATCGCCACTGACTCCCCCATCGGGTCTCCGAAGAAATGTGGCGGCCAGTTACCGATCTCGCCCAGCAGGTTGAGCCTGAGGTCTTCCAATACCGACCGACCACCCTCATTGCGGCAGAAATACAACGCCAGCTTCTCTGCATCAAACTTTTCTTCCGCTACCCTTCGTTGCAGTCGCGTCAATAGATGCTCGCTATGACTCTCGACAATCACTTGTGCGCGATTAACCCGAGCAGTCTCGAGTATCACATCTGCGAGTTCGGACTGTGCCGACGGATGCAGATGCAGTTCCGGTTGCTCCAGGATCACGACGGAACCCATCGGAACAGTGGCGAGCATCACAAGTACTGGAAGCGCCTGTGATACTCCGAATCCAACGTCGGGCAGGAACACATTCTCCGACTCTGCTGATCGCCTGATCCTCACCTGGTAGAACTCTGAGTTCGGTGCTATCTGCTCTACGATGAACTCATGTACGAGATTCAATTCGCGGAGCCAATCCCTCACTACCGCTTCTACAGGAACTCTTCGTATCGCCCTTCCATCCGACCTGAGGCGGCGAGCTATGCCTTCCCTGGCTGGTCGTTCACGTGACGCTAGAAGAACCTCGATAGAACGTTCGCCTTCAACTCCAACATCCGTAGGTACTGCACCCTGCCAGCTATACGACCGCTGCGGATACCTTCGTAGTGGTCCCAAGTAGAACAAAGATCGTCGGAACTTCCTCTCGAGTTCGATCTCGAACGGATTGATGAAGGCCGAATTCCGAAAATAGGTATAAGCCTCATCCGGGAACCCGTAACAGTTGGCCGGTGGCGGTAGGCCCCATGCTCGACCCTGGAAGCGTCGCAGGAAGTTCGTATTGCCACCGACCTCAGCGGCAAGCTCGTATTCCGGCCGCCGACGCTGCTGTCGAGATCGACGGCGATAATCAATTCGAGCTACCTGTTCACCAGCGTCACGAGGCCGGTAGGAAAAGCGTTCCACCTGGAGATCGCCGTTTCGAGATCCGACCTCTGTGGCAAACGAGATCTCGTCGGCCCTCAGTAGAACCTCGTTACGGTGGTCCGGATCCGAGACCTCGATTCTCTCCTTGACCACCCACGAGAACTCCAGCCCGAGCCGCATTCTCGGATCACGACCATGTATAACATCGCCAAAGTGCCCCAGAGACACCAGCGACGGGCGGTCACCAAAATTGAGGACCTGGCCGCGATCGGTCGACTGAACTGTCTGCTTCATCAGAAGGAGCGATTGGAGCAAGCTGGTCTTTCCGGAACTGTTGGTACCGAAGAACGCGGTGACCGGGGCCAGCCGGATGGGACCAGTGTCCCTCCACGACTTGAAGTTGCGAACCCGCATCTCGGTGAACATGGCCTGCCTGCCTCTGGATGCCGATCATGATAGAAGAATGGTCCCCGGACCCAGCGGATGCCGAGCGGACGGATCCCCTGACGCCCTCCCGTACAATGGACGGCATGGACAGCGGAACGTCAGGCGCCGTCGGCCCGTCCACCTGCCACAGGCACCGGGACCGGATCACCTACCTGCGGTGCTCGCGGTGTGAACGGCACATCTGTGGGGAGTGTTCCCGGGATTCGCCCGTAGGCCAGCGGTGCCCGGAATGCGCCGGCGTCACGACCCGGGTTGTACCCGCCCGCAGCATCCGCTCCGGTATGACCCCGGCGGTCCTCGTGATCATCGTGATTTCGGTGGCCGCCTACCTGGCCCAGCGGATGAACGCTCGGTTCACCATCGACTACGCCCATATCACCGTGGCGGTCAGTGCCGGCGAGTGGTGGCGGGTCATCACCGCCACCTTCCTGCACTCCACCGGCAGCATCGTCCATATCCTCTTCAACATGTACGCCCTCTACCTGTTCGGACCGTACATCGAGCGGCAGGCGGGGGTCATCCGCTTCGTAGCGCTCTACCTCGCATCCGCGATTTGGGGAGGTGTGGCCTTCCAGTACCTGGCGGACGGGGGCGCCGTGGGGGCCTCGGGCGCCATCTTCGGACTCTTCGGCGCCGTTCTGGTGGGAACCTATCCGCTCCGCCACACGCCGGCCGGCGCGGCCCGTTTCCGCCAACTCCTCCTCCTGCTGGCAATCAACCTCGCGCTGCCCCTCCTGGTTGCCGGGATCGCCTGGGAAGCCCATGTGGGCGGTTTGGTGGCCGGGATGCTCATCGTCGGGGCCTGGCAGAGGATTCCCCCGGGCCCAACTGCCGATCTGGCGCGAACCCTCGTGCCCTCGATACTCATCCTGGCGGGCTTGCTGGCCGTGTTCGTGGCCTGAATGGCCGCTACTGGTCCACGCGCGGGCCGGACCTGCGACAATAGAGCTTTGTGACACTCCGAGATCGCTCGCTGCTGGCCGAGATACTGCCTCCGGAGGACCGCGCCATCGAGTCGGTGGTCGGCCGGTACCAACGTGTCGCCGGCGCCGTGACCCGTGTCGCACGCACCCTGACCGGCCGAGAGGATCTGCGAGTGACGCTCGGCTCCTCCAGCAGGGCATCCGAGCATGAGGTGGTGATCGACCCTGGACTCTTCCAAGCCGCCTACGGGCGAAGAGCTCCCGTCACCGCCGAGGAGACCGCTCTCGCCTCGGCGCTCCACGAGGTGATCCACCTGGTCTCCTCCGACTTCGACGAGCGCCGGCCCCTACCGGACCATTGGCTCTCGGACGACCAGCCCGGCCCGAAGGACGGCGAGGAGTTCACCCTGCTGGAGGCCCTCGACCGGACGGGCGGCCCCCCGGCCGAGGCTCTCTTCTTCGCTATAGAGGACGCGCGCCAGGAGCGTCAAGGCCTGGAGGCCTATCCGGGCGCCCGCTCCGTTCTCGAAGACCTCTACCGGTCATCCCTACGAAGAGCACTGGCGGGCAGCGGTCCTCTGACCCGGTTCACCATCGCCTGCTTCATGTCCGCGGGAGGGTACGCGCCCCCCGACCGCCTGGAACGGCTCCTCGATTCCCGTTCCGGGGCTGCCTGGGCGGATTCCCGCACCATTCTCGAAGAGGCATCGGTCGCCATCCAACCCTGGGATACCGGCGAGCTGTCCATGCATCTCCTTGCCATCGCAAAGGCCCACAGCTTGATCCGAGAAGCCCCGCCGGACGACCAACCGGCTCGCCGCGAACGGGAGCAGGCCGAGAAGGACGCCATGATCGACGGCCTCGACCGGGTCAGGCTCTTCTCTCCAGCCGTCCAGGATGCCGATCACTACAACGAGGTCCGCCAAGGGGCCGAGGATCCCACCGGTCTCGACCTCCGGCCGTCCCGGATGGACCGGACCTCCGGCGAAGGAACCGACCAGCTGCTGATGGTCAGCCAGGCCCCGGTCATCTATCTCCCCAACGGCCAGAGCGGCAAGCTGGCCGTGGCTCGCGTTCCCGACTCATTCCGCAGTTTCTCCCACCGAGGAAGAACGGCCCTCGTGGACGCGGCCCGGGAATGGAACGTAGATCAGAGGCGGGTGGGGGGCGAGCTGCATCCCCTGTTCATCGCGAACCAGCGTCGCGGGTTGAGGTCGGGCTTCGACGCCGGCGACCTGTCACCCCACGCCGCCCTGCTTCTGGGCGGCGGCCTCTACCAGCGGATGTTCGAGCGCCGCTCCGTCTCGACCCGCCGCTCCTACGCGGTCAGCGTTCTGGTGGACGGATCAGCCTCCATGCTCCAGCCACGGCGCCTGTCGGCGCCCCGCGACCGCCGCCCTTGGGGTCTTGCAGCCGCCATGCTCGGCGCCTGGACCCTGGCCGCCATGTGCAACGAACTCCGGGTGGACTTCGAGGTGGCTCTGTTCAACCGAGCCTTCGCCGCCCAGGTGGACGACACCGAGTGGACCTATTCCCGCCGCCGGGCCGCCGCCATCAGCGAGTTGCGCCAGAGCCACGGAGCAGCGGCCGAACGGCTCACCTCCACCGTCAACCACTACGTCCTGTCGGCCTTCCACGAACCCTGGCGGCGATCCGACGACCTCCTCGCCGGGCTGTTCTGGACGGCCGCACACGCGAGCGAGGCGGGTATCGAGGCACGGCGCAACCCGCGCCGGACCCCACCCGTATCGCTCTTCGAGAAGGGCGCCAACGTGGACGAGCTGAACGTCACCTACGCGGCAGGGCGTCTGGCCAACCACGGCGCCCGGGTCCGGGTGATGGTGGTCCTCGCCGACGGGATGACCAGGGGGTCGGTGGAGGCTCTGGCCCGGTCGGTCGAGGAAGTGGACGGCCGGGGCACCACGGTTCTGGGGATCGGCGTGGGAGATGATACGGTGGTCTCCGCCTACCGTCACCACCAAGTGATCTCCCGTCCGGACGAACTGGCCAACTCCATGGTGGCCGGAGTGAGGATGGCGCTCCGGCGGGGTCTGGCCCTCGACGGGGAGGACACCTGGTGGATTCGGGCGGGCCGCCAGCAAGCCGGGAGCAGCCCCCTCATGCCGGAACTTCGCAGTGCCTGACCACCCCACCAAGGTCACCTTCACCGACCCGACCGGCGAGGGCCGGCCCATCACCCTGGACACGGTCGCGGTTCCCGGGAGAGACGTCCGGGACTACGAGCAGCGCGTCAACAAGATTCCCGTGCCGGACCCCCATTACGTCGATGTAGGCATGCTGTACCGCTTCGCCCAGGTGGAGAGGATCCGCCGGGAGCAGCCCGACGGCACGGTGCCGCTCCACTTGGCGGTGCGGGGACACATGGGGACCGGCAAGGATCACGACATCGAACAGTTCGCCGCCCTCTTGCGCCTGCCCTATTACCGGATCCCTCTGACCGGCGAGGTGCGCGACATCACCCTCATCGGTTCCGTGAAGCTCTACGGAGACGGCCTCGGCGGCACGGAGAGCCGCTGGGAGGACGGTGACATCACCCGGGCGTTGAGGGGACCCGCTCTCGTGAACCTGTCCGAGCTGAACGCCGCCGGGGCCGAGACCCTCTTCGCCCTGCACGGCCTGCTCGACCGTTACGCGGCGCTGGACCTTCCGACCGGCGAGACGGTACCCCTCCGGGAGGACGTCCGCCTGTTCGGAACCATGAACCCGACCGACCTGCGCGACTACGCCGGCACCCAGACCCTCAACAAGGCCTTTGCCGACCGGTGGGTCGTCTGGGAGAAGGACTTCCCCGACATCTCCGAGATCGAGGCCATGCTGGACCGCCGCTACCCGTCGATGCGCGACGTGTACGTGCGCCACATCAGCAGGCTGGCCACCGAGATCAACCGGTCGTTCCTCTCGACCGATCCGGGCACCCGGGTGGAGACACCGATCAGCCTGCGGACGGTTCTCGACCGCCTCCCGGTGGGCCTGATGATGTACAGGCAGTGGCAGGACCCGCTCCGCACGGCGTGGGAAGCCATGGTGCTCCCCCACATCGATGCTTACGACGTCGACCACTACGAGACGGTCTGGGCGGCCTGCGTGCGCAAGGGACCATCCGACCCGCCATTCGGTTCGTAGCGTCGGCACGGTGCCACGGTTCGCCGCGGTCGATATCGGCACCAACTCCACCCGGCTGCTGATCGCCGATGTAGAGCGCCACGGTGTGTCCGATGTGGAGCGGATCGAGAAGGTGACCGGGTTGGGGCGGGACTCGACCCGATCAGGACGGCTGGCGCCGGAATCCATCCGGCGGACCGCCCGTGTGCTGGTCGGATACGGTCAGCGGATCCGATTGGCCGGCGTCACCGGTTCTCGGGCGGTCGCCACCGCCGCCACCCGCGATGCGGTCAACCGCGAGGAGTTCCTGGCAGCCGCCCGGCAAGCGCTGGGTTTCCAACCCGATGTCATAGGGGGTGAGGAGGAGGCCGATCTGTGCTTCCGGGGCGCCACCGCCCGGAGCAGCGCCCGCGGGGAGGCCGTTGTGGTCGACATCGGCGGGGGAAGCACCGAGATCGTGACCGAGCACGGCGGCGTCTCGGTGAACATCGGATCGATCCGGCTCACCGAGCGATGCCTGCCGGCCCATCCTGCCGCCCCCGCGCACCTTGCCGCGGCCCGCGAGGCCACTACCGAGGCGTTGCGCTCCGCCGATCCCGTCCGCCGGAAGCATGGACTCGGCACCGCCGGCACGTGGACGACTCTGGCCGCCATCCATCAGCGACTCGACCGCTTCGATCCGGCACGCATCGAGGGCGCCGGGCTGAGCCTGGCCGACCTCGAAGGCATGGTGTCCCGGCTGGGGAGGCTCACGCTCGACCAGAAGCGGGCCATCCCCGGCCTCGACCCGTTGCGGGCGCCCGTGATCCTGGGCGGCGCCGTGATCGCCGAGACCTCCCTCCGGGTTCTCGGCCTGGAAAGGATCACGGTGACCGGCTACGACATCCTCGACGGAGTGTGCCTGGCATTGGCCGAGGACGCCGATGCATGACCACAGATATGACTCAACCAAGGGGGTTGTTCTTGTCACAGTCCCGTCGCATACTGGTAGGTAGCTAGAAACACCACCGGTCCGTTTGCGGTACCGATCGGACCGGGGCGGGGATCATGTCGTCGAAGCCGCCCACTACAAGGGATGGCGGGACGCGTTCAAAACCTTCGGAGGTGGTGGCTGGGGGTGGGCCCGCCGGAGGGGTCCGGTCGCCAGTTTTTAGCGTTCTCGGGTCCCCAGGTCGATACATCGCGGGCCAACCCATCCCCGTCTTTTTTCGGCACGCCCCTAGCCTTGGGGATGACGCCGGAGGAAACATGGCCCGATACAGCATGGGAGACCCGCAACTGGACGAGACGATCCGAGATCTCGTCACTCGAGCCGGGGACGGTGACAACCAGGACCTGATCGCCGAACTGATGACTACCGCCCTCAAGCTTCACAGGGATCGGGCCGACCGCTGGGAGATCAAGCTCTTCAACAGCGCCCTCAAGGAAATGCGTTACTCCTCCAAGGTGTTCAGGTCCTATATCGAGACGCCGAAGGTGACCATCTTCGGATCGGCGCGCACCTCGCCCGACCATCCCGACTACCGGCTGGCCTGCGAGTTCGCCCGCCTGATGTGGGAGGACCGGGGATGGATGGTGGTGACGGGCGCCGGCCCGGGGATCATGGAGGCCGGAAACCGGGGCGCCGGCCGGGAGGGCTCCTTCGGCGTCAACATCCGGTTGCCGTTCGAAGCCGCGGCCAACCCCCACATTGCGGAGTCCCGGCTGATCAACTTCAAGTACTTCTTCACCCGCAAGCTCGGGTTCGTGAAAGAGTCCCACGCCTTCGCCATCTTCCCGGGCGGCTTCGGCACCATGGACGAGGCCTTCGAGCTCCTCACGCTGATCCAGACCGGAAAGGCGCCCATCCAGCCGGTCGTCCTGATGGAGTCCGGCACGTCCTACTGGTCCTCGTGGCAGGAATTCGTCCGGGACCGCCTTGAAGGGCACGGGATGATCAGCCCAGCGGACGCCAACCTGTTCGTGCTCACCGACAAAGCCCAAGCCGCGGCCGACGAAATCTGCCGGTTCTACGCCAACTATCACTCCCAGCGCTACGTGGACGGGCGGTTGGTGCTCAGGGTGCGACACGCCCCCACCAAGCGGCAGGTGGAACACCTCAACGAGGAGTTCGCCGACATTCTCGCCGGGGGCCGGATCGAGGTAATCGGCCCCCTGGAGGCCGAGATCCGTGATGGAGACGCGCTCGACTGTGCCCGGCTGGCGATGTGGTTCGACCGGCGGAGCCCGGGACGCCTGCGCCTGCTGGTCGACCGGCTCAACGGCTACGTCTACGAGACCCCGGGGTTCGAGGGTCCGCTACCCAGGCCGCATACAGCCTGAGCCCTGCCAGAACCCGACCGCAGTGGCCTCTACCGAGCTCCGGATCCGGCGCGGTCGAGCGACCATAACCGGGCGATCCCACGTCCCTGATTCTGGAGGCTGCGTGGAAATATGGATCGGAAGATTCAATATACTCCACATACTCCACGATTCACCATCGGACCAAACGCCAGCGAAGTAGCGTACGGGTTAGCAACCGGTGGGAGGCGAGGATGGTAACCCGTGTGTCAGCGACGGTGCTCTTGGCGGTTCTCTGGATATCCGCCGCTGGGGCGGGAGCCCAGCCTGAGGTGTTCGAAAGCTTGGAGGCTCAGAGGGATGGCTGGGTGATCGAGACTGACTATATGGGCCATGCGCTCTCTGATGATCTGGAGGATTGGGACTGGTTCGGTACGATTTCCTTCACTCTTGATGGTGGAGGCAACGGTCGGCTACTGTGGGCTTCGGAGGGAGTGGTGGTTACTGACCATGTGACTGGTGCTGTGGTTGAGCCTCTGTATGGGACCGGCCATATGGATGCCGACACTCTTGCGCTGGCTAAGGCTGACTGGTTGGCCCTTGACCGTTCAACAGCCAGCTGCAGCCAGTACACAGGGCTCCGAGCGCGTACAAGTGCGCTTCATCGACGGGACCAGAGGCTATCTGTATGACCAGTGGTCGGCTGACCTGCGGAGCTACTGCGGCGACTGAGCCCCAACACAAGGATGCGGAACATGAGGCACATGGTGGCAGCTCTCGGCGCTCTCTGCCTCGCGGTCTGGTGCTGGGTCGGATGGGTGCTGCTCATCCAGACCCAACCGGACCCTCACGCCTCTTACTCGCACGGGCAAGCCGACAGAGCAGCTCTACTGACCGGGCTGCTCTCCCACCTCCTCGACTCGCTGCCCTGAGCCGCCTCACCACTGAGGAACCCGGTTCTCACGCTGTTCGGTTCCGGCAATGGAGCGGACACAGAGGTCTGGCGGGCAGGACGATTAGGGATACGCGGTGGTAAACTTGGGATCATGCGGGAAGTATTGTCCGATCTCGTAGCCGAGCAACAACAACTCGATCAGTTCCTCCAGAGGATCACCGTCAACAAGTGGAGCACCCGGATCCCCGACCACGAGTGGACCATCCGCGACACGATCTCCCACCTGGCCCATTTCCAGGAGTACGCCTACAACGCCATCGCGGAGGACGGCGCCATGCTCGACGATCTCGACGAGTACGAGAGCATCTACGACTTCGCCGAGGTAGGCATCGAACGAGGCCGGCAGATCCGCCCCCAGGATGTGATCGAGTGGTGGCGGCTCGGCAGGGCACAGGTCGTGGACGCCTTGAGCAGGGCCTCGGCCACCGACCGCGTTACATGGGTGTATTCGGACATGTCCACCAAGACCTTCGCCACACTCCAGTTGGCGGAAGTCTGGGCGCACGGCCTCGACCTCTACGAGGCGATGGACGAGGAGCCGGAGGATACGGATCGCCTGCGCCATGTCATCTGGTTCGCCCACAAGACCCTCCCATGGGCCTTCGACCTGGCCGGGTACGAGTACACCGAACCGGTCCGGATCGAGGGGATCGGGCCCATGTATGCCAAGTACGTGGCAGGCCCCGAGGACGCGGATCAGCTCATTCGCGGTCCGGCAGGAGAGATCTGCCGGGTAGCGGTCGGACGCCTCCATCCGGACGACGCCGAGAATGTCATCCTTAAGGGCGACTTCGCCGAGGTAGCCTTCCAGGAGATGCGCATCTTCTGATGGCATCCCGCCAACTCATCGGAATGGTGCACGCCCTACCCCTCCCCGGCTCGCCTTCCCACCACCCGCCCACCGGGGCCATCGTGGAACGCGCCGTCGAGGATGCGATCCGCCTCGAGGAGAGCGGCTTCGATGCGGTCCTGGTCGAGAACTACGGAGACGCTCCGTTCTTCGCCGACCGGGTACCCCCGGTCACCGTGGCATCCATGGCCCGGGTGGTGGCCGCAGTCCGAGCCTCGGTTGACATTCCCGTGGGGGTCAACGTGTTACGCAACGACGCCATCGCCGCCCTCTCGATCGCCGCCGCCTGTGATGCCCGGTTCATCCGGGTGAACGTCCTCTCGTCCATGATGTACACCGACCAGGGCCCGATAGTCGGCCAGGCCGCCCGGTTGTCCCGGCTGCGGGCGGCACTGAGCCCCGAGATCGAGGTGCTGGCCGACCTGTTCGTGAAGCACGCCACTCCCCCGCCCGGCCTCCGCATCGAGGACGCGGCCACCGATCTCCGGGACCGGGCAATGGCGGACGGAATCATCCTTTCCGGACGTGGGACCGGCCTGCCGGCAGACCGGGACATGATCCGGCAGGTCCGACGGGCGGTTCCCGACACCCGGTTGCTGGTGGGATCAGGAGTCGACAGAGAGTCCGTCGCCTCCGTGCTCCAAACCGCCGACGGGGTGATCGTGGGCACGGCCATCAAGGAGCAGGGCGATGTCCGCCGCCCCGTGGACCCGGCCCACGCACGGGCGCTGGTCCAGGCCGCTCGTTCCGTCTGAGAGCTCCGGGCCGGTTATCCGCCGGGGTGGGGTTGTTCGGGTTTGTATCTGTCCAGGGAATTGTTGGTAGGCGCGTTGTTGCTGGTGGTGGGGGCTGTGGTATTCGAGGTTGGTCGGGTGTCGGTACTGGTTCCAGTTTCGGGGCGGGAGGAGCCGGCGGCGATGCGGAGGTGTGTGGGGATCGATCCGGTGTCCCCGGCGGTGCACAGCGATGTGGTGGTGGTACCAGCAGAGGGTGGCGAGGTTGTCCGCGGTGTCGGGGCCGCCGTCGCGTCTATGGATGACGTGATGCGTTTGGAGCCGGTATCCGCTTCGGCAGGAGTCGATCACGCATTGGCGGTCTCTCGCTAGCACGGCCCGGCGGAGCCGTTTGGGGACCTGACGCCGGGGTGGGCCGGTGGCTGTGATCCGGCCGTCCGTGATAGTGACCGCTTCGACGCGTCCTTCGCATTCGACTTCTTCTGTGGTCTGGGGTCCGACCCGGGGTCCTCCGAACACCTCTACGCCTTGGGTGTCATGGGATTGGTCGGCGAGTTGTTGGTCTTTGATCAGCATGATGACCGGTTCCCGCCCGGCGGGATCGCCCGACACAAGACCCTGGTCCAGGTCGTCTTGGGCCATAGTGGCCAGGCCGATGGCTTGTTTCTGGGCCGGGGTCAGGTCAGCCTCGGTGTCGGACGCGAGGGCCGGGATCTGATCGGCCCGCTTGTCCAGCGCCTTTCGCACCACCTGGCCGTCGGTGGCGGTGAGCCGCCCTGACAGGTGCCACACCGCGCCGTCGTCGGAGACTCTCAGGTTCACGTACTGGCGCTCGAAGCTGTTCCGCTCGTCGCCTCGACTGAGCTTCCGGTGTCTGGCGGCCAGTTTGTTGACCCCCGCCAGATCCAGATCGGCCGACCCGGCCACCTGGGACGGGCTTGCCCCTACTTGGATGAGCCGCTGTTCGGAGACGGTACGGTCAAACGGCAGATGGCCTCTTCGGATCAGGTCGATCACGTCGTCGTCCAACCGCCGCGCCAGATAAGCCATATCCCGGGCGACCGGATGGGGTATGTCCAACCTCGACGCGGTCCAGTCGACCAGAGAGCGGTATCCGTCCCGGACGATTCCGCGGTGGCGGATCACCATCTTGAGCCAGGCGAGTTGGGCGCCTCGTTGCCGGTCGATCTCCCGCTGGTGGTCTTTGAGGTTGTCCTCAGCGACCAGAATCGGGTCGGCGTCATGGAACGCTGTTCCTTCATACATGCCACCCAATATAACGACCAGCTATGACAAACTACGCCCAATATCGAGAGAAGTCAGAAAAACGATACCGGCCACAGACCCAAACCACGCTCACCCATATAGGAAACCAAGTCCCCTAGGACTGCGCGATCCGCTCCGAGACCGTGGCACGAGTCGAGAGGTCCATGTGGCGCTCTTCCCGCGCTCCCTCGTACTCTTCTACGAGAGCCAACAGATGCTTGACATAGCCCCGGACGCCGTGGCGGTCTACGGCTATCTGGTAGTCCTCCATGTTGTCGTGATGGAAGTGGATATGTAGTTTCTCGGCAGCTGAGAACCCGTTGATCAGCGAGGAGTCACCGTACTCTTTGGCCATCTCCTTGGAGGCATTCTTGTTGGCGCGATACGAGTCATACTTCCACCCGCGCTGGAGAGAGGCCGCGATGATGGCCTGGACGGCAGCGCCGTAGAGTTTCTCCGCACCCTGACGAGTGTCGCCAATCGCGAACTCCGCCTCCGCCTGCTCCAGGAAGACCAAGGACTGCGTGACCCGTTCCGCGACGGTGGATTCCTTGATCATGATCATCGATGGTAACTCCTTCCTGTCTGTTGTAGGTGAGCCTGAGACACTGGCCGACCGGTGCTAACTCTTGGAGTCAACGTAACGGCCCGACCACAGAAGGGTCAAGACCCTTGTTCAGCTCCCGAGGCCGATCTGCGAGACCCGGAGAACGTCGGGAACGGGATCCTGAGAAACCCGGCTCCGCGTGGGGGCGCCGGGAAACAATGGGAGCGATGGAAGACGGGACGGGTCGAAAGGCGGCCTATCTTCGTGGAATTAGACCATACATGCTGAAACTCGAGGAGACCTCCGAGGCGTCCGCTACCGGGCCCACGCGTGAGCATCGACCCGTGTGGTTCGGTGCCTTCGCGCCGAATGGGACGATCCCATTCAGGGTGCTGCTGGTATGAGCGTCACAGGTATGCGATAGCCTGCCACCAAAGTGCTGAGAGAGCTGTTTTCGCCCGCCACCGCCACCTGGTTCGAGGAGGCCTTTCCGGGGCCGACCGAGGCTCAGGCGGGCGGTTGGCCGGTCATCGCCACCGGCCACCACACCCTGATCCACGCCCCCACCGGATCGGGCAAGACGCTGGCCGCCTTCCTCTACACGCTCGACCGTCTCCTCACCGAACCGGTACCGGCCAAGTCCCGGCGCTGCCGCGTCCTCTACATCTCTCCGATGAAAGCCCTGGCCCATGACGTGGAGCGCAACCTCCGGGCGCCCCTGACCGGGATCGCCCACGCCGCCGACCGCCACGGCATGCCGCCCCCTCCCGAGGTTGTGGCCGCTATCCGCACCGGAGACACCCCGCCCGCCGACCGCCAGCGGATGCAGCGCCACCCCCCGGACATCCTGATCACCACCCCCGAGTCCCTATTCCTCATTCTCACCAGCGCGGCCCGCAAGATGCTGGCCTCCGTCCGGTGGGTGATCCTGGACGAGGTCCACGCCGTGGCCGGGACAAAGCGGGGATCGCATCTGGCCTTGTCGCTGGAGAGGTTGGAGGAGGTGACTGCCGTGCGTCCCCTCCGCATCGGCCTCTCCGCCACCCAGCAACCACTGTCCACCATCTCCGAGTTCATGGGAGGCGGAACCATGGACGACGGCACCTGGACGCCTCGACCGGTGACCATCGTCGACGTCCCCGGCCGGCGGGGCCTGGAGGTGGAGATCGTCGTCCCGGTCGAGGACATGGCGGCGCCGACGCCCCCCGATCCGCTCTCCTCCGAACCCGCCGACCCGGGCTACCGATCCATCTGGCCCTCCGTGTACCCGGCCCTGCTGGAGCTGGTCAGGGCGCACCGGTCCACCATCGTGTTCGCCAACTCCCGCAGGCTGTCCGAGCGGCTCTGCGCCGAGCTCAACAACCTGGCGGGGGACGAGATCGCCCGCGCCCATCACGGGTCGGTGTCACGCGAGCAGCGGATCGTCATCGAAGACCTGCTCAAACGGGGAGAGCTCCCGGCCGTGGTGGCGACCTCGACGCTGGAGCTGGGCATCGACATGGGCGCGGTCGACCTCGTGATCCACGTAGAGTCGCCCACCAGCGTGGCTTCCGGCCTGCAGCGGGTGGGGAGGGCCGGCCATCAGGTAGGGGCGACCAGCAAGGCCAAGATCTTCCCCAAGTTCCGCGGGGACCTCCTCGAGGCGACCGTGGTGGCCGACCTCATGCTGGCGCGGTCGGTGGAGCCCACCACCGTCCCCCAGAGCCCGCTCGACGTGCTGGCGCAGCAGGTGGTGGCGGCGGTGGCGATGGACGAATGGAGCGCGGACGACCTCCTCTCCCTGGTCAGGCGGGCCGCCCCCTATCGCGAGCTGGCCCGAGGGCCCTTCGAGGCGGTCCTCGACATGCTGGCCGGCCGCTACCCGTCCGAACTGTTCGGGGAGCTGCGCCCCCGCCTGGTCTGGGATCGGGTCACCCACACGCTGACCCCTCGTTCGGGGGCCCAGCGCCTGGCGGTCACCAACGCCGGAACCATTCCCGACCGCGGGCTGTACTCGGTCAACCTTCCCGACGGCAGCCGGGTGGGAGAGCTCGACGAGGAGATGGTCTACGAGTCCCGTCCCGGAGACGTGTTCGTCCTCGGCACCTCGGCGTGGAGGATCAGCGACATCACCGCCGATCGTGTGGAGGTGATCCCCGCCCCCGCCGAGTCGGGCCGGATGCCGTTCTGGAAAGGAGATCGGGTGGGCCGTCCCGTCGAGACCGGGCGGGCGATCGGCCGCTTCATCCGCACGCTCGGAGCGATGGAACCCGACGAAGCGGTGGACACGCTCCGGCACCGGTACCACCTGGACGAATGGGCGGCCCGCAACCTCGTTGCATTCCTCGACGAGCAGCGTGACGCCACCGGAGTCCTTCCTACCGACCGGACGGTGGTGGTGGAGCGTTTCCGCGATGAGATCGGGGACTGGCGGATCGCCATCCTCTCGCCCCTGGGCGGCCGGGTACACGCGCCGTGGGCGATGGCCATCAACCAGCGCCTGCGAAACCGCTACGGGCGGAATCTGGACGTCATCTGGAGCGATGACGGGATCTCCTTCCGCTTCATCGACACCGACGACCTGCCTTCGCTCGACGACCTGCTGCTCGGCCCGGACGAGCTGGAGTCGATCCTGATCGAGGAACTGTCCGGCACGGCCATGTTCGCGGCCCGGTTCCGGGAGGCCGCCGCCCGCGCGCTGCTGCTGCCCCGCCGCCGCCCCAGCGGTCGCACCCCGCTGTGGCTCCAGCGACGCCGGGCCGCCGACCTGATGGCCATCGTGACCCGCTTCGGCACTTTCCCGATCATCCTCGAGACATACCGCGAGATCCTCCAGGACGTGTTCGACCTTCCGTCCGCCAGGGAGCTCCTGGGGGACATAGAGGCCCGCCGGGTGCGGGTGGTGGAGGTAGACACCGCCACGGCCGGACCGTTCGCCTCGTCGCTCCTGTTCGAGTTCGTAGCCTCCTACCTGTACGAGGGAGACGCCGCCCCGTCGGAACGCCGGGCCACGGCCCTCACGCTCGACCGGGAGCTACTCCGCGAGCTGCTCGGAGAGGGCGAGCTCCGCGACCTACTCGACGAAGACGTGATCGCCGTCGTCGAGTTGGAGCTGCAGCACCTGACCCCGGAACGCCGGGCCAGGGGACTGGACGGAGTACACGATCTGCTCCGGGCGCTCGGGCCGCTCACCAGCGGGGCAGTGGCCGACCGGCTCTCCGACGGATCCGCAGCCGGCTTGCTTCGCGAGCTGGAGGAACGCCGTCGAGCCATCCGGGTTCAAGTGGGAGGCGCGCCGAGCTGGGCGGCCATCGAGGACGCCGGCCGGCTCCGGGACGCCTTGGGAGTCCAACCGCCGCCCGGGGTTCCCCATGCCTTCCTGGAGACCGGTCCTGACCCGCTCGGGGAGGTGGTGCGACGCTACGCCCGTACCCACGCGCCGTTCACTTCCGAGGAGGCCGGCTCAGCCCTCGGCCTGCCCCCGGCTGCCATCCGCGCCGCCCTGGTGGTGCTCGAGCAGGCCGGGACGGTGGCCCGGGGCGCCTTCCGGCCGGGTGAGGCCGGCCAGGAGTGGGTGGACGCGGGAGTACTGCGCCGGCTGAAGCGGCGTAGCCTGGCGGTGCTCCGCCGTGAGATCGAAGCGGTCGAGGCCGCCACCCTCGGGCGGTTCCTGCCCGCCTGGCAGGGAGTGGGCCGGACCGGGCGCAACCACCTTGCGGCGCTGGTCGAAACGATCCGCACCCTCCAGGGCCGTCCCATCCCCGCCTCGATACTCGAACGGGATGTCCTGGCGGCGAGGCTCGACTACACGCCCGCCATGGCAGACCAGTTGATGGCGTCGGGCGAGGTGGTATGGGTGGGCCGGGGCGCGATCGGACCTCGTGACGGAAGGGTGGCCCTCTACCTGCGCGAACAGCTGCCGGTCCTCCACCGACCATCCGGGGACGACCTGCCCGACTCGGACATCCACCACGCCATCCGGACCCACCTCTCGCAAAGGGGCGCCAGCTTCTTCCGGGACATTCACCTAGCTGCCCGCGGGCCGAACATCGAGGACACCCTCGATGCGCTCTGGGACCTGGTGTGGTCGGGAGAGGTCACCAACGACACCCTCGCCCCGGTGCGTGCGGTGCGGATCCGCCGCCTGGCCCGGTCCCGCTCCGGGCGATCCCGGCGCCGCCTGCCGTCGGCCATGCCCCCTTCATCGTCGGGAAGGTGGTCGCTGGTCGCCGACCTGTGCACGGCTGATGTGGCCGATGCGGAATGGGGTGCAGCCTGGACAGAACTCCTGCTGGAACGCCACGGCGTGGTGACCCGAGCCGGCGCCCGAGCCGAGAATATCCCCGGAGGCCTGACCACCCTCTACCCCATCCTCAACCATCTGGAGGAGACGGGACGCATCCGCCGCGGATACTTCGTGGAGGGCCTCGGGGGCCTTCAATTCGCCCTTCCGGGGGCCTTGGACCGGCTCCGAACAGCGGATGACGACGAAGGAACCGTGATCCTCGCCGCAGCCGATCCGGCCAACCCCTACGGCACCCTGCTGCCTTGGCCCGAGGAAGCCCGAGGCCGGGCTTCCCGCTCCGCCGGCGCCTACGTGATCCTCCACGACGGCCGGCCCCTGCTGTTCCTAGAGCGGGGCGGGAAGACCGCCACCCTCCTCACCGACGCAGAGAACCTTCACGGCGCGGCCGCTGATGCCCTGACCGAGATCGGAATCCGGCACCGGCGGTTGACCGTGGAGACCATCAACGGTCAACCGGCCGGCGATCACCCGCTCGGCGCCATCCTGCTGGAGAACGGCTTCGCAGTGAGCCTCAAGGGCCTCGCCTATCGGGGTCCCACCGGCCGCCAGCGCTCCCGGCGGTGACCTGCCCCAGGGACGGGCACAGGTCTTACACGTCTCGCAGGATCTGGGGGGCGGTTCATGACCCGGATAGGCTTCGTAGAGCAGTGAGTACGACCGACGGCCGCAGTGACAGTGCCGGGCATCCGTGCCGAATACAAGCCCGAGGTCGCCTGGTTGTGTTCACTGTGTTGCTCATGATGGGGGGCTTGCTACCGGGCTTGGCACGCCCGGCACTCGCCTGGGAACTCGGAGAACCCTCCTCCGGAACCGGCGAAGGCGCAACCTCGCAGGCCGCCCGGCGGTTCTCCGATGTCGGCGGGGCAGGTCCTCATGGGCCGAATGTGGAACTCCTGGCTGCGAGAGGAATCTTCGAGGGAACGGAGTGCGCAGCGGGCCGGTTCTGCCCCGATCTGCCCATCCGGCGCCGGGTGATGGCGGTTTGGCTGGTCCGCGCGCTGGACGGCGCCGATCCGACCCCCACCGAACCGACCCCCATCGATCCGCCGCGGTTCGCCGACGTCGCCGAAGGTGCATGGTGGACGGTTCATGTGGGACGCCTCGCAGATCTGGGTATCACCCGGGGATGCGAGGTCGAGCCGGCCCGCTTCTGTCCCGACTCCCCGGTCACGCGCGCGCAGATGGCCACCTTCCTGGCGCGCGCCTTCCGGTTGCCAACCGCGCCGGCGGCAGGGTTCGCCGACGTGAGGGAGGGAACCACTCACCAACCGGGCATCGCCGCCTTGGCCGCCGCCGGAATCACCACCGGGTGCGCTGTCGAACCGGCCCGCTACTGCCCGAGACGAGCCACCACCCGTGCGCAGATGGCCACCTTCCTGACCCGCGCTCTCCGGTACGCCGGCAAGATCCCGTCCGTGGACCCCAGCGTCCCCGGTCCACCAAGCGAGAGAGGTTTCACCGCGGTCGCGGTCGGTTGGGATCATTCCTGCGGGATACAGAAGGATCGCACGGTGATCTGCTGGGGGAACAACGCAAGAGGCCAGGCCACACCACCGGACGGGGAGTTCGTGGCCGTGGCCGCCGGTCGGAGCCACACCTGCGGTATCGACGCCCGCCAGGAGATCGTCTGCTGGGGTTGGAACGGATTGGGGGCGGCCGAAGCACCGGTCGGGAGGTTCAGCGCCATCGCCGCCGGAGGCGATCATTCGTGCGCCATCCGAACCGACCGAGGCGTTACCTGCTGGGGCGCCGACCACGCGGGTCAGGCCGATCCCCCACCAGGCGAGTTCGCGGCGATCGCGGCCGGAGAATGGCACACCTGCGGACTCCGCTACACCGACCGGACCGTGGCCTGCTGGGGGGCTGACAACGATGGCCAAGCCGCTCCGCCACCTGGGCGGTTCCTCACCATCGCAGCCGGCAACTGGTACTCGTGCGGCGTGCGCACCGATGGCGCCGGCGTCTGCTGGGGCGCCAACCACGCGGGACAAGGCATAGCCCCCGCCAAGAGCTTTCGCTCCATAGCGGCCGGTTGGCAGCACTCCTGTGGAATCACCACCGGCAGTTCGGTGGTCTGCTGGGGTTACGATCAACATGGTCGGGCCAGCCCCCCACCAGGGAGGTTCAGCGCCATCGCCTTAGGGGATTGGCACTCGTGTGGGTTGCACACCGGCGGCGCCATCACCTGCTGGGGTCAGGTCCCCGGCGGGCGTGACGCGCCAATCCCGGTGGTACCGATGCCCATAGGGGTAAACCGCTATGTGAGCCCTGATGGGCCTGATCCCGGTTCTTGCCGTCCACCGGGTCCGGCCGGATTCCCGCTTCGCAGTCGAGTCCCGTCGACGGGAGTACTCCGGGTGGCGGTGCTGTTCCTGGACTTCCCGGACGCCCAGGCGCGCCACACCACGCGACGAGAGGCGGAGTTGGGTCTGCCCTACATCGAGAGGTATCTCGAGAAGGCCAGCTACGGCCGGCTCAAGACGGAGTTCACGCCCCTGCACCGGTGGCTACGGGCCGAGCACGGCTATCGAAGTTATTCTTGGACTTCAGCAGATCCGACACTCGAAAACCCGCTTGACCCGGATGCGGAGGCGGTGAGGCTTGCGGACCCGGTGTTCGACTTCACTGGACACGACGCCGTAATAGTGGTGATGCCCAGCTCACACTTCGGTAACGGGCTCGCAACGGGGAACATCCGGACGGAGGAGGGGACTCTGTCGAGGGTACGGATCAACTTCCTGTCCCTGGCCGAGCCGCGCCAACCTCTCGAATGGGGACTGATCGCCGCACATGAACTGGCGCACGTGCTCGGGCTGTTGGATCTTTATCCCGCCGACGCTTCCCTGCGCGATCATCCCGCGCCGCCCCCTGCCAGGAGGTGGGTAGCGAACCAGATCGGCCTTATGGGTCTTTGGGCCAACTTTCTCACCAACGACCGCGATCCACGCCTGGCCCATGAGCTGCGCCTTCCGGATGGGCGTAGCCGCACCGCCCGTGCATACCACCTGCAAGCGCGGGAGATGCTGGCGTGGAGCCGATGGCAGCTCGGTTGGCTCCAGCCCGGCCAGGTCCGCTGCCTAATCGGTCTCGAAACCGAGGAGACGGTCACCCTTCGACCGGTCGCCTCTCCAGGGGATGGAACCGCCATGGTTGCCATCCCACTCTCGGAGACCGAAGTCGTCGTCATGGAAAGCCGCCGGCAGATCGGCTACGACGCCGGACACGAGTACCGCTACGAGGACGGCGCCCGCACCACTATCCCGACCCTGGCCGGCAGCGGCGTGCTCGTCTACGTGGTGAACGCCGCCCGCTCCGGCGGACAGATGCCGATCCGGGTGATCGGACATTCCAACAACCCCTATCCCATCCTCCACTTCGAGGAGTACCCACTGCTCACGGACGGCAAGAGCGTCTCGGTCGGCGGCTACACCATCACGGTCCGTTCCTCCGACGATCACAAGGACATCCTCACCATCACCAGAGACGGCTGACCCTCGCAGCCGCTACCGCTTCCATACCCGCTACCGGCTGCGGCGAGACCGACGGTTCCCGTTACACGTAGGGGGAGGAGTGGGCGATCCCGCCGTCCACGTCGAGCGTCACTCCGGTGACCCAGGATGCCTGATCGGAACACAGGAACACCACCGCCGATGCCACGTCGATGGGCTCGCCGATACGTCCCAGCGGGTGCATGGCCGCACCTCGTTCCTCATCCTCCCAGAGGACTCTCGAAAGGCGGGTCCTCACCACGCCCGGCGCCACCCCGACCACCCGAACGGTGGGCGCCAACTCGTAGGCCAGGTGCCGGGTCATGTAGATGAGCCCGGCCTTGGAGATGTTGTAGGCGCCCATCTTCCAGCCCGGTAACCGCCCGCCCACGGAGGCGATGTTGCAGATCACCCCTCCGTGGTCGCGCATCCAGGCCGCCCACACGGCTCGAGCGTAGAGGAGCGGGCCCAGCAGGTTGATCTCCCAGGTCCGCTTCAGGGCGCCCAGGTCCACATCCGTGAGCGGCCCGTAGGCAGGATTGGTCGCAGCATTGTTGACCAGCACATCGCAGGATCCGAAGCGCTCGATGGCGGCGCCTACGGCTGTGGCCGCTCCCTCCTCGGTATCCGATCGCGCCACCACTGCCGCCACTCGATCAGCATCGCCCAGCCGGTCGGCCGCCCCCGCGATGTTCTCCGGATTGCGGCTGGTGATAACCACGCCGCGAGCGCCCGCCGCCAGCACGGCAGCCGCGATTGCCTCGCCGATTCCCCGCGAGGCGCCGGTGATGACGGCCACCCGCCCGTCGAGGCGCTCCTCCATCGGTCAGGCACCCGGGCCGGGCCGGCCCATCAGTGGCCGCCCCGCTTTACACCGCCGTACTTCATACGCGTGTCGCCCATCCAGGCAGCCCGCCCAGGCTGGTCCGTCACGCCCGCGGCCACCAGCTCACCGGCGAACAGCGTATGGGTCCCGAAGTCGATCGCCCGCCGCACCTCGCACTCCATCCAGGCGATGGCATCCTCGAAGATCGGAGCCCCGGTGACCCCTTCCCGGATCGCCCGTCCGTTGAGAGTCATCCTCTCCTTGGCGGCGGGCTTCGAGAACTTGACGAACACCCTCCGATCATCCGGTGACCACAGGTTGACGCTGAAGGAACCCCCTCCGGAGATCAGCCGATGGGTCACGGCCTTGTTGTCCACCCCGATCCCGATCATCACCGGCTCCATCGACATCTGGGTGATCCAGGAGGTGGTCATCCCGTTCCATTCGTCACCCGCCCGGGAGCCCACCAGAGCCAGAGCGTTGGGGATCATCCAGGTGACCCGGTTGATCAATGCCGCCTCCACCATGACTTTCCTGCTCCATCCCGTGTCCGACCGAACCCACGTTACACATGGCCGGGGAGGCCGGTCCCGCCTTCGGTATGCTTCCGGTACCGGTTACTCGATCCGTAGATGGTGACTGGCAGACACGGCTGTACGGTGGGAGACGGTGATCATTACGGCGCGCATGCCCAGGCATTCGACATGAAGTTCGACGGCTACGACCTCGATCCGGCCATCTACGACGAGTTGTTCCGGAGCGACGGCGAGCCCCGTCCCCACGGCAGGGATCTCTACGACACCCTTCTCGAATCTTCTGACGACTATGTCAACGCGGTCGGCGAGTGGGTGACCAGATCCTTCACCCACGAGGGCATCACCTTCACCGTGTACGGCGACGAGGAGGCCGACGAACGCATCATCCCGATCGACTGCATTCCCCGGGTGATGGCGGGGTCGGAATGGCGGAGCCTGGCGCAGGGCCTGGAGCAACGCCTGGCCGCGCTCAACGCCTTCCTCAGGGACGTCTACGGTTCGGCCCGAATCGTCGCTGATGGGGTCATCCCACCCGACATGGTCTTCGGTTGCCCCCACTACCGCATCGAGATGCGGGGATTCGAAGCGCCCCGGGGAATCTGGGCGGCAATCTGCGGCACGGATCTCGTCCGGACGACCGAGGGGTTCCGGGTTCTCGAGGACAACCTGAGGGTTCCGTCGGGCGTGTCCTACATGATCGCCATCCGGAAGGCCACCAAGTCGGCCATGCGTCGCCTATACCGTCGCTCCCTGGTGGGCGACGTGGAGAACTACGGGCTGGTTCTCAGCCAGACCCTCCGGGACATGGCGCCCGACGGCCGCGACGATCCGACGATGGCGCTCCTGACGCCGGGCGTGTACAACTCGGCCTTCTACGAGCACATTTTCCTGGCCCGCCAGATCGGGGCCGAGTTGGTACAGGGTCGGGACCTGGTGGTCGAGGACAGCTACGTATACATGCGTACTACGAAGGGCCTGCGGAGGGTGGACGTCATCTACCGCCGTGTGGACGACGACTTCCTCGACCCTCTCGTATTCCGTCCGGACTCGCTACTGGGCGCCCCCGGCCTGCTGCATGCCGCCCAGCTCGGCAACGTGTCGCTGGTCAACGCGCCCGGCACGGGGGTTGCCGACGACAAGAGCGTCTACGCATTCGTCCCCGACATGATCCGCTACTACCTGGGGGAAGAGCCGCTGATACCAAACGTCGACACCTACCTGTGTAGACGACCCAAGGACCTCGAGTACACCCTCGACAACCTCGAACACCTGGTCGTGAAGAGGGTGGGCGAGTCCGGCGGCTACGGCATGCTGGTCGGCCCCCATTCCACCGCCAAGGAACGAAACCGCTTCGCCGCCGAGCTCCGCGCCGATCCTGCCGGGTTCGTCTCCCAGCCCACGCTGAAACTCTCCCGAGCACCTTGCCTGATCGACGGCCGGATCGAGCCCCGCCACGTCGATCTGCGGCCTTACATCCTGTCGGGGAGCGAGACCCGCATCGTGCCAGGGGCATTCTGTCGCATCGCCCTGCGGGAGGGCAGCCTGGTGGTCAACTCCAGCCAGGGTGGGGGCGCCAAGGACTTCTGGGTACTGGAGGACGAGTAGTGGTCTGCGTGCGAAACAACCAGGCGTGCTCCGGCGGCCACCGGCATCCCGTCGCTGCGTTCCGCTTACTCAACATACCGCTGCCGACGCCACACCACACCGCCGTTCCACAGACAGACCACTGATGCTGTCCCGCAGCGCCGACAGCCTGTACTGGATCGGTCGTTACCTGGAGAGGGCCGACCACCTCACCCGGCTGATGCGGCAGCAGACCGAGTCGTTGGTGGACAGCCCGGTTCGGGACATCTATTTCGGTTGGCACCGTATCTACGGCGCCCTGGGGCGCACGCCTCACCCGGGGCCCCTCGACCTCGAAGAGGACGACTCCTACACGCTGGCCGACTCGTACACGCTGGCCGATGACCTCACCTTCGAAGCCACCACGCCGGATTCGATCCGGAACTGTTTCGCCGAGGCTCGGGAAAACGCCCGCCAGGTACGCCATCGCATCTCCGCCGAAATGTGGACCTGCCTCAACCGCTCCTACCTGCAACTTCAGGGTGTCGAGATCCAGCACATCTGGTCGTCATCGCCCGAACAGTTCTACGGCGGGGTCGAGGCGGACATCGATACCTTCCGGGGAGTCAGTTCCTCCACCATGTACCGGGATCAGGGCTGGCACTTCATCCGTCTGGGCAGCTTCCTGGAGCGGGCCGAACTGGTGGCGTCCCTGCTGAGCGCCCAGATCGCCGCGGTGCGTCTCTTCGACGTACCCGCCGACGCGTACTGGACCAGCCTGCTCCGCCTGTATCACGCCTTCGAGGCCTACCAGAAGGGTGATGGCCTGGCGGTCGATCCCGACCGGGTCCTCGACCTCCTCGTAGTCAACCCCCAGCTCCCTGATTCGCTGAGCGTGTCCGTGCTGGGCCTGAACCGGGAGTTCTCGTCGATCGGGGCCGGCCCGGACCCCACCGCCGCAGCCCAGGCTCGGTCCCAGTTGGACTACATGTCGGACCTGCTGCGTTCCGGCTGGCCGCGGACCACCGACCGCCAGGGTTTGCTCACCGAGTTCAGGAACGGGTGCAGGCGGCTCCACGACCTGGTCGCTGACACCTACTTCGACTATCCCGTGGTCACCAACCCGGCTCATATGGGCGCCTTCGACCAGTGACCCTTCCCGCCGCCGGTTCGGCTCGTGCGGCGCGCTACCGGATCGAGCACCTCACCGGATTCGGCTATAGCTCCCCGGTGCGAAGGTGCACCATGTCGCTCTGCCTCCGGCCCCTCGACGATGCCCGCCAACAAGTACTGGGGTTCGGGATCACCACTTCCCCCCGGGGGCGGCTGACCACCGAGAATGATCCGTTCGGCAACACCAGGCACGTCCTCACCGTGAATGAGACGCACGACACCCTTGAGGTGGTTTCTGTCTCCACCGTCGAGGTATTCCCCTCGCCGCCCCTTCCCCAATGCCTCGCGCCGGAAGCGTGGGAGGTGGTGCGATCGTGGAGCACCGACCTCGGCTTCTGGCAATTCATCCACCCGAGTCCCGGCGCCGGTCCTACTCCGACCCTCACCGGGTTCGTCTCCGAGTTAGGAATCGAGCCGGGGTCCGATCCGCTGGCCGATCTGGTGGACCTCGCCTCGACCTTGAACGACGCCTTCGATTACGTGCCGGGCTCGACATCGGTGGATTCGTCCATAGACGAGATTCTCGCGACCCGGCGAGGAGTGTGCCAGGACTATGCCCATGTCATGATCGCGATTGCCCGTTCATGGGGTGTCCCCACGCGATACGTGTCCGGCTACCTGCACGTGGAGGATGCTTCGGGCGGTCCGAGTGGACCGCCCGGCACTGCAACCCATGCCTGGGTCGAATGCCGGATCCCGCAACTCGGATGGGTGGAGTTCGACCCCACCAACCGCACCCTGACCGACCATCGCTACGTGCGCACAGCGGTCGGCAGGGACTACCGGGATGTCCCGCCGACGCGAGGGGTGGTGGAGGGGGGAGCCAACTCCCGCCTGGACGTGGACGTCAGGGTGACCCGTCTGCCTGACGCTGCGCCACCCGGAACGACCCCGGACCCGGAGCGCACAGCTCGAAGCGGATGATGGGTCCTTTGGCGGGCGTACCCGACCGAGGCGCTGTGGTCTGTCCGCGAAACAACTTGGCGTGCTCCGGCGGTCAAAACACACCGCCATGCCACAGACAGAGGCGTGAGTGGCCTGGATGTGAAGACTTGGTGTGCTCTGAGAGCTATCACACACCGCCATTCCACAAACCAGACCACTAGATTTGCAGTGATGGACGTGCTGATCGCTACGGCCGGGGTACTACCGCCGGAGCCGGTCGCCGACTTCGTGGAGTTGCTGGCGGGTCCCCGAGGAAAGGTCACCGTCATGAACGTGACCCAGGCTCCCGCCGAGTTTCTCGACGAACTGGAGGACGGGCCGTGGCAGCCCTTCGATGCTCCGCCGGGCCGGAGCGACGCCGACCGCGCCGCCCGGGAGGCCGAACGGTACATCCAGGAGCGGGGCTCGAAGATCGTAGCTCCGGTGGTCGCTGCGCTGAAGCTTCGAGATGTCGTGACCGCGACGCTGTTCGTGGAAGCGGAGGACGTGGCGCAGGCCATTATCGACACCGCCGAGCAGGTTGGCGCCGACGCCATCGTCGTGGGCGCCACCCGACACCTGTTCAATGAGATGTCCTGGACCAGTGTGTCCATGACGGTTGTCGCCAGGTCCAGCCTGCCGGTGCTGCTGATCCCCGCACCGGCCCAACCGGACAACTAGCTAGGAGGAGTGGCGGACAACGTTCCTCGCGATGTCGTCGAGATCAAACGATCCCCAGCACGCCTTGGCCAACTCGTGGCCGTGGCCACGCCACGAAGCGTTAACAGTACGAAGACCGTGGTCGCGCAAGGCTCGGACTGCAGGCACCAGATCGGCATCGCTCGATACAACGAGGACTACGTCCATGCTGCCCTGCCATCCAAGCAACAGCATGTCGGTGACGATTGCGGAGTCGACGCCCTTCTCAACGCTCCTGACAAACGGTTCTGTACATCGGGGACAACTTTCGGTTTCCTGATGGCAATGACGGCAGAAGAGCGAAGCCGGCTGGCGGCGGCGCTCACGAATCTCCACGTGGTAGCTCGCCATACGCCGCACCGTATTGTCAAGCCAGCCCTTCAGGGGCCCCCCTTCTCGTTGTGTGGGTCGACCGACGCGTACAATCGCGTTTCAGCCAGAGAGAGTCGCGTCAGGCCGCCGCTGTCGTCCACCTGGTTCAAGACACGGTCAGTCTCATGGACAAGAACTGTGGGGAGCTTTCTCCAGTCACACTGCGCTTGTATCCGTTCATTCCAGTTGAGCTGAAAGTTCCAGAAGTCAATGAACACATAGGCGCGTCCATCCATCCGCGTACTCCTCCGGGAAAATGGCGGGGGCCCGCAACGCGGGCCCCCGGCGAAGACATTCGGTGACATTTTCACACGCCACCGGCGGCTTCATTCGCAGATGGAACTCCACCCACGGCGATATGATGGAGTAACTGTACCAGGCTTTAGCAACTGCGTACAGCGGGAGTTGAGGATCTCTGGTTCGGTGACGACAAACGCGCTCACGACGACCTCGTCCAGCATCATCCCAATTCGCCGTTACCGAGAGGACCGCGCCCTCTACCAGGTGGAACAGGCTGCCGGGAGGGATCCGACCTTCCTACGTGGTGTAGTCGGCGTTGATGCGCACGTAACCATCGGTCAGGTCGCACCCGTACACGGTGAAGGTGCCCGCCCCCAGGGAGTCGGAACCGGCCTCCGGCACACCCAGGTTGACGTGGATGAGTACCTCCGGGGACGCCAGGTATCGTTCCAACTCCTCCAGCACCAGGGGGGTGACGGGCGCCGGGTATACCTCCGTCCGGCCGAAGCGGATGGTGACCCGCTCCGCCAGGATGTCATCCTCGTAGCACTTCCCCACCGCCATGGCGACCCGGCCCCAGTTGGGATCACGGCCATGGACCGCTGTCTTCACCAGAGGTGAGTTGACGATCGACTTGGCCACCCTCTTGGCCTGGGCATCGTCTCGGGCGCCGTCCACCGTCACCACGATGAGGGTCTCGGCGCCCTCGCCGTCGGCCGCGAGCTGCCTGGTCAGGTCCAGGCAGACCTCGTCCAGCGCGGCCTCCAGTGCAGCCTGGTCTACCGGTCCGGCCCGGCCCGAGGCGAGCACCACCGCCATGTCGCTCGTGGAAGTGTCGGTGTCGATGCTGAGGGCGTTGAAGGTGCGGTCCACCACCCGCCGGAACATGGCATCCAGCAAAGCGGGATCGGCGGCCGCATCCGTGGTGATGACAGCCAGCATGGTCGCCATGTCGGGCTCGATCATCCCCACGCCCTTGGCGATGCCCACCACCCGAGCCGTACCGGCCCGGGCGGACGCAACCTTGGCATGGGTGTCGGTGGTCATGATGGCGCTGGCCGCAGCGGTGGCCGAACCGGGCTCATCGAAGGCATGGCTGCTGCCGGCTTCGAGGCGACGCATATAGGCGCGGATCCTGTCCATCGGATAGCGAACACCGATCACGCCGGTGGAAGCGATGACCACTTCGCGAGTGTTGCAACCCACCACTCGGGCGGTAAGTTCGGCCACCTCCACCGCGTTCGCATCCCCCACCGCGCCGGTGGCCACGTTGGCGTTCTTCGACAGGATCACCACCGCCCGCGACCGACCATCGACGAGGTGTTCTCGGCTCAGCGTCACGCTCGGGCCCGAGAAGCGGCTCTTAGTGAAGACTCCGGCCGCGGTCGTTCCCGGTGGGGCGGAGAGGATCATCACGTCTTCGGTCCGGTCCTTGATTCCGATGTTGCCGGTATGCAGCCCGAATCCGGACGGAAACGCCACCTCCTCGACCACGATGCCCAACGCGTTCCCACCAAGCGGGCGAGCCGGCAGCGCGCCGGCGCCGGGAGTGTCGGATGGAGAAATGCCCATGAGAGATCAGAATGCTAGACGGTGACAGCCCCATCGAAGCGCTGTCCATACACCAGGACCGGGCAGCGAGGACTACGTCCGGTCTTGCCGAGTAGGTCCGCCTCCGGGCGACCCGAGCCAGCTCACAGTCGTCGTAGACGGTTCACCCGAGGGTCGTCGGAGCCGACGTACCTGGCAAGTGTGTCCGCCACCACTCCGGGATGGATAGTCCTGGCGGCGACCATCTTCTCGAGGTCGACCCAGTCTTGGGGCCGGTTGAAGAAGGCTTTGAAGACCGCCAGGTCCCGGCATGCCAGGAATGGAATCCACGACCCGCCGAAGAACTTGACGCAAACCCGCTGCGCTACCTCTTCGTGAAACGTTGTCGTGTTGAAGAAAACGTCGACCGGCGTTTGATCCCAGTAGAGCCGGCCTTGGCCACGGGTGATGATGGCTAGACAAGATTCCTCGCCTACGGTCAATCCTTCGGGTAGCGCTTCGAGAGCGGCTGCCGCGTCGGCCCTGTTCACGAACAGATTCACGTCGATGTCGATCGTGCCCCGCGGACGCGCAGTGCACCAGGCCAGCGCCAAAGCTCCGCCGAATGCGTGCGCTATCCCACCGGATTCCAACGCGTGATGGATGGCGACGATTCGCTCGGTTAGATTCACCGTTCGAATACGGGATACTCGAGCTCGGAACCGTGCCGGGCGGGAAACTGCTCAGCCAGTTCAAGAACCGCCGCCAACTCCTCGCCCCGATCGAAGGTGGCGCATCTGATGATCCAGTCGAGCATCTCAGCATCCGGGGTCTTCGCACCAGCCTCATACGCCATCACATCTTCCGCTGGAACACCCACCCGCTCGGCCAGGGCGGGCAGCGAGAGGCCCGCTTGCCGGCGGGCGCTGCGAATCATCTCCCCTGGAGCCATGACTCCGATGGTACCGGCCTTGGAAGGATCGGGGATGTGCCCGCTTCCAGCCGGGCAACTCGGTCCTCCATACGTCTGCAAGTCGGTGCCGTACTGGATGCGCCGGTAATGGGCACGATGTCCGCGGCCCTCATAGGTTGGAGAGGCGGGCCAGTTCTCCCACCAGACGGTCGTAGGCGCCGGTCACCACCCCGACGGGCAGCAGCGCCGCCACCACCTTGAAGCCGATCCTGACCCGACGGCGGGCCAGGAAGTCCCGAAAGCCGGCGTCCTTAGCCGCCAGCAGGTAGAACAGGGCCGACGGGACCATCACGCCGGCCAGGTACAGGGCCATCGGGAGTATTGCGGCGGCGGGATCCGTCAGGCCTCTGGTCAGGACGGAGCCCAGTTCGGGACCCACGCAGGGCACCCAGGTGGCGCCCGCGAAGGCGCCCACCAGCGCGGCGCCGCCCGAGCCGGCCCGGAACGGTCCGGCGGCCAGAGCCAGACCGGCTCCCAGGACGACGGCCCCACCGAGCGGGCGGTCGAGCATCAGGTTGACGCCGGCCAGCAGAAGCCAGGCCAGGAGTACGGTGGCCAGATAGAAGAGCCCCAGCGCCACGCCTCGGTCTCCCTGCTTCCGCAGGCCGAGGAGCACCAGGGCCAGCAGCAGTATGGAATAGGAACACGGGAGGAGTCCGGACCTGAGCGCCTCGATCAGGAAGTTCACGGGGCCTCGGCCAGAAGCGCCACCACGGTGTCCTCCAACGCCCTGTAGGCCCCCTCACCGATGTGATCGAAGCGCACCCGGCCCCCGCGGTCCAGCACGTAGGTGCGAGGCCAGTAGGCGGGTGATCCCTGCCACTCCCGGAAGGTCCGCCGATCGGTATCGAGAACCACCGGCCATGTCACTCCGAGCTCGTCCATGGCCGCGGTGATCGCATCCACCTCCTTCTCGTAAGCGAACTCCGGGGAGTGGATACCGACGATCTCGAGACCCTGATCCCGGTACGCGGCGTAGATGTCCTGCGTGTACGGGAGGCGGTTCTTGCAGTTGTAACAGCCGAAGGTCCAGAACTCGACGATCACCACCTTGCCCCGCAACTCCTCCAGGGAGGTCACGTCCGACTGAAGCCAGCCGTCGATCTCCTTGAGGGGCGGGTGTTCCTCCCTCAGTACCGGGGGCGGATCGATCGGCTCTGCTGCTGCCGGTGCGATCGGCGCCACGGAGACTTCGGTGCTCGACGGAACGATTGTGGTCCCTCCCTCGGCCATGGTCGTGCCGACCGAGGCCGGAGCGACGCTCGGAGGGGACGGATCGGGTGGAACAGCGGGCCCAGCCGCTTCACGGTCGCCGGGGACCAGTCGCGACACCCCGATCGCTACTACGAGCAACACGAGCATGCCCGCGACCGCGGCGGCCGCCCGCCTGCGGGACCGGGAGGCTTCCATCAGGCCTCCGCTCCTGACCGGCTCCCGCTGCCCGCCCGCTGACCGGGCGCGTCAAGCCTCGCCACCGGCGGACCTTCTTGAGCGGAGTAACCAAAGGGAAACAGCAAAGGCGTGCGCCTCCTCGACGATCCGATCACGTTAACGGCTTGTGCCGGTTGGCCGGACCGGACGGTGCTCGGGGATTAGGGAACGGGGAATCGGCGTGCCAATATCTTGCGCCATGCGACCAAATCCACTTCGTTCCAAATGGGCGGCGGGGCAGCCTGCGCTGGGTAGCTGGGTATCGATTCCCAGCCAGCTGGTAGCGGAGGCGGTAGCCGCCAATGATCTCGACTATGTAGTCATCGACTGCCAGCACGGCTTCATCGGCTTCGACGATACGGTCCGCATGCTGGCGGCGCTGAACACGGGCGGTGTCACACCGATCGTGCGGGTGCCGGAACTGTCGACGGCCAACATTTCCCGCGTCCTTGACGCAGGCGCGATGGGCGTCATCATCCCGATGGTCAACTCGGCCGAGGAAGCGGCCGCGGCGGTGGCGTACACCCGCTTCCCTCCGGTGGGCGTCCGGAGTATCGGCGCCGGCCGGGCACTGATCGTGGAGGGCGGCGACTATTACCAGCGAGCCAACGAAGAGGTGGCCTGCATCCCGATGATCGAGACCATGGAGGCCATCGACGACCTGGACAACATCCTCTCGGTTCCGGGAGTCGATGTGGCGTATGTCGGACCCTCGGACCTGGCCGTGGCGATGGGTTACCAGCCGGGTACCGCCGCCCAGCCCTTCCTTGACATGCTCGATCACGTCGTGGAAGCCTGTAACCGCCATGGCGTTCTCCCCGGCATCCAAGCCACGCCCGGCACGGCGGCGGACCGCGTGGCACGCGGGTACCAGATGGTCACGATGGTGGTGGACCTGCCGGCCTTCCGAGCCGCCCTGGCCCGGGGCATCGCCGACGCCGCCTTCACCGACGAAGAACGTTCCCACCCGGCCCTGTACTAACCCTGATCCACCACGTTCCCCGACACACGGTTGGTGTAAGGCTGTATCTGGCTGCAGGTGCTTATATTCATCGTTTCGGCTATATTCACCAGCGCGATGAAAAACCAAATAGAAGTGAATTACGGTTCGAGGTTAGAAGCCGAAGCCATTCGCGTGTTGCGATCGATTCCCGAGTTGGCAGTGAGTGCACCCCAAGGAATAGATTCTGGGGTGGACGCGGTAGTTCGCTATGCCGACACCGAAGTGCCGGTCGCGATCGAGGTAAAGGCCCGGCTGAGTAGCGCCGAGGCTCACCGGATCGCACATCAGGTGCGCGTCAGGAAGATGCCGGTGGTGGTGGTCGCCGGCGAGTCGACCGAACGAGCCCGTGAGATCCTGACAGAAGCGGGTGTCGGACTCGTCGACGGGTTGGGCAATGTTCGCTTGGAGTTACCCGGCCTGCTGGTGCGAATCAACTCGAAGAGGCCGGTCCGCCGCGCTACCGTCCCGGTCCGCCTGTCAGGCAAGTCCGGTCTTGTGGCCCAAGCCATGCTGTGTGATGTTGACAGGTCTTGGCAGGTTGGCGACCTGAGGGCACGGTGCGGCGTGTCGGCCGGGCTGGTGCATAGGGTGCTGCAACGCCTCGAGAATGAGGGTGTGGTCGAAGTGTATGGTGCTGGACCGTCCAAGAGGCGCCGGTTGTCGAACCCGGCAGCGTTGCTGGATCTCTGGACTGAGGAGCAGACCGACCGCCCAATCCGGCATCGGATGTTCATGCCGGCTCAGACGACCGATCGGTTGATCGGCGTTCTGAGCGAAGGTTTGGAAGCAGATGAATCCGATTACGCACTCACCGGAGCTGCCGCCGCGGCGCGGCTGGCGCCCTTCGTTACGAGCATTGCCGTCGCCCACGTATGGCTGGAGAGCACGGCCGACCCGAGCGTCGTTTGTGCCCGCCTCGGGGCGACACCGGTGGACTCAGGCCCGAATGTGGTGTTGCTACAAGAACGTGACAACGGGCCACTCGCCTTCCGGACACGGATTGATGGTGTATGGACGGCCAACATGTTCCGCGTCTACCTGGACACGCGCCGCGACCGCCGCCGAGGTCGCGAACAGAGCGACCACCTACGTCGTGAGGTCATCGGCTTCTGATGAGACGAGACCACCGTGACCAGTACAGCGAGTCAACCACACATCGATGCGAGAGAGCACTGGCAACCCTGATCGGTGACATCGGACCCTGGCGGGAGCGGTTGGTACTCGTGGGGGGACTCGTCCCCCGCTACATTGTCGGCGCCCTGCCTCCCGGAGTGAATCCTCACGTCGGCACCACCGATGTGGACCTCGTCGTCCAACTAGCTGTCGACGAGGACTTCGAGACGTACGAGAAGCTTGCTGCGAACCTGAGACGGTCGGGATTCGAGTTAACGCAGCGCAGCTATCGGTGGGTGCGCAACATTGAAGGAGCGCCCATACATGTGGAATTCTTGTGCGAGACCGACGAGGTCGGAGCCGGGAGGATCCACCGCACCCGGGAGAACACCGGCTCCGGTTTCGGTGCGTTCAACGTGGTTGGCGCGCAACTCGTCGCTCGTGACTACTTCGAATACGAAATCGAGGCGGACCGTCTCGACGGCGGTGGCCTGTCACGAGTCTGCCTCCAAGTCGCCGGAATACTCAGCTATATCGTGCTCAAGACACTCGCGTTCCAGGATCGCCACCGTGAAAAGGACGCCTACGACCTCGTCTACACGCTGGTGAACTACCCCAACGGAGGACCGCACGCCGCCGGGCGAGAAGCTGCTAGAAGCCTGGTCCGCCAAGAGCCGCTGGTGATAGAGGCCCTTCGACTGCTCGGCCGCTGCTTCAACAATCCAGGGCATGACGGACCACGCTCGTACGCCAACTTCCAGGCCGACCCCGACGACATCGACGGTAAGGCACGCCTCCGTAACGAAGCCATAGCTGCTGTCACACAGTTCCTCATCGCCGCAGACGTGCCCGAACCATGAGGAATAGGGGTTACGGGTACGATGCTCGGGCTTACGTCGGCGCTCCCAGACCGAGGGATCTCACCAGGAAGGTGGCCAGCTGCGCCCTACTCACCACCACATCCGGACAGAACAACCCACCACCGGGATCACAACCCCGAGTAATACCCGCCTCCGCAAGGCGATTGATCGCCTCCTCATAGACCGACCCATCATCATCAAC